>Ga0116227_10000301_pt1 | contig 91906 bp, 75 predicted proteins | sample S1TSphgellanicum_FD_89693 | JGI IMG/M metagenome (GOLD analysis project Ga0116227, IMG submission 89693) | Host-associated microbial communities from peat moss isolated from Minnesota, USA - S1T2_Fb - Sphagnum magellanicum MG | ecosystem: Host-associated > Plants > Peat moss > Unclassified... | reverse complement strand
GCTTCTTCGTGCAGGCCATCGTCACCGGCAAGGGCCCACTTGAGAATCTGAGCGACCACTTGGCGGACCCCGTGACCAACAACGCCTGGGCCTATGCTACCAACTTCACCCCCGGGTCTTAGAGACATCCCTCTAGAGTTTTATGAAGATCTTGCTGCTGTCATGATGCTATCGCTTGTAAGGCCGATGATCATCGCTCTTACGTGCACCACTTGTGTAAAATCTGCAGAAATTTCTGCTCGAAATTTCTGCTGCTTGCTGTAAAGCTCGAGCTCTGTGTTTTTTTTGCTTTCGCACCCATCTTGCACACAATGACTTGTGACCCAGTCTGTGATTTGAGTGTTTGCAGTATCCCGAATCCACATCCTGGCAGACATGATTTTGTGCATGCGGTATAAATCATTTCCTGCTTAATGAAAATGTAATACAAACGAATAGTATCCGAGACAGAGATCAAAGAGGAAGAACTTCAAATGCACCCAATTGGAAATAGCAATCAGATAGACTAGAATACAAATGAACATATCAAAGACAAAAATTGAAGACATGTCCAAGTAACAGATCAAAGAGGAGAATAGCAATCAGCTAAACTAGATTCACCCAATTGGAAAATATGAAGTAGCTTAGCTATGAAACAACACATTTTGATTAGAAACTGAAATTTTCAATAACATCCCCAGAAAAATTTTATGATACCAATTTCCCCAGGTCTGACATTGTATGGTATCTTTAGATTCACATATTGCTGCACTGTAGCATAATTTGGGTTGCTTCACCAAAATGAATTATCATGTGCTACTACACAATTCCTGAAGTATTTGAATTTATAATAAAGAAGCTTGCCATCTTTTACTGACCATATCAGATTGCAAAATTTAATATGCTTTACAAACAGTGTTATTATGTCCAGCTACACTCCTGCTGAAATCCAGAATTTCTAATATAGAGTAATGTCATTATACTGACCAAATTACCATGAAAATACATTCACATGTTGTACATAATCTAAAGCTTTAATGGCAGTTGGAATTCTTTGGATAGTTCAATCTATGCCACTGATCTTCGCTCCAGGTGCTTTGGGGTGATACATACCACTTGTCTGTAAGTTAGTAAATAGTAGTGGAACTGGAATGAAAACCATTGCAAAGCTGTGCATATCTGCTCACTTTGAGTACACTTTTGTTCTTATAATTCTGTGTGTTTTTGCCAATCACAAAAATTACCTTAGTTGCCCTCCAACATAGTGAAACTTATTTCTTTTCAGTGAATCGCTGTGGAACTGTCCTCTGATTGAACAGTCAAAGTGAACTGCAAACTTAAACATGCAGAAATAGTGAGGAAATTTGAAAGCTTTTGCTATTCACAACTATTAGCCCATTATATACAGAACTCATTTGCATTTTTGCAGTGATTCTGCAGTTGTCCTTTGATTTTGACAGCCAAAATCTATGAACTTACACATGCAGATTCCAAATAAATTGCTGTCAACTGATAACAATTATGTGTAGAAATATGTGCACAAAATCTTCTTCCAGTGTAAACAGGAATGGTAAGATGATCACCTCGCATGGAAACTGTCCAAACATTATAATTGGTGAAATTTTGTTCGTTGAAATTTGATGGATTGAACAAAATCGAAATTTCCCGTTGTTGATTGTTCAAAATGCAGTCACCCATGTTTTGTAGCATGATGTGCCTTCAAATCTCCTTTTGATTGTGATGACCTTGTTGTCAAGCATTACATCAATATTACTCACACCCAACACAAATCCTTACCATAACTCTCAAACTGAGTGTTTTGTATGAAGCCGTTTCAAAGGGTCCCAAAGTTTGAAACTGAATTCCAGAACGGAATTTCACTCCCATCTTGTGAGTTTCAAGCTCTACAGTGTGGGAGCATCTAGCTGTAATTCTCCTCCACAGATTGGTCATTTGTGTGCCCATTAGTTTCTGAAGTTTTAACTCCTTCAATGATAAGTTGGTATACGTATCTGTTTTGAAGGACATTGATTCTATCTGAGAAGGGAGGTACCTAGCTACATTTTATCCTGGATCATCATCATCTAGACTTGAGCACTAGCATATCCTTCATATATTGCATGCATCCTTCTGCCATTTGCATGCAATGTCATTCAATATTTTCATTCAAAATGGAACTTAATTTCCACATTGAAATCAATTCATTTTTTTCAATAATTGATGAGTTGAGCTTCACTGGTGGTGCACAGGAGGATGGAGCCCAAGTTTAATTGAATTGAATTTGAAGTAATCAGAGATCTATTGAATTTGGAATACTTTTTTTGTGATTGGAAATTTAGTATAAAAATCAAAATTCAAATGAAAATTTCAGATTTCAAATTTAGATGAAAGGTGTACCAATTTCCAGCCTTTCAAAATTCATTCAATATTACAATATGTGATCAAGAGCATCTTTGTTGGGTGGATGGGTGGCTGGAAACTGTATTCCACAACAATGGAAGTTCTGTCACTGTGGGTGTGTGCTTGACAAGAGGGAGATATCAGTTACAAGTCCAGGTTCAGTGAATCAAAATCAGGTGTAGGACCCAGAAAGTTTCCAAGAGCCTTTCCCCAAAAAAATCCAGGCAAAAATCAGTGGAAGGCACTTGAGAAATTTCCTAGCAAATGTTTTGAATTGCACCTTAAACATCTCTGAACATCCCTCTTTGAAAAGAGCCAGGATTTTATGCCTACCCATTTGGAGCTGGTGTGATCTTACCCCTGCTTATAGGTGTAAGATCTGTCCATCTCTTAAGGAATCTGTGTAAGAACCCTCTCCCTTAGTGAATGTCCCTCTTAGAAATGAGGAGGAATTTTATGCCTACTCCTCAAGAAGATGGAATCTTGCACCTATTTAAATAGGTGTAAGATCCTTCCCTCTCTTCAAGAGTCAGTGTAAGAACCTTAGCACTGCTGTCAGTACCTCTCCACTCGTGAACTGAAGGCAGAGCCTGAGGTCCAGGGTGAAAGGCACTGACAACAGTGCAGTGTCTTCCCCGTCATAAGAAACTGCAGGGTGATCTGATGCTACAGTTTATCTTAAGCCCCCACCCTAAGGAGCTTACATGTAAGATCCAATTCCACTGTGCTTAAGGTGCCCCTAATATTACACTACAAAACCTCTCCAAGGTTGTTACTTATGTGTAAGGTCCAGTGGTGGGAGACAGGACATGGGTACTGCCTCGTCCTCTGCCCCTTGTTTTGGTAATGCCCCCACCATAGGAATTTATATCCTATACAAAAGCACTTTTCACATACAGGAAGATGGATCATGAATGGTGGTTCTCTCTCTCTCTCTCAAAAGGAAGCAGAGTACCTCATCAAGCTGGCTGGGGAAGAACTTTGATGAAGCAAATTGTAAAGACATAAAGAGAGAGAGAGAGAAGTTTTTGCAAGAGTCTGAAGAATTGATAAATTAATGTTGTTTACCAATCAAAGAAAAAAGAAAACACTTATTTCCAAGTTTAGCAATGAACGAATCACTAGTTCTCCCACTAAAGAGAATGGAACTTCAAATCCCCCTTCAACTACAAATCAGAAAGCTCAATGTCGAGCACTGCTGCACTTGAAATCATAATGCACAGTATAAAGCAATTACTACTACAACACGTAAAAAGCAGCTCATCTTCTTCTTCTTGCTCCTCCCACCCTCTTCTCCTGTTGCAGTGGGAGTTTCATACAGGTTCTCACTGTAGATCAGAAGGGATCTATGAAGCCAATGCACTGGTGCTGTACACCAAGAATGCACCGCCTAGAAGCAGACTTCCAAGAAGCGTAGCCCAAATGGCTAGCCCTGGTACTCCTGTAACACCATATAACACATGAACAATCCGTAAGGCACTACTTTCAAGATTTCAAAAAGGGAACGGACAATTGATTACAGTGGGCCTCATGTCTCTGAAGCAAACTGCAATCTACTACTGTACACAATGGAACTTGAAGGTTTTGCTGAAAAACTGAAAGAAACGAAAACAAGCAGCAACTACTAACCTCCTGCGTAGGAGTCGCCAGTTTCTGACCATTCCTCGGGCGCGTAGATGGGACTGCACATTCGCAATGTCATCGTGTTAGAGCGCCGTGATGCAGCGAAGCAGGAAAAAGCACGTGTTTCGGAATTGACTATACTCACTGACCCGCTACTTAATGGAGCTCCTGTGCATCGCTAGTCCTTTTTCTCCAAACAGATGGCTTACATCTTTCTCCAGAGAAATGGAAGTAAGCGAGAATTACCTGTAACCGTCTACGTTCGCACCATACTTCTTCACAAACTGATAGACTCCCTTCCCCTGTTAGACATACAGAGATCTGTGGTCAGAAAGCAGGAATGAAACCAGAACAGAGTTTCTTGCTATCTTATACCAAGCAACCTCTATGCAATGAGAGACATGAGAAGGGAAGCTCGGCATGGCCTCCATTTCCCTCCATTATACGTTACAAATGAACACGCTTACAAAATTTCCGAACAGGACAAAAGCACTTTTCTCTTCAATACGAGGAGAGACAGAAAAATCCTCGGGGATGAGAGCAGAGGCGGAGTAAGTCACACCTTAGGAACCCTGCCCGAAGCATCCACACCCTTCCGCCACTTGACATCCCCAGAAGGACCTGTAAATAATACGCATCCATATCATATCCAGAGCAAAAACAACAATCCCTAGTAGACAAAACACAATCCACACTTCTTCAGGCAGCATGCCAGTGCTCAGCACTTCACACAATATGAGACACACACACGCACACACAAAAACACACAAGTATACACAAAACGAAAATAAGCAAACTAAAACATCAGAGTAATCATCATCATCATCATCATCCTGCCATGGCCTGGAGTCTTCATGTCTGTATAAACAAAACCGAAACCTCACACAAGAATCCTCAAAATGTCACCTAGTAAGTTCCTTACAAAAGAAACATCAGAGCTGTTAAAGCCTAAACAGCATCGACATCCGTCTATATACATCTTCCGCAATGAACAGCAGACCTGGTTACAATACATAAAAAACTCCAAACACAAGAATAGAAAAACATTATAACCACGGAAGCAGTGGTAGAACTAATAGTAGGAATAGTAGTATCACCTGGTTACAATACAAAAACAGACAGATCCGCTAGAAAATGAAAATACAAGAATTGAAGAACATCATAACTAAGGAAGAAGAAGTAGTAGTAGTAGTAGTCGAAGAAGTAATAATAATCGTATTACTCACCGAGAGGTTCTTTGCGTTGAACTTTCTTGCTAGCCACAACTTGGAGAGAAAACGAAGAAGAGGATCTACCAGAAGATCTCAAGGCAGGCAATCCTTGAGGTACTGTGCCGATGAAGGTAGATGCAGAGATGGAGCTCAAGGAAGTCGCCATGATTGCTGCTTGTGTGTCTGTGTGCGTTGTGTCTGTTTTCGTTCGCGCACTGTGCACTCTCTCGTCTGTTCTCTTCTCTCTCGCCTGCGCTGCGCTGCTTTCTTTGGGCGGGCAGCAGTCGAAGTTAGCAAAGCAATTTTTTAGGCACCTGGAATGGCGCCTAATGACCGCTCATCTTTGGGACGTGAATGAAAGGCCGTGCTTCATTCCTGGACTCTATCTTAAATCTCTTACCATGACCACTGGATTTCGACCCTCTTGTGGTCAATTGTGAGCCGTCCGATTAGCAGTTTACTACAACCAACCTTATGTGGTCTGTTTTCAGCCTTTAGCCACAAAGACAGTGAATTCACGCCAACTTTTCTTACCTTTTTTTTGCACCCTATTTTTTTCTATGAATATTTTGTAATGTCAGGAAAGATGTTTTTATTTTTCAATTTTTTGATATAGCCACACAAATAGCAATCCTTCCTGAGAGGAAGAGTTAGCCAAATTTGGCTAAATATTAAATATGAAAGTAGACTTTCATAAACGTCCTTCTATATTTTTGGCTACCTACTTGAACCATGTGCAAAAATCTGGAAATTCTTCTTTAGTTTTGGTCGAATTCTGGCTATTGAAAATATTAAAATGCACTTAATATAGCTCTTTTGATTTTTAATTTTTCTTTTGGGCTCTATAAAGCCAGTTAAAAAAAAGGCTGGTCAAGAAACTGAAAGAGGTTTTGTTTCCCCCCCTTCTAGTCCCTCCACTGTTCCCATTCAGATCAATTTTGTTCCCTATTTTGTTCCCCCTTCTTTTTTCCCCTATGTGTTCCTCATTCACATAATTATGTTCCCTATTTTTTTTAGCCCATGTGTTCCCCATTGAGATAAAAACATTCCTTACTTTGTTTTTCCACTATGTGTTCCTCATTCAGATAAATATGCTCCCTATTTTTTTCCCCATATGTTTTCTTGTTTAGATAAATATGTTCCACATTTTGTTCCCTTAATGATCAGCCCAAACTTAACACCTAACTCTACATTTGTTTGAAGGGCCTCTACTCATGAGCAATGTTTTTTTTTAGCAAAAATTTGTTTTTTTTTCAACCTGAATATTGGGCTAGTGAATCACATTTAGGGTTTTTTTTATAAAAAACTAGCAAAACTTGCAATATCTCATCAAAAAGTTTCAGCATTGCCATCATGTAAACAATGAACACTCACAAGTCACTTCCCCACCACGTAGGGAAAATCATTATTTGTAGAAGCCACAAGTTCTTTTGACCTAGATCATAAGATTGTGACCCAAAGGCGATTTGATTTAGTAACACTAACCCGCTCTTTCAAACTGAATTTTGGTAAACCTTCTCTACCTTAAAAATTTGTTTTTAGTTGTTTAATGTTAATGTGCAAGGTTGCAAGCATTAAGCAACAAGCGCTCACTATTTATGTAGATTCTTAAGTCTTGAATGCACACTTTAACAAGCTTTCAAAGTGGTGTTTGTTCTTTAATGCATTTACAGTCATTGCAACTTGCTCAGGGCTTATAAGGTGAGATGGCGAGGTGGTGGTTCAACATTTGACATGCTTTAGCTTTCAAGTGAGAAGAACATTGCAATGTACTACTACCAATACACTAAGTTCCCAAACCCTAAACCCTTCAAGGCTCAAGTAGCTTGACTCCTAAGTCTTTATATCCTAAGTCCTTGATATTTGATTGAAGGTTTTTGATTCTTGAAGTCAATTATGGAATCTAAATTATTTTTGTGTTTTTCTTGTAGCTTGTAAGTAATTTAGAAGTTGTAATTGTTGTTCATTTTTGGACCTCACCATTGAACACTTACTATTGTTTATGTAGTGTAGTGTCAAGTCCCATTGCTCAAGCTTCATGGTTGTTCATGTGTGTAGTGCCGATCCTCCTTAGTAGCTCAAGCATGCATTCTTGGAACTCACATCCTTCTTGTTCATCAATTGATGACTTGAGAAGCATCTCTTTTTTTTGTTGAAGGCTCTTCAATACATTTTTTAACTTTCCACTTCAAGGCACAATAAAGTTTGAACTATTAATCTCTTGTGCATCATTTTCAATTGGTGAAGTAGTGACTTGGACTCCATTGTGGATTTGGTAAGTGAAGGAATGGGGTATTTCTTTAGATTTGAGCATGACACTAAAGTAAATGGACTTAATGTGTGTCATTATGCACTTTCTGAAACATGTTAGGGGTAATGGAGTTAGTGAAACCATGTTCAGTATGCCTTTGACACTTCAATTGGTTCACATATATACAACCACAAAAATAGTAACACAAATTAAGTTGTATGCATAGATAACCATGTGCAATTGCTAAACACATTCAACAAGAATGTATGGTTAAAATTAGTAAGTAGCTTCCGCACAAAGATTAATTGAAAACTATAAATTGAAGTATTGAATTCATGCAAAACTACTTTGTGCATGTATAAATAATCATAAGTTGATGTAAGCACTAGGTTTAAAATTTAAAAAAATTTCAAGCACATTTTTAAACATCATAATGCAACAATATTAAAGATCTATGAAGCACCTGACCAGTAGGTGAATTTATTCATTCCTTAAATTTTTTTCACCACAACCCCTATTCCATCCCATTCCCCTTTCCCATGCTCTATCCCAAAGAAACTCCAAGTCATATTACAACCATTAGTAAAACCAAGGTATTGAGCAACAAAGTTTTGACACCCTTTGAATTGTCCAGCACACCCATCACTTCATACCCAATGGTGTGTTGGTTTGATTCCACAAAATGACAACAAATCCCAATGCATCAAAAAACAATGATGCGCGAACAAGGCATCATGGTCCTTGTCATCTGAAACATATAAGTCTATGTCTTTAATTATCTTTTTGTCATTATTCCCTTATCCATTAGTTTGGTCTACTTGAAAAGTGATGTGAACTAAGATGGTAATTTGAAATGAATGCCAATGCATGGACTGAATTTCATTTTGCATTTCAAAATTGTAATTCTCTACAAAATCAATATAGGACAAGATTTTTTTGAAGGCAAACTATCCATACTCAACCTATAATGCACATCTTCCCACCTTGCAATGAAATTGTGGGTTTCGTTATAAGTGGCCAAATATTGAAAAGGTTGATGTCTCTTTGAAACATTTTTGATCTGCTTCTTAAAGACTCCATCTTCACCTAACCCAATGAGTTTTTGCTAAAAACATCTCCATGAAACCAACTAGTCATTAGTAGGCAAAGTTTCATTAGGCCAGATAGGTAAGGTACTTGCTCCACATTCATGACAATTTTCCATTAGGCATTCTAATTTATGCCATTTTTACAATTCTAGTTTGGGATAAAGACAATCTTCCCACAACCTAGTGACCCTAGAATATATTTTTCCATGGACTTGACAATGTGAATTAAAATTAGTAACTCTATAAACATCACATTCACACCTATAAACATTGGCAACATGACAACCTTTTTTAACATCTCTCATGTTAGTTATCCCATGCTTCAACAAATCCAACTCCACATGATATTTGCAACAACAATCATTACATTATTTACAAGGTTTAACAAAATAAGGTTTTAGAGCTTCAAACCTTCACTATCCAATTTTTAATTTTAGATGGGTAGCTTTGAAATGCAGGAAGAAAGTTGTTTACAATCAACTATACACAAATTAAAAGCCCATTGAGAAATCACTTAATATAATTCACTTTATGAAATGAATGCAAATTGATAAGTCTTCGTAACAATAAAATTATTCACTTGGCTTCTAACCAAAAAATGAATGGCAATATGTTCATCATATTGCTTGGGCCAATGCACTTGCGGGCAACATCCTTTTTATTGGGATTGACCCATGTTTCTAAAGTCCACCACAAGTGAACCTTATTCTTGGTTTCTTCTTCAAGTCCATCAAGCCATCTTTTTTCCTTTGAGAAAGGGCCCATTGAGACACTTCAAGAATTTGAAGAAAGCAATGTTGCTCCATGGCATGATGAAGGTTACTTCTTTTGGTACCACTAATTTTTGAAATTCCACCCAAAAACTGATTCATGTGTGCTTATGGTTGCATCCAACAAAAGACTTTTGCATGCTAACAAATTGCTTGAAGTAGACCTCTTCATTTGATTCAGTTCATCTTTGAAATTTTGAATGAATGCCAATTGTGCCCTTGCATCATGAGGCTTAGGATAGTATTCTAGTAAAAGTGTTGTAATTGTGTCATGTTACAACACTTTCACCAATGCAACTTGCCTATTGTCATGACCTACAATTTGTCCAAACTTCGTTGCCAACAAATAAACAATTTTCAAAGCAAGCCTATTGACATCCCTAGGGTTTAACTCTTTCATGTGGGTTTGATTCAAGAGTATTGTATATATCTTCTTGAACCCTTTCCTTAATTTGCTTTAATCTTGCTATTCGATCTTGTTAACAAACTTTGGCAACTTCCTTAGCATTGCCCACATTGGTAGTTTTTGCTTTTGCCAATTTTATAGCTCTTGCAATTACTATAGTTGCATGTTGGGCCTTTCCAGATGGCCTTGGTCTATGGTTGTTTCACTTGTTCTTAGAATTTCCCATTTCAACAAGTAATTAATCCTACCAACATCATAACAAAGGTCAAAATGTGATCAACAAAACATGTTAATCACTAACCTACAAAGCCCATGCATCTAGCCCTAGTCTTTAGCAACTTCTTTTTTATTTCCAATCCTTGAATTGCAAATGCAAACCTAGTAAACACATAGAATTGGTGTAGACATACTAACATTCAATGTTTTTTTCCATTGCATGAAATTACAAGTAAAATAATTTTCATTTGTAAGTTTGAAAAATACCTATTGTAGAATTATACACATCTTAGCAAACTTAGACAAATTATTAACAAATGTTGTGCTAAATGTTCATATAACAAATAGCCACCCACTTCATTTGTAACAATTCATTAATTTGTTCACAAAGTTTGCAAACATTGAGGGATGTGGTCAAGTAATAAATGGCCATAATGAATTACCTTGGGGTCAAAACACATAACAAGGAGCCAAAAAATGCGTTAGTTGTTAAACATAATTAATCAAAATCAAACATTTATTTATTTATTTCCATTTAAAACCATAGTAATGATGGAAAGTTATTCATTTTTCCTTCATATGAATGTTAAAGAACTTAGAATAAAAATTTATTTGACCCAATTTTAAGTTTCGATTTTAATTTAAAATGTTTGAAAATGTACACCTATTATGTTAGATGTAGTCAATTTTGCAAAGGACTATCAAAAGGACTCATATAATAAAATAATTTTCATTGAAAAAAATATAGATGATAAGAACATATTAGCCACATTCAAAAAGCACTAATAATTTTTAAAATGTGAAATTCTATTTTTTTAATTTAAAATATATTTCAAATTCTTTAGAATTTCAAAGCTTCAATAGTCCTTTACCACATATAAATGGGTTATAATGTACATGATATATTAAGAAAATTTATACTTAGAGTATAGTAAAACTAAAAAATGTGAAATTTTAATTTTTGGTGAGGACTTAAAATTTTGATAATTTTTCAAGATTAAACATTGAATTTGTAAAGAATCTACACACTTTTAAAAATTCATATTTACTCAATAATGAATAACAAAAATAGGTGATGATTTTTAATATTTTTTAAAACAAGTTACAAAAAATTTCATTCAAAAATTCATTTGCATGTAAAAATGATTTTTGGGAAAAAAAACTTGCAATCCTTTTCCAAAGTAATCCTTTTGGCTCCTAGTTATAGATTTTGACCCCTTGGGTAAATAATCAAAAGCTAGCTTTTGCCAATTTTGCGACCTATATTGCCCTTGTAGTTAGCATTCCAATCTTGAACAAATTGTTTTTCATGCTTGATTCCTAGAATTACATATATCTACTCTAACAAGCATTAGTAAATAATTAGGTGCCTTGGGTACACAATCTAGAACATCAATAAATAATAATACATACTTTGAATCTAAAGAGATTATTTTACATAGGACCATGTATTTAAAGTACAAAGATCCTATTGAAATGTACATGCACAATACAAAGACATGCAAAATGTACAAGGTCATATACGAAGTGTATTTCAAGTGAACCAATTTATATTTGGAGATGACATACTATGTTCTCAAATATCTGGACATGTGTATTTGTAATAATTAAACATACAAATCATGTACTAAGGTATATACATAATGGACCTTAAATGCACAAATTATCTTACACATCACTTTCAAGTACATACATGTATATATATTTGTAATACATGGGTGTACACTATTTTCTAACAACACAAGATACTTTTAACAATATAGACCATAAAACTATATCATATACACAATGGAGTTATGAAAACATCATGATGATTATTCAAATGTACATCATGTGCCTAATTTCAATGTTCAAAATGATGATTTAGTCACCATATCATGATATTTAAAAATACTATAACTAGCCAAGAAATGATAAATCATACACATAAGATAATCAAGTAAAAGGTTACCACATATTGCCTTGAGGATGTCATGTTTGATTAAGTCCCAACCTATCACCATAGGTCACCTATGCACACCATAAACAAAAACCAAAACCTTTAAATGTCATAAAATCAAAACCAACTAAGTATCATAGCACCACAAAGTTTACAAATATGGCAGTTACTGAATCTTTTCAATTTGGTAATAAAACTTTGGATCATAGTACTTTGAGCTTCCCATGATTCAGTATTGAATTGAATATTGTTGTTATAGTAATTGAACATTCAAATGAGGGACACTTACCACATACCATGCTATTGCACCTCTTAAATTAATTAAGACCCATGAAAGACATGTTTTGAGAAGCTTTGTATTCCATTTGATTTCAAATGTTTACATGAACTAGACATGCTTGCCACACAAAAGATATAGATGTCATGTGCAAATCAAATGGCAAGGGGATTGGAGGTTTAGGTTACTAAAACCCTTTGGTTTCAAAGGTGCATAAATTATACCATTTCAACATAACAATGCAATCCCCTACTAAATAATGGCATTCATACTTCTACATAATGCAAAGGGAATAAATGAAATTCCTTATTACTACCTTAGATTTTTTCAAATTGTTCAACATCTTGAGAGATAATCTAAATAGCACTATCAATTTAAACTTCTTAGTCGTTTTTCTAAAATGTAATTCCTCACCAAATGAAAATTTACAAAACCAATAATTTGTAAATCATGAATAGAAAGACATAGTTGTAGAATGGAGGTTTCACAAACAAAAACAAAGAATGAGAAATTTGACCACAATGGATATGAAATGGAATCACATCAATGATTGGAAATTGCCTCCCAAACTCCCCCAAGCTCCCATGCTTACAATATTGGAGAAAATTTCTACATATTTGATGCATCAAAGGGTAAAAACACGGTAAAAGGAACCATTAAGGGGTGTGGACAGTGCTTAAAATTGTATTATTTAATTTTTGAAAAATCATAAGTGAAGCACAACAATTTCGATTGTCAAATTTCCTTTTGGAATAGGTTCCATTAATTGCAAAGTTTCAATGATCAAAGATTGATAAAAATTGATGATGTTTGAAGAGTCATTTTACATGTTTAAAACACTCAAAACTTGTTTGTGGATAGTCCTTTTTCTTCAAATGTCTTTTTTCCATATTAATTGTGCAACATTTCTTTTAAAAATTGGAGAGGATTTTTGTAATGATCATTGAAAGCACAAAATAATTTGAAATTGGTGCAATTCATGTTTTCAACACATTTTGGTACTTTTGGTTCAAAAGTGTTTTTAGCTTTGAAAATTATGAATTTTGAAAATGTGTTTTGAACAAAAGTTATTCATTTTTAGGTGATAAAATCATGGATGCATAATATATATGATATAATATCAAGATGTAGCCAAAAATTATTTTATCTAACACATAGTTGTAAACTAGGTATGAAAAATGCAATATTCGAAGTAATAAACCAACACAAAAATGCCCCGTGTCCAATGCAATCTTTTGAAAAGGATTGCAACCTTGGCTCAACTAGCTCATTATACCGTGTTTTCACCCCAAAATCTAATTTGGCCCCATGATGTACTAAAAGATGCACCATGGAAGGATCATTTGCATATAACCCAAACCATTGACCTTAAATGTCTCAAAACCATTAAAATAGATATGTGGAACACAATTCATATGACAATCTCAATTTTCTCATCTGATTACACTTCTTATTCAACTATATGCATAAACTTGAAATTTACTATGGTTCATCCAATCATATTGATCTCCCCAATTAACTAAATTCTAGTCAATTACCCTAACCCTACCCTCACACATTCAATCTAGAAATTCATCCACCTTCAATCATGCATGGCCTTTCAAAGAAGAAAAAAAGACTTAAAAAAAAATACACATGTTATTTTCCTACAAGTTTTTGAACTCTTGATGAATGTGAACATCAATATGATATTGATCAATGTCGAAAAAAATGTAGTGGCTTCCAAATGTATGGCTCTTCCATTTGCGCTTTTGTTGAACTTGTTCTTTGAAACGTTTATCTTGTTGTTCAAGATGTAAAACAAGAGCACAAATTTTGTTGTGGAGCCACTCCCCATTATTATCTACCAGCTTTTTCCAAACTTTGTTACAAACATGCAAGTCTTGAAATAATTGATTTTGCATCGTCCATGATGCAACTTTCAATACATGGGGCCAAATGATTTTCAAAACCAAGTCATCAAGTAGATCTCCTTAGTATTGCCCCATTCCAAGTTGTTGGGCATTCCTTGATTTGGCTTGTTCTTCTCTAACATGTATGACTTATAATAAACTAGCATAGGTCACAAGGGGAAAAAGGCCCAACAACATTCAATGGGACTTATGTCATTTTTCTCTCTAAATTAAATTAAACAAATTCCACTTACAAAAAAACATTCTTTAGAAATTTAACATGCATCATGACTTATAATGATTATGATGGAGAAAACTTGGCATGGATATTTGGAGACAATAAGCAAATTTCCAACTAGAAATGTGATTAAGAATAGAAAGTTGACATGTTGCACAATTCTTGTTGGAAATTTAATAAAGAGCAAAAAGTTGGTCTTCAACAATAAAGGGGTGAAAGAAGGAGAGAGAAAGAACAACAATACCTTCTGAAGAAGGGTAAGTTCAATGCAAAGGACTTGAATGCTTGACTACAACTCCCTTAGTGCAATTTTTTTTTTCTTCAATGTAGTTAATTGCATTCCGAGCAAACAAGCAGAAAATTGACATAAGAAGTTGGATAAACAAACATTGAAGGTAAAGATGGTAAGGACAATTCAAGCTCTTGCTAACTCCAAATGATTCAAGCTTTTGCTAGTTTAATCATGTGAAAACACATAAATTACAATGTATATGCTTACAAACAATAAAATGTGCAAGCAAGTTCTTAATAGGAATATGTACATGCTTGAATGTATGTTCTTGCAAAACTTCTTCTTGAAGTCTCCATAGTAATTTCAATAGTTCGTATCCCTTTTACACCAAGCAAGCTCAATAGACACAAAGTTTTAATAGAATGAAAATTACAATTGGTGATGTTCAAGGTGCACCAAACCTTAATCAACTAGATGCCTAAACATTTGATGTTCCCTAAACCTTAATTAACCCTCTAACAACCCAAAAACCATTGATTTTATGGCATAATTTAATCCATTGTAAAGGAATTGTCATCACTACATTGTATTCCAATGTCAAAATTGCAAGTATAGACTATCATATGTTATTTACTAAACAACTTATCCACATTTTGTTTCCTAACTCCCCTAATCTACTTATAATCAATCACCATGCACCAAACACCCCTTTTTGTACCATACATGTGAAAGATACTTATTTCTTTATGAGTCTGACTCTTGACCCTTTCATTTCAAACTTGTTCTTGCTGCATCACTTAGCACATTCTTGGATGCCCTTTTCATCGCCTTTGCTCAAGGTTTTTTTGGTTTGATGTGTCTTTTGAATTGTTGCTAGTGATTTGGCCATGGTCAAAAGAATGATAGGAAGAAGTTGAAAAGTCTAGAACAATCAAAGGTGATTGAAGCCCTCACTTGTTTTGCAACAAAGTTAATCAAACTTTTAGGTGTAACTTTTTTTCTCACTTTGTTTGCACATATTTAAATGGTAGCTTGTATAATGGGTTGGTTGTAGTGTGTACATCTTAGCTTTGAAAAGACATTACCATCTACATAATGATGCTCTATAATAAAGTTAAGGGTTATCATTCCTAAATGACTATACTATGAGGGTTGGATTTTAACTTTTAAATGTGCAAATTAGGGATCATTTGATAAGATTACCACGTCATTAAATCTTGGTCCTAGGAATTTCTACCCCTTTCCTTGTATAGAATGAACCCACCATATTGTCATGTTTATTGCTCTTAATGTTGATGCAAATGTACTCCATGTGACAACTTTGCTTATGGTTGACCAATAATGTGGTGCAGTCCAACTTGAATTCTATTCAATCTTGGGGCTCTTAATGAATTGAGGTACCTTGGGATCCTTAATGCACTATAGAAACAAGTTGTGGATTAGGAGGTAATATGTTGGTAACTTGGGAATTATTTGCATGAATTATGTTAGTGATGGAGATTATAGTTATTCAATGAAACCTTTTTGAATGTGTTTCTTAAACCCTATACTTGTTACATGGTTTTCATTGTGTTGCAAAACTCTACCACCTATGAAAAGCTTGGGACTATAAGTCTCAAAACTTGTATTGATAGTAACAAGGGTCTAGTTTACATGAATACCTCCAAAAATTCCATGCCATCTATTAAATATATTTGTATTCAAATTTTCATGGGTCGATTAATGGAATCGAAAATGGTTGTTTTGATATGTGCAACATAGGAATACTTTGGCATGCTTTAATATTAAAAATAAGGTAAAATCACAATCATAGGAGCCACCCAAGTGAGTGGACACTCTTTAAAACTACATTTTTGTATGTTTGAAAGATCACAAGGGAAGCATAATAATTTGGATTGTCATAAAAACTTTTCGAATATTTTCCATTAATTGCAAAGTTTACATGCTCAAAACTTGACAAAAATCAAAAATGTTTTTGCATGTTCAAAACACTCAAACTTCAAAAATGGACAATCCTTATTTTTTTCAAACGTCCTTTTCTTTTACCAAATGTGCACCATTCATTTTGAAAATTGGAAAGGATTTTAACATTGATGATTAGAAAGGCAAAAGGACTTGAACTAATGAAAATGATTTTTATAACTAATTTGAACGCATTTGGTTCAAAAGTGTTTTTTACCCTAAAAATTATGGATTTTAAAAGTTTGGCTTTAACAAAAATTATTCATATATATGTGATAAAGGGCATGAATGCATAATATACATGATATAAAATCAATTTGTAGTCAAAATATATTTATATCTAAAATGTAATGTTAAATAAGGTATTCGAAATACAAAATTTTAAGTTATAAACCAAAACAGGAATGACACGTGTCATTTGCAATTATTGGGAAAAGACTTTTACCTTGGTGCCCTAGCTCCTTTGATCATGATTTTACCCAATTGCTTGTAATAATTTCTTCCACAAATAGAATAGCTGAAATTTAAAATGAATTCCAAATGATGACATTGGTATAATTGCTCATAATTAATTGAAGTCCCTAAGGTGAAAGCATGAAAAAAAGAACTAGTCACACCAAGGTTAAAGTCTATTCTAAGGATTACATTTTCCACATGGCAGTTTTATATTGGCTTATGTTGCATTTTTCACACATGTTTTTAAACTAAATATCAAATTTGAGGTCAAATATGACATATAACATAATAAAAATTCAAATTTTCTTATCAAGCTTCACATTATAGTCAAATCTATAACTTTACCTTAAACCATGATTATAAATTCAAAATTATAATAGTGTAAAAGGACATTTGAATATTAAAATCTAAAAAGGTATATTAATTTTTATTTTTTGAATGCTTTGAACACATGGATCCCTTCTTGTGGAATATATTAAAGTTCGCAAAAAAAATTGAAACAATTTGGTGAACATTTAATAATGAAAAATGACTTTTGATACAAAAAACCACCTATCCACATGCTTTTTTCAAATGTTTTAAACATATAAAAGGACTCTTCAAACATGGTGAATTTTCATGAAAAATTTGTAGTTGCAACTTTGAAAGTATAAGAACTTATTTAAAAATAAAACAATTTTTTTGATATATAATGTTCCCATGGTGATTATTTTCAAAAAACAGTTTTTAAGGATTGTCCTCACAATGCTTAGCTCCTTTTTTCTTGCTTTCACCCCCTATTTCCATAAAATGAAGGTTAATAAAATGTTTTTGATCTCTTATTACAAGTGATGTTCGTTTCTATTCCAAATCAACATAATTTATAGGACAAGTTCATATGTGGAGCATCTCATTAATGAAATCTAGGTTTTCCTTGTTCATACTTCCAAGTGATCTAAAATTTCTAGTTGGTCAACTTGATGTTGTTTGATTTCATCCAATCTTTCACATTTTGGGTTTTTCCCCTAGGCTTTTGGTGAGTAGTGTTGCATTCGATCTATCCAAAAAATGGTTCTGCAATCATGTACAACACACATGGTGAGTTATCACATGACCTTTTTCTAGACTAATGTGATCATGTTTGAGGAATCATTTAAAAAGTAATTGTTATCTTGCTGATTTTTTTTTGAAGATTACAATATTCATTTTTTGATGGCATAATTCTCTCAATACATCCAAATTGAGTGTTGTTTGTTTTAATAAGTTCTTACTTAAGTTAACCAATTATTAGATGACATGTCCCTTGAAGATTTACATGTCATACTTAAGTTTTTTTTATGTTTATACATCCAATAGTTTTGCAACTATTTGATTCTTTTGCCCTTTATTTTTCATAGACACTATCTTAGAATCAAGGTTTTTACATTTGATTTTATATGAGGTAAACTACTTACTGTAACCTTTATTTTGAAGTTCTAATAAGATTGATTTGATATTTCCTACTTACATATTCTATCTTATTGGGTTTCAAGAAAAATAATTTAACTTTTAATTCAATTTATTGATAGCTATGAATTATCTTGATGTTTTTAAAAAGAAAAAGAAACATGAATCATTACAAATTACATAAGTATAACCCTTCTACTTGGTTTTTTTTACATACACGTTTCAAATGAAAATGAAAATTTTTAATTCAAAGGATTATTTGAAAGGAGGTAAAGGCTTAATATGAAATTTGTAATGGTCCTTTTGGGCATTTGGAGAAAAAATGCATTTCTTTTATTACAAATTATAATGCAACCAAAATAATGAAATTGACCACAAATAAGATCCAAGCAATGTGTATTTGTTTTTAAAATAGAAAACTCACCAAAAATACACCTCCATTCACATACAAGTATGAAGAGGGAAGAAAAAAGAAAACAACTTTTACCCTAAATCTAAAACTATGGAGTGCAATCAAAACTAGTTCTTTCAAATTGCTTCAATTCCAATTCTTAAGTCCATTTGAAGTTCAAACCTACTTTTTTAAAAATAGTATTACATGATTATTATAAAAAAAGTTTAATATGCACACAAATACATTATTTAAAAAATACATTTACTTACATGAAATGTTTGGTTTCACCAAATGGATTAGAAGTAAATGAAATATAAGAAGCTTGCAAATGAATAAAAATTTGAAAACTTAAAAAGTATTTATGATCTTTCAAATTTAGCTTATCATAAACATAATATATCAAATTTTTGATGTGAAAGCAATTTTAAACATCATGTTCACCAAAATTTTCAATTTCAAACTACTTGTTACTTCCTTTTATTATAATATTTATTTTCAAATTTTATATTCAATTTATCTCAAACTCAATCAAGGCCTTAATTATTTCATATTCATGCTTACAAAGGTTTTTAATTTGCCTTTGTATTCTTATGTTAAAAATATTTAGAATTTTCAGGCAAACTACTTTATTGATCAATTCACCCCATAAGAGAAGAACACAATCACAAATAGAACCTGCCTGTTTTTGCAAACCAAAGTACAAAAACCATGTTGAACAATCATGCATACAAAGATGCATATCATAAGCTTAGCTTATTTGCAAGAGACTCAACTTTTGAAATATGAGTTTTTATGCACCATTTAAAAACATAAGGTGCCTTCTAGGCTCCAAAAGGTAAAGTGAAACTAATTCACTTATTCTTGACTGTCAAAAACCTGAAATATTCTACATTAGGACTGATGGATGATCTTGAAATATTTCAGCAAAAAACTGTAGTTGCAGGTAGAGTGTATTCTCATACATCAAAAGTATTTTCATCCAACCAATGAATTTTCATCTTAATGCACCTCATGAATTTTTGGTGGTTTTCACAATCTCCTACGACATAGCTTTTAAAGCAGAGGTTGCAAAAGCCAGACCAAAACTTCAGACTGGTTAAAGATAATTACTGCAAATGAAATAACATGTCCACAACTCTCTAAAGCTCTCTCAAGATTTTGTTTCAGTTTAGAGCAAATATATTTTGACAAATCTAAGATGAGGTCACAGTGTAGGAAAATACCAGTATTGGTATTTAGTTTTTCCATATTGAGTTTCCATTTGCCAACCGTATACTGATTTGTTTAATTGCTCAGATCTACTACAGTCATGAACTTTCATCCCCATAATATGAATCCACAAAGCTGCTCAAATGAATCTATTAAACATAACCACAGATGAAAAAGGAAAACCAGGACTTACCAGAACAACCCACCTGCATGAAGAAGAATCTCCAGCACAAAGGGACTCCATCATGGTACTTTTCCTACACACAAATCCAATGGCCTCAAATCCACACTGGTATAGCTCACTGGTATAGCCCATTCTGGGACCCTGTGACCTCAAAAAAGGTTGGGCATTCAAACCCAGTGGTGAAACACCTGCCAATGAGCTTCACTTGGGGGTGCGAACCACATTTCAGGTCAGGTCTGCCATAGTGTTTATAATTAAAATAAAAAATCCATTGGCCTCTCAGCTGCCCAACTGTCTGGAGGTTCCTCTTGTGGTGAAGTTCCTGTGTTGAACTGGTCCAAGAGATTGGTGGTCTCCAATTAGAACACTGGTCACTTGCGAGTGTTGAATCAATGCAAGCATTGATCCTCTCTGACTAGAATTCTGCTGTACTATTAGCAGTGTTGAATCAGTCCAAACATTAAATCTTTTGCTATTAGGTCCCTCTGAGACAATCATGATGACAAAGATCATTCAAATATATGTCCTTAACTATGACAAGATAATTCTATAATATACATGAAAGCAGCTAATGCTAAAGACTTACCCAAAACACAAATTAGGCTTTTGTCGAGTATGATCACCCTCCATACTGTGGTGAAATTTATTGTTTACATGCTGCATGTTCACTGTTATGCCCAGTATCCTCCCAGATGTCCAGCTATGTCAGTCACTCAGTCAACCAAGCTATACCAGGAGATTCCCTGTTCTTGAAAGAGTTTTGAATGTCAAGTTGAGGAGCCTTGCTAATTTTGTTAGCAAATTCTTCACCATCATAAACCTTTCCTTCTCTAATCAGAAGACACGACATGATTTCAACCAGCAGACTCAGAATCAAGCACTAAATTGTTTGAAAGCTACCTAACAGACTTTCAAACCTTGGGACTAGATAAGCAATGAAGGCAAGAGCACAACAGGAACTGTGGAACTATGTGGCACATTGAGGACCATGATACCACATAAAAACATGGGAATGGTGGGGAGACAAAGCAGAGTTAACAGAACATAGAAGACAAAATACATAGTACTATATGGAATCATTCCCCAATGACTATATATATATGTAGGAAATCATCACCCTGTAAGTCAATGACTAGTATACTTGCACTTACACAACATGCATAGATCACAGGCCAAACTGATGTGAGTATTCAAAATTGAGGGCTCCAATGAATTTGCAAGTATGACTTACTCTTCCAAATCTGACTACTCAAACTGAATAACAAATGTTGGCAAGCTAGCATAGAAGAAAGCTTTACCAAAAGTGAACAGGTGCACAAGTGTCACTGTGGAGCTTGCACTCACAGAGATGCAATCGAAAACACAGACTCTGGGAGGAAGAGTAACCATTATTGTTTCAAAGGGTGTAGGCGATGGGCCTGAAGCAACTAAACAGCTAATCAGAGCAGTCTAAATCAAAGAAAGTGCACTGTCTCCTCTTTGCAGTTCCATTCTATGCCACATCAATTCAAGGGAGCAACTAATGGTTCATAACTACAAGGGTCTAAGGCAATGACCAAGAGGTCCAGGAGGGTTTGAGAACATACAGTGGGAAAAGTTGGGGGATGGAAGATGTAGCCAAGAGAGGAAAAACATGTGGATTGAAGAGGATGGCCCTCTGCAGGATCAACCCTTGCAGCAACTCACAGGTAGAGTGGGCCTTCAAGATATCCTGCAACATAATTGGATAAAGGATTACTGGATGGAGTCCCAGAATTATTACAGACTGCCTTCAGATTCAAATGACCAAGTAGCTTTGAAACCAAAATCAGGACTTTGAAACCCTGAAAAATCAAGCAGCAATCAAGCATGATTTTGTTCAAGAGTGGCATACTCATGAGTTTCTACTTTGCTGTCCTCTCCACTTCCTGTTCTTGGAATCGCAACTTGTGTTGACATATCTTGTGTTGTGGTGGCACCTGCTGATGCACTTACAGTTGACATATCAGTCCCGTCTCTGAACTGTTGAAGACCAGGGAGTTCTTCAGAAGGAGCTGCTGGCTCAATGGTTGAGCTAGTACCAGATGGGCCTGCGTGAAGACCCTGAATGGAAGAAGAAGGGCCAAGTGCAGTAGGTGATGAGCCAGTTGGAAAAGGAGAGACCGGCATATCCGTCAGTGATGATGCTGATGGACTGTAAGTTAAGCCCACTGTGGGGTGATCGAATTTGCATGTGGGTCCAAATTTGCAAATGCCATAATGGGCATAGAAGGCACATTGTGGTGCACCCTGTCATCCAGGAAATCCAACATAGCAGAACAGTGAGTGACAGGGTGGAGAGGAGAAAAAGTCATGCACAGAAACAACTCATTACAACTTTTTAGGAACAAGTATTTAGGAAAGCATAACAGAGATAACCAATCACAGAGAATCAAATTCCATCTGACATGCACAATGAACATGGGAAGAGTCCTTACTGGGCGTAATGGAAGACCAATAGGACTCAAAATGCAAGTTGGTGAAGGGGTAGCTCTGTCCTTTGGATGATGATACCTACAAGTAATCCCAAACTTGCAATCCCCAGTTTTCATGTAGTATTGACACTCAGGTTGTCCTGGTCTTTCAGGAAATATCACATCTTTCTGGCCGTTGATGTTATGGGACTGTATAGCTGGAATACCCATTGCTGAAGATCCTTGGAGGTAAGGGGTATATGTTCCATGAACACTGCTTGAATCAGAATGCTGTAATGTTCCATATACATAACTTGTTCCTAATGACTGTTGTTGGCCCTCTGACAATCCCATGGGACCAACTCCACCCTGTTTCATGCAGTGTGCCAACATTTAGAATAGGCAACTAACATTAACAAAAAAACTGACTTCAATATGTTGAACTAACTGGCTTCAATAAGCCAGAAACATCTGAATTTCATCATAAATTTGATGGCTCCAGAGCTGCAGAATCTACAAATAAATTTAGAAGATGCTGATAGTAGTCAGTACAAAAGCTACAGAAGCATGTTCGTGTAACTTGTTACAATCTGAACACCTACTGTCAAATCCTCACTACATGGTAGATAAAAACACCAAAGCGGTCCAGCACAACTTGCTAATGCACCTTACATGACTTCCAATCTGATGTTCACAGGTCATAAGAATCAAAGTTTTACTTGCTGAGTATAATCAAAGTATTTTACTGAGGTACACTCAGCAAAGCATTTGTTCACAATTGATATCCCAAAACACAGTAACATAATGCTAATGTTGGTATAGGTATTCACACCATTTTGCAACAATACTGAGGCCTTAAAAGTCACTATCAACATCACAACTGGTCATGTGGAGGTAACAAAGAAAGAACTGCCTTGCACAATATTCCAATGCAGTCTCCATTGTGGTGTGATGTGCATAGAAACAAGAAGACTGCACAAACAAAACAAATCAAGAGCTCATGCAGAAGTCTGATTACAGACCCAAACAGTTAACAAGGGCATGACATTGGTTTCTTGTTGGTCTGTATGAGCTATGATGGAGCATGGCTGCTTACTTGGTAAGGGTTCCATCCTGGCACTGACATAAGGCCTTGATGTGAAGGAATAATCACAGGAGAGTAACTGGAAGGAGCTTGCAGGCGAGGCTGAAGATAAGGTGCCCTTGCCATAGGCCATGAAGGAAGGCCTTGTGGATAAGCTTGGGCAGCTGGTGAAGTTGAAACTCCAGAAGTGGTGTAAAGAGGTGAAACATATGCTGTAAGCTGTGGATGGTGGAATTTGCAAGTCACATTGTATTTGCAAGAGCCTGTGCGCATGTAGTAAGCGCACTCTTTCTCACCCTGGGTACAAAGACATCACCACAAATGCTGAACTGAGTTGAATCTCTGATCACTTTCAGAGAACAGGCTATTCAAGATGTCTGAAACCCATATACAAGCTACATCACACAACTGTTCAACCAGCATATGTGCATATCTACCTTCTCAGAGGCTGAGAGTACAAGATCATTGAGCCTTTGCAATTTAGTACCCAATTCTGATGCACCAATGGGACAGGTGTAGAAGTAAAAAGATATGCAGGATTCAAAGATACATTCAGAACTGCCTGTCAGACCTAGACACCACAACAAATAACCCAGACACACAACAGCCACAAAGTTGAAGAGACATACTGGCCGCAAAGGAAGACCAAGAACATTCAATTGCACTCGCCCTGTTGATCCAGCTTGGTCCCTTGGATGATGATATTTGCATGTTGCCCCAAATTTGCAGGTCCCCGTCTTCAGATAATACTGGATTTGTGAAATTGGGAGAGATGAGATATAGCAGCCAAGCATTATCAACTATCCACCAAATCACAATGACAACATAGAAACCACACACTAAACATTGCAAGAGCATGGCAGAGTGTCAGCAAGGCAATCGGACAATGGAGTTGGGAGATTGACGTCTGCAGAGCATCAGAGCGTCAAATGAGATCTAGTCAGAATCAAGTTCTGTGGAGGTGTGAAACATGCACACAGTCAAACATAGGAGCTACTTCCCACACAAATTGGATAAATGTAAATGCGAGTAACAATGGGAAGCAAAACTGGAGGGAAACACCAGCTGCCTTTCCACACAAAAAGACTTGGATGGCTGGCAAGCTGCACACCTTGCAGCCATAGATTAATTCAAACAACTGCTCAAAACAACAAAGGATCCAGTACCTGGCACTCTGGCTGACCAAATCTTTCAGGATAGTCTCCCTTGCCACGAGCAACAGCTGCAGCCTGTCATCACATCACCATGAAGATTCAAGCATACCGAACTAATACAATTCAGCAGCATTCAATCAATGGGTCCTCACAAAAGAGGCTGCAGAATTGTGAATTAGGTTTCCATCATCTTCATTCCCTGCAACACATCATAGTGCATCACAATCCAAACAGATCCCATTCCAGGAATACCAACACTCTTTCAACAGCAGCAATGAAATTCCAAATCAAGCAAATGAAGTCTGACTTCCCATCAGTGCTATACTAGCTTGCACCTCAAGAAGGACAAAAAAGTTTAGATGCAACAAAGGGGGGTGTGATCAGATGTCCCTCCTCACCAGTTTGCGGTTCGGTGGGTGATTGAACCGGCATGACTGACCAAAGCCACACATGCCTGTGCGCATGTAATAGACACAATCCGGTTCACCAAGGCGCTCTGGGAACTGCCCTTGTTGTCCTGCAGGATGATCCATGCCACCATCCTGTGGTGGTGGTAGTGGCTGCTGCTGCTGCTGTATCGTCATGTGCCACACTGCTTCTGAAAGACCTTGCAATCCAAAACACGTTACTGAACCGTGAGCAAAACTGATAAGAAGGTGCTGGATCTCTGGACAATGTTTGCTTCCACATTGCCAAGCAAGGAAAGGGAAGAGTTCTGCACTGAAATGAACTTTAGGAGCTGCAGGAACCAGTGAAGACGGCCTGCAGATATGGAACCAAGAGAGGAAGAGATCCTCCGGGCACACAATGCGCAGCAATGTCTATACGACTGCAACAAAATTGATCCAATTCCCTTCTCCTTATCTTCGCCATCTCCATCTGGAAGAAAGAAAGACACGAGTTCTGCGAAAACCTGTGCGTCGTCACAAGCAAACGAGATTACTATGTCCAGGAACACAGATCAAGACTCCGGGGCTTCGGCAGATCCATAATGCAAACCACTCAAGCGTCCAAGTCCCGGACTCAGATCAGCTCCAGAGGAAGGAGAGCATCAAACCGCCGCTGTTCACGCTTGCAAGCCGCGTCTTGTCTGAATGGAAGACTTTGTCGTCGTCCCATGTGCTACAATTCTCATGCAGGAAAGTCACTAGCCAACTGTTCTGTCAGTGAAGAAGCTGCTGCTGCAATTGTAGAGCGACTTTGGAGGTCTTGAGAAGAAGAAAAGAAGAGTCATGACGAGCTTACCATCAGCACCAGTATCTGCCGTTGTGTTGCCGGGGGAAGGAGCACCATGCTTGATACCCCAGTCCTCGTACGCGATAGAGCCCAGCACTGCTACTGCTAGTCCTCCAGTGGAATCACTTCCCGAACCGCCTTCAAGGCCTACAAAGGAAGACGGCGCCCCTTTGGCTGGCGCATAGTATTCCATCAAGCATGCCCGCTCGCTCGCTCGCGTCTTTCTATCTCGTGCGTAGGACGTTCGTAACAACAGCAGCAACGAGCCGTGCCTCTAGTCCTCAGTCTCTCCCTTCTGTGAAAGCTAAAAAACGACTTGACTTGTAACCAAAGCTCCTACCTCTCTCAGCAATCCCTCTCAAACCCCCCTGCAAAACAAAATGCCGATAATTCTGCAGCCGCTGGACTCCACTATACGACGGCTACTAGCTCCGGATCGTCAAGATGCAAGAATTGCAGAAAACGGAACACGACAAAAGCTGCACTCTAGGGGAAGAAGAAGGATGGATGCAGATACACCTTCCCAGCTTCTGGGGATGCTTATTATTGTTCCAGATTGCTAAATAGCTTCCGATGCGACAAATTTCTCAAAATCTCTCGACAGACTTGTTTCCCAAGCCGATTTTCTGGGTTTTCCCCTTCCCGAAGGCAACGATGCGCTTGCTCTTGGGACGATCTCAGAGCGAGCGAGCGAGCGAGCATGGCAAAGCGCTGCTGCTGCTGCTGCTGCTGTGCTGCAAGAGCACCTTCCTTCCTACTGGCCTTCGTCTCTCTCCTTCTGACCCCCGCCCGGTTGGTCACCCGTGCTCCAGAGCGCGGGTGGACGGGTGCATCCAACACGCGGACCGGGACAACCCGGTCCTTTCTACTAGCAGCCTTGTTTTTTGTCGGCTATCTATAGCCAAAAAGCGAAATTAAACGAGCTAAGTAAAATCAAGTGTATTTTGAGATTTTGAAAAGCCATAATTCGACCAAGTTTTAAGAAAAATCTGGCGTCCTTGCTACTTGAAGCCTTTTTTCTGCAGGCTACATATAGCCAAAAATCGAAACTAAAAGGACGAACTAAAATCAAGTTTTTTTTTAGATTTTAAAAATCCATAATTCGACCAAAAAATTTATATTTGGCTCAACTACGTATCCACAAATATATAATCATGTTTTTAAAAAATTACTTTAGTATGTATCTGGGTAGCCAAATTTGGCTAAATCTTCCTGTAGATGATCAGCACTTTGACCACATCAGAAAAGTGACAAAAAAATACATTGTCCAACACCCGGAGGACAACCGGGTTCCTGCCAGCAACCCTTTTGTGCTGGCTACAAATAGCCCAAAAGCGAAACTAAAAAAAAAAAAGATGCTAAAACAAAAAAAATTCCCATAGTCAAAATTACACCAAATATTTTTTGAACGCCAGATTTATATTTATTTTGCTGAAGCACGTAGCCAAAAATGTAGAAGGATGTTTTTAAAATTTTACTTGAATATTATGCTAGTAACCAAATTTGGCTAAATCTTCCTGTGGATGATCGCCACTTTGACCACATCACAAAATGGACCAAATATATATATATATATTGGGACTCCTCCCTGGTCCGCGGTTTCAAACCGCGCGCGTGAACGAGCACTGTAAGTAGGCCCCAGTTGGCAACGCCACAGCATCGGTAGCGCCCGGTTTGGAGCCAGGAGGACCAGGCTACACGAAACCGCTCGCTGGCTCACGAGGCCCGCGCCCCATTTAAGACCACCCAATTATCTGAGATGCCGAAATCGCGTTCCATGTCCCCAGATTTCAGGATCTCGTCGGTCCTCGATGTCGTGAGCGAACTCGCTGCGGAATCGAGGTCCCGGAAGCGTGGTTAGTTTTGGGGTAACTTATGGGGGATGTAAATAACGGAGGTAAAAAACTTTGTGTCTGGTCTTATTAGAAGACGCATTTCATTCCCCCAGCTTGCTTTTGCTTCTTTACTGAGGGGTAAACTATTTGACTGTAAAAATTTGTGGTAAACAAGTGAAAACCCACTTGCTTGAGTGGGGTCCCAGATGAGCTTCCAAGCCCATTACCGGCTTGATAAAATAATGACCCAAATAACCTGACCAACAATTACTATAACATGACTACCACACTTTGCTAACAAACCGACTCGAATGAAGCACTTGGGTGGTCCCTTGGTTTAATGACCTAACAAATTCGAAGCAATTGGGTGGTCCCTTGGTTTAATGACCCAACAAAACCCTACCAAGGATTACCATAACATGACTACCGCATTTTGCTAAGCAACCAACCCAGATCGAACCAAGCACTTGGGTGGTCCCATAATATAATGACCTAAAGAATCCCTATCACAAGTTAATTACCATAATGTCACCACCACCACACTTTGCGAATGATTCAAGCGCAACCAAACACTTGGGCTGTCCCTTGACCTAAAGAAACCCTACCACAACTTAATTACCAATCCTGACCGCCACACTTTGTGAATGATCTGAACGCAACCAAGCAAAGCAAGCAATTGGGTGGTCCCTTCATATAGTGACCTAAAGAAACCCTACCTCCACTTAATGACCATATTGTCACTACCAACCACACTTTGCGAATGATTCAAACTGAACGGAGCGCTTGGGTTGTTGTGAAGACGTATGTAAAATATGCACTGAAACTGAAACACAAATAAATAAATACCTAGCTTGTAGCTACAAAGAAAATTGTTAAGTTGGTCAATACAGGTGAGGGTTCAAAACAAAGAAAGAAAGAAAGAAGGTTCAAAACTTGTTGGCTCCAACAATCAATCATGACACAAGAGTGAAAAGAGAAACAAATACCAAATAAACACAAATAAAATTTCCAAAAATTCAATGAATAAAATTGTCAAAAACTCCAATCAAGTAGCAAACCAAGGGGAAAATGAATGGGATTTATTAGTCACCAATTTTATTTTATTTTTTATGCCTACTACTCTCTTGTTTAAAATATTTTATTGGATTTATAAATAAGTATAAACTAGTGAATATGATAACTAAGTTAGGCCTGAATTTTATAATTCAATTAAAAAAGAAAAGGTCTCAAAGTGTTTGTTTATCTACATATTGCAGGTCTGGTTTTTATTGCATTGCCAAACCTTTACTACTTTTGTATAGGTACCCACTTACCCACCTGTTAGGCATGGCTATTAGCCCAGGCCGAAAATGGTGACATATAGTTTTAGGTTCATAACTTTCATGTGGTCAATGAGAAGGCTCTACATGCCTTAAAGAGTGCCCAGCTTTTTTTTTCCTTGGCTAGGTAGGGGGGAGGGGATTTTTTGTCGTCATCAATGTGTCCCAATAGCACCACATTTTATCACATATGTTTTGCCCAAAGTTGAACTTTCATATATATATATATATATATATAATAAACTATATGGGGACCTAAAGGGAAGGCCTTTTGTGATTCTATTGGGGGAGGGCTCAATGTTTCTTATTTATTACTTGAGAGGCACACCCAAAGTTTATATGTGTGTGTATATATATATATATATAAACATTGGGCACTCCCCATAAGGAGTGCAAAGGTGCTTCTCTTTCACCCGCCTCAATCTATAGTTGATATATATATATATATATATATGAAAGTTCAACTTTGGGCATAACATGCTATTAAAGTGTGGTGCTATTGGGAAGATCCTGAAGAACAAATTGGGAACTTGGCTAAGGTAGTTTGAAAACTTGATGGGAACGCATTGGGAACACATAAAATCTGTCCCCCTACAAAACCCAAAAGAAAAAAACTAGGCCCTCCTAAATGCATGTCAAGCCTTGTCATTTGGCCTTGGCATGAAAATTATGGTCCTAAAGCTATGTATAAACATTTTCAACCTAGACTAATAGAAGGAAAGGGGAGCATGCATATTCATCTTTGTATTAATTAGATGGGTTGCCTCCCCAAGTTTCTTTTTTAAAATACATACATATATAAGTCATCTTGATTGGCCCATCACAAAAAGATTGAAACCTTTCAGACTCCCCAAAAATAGAACTTTCTATTGAAAGATCGATTTGAGTGCCTACCCCTTTGGCCGACCTATATAGGTGAAAAAGAGAATAACTTTATTCAAAGTATATGGGATAAAAGTGTGATGTTATCGGCAACACCTTTGGGAACACATTGAGAACTTTCAGAAATCTTTGTGAATTCTGATGAGAACACCTTGGGAGCTTGATGTGAACACATTGGGAACAGTAAAAAAAGAAATAAAAAAATCAACCTCACCCCCCAACCCTGGGCCCATTTGGTGCATGCTACATGCCTCATTCGCTGAGCAGAATTCCTATTTGTACAACATTTGATGGTCACCATTTTGGACCTTGGCTAATCGTAGGGACATACTATAATAGAGGGGCTTATCACCAAGTTTATATGAAAGGGTTATTGCAATTATGCGAGTTGTGTTGTTTTAGGGCTTTGCTCATTAGGGCCCAATTGGTTTAGGAAAATGTTAGGCTAGGGAAGAGGAAGGAAGGAAACAAGCAAGCAAAGATCTGAGAAGAGAAATGGACCGCGTGGAACATGAATGAATTAACTCTGTTTCAGGAAACACTTGGATTGTTAATTGACCAAGTCTTTTGTGGGGGAAGGTTTTTGAGTTTTGGGGTGCTCAATGCTCATAGATCAACTACAAAGTGTGTTTTGGGTATTGGTGTCTAAAGGCAAACAAGATGAGTGAGTGTTTGAGTTTGTAATTGTACTTTATGTGAGGAAGGCTTGCTTGCTCTCAAGGGCCTCCTCTAATTTTCAGGCATGTGACCTCAGGCTGGGGAAGGCTGCACCCCAGTGGCCTCTCCCCAATTACATGCCTATGCCCTTGCGCCACCATTTTTGGGGCTACAAGCTCCTTGGGAGCTCCCCAACCCCGATACAAAACCAATGAATCATCTATATCACCTTATAAAAATTTCTTTTGACAAAAGAGGATGATCATGCATGTATTATAGGCAACTATTATTAATATCATTATTCCTATTCTGAAGCTTGCATTTGAATTAGTAAATTATCAGCTTAATAGGACCTTGTTGCATGCCCATTGACATATATGTTTTCATTATTAAAACAAATTACACAAAGGAAATCAAAGAGCACTCTATTCCAGTTCATTCAAAAAAACCATTTTCAATTTCCCTAATTTTTTAGGTCATCAATTTATTATGTTATGGTTACCCACCCCGCTCTCCCTTCTTCATTTTCCATGTGTTGTACTCAGGCCATACCATTCATTGTCTACCATCTATGGGTATTTTTATGTGGAGCCCGTTGTTGTCCTTGTAATTCATCATATTCTTCCTTTTCTTTTTCTTGTTCCCCTTGAAAATGGGCACACCTCACAAGACTTGATCACCCACCTCCCCACCCTCCAAGAATGGGATTTCTTTTGCATGTGATTGAGAACTTTGGGAACATAGCAAAACAATCACTTTCCAAGTTTTGTTGGGAATGTGATTGAGAACAACAAAAGTAGCTTTCTAAGGACTTCTTGTGTGATGAAATTCAGCACTGTTGGGAACCCAAGAAAGAACAACTTCCAACCTAAAAATCTACACAACCTTGTGGCTACATTGTCCATGCTAACCTACCCAACAAGTTCAAAAAAGTTTTGAAAACATGAAAACCAACATATTTGTCTTAAAGGGAATAAGAATTCAAAATATGCATTGATTTGTGATTTGTAAGTTGAATATTTACCTTCAAAAGGACTCGCATTTCTATTGCATACTTAGATATAGACCATACTTGGATAGGCTGTGACTATGGGAGAATTATCGGTTTAGCAAAGCAACCACATCACCTCTTTGACCACTTTGGTTAATAGTTTGGTCATTGAATGAATCAACCCATTTGACTATGATAATTCATTGTACTCAAGTCAAACACCAATCATTTTTTTAATGTCCATATCATATAATAAAAATGGGTGTAACAATGTATGAACAACTAATTAATATCAAAATAAGTATTTTCTTACCTTTCAGTATTTTTGATAAATTTAGAAATATTTCTAAATTTATCAAAACATTTTAAAGGAATGGTTGCCAGTTTGATGGGCACCTGGTCTAACTGTAGCAATTAGGGTTCATTCTGGTTCATATTTACAAACACCTACCCAAGTTGGTGGGGTCAGAAACATTTTTTATGCATGGAACCAGAATTGAAACCAAAATCAAAACCGGAGGTTCTTCTGTGCAAGTAAAGAACCACCCAAAGCACAAATTGAGAGGTTGCCCACAAAATTACTCCAAACAACACCTAACATAATTACAAACTTTTTAATTCAAAAATTCTTAAGGGGTAGACCTAGGGTTTGTTCAAGGCACACAAAGACACGGTCATAAGCTCTAACTCCCTTGTTTTTGGGGGAGATACTCCCCCCGCCCCCACACCCTCCCCCAAAACAAAGGGGAATGTAAATCTCAACAGGGATTGAACCTTAACACATGATCCTTGTGTTGTAAGGGCTTCAGAGATATCTCCTTTAGTTAAACTGACAAAACATATACAAACACACACACAAAAACAGTTCAGAGATTTTGAAACCTCCCTTTTCAGTCTGTGAAGCTGTGGTGATTGACAAGTCTGTACTTTACTTACACTTCTGTAAAAACTGAGATTTACAAAAAGAAAAACAAAATCCTTCAAATGTTTCAAACTTTCCTCACTTCTTCGATGTTTGAGAATTCCTTTTTTGCATTACTACCACTTTACATGTGCTTCCCTTTCACAACAGAGGCCAATTTTTAAGGTTCTAGAGAGTGGGTCGAGTTTGGCTGATTCCAGCTCCTATGTATCTTTTGCCAATCATCCTTGCATTAAGAGCCGTTAGGTCTTACACGAAAACAAAACATACATTACATATTTGGAAACTGTGCTGAACGGCTAATTCAGCATGAGAACCGTTGAATACGAGCTAATTAGACCTAGCAGCTGTTAATCGTCGGTGAATGGTTATCAGAAATGAAAATTGATAACCGGAGGTTCTCAGGGTGGCTATTGAACCACCCCCCACCCACCCTCTTTGTTTTTTTTTTTTCCCCTTCTTACTCTGCAAATGATATGATCCTGACAGCCGTCCAAAGGACTCTCTCTCGCAAGTTAAGTACTACCCATTAGCTGGAGAAAACTGACAATGTTTTAGAGACTGTAAAATCACCAGTTTCAGCCCTGCCCTAACATCTCAGCAGCACCAGAGAGACAGCTACTTTTTACTTTCCAAGAAGAAATTATCCCCAGAAATCCAACAACATAATACAAATTTTGAGTCAATCTTCTAAAGTGTGTACCAAAGCTTTACTCTTCTTTTTTGGGTAAATTTTTTATATAAACCTATATATAATATTTATTTATTTATTTATTTATTTGGGGATATATATTTTTTACTCCAAACCAAGATTGGTCATATGCCAAGTTTTTGTTTAACAAAAAAAGGCATCAGGTCTAGTTTTGTTTGACCCGTGTGCTTTTTAAATTTTGGGGGGCATATGTGTTTTTCTCTTTTTCTATCTTTTTTCATTTCCCCCTTAGTAGACTTGTTTGAACCAGAGATGGATGACATGGTGTTGGGAGCAGGTGGTTTTTTTGTTCCCCCAATTTTGTGAGGTGCGTGGACTGGCCATCATCATCCACAAGAGGACTTACCCAAATTTGGCTACATGTTAGAGAAGAAAGTAGGAAATTGTTTTAACTGTGCTATATTTTGGCCACGTCCTCGAACCTATTATGTAAATCTGGCGATTTTTAAAAAACAAGAAAAAAAAATCTTCTAAATATGGTGGGCACATGAAAGAAGCTCTCAATGACCCAACTTTAGGTGACATATTATTGTTTTGGGAGGAAGTTGTGTAATTCCTTGGTTGTTATTAAGAATGGATCCAATTCTTCCCCCCCCCCCCCCACAAAATGTGATATTTTTCCCATGAAATGATGTGCATTTGTGGTTTGATTGGATGGAGATACTATGAGCAATGCACATCAAAATCATGTGATCAAATGCAACACGTATGCATATTACTTTTTGAATCACTTCTTTGTTTTAGCAATAATTAATGTAATGGTGTACCCAAGATGCATAATTGAACCACATTCCAAAATCCAAATGGTACCCTCTGGTGTTTCAAATCCTTGAAACTCCCTTTCCAACACAAGATATGAAACCATTTCCTGCTTCCCCAAAGTTGCAAACCTCTGAACCCTAAAATGGTTTGAACAAAGGTGTTGTTGGCCAATACCCACTAAGATTTCATGAGTTAGGTTTGGATTCTTCCTCCTAATCCAATCTAACAATAACTAATTAATTGACCACCAAAATAGGTGGGTAGTTATTATAAGTAAGTCCCAAGTTGATATGATATGATGATGCTGAATTTATCACCACTAAACCCAAAACTGAATAAGGAAAAAGTGCCGAAAAATTTTGCTAAAAATTAGAAGGCCCAAAGGAAGCCATTTGATTGGTGATGACTATCATCTTCTGGGCCTTTTGTCTGTTTAGCCAGATCACCACATCCGAATCTCAGGTTTCGCCATAAAAAACCAACCCTAATTATTTTTTAAAACCAAAATCAGACACATACTTTTTCTCAAGTAAAAAGTCCATCTTCCTCTACTTACAACTTACAAGGCTAATAGCTACAATTTCAAATCCAATTTCAAACAGTAGCTCAGTTCCAGTTCTAGTTTGGGTTATGGTTCATCCACACCAAGTGGAACTCGGGTCTCAAATTCTGTAATAATTTCTCATCTCAAGAATTCACCACAAATTACTGAAACAACACACATTTCTTGTCTAATTAGATGTGTGGGATTTTTTTTCAAAAAGAAATTTAAATACTTTTTGGCACAATTCAACATCAATGATGTGCTCATTCACTTACTTTGTCACACCATGATAATAACCATTACATGATGATAATGATAGTCTAGATCATCACAAATATACTAAAGTCATCCATACTAAATTCACCGTTTGGCTCATTTTTCATTGAAGGGCTAAAGGTTTCATCACCACTGCATGAATGAAGTGTGCATCTAGTCCCATTGTCATTGTTGGGATGAACTTGCATTATCTCTTGTTTTTGCATACAATTCACACAATCTTCACTCCTCCAAAGGTACAGCCCAAGGTGAACCAGCACCTACATTGGTACCTTCAGGTTTTTCAATCTTGAAACTTGTGGAAAAAAACATTTTTGCAATGGGTTTTCATCAAATTCATATTTCATTTGTGTTTTCATAGCCACTATTTGCTATTATGAGGTAACACCCATTGTCACATGTGCTCAAAAATGGAAAAGTCATTTTAGCCAGAAGGATAGAAACAATTTACTACTTTTGCCATTCATGTGTGAAAAAAGAAAATTCAAATCCACCAAAAATACTCTCATGTTTTCATACAATTTTTATGCACCTGTATAAAAATGTTAACCCTCTCCAAAGTGGAATTGGAGAAGAAGGGCAATTGCCTTATGGGATGAGAGGGTCTAAGTTATTAGAAGATTTACATTAGTTGTTTTGGGGGGAGAGTTTGTTTTAGGGTTAAAGGTTTTTTGGTTTTTGATTTCATTTCCAAATTCCCTTAAGAAATAACTTGGTCATTGATTGTCAACATTTTACCTATTCTAGAAATCAAATCTGGATTGAAGATATTCATTCACCAAGTACAAATGCTTGGTGGGTTTAAAATTTTACTTAATTTCATTACAATTTAGTTGTTGGCATTGAAAGAAACCCAAATCTATACTCAAGATATCACACAAGTACAATACTTTCAGAACTTACTTCTTTAGTAGGTAGGTACCTAGTTGCCAGTTGGTTGGTGGTGTGTTGCAAAGTGACGGTAGGAACTGATTTGCCACTTCCATTATAAGCAGGTTGTTGATAACAGATTTTTTCACATTTAATTTGTTTGGGGGGGGGGGTAGAGTGGTGGTGCTCCCTTTACTTTTTGAGTGACATTTAGGACCTTAAAAAGTAAGGTTATTTGGTTCATGGTAGGGCCCCTTCTATGAAAACAAAATTTTCTCTTGAGGAAAACCCCTTCTTATTTAATACTTTTGAATTTCATTTGCAGCTGCAAAATATGCTCACAAAAAAAAAGTACCTCAATGTGAACCTAAATATTTCAATGTAAACTCTAGGAAACAAGCAAGAGTTGAAGATTCAAACATTAATTAGTGTGCATAAAGCACATAATATTATGGTTTATGGATACTAAGTACAACTAGAAATGCTACTAAGTTTGTGTATTTAGTTGCTTTTGGCAAGTGACTAGAAGAATACCCATAAGTTCAAACTTAAAGAGGATTTTATGATGTCTGGCTAAACTTCTAGAAGTTCTCTTACAAAAACATATAAATTTTTTAAAGAGTGATGGACCATATATTCAAACCCTAAAAGTGTGAAACCCTAAAAGGTCCAATCAATCAAACTTCCTTTGGGTTGATAGATGCTATCATGCAAAGCCTTATGGGCAGCTGCAGAGTCCAATCAACTCAAGATAAACTGCCAAAGGGGTGTCTCTTCATTGTGGGGTATGAAGGCAGAGGATTGAGGCAGAAAATATTTTCATACAAAATTTAAATGACAAAAGATGTGTGAAGCTTGTAAATTGTTTGGAACTTGCCCACCTCTCCCTGAAACCCTAAAACCCTAAACCAAAGGGCCCAGCTATGGGGCAGGGAACAGGAGAAAGATTTAGGGTATGGGTCGTGATTCCTTTTGTCCAAACAGTGGACCTCCTTTTGAACTGGAACCAACATAGTTCTAATTTGTTTTTTTAGAGCCAGAATCAGAGGTTCTTTGTAAAAGGAAAGAACCTCCCAAACTGATAATTACCATGTTTTGTCATCAACAAAGTAAAATTTTGATGAAAAATATTTTTGTTGCACCAATCAATTGACTTCATACTAATTGTGACCTTGGCAAGTGCTTAGTTACACAAATATCAATGGGAAGAAGATTAACCCTAAAAGAGTTACTGTTGCAAAACTCCACACTTCAATTCTTGAGTGATTTCTATTAATCGGCCTATGAGTGAAGTACTTCGGAAACCAAATCCAATATGTGCTACAGTTAGTGATAAGGGCATGGTGATATTAATTGAAAAAAGATAAAATGACCAGTCATGAGATGAGCTTGGTACACTTTTGCACACCAAGAAGCATAATTGTGTGCAATGTGGTTTCATTGCCATCCTAATTGTATGGAGGCTAGAGATCCAATCCAGCGTAGTAAATACTTTGATTAAGTGCTGAGATAAAAGTGCATAATCTTCTTTAACAAATCATTAGGTGTAAGGTAAAGCCCTAGGGTGGGGGCATTCTCAAAATAAGGGGCCTAGGATGAGGCGATACTCAAGTTGAGCCCCGCATTTTGGGAATGTCCCCCACCCATGGGCTTTACCTCTGATAAAGCACAAGGCAAAATTTATCATGAACCAACCAACCCTATGTAGATCAAGAGGCATATGAAGGGGAGGGTTCTTACACCTACAACTAGGCATAATTTCCCTCTCATCCTTGAGGAGTAGGCATAATATCCCTCCCAATTTCTAAGATGGAAATTGATGGGTTTAAGGTGCCCTCCACATACACTACAAACTTTCTCTAAGTGCTTTATGGATGATCACAATTTGTGACTTCCACCAAGATTTTGCCACTTATATTCCTTTATTTTGTAATTGTTTATTGTCTATGAGTGTTGGCCAGTTCTTCATTCTTAATAGAACCTTCAGTCTCAATTTTGACGCAAAGTTTTTGTATTTTTTGGATAGGTTCTCCCAGTGTGAGTGTGAGTTGAGTTTTCAAATTTATAAATCACATGTGGTTCTGTATTTGGTAAAAAAAAAAATTCAAATTTAAGAACCTCTTAGCCTGATTTGTAAACCAGGTTCGATCCCATTAACATATTACACACTACTAGAGATTGAAGATTGTGTAAATTAACACTAGAAATTTTTACAGCAAATGAAAATTTTAAAAATCATATAAATATGAAGTTTAACAAACTAATTAAAACTGATCAAATACTTATAAAATTCAGCATACTTGCCAACTTTTTTAAAACCTCAGTAACTCACTTGTGGCAGCGGTTCATGGAGAACTAAGTCATAAGGGATTTCCAATTGGTGGTGTACTGGTGGGCACTTTGTCACATAAATCGCTCAACCCTTCCCCTTGCCACACTTTTTAATTTCCTTAGGCTAAGCTGGGATGCCTTTTTGACTTAGTAAGTGCTAGTCCAACTTGAGAGACAAAGTCTAATGAATTTCCCCCACCCTTAAAGTAGTAGTAGTAGTAGTAGAAGACCCCACAACCCACTTGTTAAAGTGGGCCAAGACCACTTTGTTTTTAATTTACTCGATCTGGGGTTCAAGTGCAAATCGGTAGACTAACTTGTGTCATTATTTGTCAGATTGCATTAAGGATAGAAAGTTCCAAACACATCTTATTTTATTTTATTTTATTTTATGTTGCAATGGGCCACTTTGATTGGCCCTTCACCCAAAAAATAAATAAAAATTCAAATGCTTTTGAAAGCTTCCAAATAGGTAGAAGCTTTTTACTGACAATAAGGGAGTGTTCCAAAGACATTTTGGTTCAAGACTAACTTAGCTCCCAAATTACTCAGATGACTTAAGGATGAAAATTCCACAGACATTTTGGTCCCGAGTTCAGAGTTCAGGCCAGTGTTGGACTGGTATCAACTTTTGTACCAGTCTGGTACGGGTATTAGGTTCAAAGGCTGATTTTTTCCCTGGTATGTATGGCAGGTATAAACCTGGGGTTGGTACTGGTATAAGGCGGGTATATACCTGATACTCCCTCAGGTCTCATACCAGACGGGTACTGACATGAGGTTGGTATTTGCCTCACGTCATACCCAAATGGTATGTTCTTCAATACCAGTACTCCTACCAGTACCATATACCCAGGTTGCACCTCAGTTAGGGATACAACACTGGTACAGTCCTTAAACTACTTAAGCATAGGAGAAGAAGGGTCTCAAATATCACACAGGGGACTGGGGATCAGGAACCTCAAACCTTAGAAAGGTCTTCCGTCTTGAAAAGACAGACAATGGGATTTTCTTTCCGATTTTCCCAGTCTGGTCAGGACCTGACAAACTTTCCTAAGGTACTTTGCCAGCCTGGCTGGGATCTTATGGAGTCATCTAAGGTACTTGTGAGCCTGGAGGGGATCTTTACAGTGCAAATCTTCCACCTTGTAGGTAACCTAAATTAGAAGTTACCAATTTAATTCCCTGGTTCTTTAGTATAAGGGAAGGCCTGTACCCTAATTTGAGAGTTGTAGCCTTGAGGGTGTAGGCCCATAAATTAGGGGCAACCCCCTGGAAGCAGGCCTTCCCAGCATAATAAGGCACAAAAGGCTTTTTATTTGAAAATGGGGGCGGGGGAGGAGGTCTGAGTGTGATCGGAACATGCTTTCTTACTTGGGTAATTTTCTAACTAGTTGAGATCAGTAGATGGAATTGAATCTGCTTATAAACCCAGTTCTGGTTCCACATCCAAAAATCAGACTTGATTCCAGTTGATTCTGAGTAATCCGAACTGAAATCAACTATTCTAACTGTGGTCAAACTGGATAACCAGCCAACACTGGTAAAAACTATAAACCCACATTATGAAAATTATCTTGTTGTTTTGGGATCGTATGGGGATGTTACTTGTTAGATTGTAATCCATGTATGTAACCACATTACCTATATACTCGTGGAAATTATGCCATATAACTCTAACAAAGCCACCTTCCAAAAAATAACTTGATGTTTTGGGATCTCATATGTAAGATCACAATCCATGTATGTAACCCTATTACTTGTACATGCATAAATATTACACCATACAACCCAAATGAAAATAATAATGCCATATCTTTGCTCTTCATGGGAAGCATTGATTCAACCTCATAGAATATCAACCCTTCTTGACACATAAGGGTAAACAACACTTCAACCCACAATTCATCCCAGCACTCACTCTAGAGGCAATCACTGCCTCATGTCCTGCTGTCTCCAACAAACTTTGGTGTGATAATGTTATGTTTGTGTGGTAAAAGAGTGGGTCGGTGTTTGAAATTCTTAATAACCACCAGTTCAAGTTTTTTTAATATTACAGATTCAGAAAAAATGGATTCCAGTTCTTTGAAAAAACCAAAATCAAAATCAAAGAATTGTTGGTTCTGGTTGTTTCAGACGCCTTAAGGAACTTGTGATTTTATTTTTAAAAGAACCGGCGGTTATAAGTCCAGTCATTTTGATGCCTCAAAATTCTTGAGAACCAGGGTTGTGTATGAAAACTGAGGATATGATTTGCAAGAATCATGATTTTCAAGTTGTAAGAACCGGCCTGATAACCAGTAAGGGTGTGTTGTCTGCTCCGGTTTCTAATAACCGTCATTGCTGTGAAAAAAACCCTAATTAGGGTATGGATGTCAACTGTACACAAAAGGTTACCCCATTGAAACAAGCATCTTCACTAGCACCAGATAAATGACCTGGACACAGTACTTTTTGCTTAAAGGACATACTCATGTCCTCCAGGGTCTCTCTCTTTAGTGTGAAACTGAGTTTGGACTTTGGAGCTTGTAAAATGTACACTGGATGACAGATACAATGATCTCCACAAAGGACAATTTTAAGATATGACTGCATTTGATTGGCTGGCCATAATCATTGGCCTAGCTCATGGTATTCATCACATAGTCTCTCACTTTACACAGTCCAATTTTCCATGTATATATACATGTGAGGAGGATGGGGAGTTAACATTGCTAGAACTTCATATAGAGAGGTTGTGGGTGGTTTCACAATGGTACTATGATCTGGCCACAGTGAACCAGCACCCACCAGTGCACCATCTACTGGATGCCTGTTCTGACTCAGTTGTGGATGGATGATCCTCAACTGAGTTACTACCCAGTTTCATCCTGGTAAACCCACTCTGTAAGAAGTAGGTCTAACATATAAACAGGGTAGGTAACAAAATAGGGGACTAATAGGTAAGTAGATAGTTTAAACCTAGTAGGTAGGGGTTGTTATTTACTACCCACCTGGTTGGTAGGTAGTAAATAAAGCAACTGAGATAACCACCATGGTTAGCTAGGGGGACTGGAACCCAACAGAAAACTGTTTCCTGATCACATATCATACATCCTTGATGGTGCACTGGTGGGTGCTGGTTCACTGTGGCCCTATGATCTGACTCCCAACTGACCCAGTTAACCCATCCTTGTTCAAGCTAATCAACTAGTCTTCACTACCCAAGCACTATATCCCCTTTACCATAAAGCATTGGCACAAAATTTGTAGTGTATCTGGAGGGCCCGTTATCAAGTGGAATTTTTCATCCATGAAATGGGCAGGCATTTTGTTTTTTTTAAATGCTTTGTCTCTTTTTTTATTATTTTTTTGCCCATGATACCTAGTGGGTATCATGAGAGAAAAAATGAAATTAATAAATAAATAAAAACCTTCTGATGTGTTACATGGAATTACACCAAATTACACACCACTCCTTGGACATTACACTACTCTCTTTTTCTTTGCACACATCCTTTGGGGTGGAGCCATTATATTTATATGTTATACCAACTCTTATGCAATTTAAAGGGCATAAATAATGTAAGAGAGAGAAAAGCTAGAGGAGCTAAGTAGTTAATGGAGCCAGAGGTCTTGCCTTTTATGTCAGGCTATGGTTCTGTTTTGCTTGCTTAGGGAGCCAGATCTGCCAACTTCACATTTCAATCAATCCATCACCCTAGTTAGCATGTGGAAGCCAGGAGAGTAACCAGAGATTAAACAGTGTATTCATGTCCCAGGGCTAATCATGAGGGTTAACAATGTACTAAATATCCACATGCATCTACCTAGCTAGTAGTCACCAGGTGCCTTTCCTACTTCCATAGTTTATTAGCTCTATAGTAAACCATTTACATTCCTATCGTATACTTGCATATGACACTTATGGTGCATCCACACTTGAGGATAAACTAATGTTATGTTTGTGTTTAAGGAAAAAAATTATTACATGATTTATTTCTAGTGTTAACATTAACATAAAGTCCAATGTGGCACATGACGCGGCATACATGTGGTGTTGATGGTACCACCAAGGACATATATGAACATTATAATGATGTTTGTTATGTGTTATATCATTGATGATAGCCTACATGTTATTTTTGATGTTAGGATTAATTAATTAAGTGTTAAGGGTTCTAATATTGATGACTTGAACGCTAGGTGTGTATGAACTTTTACCCATTTACATAGGTGGTTATCTAAGTATTGTGAGAGGTATATGCCACAACTTGTATATTGTAAACCCATGACTTATGTAAGCATAATTATTTCTTGGACCATTTGTTTATTGCATTTGGTTCATTTTTATGTTTCAAAGTTTGAAGCATTCCATTTTTTTAGGATTTTTTCTTGTGTGCATGCCTTTCTTTCTTCAATTTGTAAAATTTGATTTCATGAATGCAGTTGATATATTCAACAAATGTCTCATTGCCTTTTTCAGCTACTTCAATGAGACTCTTTTGAACTAAGGACGATTTTTTCTTCACCCTTGTGCTCCCAACATGCCATTAAAATTTCCCAAATTGAATATTTACACTAATTGTTGATGTGTTGTTTATGATTGTCAATGTGTTATTTATCAAGTGGTATTATGTCATAAGGGAATACTTTGACTAGCTTTTTGTGGGATTTCGAACTAGTTGTTTAGCTCATGATCTTGGTAATGGTTGCAATGTAACATGTTTGGTTTTTGCACTTGGACTTTGAAATGTTGGTTGAAAATTTGTTGGGTTGAATCAACTCGAAGTTGTTAATAGAGTTGTAAGTTGAGGTTTTAATCCAACTATGGGGGAATTGAATGGCTTTACCCAACTAAACAAGAATGTTGGAATCGGGTGGCATTGCCCAACTATAACCCTCTTGAAATGCTTCTACACAATGTATGATGGGATCATGATTAAGAGGTAGAAAGGTTGAAAATTCATCTTTCTAAATTGGTTTTTCATTCATCAATTCTTCATTGAAATCAAGGTCATCAAATTAATGGCAAGATTATGAAACATGGTAACCATCATCATTTGGGTTCATCAAGTCAATTCAACGTGGAGAATTAAACCATAGTCTATTGGTCATGAATACATCCATGGGCTTGAAATATAACCTATTACAATTCATGGGCAATCCTTGTGAGGCCTTGCCTTCTATGGACATGTCCCAATAATCCTCATTGTGGTTTATACATCGCATATAAACATGGATTTTCTTGTAATCTCCATACAAAGATCCCTATGAACCATGGATTACAATTCAACAAGTTGTCAAATTTTTGTTCCATAAATTTCCTTAGTAGTAATGATTTGAATCCTTATAAACTTCTAAGTAATAATTATTAATAGTTGAATTAGCCTTGGATATTTCCAAGCGTAGAAAACCTTCTTATTTAAATTGATGTAGTGATTAATTAATTTTAGAACCTAATAAACCTTTTAGAGTGCATTATTTTTTTTATGTTATAAAGAGGTGAAAAAGGATGTAAAATTAAATGTGATTTTATTGATATATTGGGAATACAAACCCATAATTAACCTTAACATTACACCATGAAAATATTAAGTTAATTTTTTATAATTATCTTTAGGCACTAATGATGTACTTGTAAAAAATTTAGAATGTAAACCTAGGAAATCTTTATTTATATCAGGTTCCTAAACATAATTGAGATCGAATTTAGATACTAGCATTTCCACCTAGGTATCTTCAAGTAAATTATGACTTAATAAAGAATTTAGATGGGAAAAATCACAATTGCAAAAAGTCCAAAATGCGACAAATGGTGAAAACTAGGTATTCGGTTCGATACTCCATCGAAAAGGGGTTGATTGGGCCTTGTAGCCAATGATAATGATCATTATCAGGAATCCAAATTCGACAATGAAAATGAACATCATCATCTTCACACTAACACTCTTCAAACCTTTATGGCGTGACTTCACAAATAAGAACAAATTTTAAGTAAATTGTTAAGGCACGTGGGTTAGGAGATAATCAATGATCCCATGTTGAACAATCAACTCGGTTCACACCACTCTTCTGTACATTCTTCTTCGTGCGGCTATTGGAAGACAATCACGTCAAACAATGTTTTTTCAATTTTTTCTTCTTTTGTTGGTGTAATTGGAACATTCAAAGGTGTAACAACATCATTCGCCATGATTCAATCTTCATTTGCATCAACAAAAACTAAAAGGGTAGCCATAATCATTTGGTACTTACATTCGAAGAAGGTTGATGCCTTTATTTTAAAAATTAGGGTAGGCGTAATGTGTGACGATGATGAAGGGAACTACATGAAAACCCTGACATCGTAGTTCTAATGGATTTGTGAAGTCTTAATTTCAACGACGGATTTAGAAAGTACATGGGAATTCTTGTAATGAAAATTTTAATTCCAATTTACTATGTACTACACAATTAATTAATACATCGTAAGGAATAACTAGGGGTTATTAAATAAGTAAATGGTACACAAGAATGTTACCAATGTTATTGAGTTAATTTAATCAAATGAGAACTCAAGGATATTTATTTATTACTATCAGTAAATTATTTTAAAAGTTAGTTATTTTATATAATTAGGATGAAAAAATAGGATGTTGAAGTCAAATGGATGGAATTGGTAATGATCAAACTCAAGGACCCCATCAAAATGTCCAAGGTAGGGAAAAAAACGAATCCTCCAATTCCATTTGGTCACGAGGATTATCATCCTATTTTGATTAGAGGATGGAAACCTCTTAGTGTTTCATTGGGCATAAGAATTCTCATCTTAAACTCCATTAGAGGGTCAAATTATTCTCGATTCCCATTGATTCATGAAGGATGAAGAGGCCATTGATTAGAGGGAAGGACTTTCACAACTTCCATTGGACAAGGAAAACAAACTCAAAGAAGGGTCATGGGAAGTTTTGGGGTGGGGGAAAGTTTTTATCTTGTGTTTTTGGGAAAGGAAGAAAATAAGTGTTTGAGAGGAATAATAGTTTGTTATGTGTGAAAAAATGTTGTTCATGGAAACAAATGGTGTGTAAACGAAGAGCATGGAAAAAAGTTATGTGTAGTAAATAGTCATAATGGAGTTCATGGAATAATTTCCATGAACAAACCTCTGGACTTTTTTACTAAAATAGTTATTCCTCTCAAATCCATTATTGAATTTGTCTTGAATTTCAAAAAAAATTAGATTAAGAGGTGTAGAATGTTGTCTCAAAATTTCAACATCATCGAGGCTGCTCCAAGGGAATTACATTTGCCAAAAGTAAAGGGGGTTTGAAGTCGTATTTTCTTCAAATCTAGTCAAAATAATTTTTGATTTTGAAGCATAAATTTTCATTTTAGAAATAAAAACTTATAAGATTTTGCATTATTATTGCTTTAAGATTAACTTTCCAACAACCCTATCAAGTGTGAACATTAATTAAACATTAACACAATGTTTTTTCACATCTTATCATGGTAAGTCTTGATTCTTTCAAAATGTCTTGGTATCTTCCAAATGGACATAACACATTAGATTCTTTAATGAGTTTCATTACATTTTATTGAATCACCTTAATTTGTTAAAATACAATTACATAGTAATTCCCCCCTAAAATGAGTTTTGTGAGTTGCATATCTTCATGTGGAAGGGTGTGCAAGAATTTTTCACAATCCCCACTTATCTTTATAGGCTACTCCATGGTAGAAATGCTTAAGATGGCCATTAACAGATAAAAAATCGCAATTAAACTTTGCACTAAAATGTTTATGTAGGTAAAGGTACAAGTGTGAAAAGAGATTGCAAACTTGACAAAACACTAAACATTCAATAATTTGTTATTTTTGGAGACCTTATGTAACACCATCACAAAATCTTGCAATGTTCATTTTTTTTTCAAGATTTGAATTTTAATTAACATTGTGACTTAACACCAAGTACTTATTTTGCCATATCATTTATCGCCTTACTTTTGATGTTTAATAACTTAAAGGAAGTTACTCTTTATATAATTTATGGAACATAAAATAGAAAAGGATATTTTTTGATATGCCATGAAATAATAGAATATTAAAATAATATTTTATTAAAATTGATACATGTATTCTAGATCTATATTTTCATAATCTAGTTTTAAGCACATATTTTACATTTAAGTAAATGATAATATTTAATTTTTTTCAAAATGTTGTGTGTTTTATATTTATTTTGCATGTCATGTGGAAAAAAATGGAAGTAATTTCCCTTGGTTGGCAACATCACATGTTTAGACCTATGCATATTTTTAAAATCCTAAACATTGCAATCACATCACCACCAACACAAAGTGTAGTTTGCCTTCAATATTTAAGTGTTTTTTAAATGTTTGGAACTGCAAAAGATTGCGATAAATGTTGAAGGGTTTTTTATTTGGGAAAAATGTTGAGGGGGATGTTCTTCTTTGAACTTACTAGATACATAAGTAGAAATATAAGGTCCCATATATTGGTTGTTGGGTAAAAATATATCATTAGTTATATAATAAGGTTATGTTTGTTCTAAAAACCAAAATATAACTAATATAATGTATATGTTAATCCATGGCATTAAAAAAGTTAAATATATAAATATATAACATATGTATTAAACATTTTAGGCATTAGTTATTGGTAGGTTCAATTAGTAAATTACTAAGTGTATTAGTATTAGTATGTTCAATATGTTTAATTAATAAGTTAATAAATGATCTAATATTAATCAATGAATTAGTAACCAAATGTTCATTTTTACTAGAATGCTATTTATTAGGTCATCTTTTTGAATTATCATTCAATGACTCACTAAAGTTGCAACAAACTATTGTGTTTAACCAACTTCACAATTGTTCCTCTTATTGCCATCACTAATTTGAGTGCCATTGCTCTTGCTTTTACTATCAATCTATTTTTTTGATCTTGTTGCCACCAATATTGTTATAGTCATGTGATTTTTACAAATGATGTGCAAGTGAATGTTGATCCTACTTATAGCAAAATGAATCATTGAAAGACATTAAAATATTCATTCTTACATGTTCCATCTTGTGGTACAAGTGATCCATCTTTAAAGGAGTAATCTTGATTTTCTTTCCAACTCCAAGTTTATTAAAACTAAGAAAATAAAAGAATATAAAATACTGAAATTGGATGCAAACAATAAATCATGATTAAATATAGAATGGTTGAAATATGTGCATATTAAAAAATTAGGTAATAATGGGTTAGGGGAAAAATATCCCTTACCTAATACCCCAAAAAAGTTTGTTTGATGTAAGTAATGTATAAATTTAACCCTTGGGAGAAGGGTAAGAATGAGTCAAATGAAGATCAATAAACAAGATTCTTGTTATAGTAGGAAATCAAAATGTGTGACCCAATGATTTTTTTTGTACCAAAATTTTGCCATTTTGTGAAAAAACATTTTGCTGCAAGTTCCTTGTTTATTGGAATTCTCTTTTCCAAAAAAAAATTCATTACAAATTTACAAAAACCATCACAATTGCTTACAATATGAAAGGGTGCTAAAAAATTTCTACTTTCATATCTTGAATATTGCCAAATTTGGACAAATATATTTATGGACGATTGCCATTTGAGAAACATCAAAAAATTTGGAAAAAGATCAATCATGTGATTAAACATGAATCAATTTTGCAAGATTGATATGTGGTGTACAAAACGAATAGTAATTTCATGGCGATCTCAATAACAAGTGCTCGCACCTCTTTTGGTAGTAGTGTTTGGAAAGTGTGATTTTCTTGAAGGCCTTGTTATAATGTATTCAATTAATTTAAAATTTAAAACAAAATAATGATTATGATGACCTAAGTTTTAATTTTTTATATTGGGATGGTGACTTGAATCAAGAATGGAACATCACTATATTCTATCTATGACTAGTTTTCTTATGTTGTTTATATTGTTTTGTCCAAGTGATGGTTGATTTAAAGATGCAAGCCATTTGAGTGAGCACATGACATGTCACCTAAAAAGAAGGGGAGATGATTTTTGGTGTGGAAATCCCTAACATTGTGAATACAAACTCAATAAGGTTTGTTGAAATTTTTAGAAACAGAAAGAATGTTACAACATGTATGGTTTCTAAACCTAAATCCTTCCAACTAAGCAAATTTTGTTATTTTAGTTCTATGGACCTCAAGGGATCAAACTTTTTTTGATTTCCTTTTAAGGAGCCAATTAGTTGCTTAATGAGTGTGGCGGCTCATATTTCAACAACAGAAATCCCACAAGTGCAACCCCAACATCATTATATGGTTTCTCTCAGAAGCTAGATAGAGACTAAGAACATGATAGGTGAGTGTGATCTTGTACACTTCATAGTATCCTCTTGTTCCCAAAATTTTCAGAACTCCCACTATCCAACATGTACTATTTTTTCACAATGACCACATTGCACATTCACATTAAGACCCCCAAAATGTCAAAGATGATGTTGCAACAACAACCACTCCTGAAATCCTAGACTCATTCATGATTTCCCTTATCCTAGTCCCTAAGATGCAAACACTAGACCTCATATTTCCTTTCTAAGGCTTTTGGCATAGTGAAAGATCAAACATTAAATTCAGGGGAAGAAGAAATCTAGAAGGACTTTTGTCCCCAACTGATTACTATGAAATTCCAAATCAACTCCACATATCCTAATTAACAGAAAAAAAATGAATTTAGTTTCTCCCCACTTGCCAAAATCTTCCTTCCTTCTTTAGTCAACTTCATATAACTTTATCTTTTCCACATCCCTTCGTTCCTTTAAAAGCTCTGCATCAATCCTCCACCAGAACCGTGATTCACACTGTTTATAAAAAGTATCCATTGAATAGTCAGGATCACGCTCCATCACTGAAACCAGTTGACCAAAGCCACTCCACAATAACTTGCAAAACAACAAATCAATCCAAAAATAGAAAAACAAAAAATTGAACTTTTCAACGTCCTTGAAACACCATAGCTTCGGTAGCTTTCCCATAAAGCTGAATTAAGGTTTTTGCTTTCATCCACAAAAAACGCATGACACTGTTTTTGGCTCTTCAGACATTGCACATGGAAATTTATGCAAAATGATATGATTGACAAATTCATAGTAACACCATGAAATAGGTTTTCGAGATTTGTAATCAAATATCAAAATACAACTTGGGAATTCGAGATTTTGGGTGAAAGAATTGAATAACATATTATCATGATTTTTTTATTGGATACCATTGGATATTACTAGCCCATTGCTTGAAGTTTGAAAAAAGAATAATGGACTTGAATCTTTGTAAGGACTTTGTATTAAGAATGGATTAGATCTTTGTATTTGGAAGAAAGAGGTGGTCTATTCACTTGGAAGCATATGTGTGTACATACATATATTGTTTTCAACATGCTTTTCACATAATTTTTTGACAAAAGGTCACCGATATGTACATATATAGGTAACCATGAGCAATATGTTTTGAATGAAGAATAGCAAAGTTCAATGCAATAAGATGGTTTTGGGCTCGTATTTGTGCACATGATGTTATACTTGCAAAAGGCATTGCAACGGATAACAATTGCTCTTTGATTGGTCAAATAGAATAATTGGTTTAGATATGACTTGTTATTACTAATTTCTCATCTTTTGTTATCTCAGTTTTCATGTTTACTAGAGTAGCTTGTGCTGTTGGCCCAGTGTGAACACATTTTTTATTTCTCACATTTTCAAAATTGAAAATTTCTAAATTCAGTAATGTGAACACATTGAGGGCTCAACTGAATTTCCCTTCCAAACCTAATTTTTGCAATTTGTTTGAATTTTCAGCAACAAAATCCACTTTAAAATCAATATCTTCCATACATTAGCACTGAACATTTTGAAATAAACTCTCTTAAATCTGACTTGCCAAGGGCTTTCTAACAACACCAAGAACACCCAAAATTCCAATACAGTGTTTAGTTGATTTTATTTAATTTTTAGTTATAAAATGGATTAATAATCAATAGCTTCCACACTGTAGCTCCAAACAGTCTCAAACCAAGTTGGTGCACCCTTACTCATGGAGAGCTTTCTGAAGACACCAAGAGCATGTATGTATGCGCGACGGTTTGGGAGATCTCAGTGTGGCAAACAAAACAAAACAAACTACCTTGCTTAATAGATAGATTGATGAGGCTCGGAAAACAATAAGTAAACCATCTTGGACATGAAAAATGATGTCAGGGCCTCAAAGACTGAGTACAAGCGGAGCTCCTCTTATGCCAGCCTTTGATGTGTGTATAGATGTATGTATGTACCACTACATACTTCTTTAATGCTTTGTGAACTCTTGGTTGTCCATGAGTAACCAGATGTCATCTCCACAACCTTGCAGGTCTTGTCTCTCTTTACATGGTTTTGAGTCATAGACCTTGCAATTACATAAAAACCAGATCCAAATTTTCCTTTCAATAAGTTTTTTGCAGCTACCTGGTGGAACATCATCTTTCTCATATGTCCAAGTCCCCTTATTAAATCTGCCAGGTGCCTCTAGGATGCCAGATTCAAGCTGGTTTTGTTGGGGGAAGAGCAGGTCACATTTGGGGTTATGTTGTTCCAGGGCATGGGAATTCAAGCACAAACCAAGTTCCTATGCCCAAGAACAACATAACCCCCTCTGGACCAGCCCTTCCTCTTACCCATAAGGTCGTTAAGTTCTTATTATGCCCAAGAACACAACATAACCCCCTCCCTGCACATGCCCATCCCCGAAACCCCAATTTCTCGTGTATATGTCTTTATCTCTCTTCTAGGTAGGAAGACCATTTCCCTCAAAATGAATGCTTTGACTGGAGGGGAGTGAAGATTAGGTACTATTTCTCAAGTCATTTTTTCAAAATTCCTTTGTTTGTTGTTTTTGTTAGGGGCTGCCGTTGGCACTCGCATCTGTTTTGTGTGAGAAATGGGTGAACAACAAACCTAGATTCGTCATGGTTGTGGTGCAACAATATACAGCCTGTGTGATAAAAAGGAAACGATTCTAAACAAGACAATATGTGCCACACTTGTAAAGTAAGAACAATTCTACCTGCACTCTTAAGGGGGACAAAGCCTATGGTGCAAGGAGGAGGAGGAGGAGGAGGTTCTTTTTAGTCCTGGCAGCTTTGCCTTGTAATATCAAAAGTCCTTTTTGGGGTTTATAGCAATGGACACAACTTGAGAATCAAGTAATCACAAATGTCCATACTTTTGTGTTCTTTTAGTCATGGCAGCTTTGCCTCGTAATATCAAAAGTCCTTTTGGGGTTTATGGCAATGGACACAATTTGAGAATCAAGTAATCACAATGTCATACTTTTTTAGCACCTACCTACCTAAATGCGTGTTCACACTTGGTGTTAGGGACTCTAGTGTTAAGTTCCCTAACTTCATGTTAGTCATTTAGGACGTAATTGTGCTTATCATGAAAATTTTATGTTAAGCTAACATTCACTTAATATTAAGGTATCACTTATTTAACATTGCATGCCACCTAAGATGCCACCTAGATTTTCATTTAACATTGACTTAACATCAAGTGTGAATGCACCATAAGCATGGTAATTGAGCACTCTTGACAAGAATTTCTTTTTCATAGAGTGAGAAAAGGCAAGTTTTGTAGTAAAGTTTAGAGAGTGTGTGTAAGAGGATGCGTGTCAGCAGCACTAAAATGGTCTTTCTAGCATATTTTTGGAGGAAATATTCTAAATGGTGTAAAATGGGTTGTGGAGAAAAAGAAGAACAACTGAACCAAACCAAAACCAATCCTTTGAAAATTTTAGGAACCAGATGCGGAATTCCTCCAAGAACCAAGGAACTGACCAACACTGCTCTTTACAATTGACACAGTGATTGGCCTAAGTGGTGAGATTTAAATGGTCTACTACCTTATTCAGTGCAATTTATGGGGCGGAAATAGGGGAGAAATTAATAGTACACCTTCGATGTGATAAATAGTGATAGAGGCTCAAATTAAAAGGGGGCTGGCTGCTGCTGCTGGGCATACTCTCAAGTTCACATCTTCTATTGTTGGGTTCACACTATATATACCCCCAAAGCACATCAAGATTTTAAAAAAAAAACACAAGAGAAAAAGCAACAGTTCTGCACCTGGCTTTTTCACTCTGGAAATCTTCTTTGATGGGAGTTGGCAGTGGCAATGGTAGTGAGTGAGTTCCTGACATGCTAATGATATTATTCAAAGCTACAGGTGTGTGTGATTTTTCACTCCCTTCATGTCATTCTTAAATTGGTTTTACCTCCTTTCCCACCACACCTTCCATAAAAGCTGGCATGTTTATTATATAATGTCAGCTTCTTATGTTGGGGGAAGGGCAGATCTAGAGTCCTGCTTCCAGACTTGATTAGCCTATGTTGTTTGAGGGCATGGGAAGTGTGGGGGCGATAAAACAAAATAAAGTTATAACCAACCCTCTTTGGAACCAGCTGGAGTGAAACCAGCATACCATGCAAGATGGATGATGGTGTGTGGACAAGGAAAAAACCCTTTTTCATTGTATACTTTGTCCCATATCTAAAGATTCTTGTTAGCTATGTGCTAACTACTAATCATCCACATGCACCAACCTACATAGTAACCACTTACATTCCTTAACTACTTACCTCTTGTTGGGAGGACTGGAGGAAGTTGTCGGGTTTATTGAGTTACCAAGGTTTCACGTAGGTAACTCAATTGTGGTTCATCCATAACTGAGTCAGTCATAATGGGTTTGCAACCAATTGTGCATTGGCGAGTGCTGAGTCACATAATCCTTTTTGAGCCTGACCTTTTCCCGTACATAAAAGGAATAGGTACTATGTTTGGCAGCCTTTCACAATTGAACACCTTATAATGTACGAAGAAGATGCTCTAGTTCAAAATGACCTTGCTCATCCAAATTGCACCTCCTGATCTGAAGAGTGTCTCAAGTCTCAACTTGACTCTGTGATTGTTGCTCAAATTTTTACTTCTCAATTATACTAAACAAACCTAAATTAAACTTTTGGGTGTGTTTAGTTTATACCCAATGCTCTCATAACACCAATCTTGTTGAAAGTCCCACCTTACACACAGACGACGGTGGGAATGGCTCATGTAGAAAAGAAGTGTGAAGTGATGACAAAGTATGGTGTTTGTTGTTGTGACTACCCATTTTGGCCTTATTCAATTCTAACTTCAACATGGTACTCAAAGCCGTGCCAACCATCCCAACCATCCCTTTTCACAATAGTTCATTATACTACAACTACTCTTTCTAGCACTATGAACTCCCTTGATGTTATAAAGCTTTTCAGGCTCTTCTTGGTTTCTTTATTGTTGAAGTTGCAAATCAAATCACATTCAACAATGGCCCCATCAGCTCCTAGTACATAATTTCTTCCTTCATTGTTGTTTCAATGCAAAATGGGCCCATGGGGAACATGGGTTTCATAATGGGGTCAAAACAATGAACAAGTGAAGAGTCAAATTCTGTCAAGTTGTGTGTCAGTGACAAAAATACCAAGTGATCTTTTTTGTGTCCCCAATCTTTTGAATTGAAACATTTTGTATACCATTTGAGGCTCCAAAGAAACCATCATCATAGCATCTCCCCAGGTGACAATATCATGGCTTGTATGTAAAGCAACGTGTCATTTTTTTTAACACTAGGATGAACGGGATTTACAAAGTGTAATTTCCCTCCCAGGAGATGTGAGGGAATTTCAGTTTGTTGTTGGGCATTGCATTTTTTTTCATCAAAATTTCTGTTGCTTCATCAAGCATTGAGATTCTTCACCATGGAGAGATTATCGTGTGGCTCCCAGGCTTTAAGTGGGGTAAATCCTTCAAATTAGGGAGTTCCCAAAATAACAGCTCTTGGCTCCTGTCTGGGGAGTGGTTATTTCAAGAACTCCTTGCTCCAAGGGAGTTAAGCTGCACACAGCACTTGAGATGTAATTCAACCTTTAAAGAACATAAAATTTCATTTCAGACCTGTAAATATGCACAAGGTATAACAATCTCCAAAAGGGCCTGTAAAACAAAGTGACTGCTTTTGATTCACCAGTCACAATGATTAGGCGATGTGGTGGCATTTAAATGGCCTCACTTTATATCAAGGTTTTTCTTTTCAATTTTGTGATGTAGCCAAATTGGCAATCATCCACAAGAAGATATAGCTGTAGACCAAATGTGAAAGTAAAATGATTGGACAAGTTAGGGCAATTTTCTAAGCAAAAATCTTTTGCATATGTTGAAATCATATTTTGCAGGTTGAGAACAATGCAAACATGAACCCCACAGAAACACTGCTTTATATTGTCCAATATTTCATGTTTACAAATGAGGAAATAATTTGTGGTGGATGTTGAATGTGTTAAACACTGGTAAGTGCCCAAATAGGGGGCTGTGGGTAGAGATGCTCTTATGAGTTTCAAGTATAATTCCAACTTTTAGAAGGAAAAACAAGTGGAATCCATGACCTTTTTAGTAGTTAAGTAGTAGTACTTGTGTGATCAATTTGATTTCATCAATAAACGACATACCAATAAAGTACTTGTGTAAGTATTTCCGTAACAAAAGCAAGAACAATACAAGCAAGCTGTCAGCCTCCTTGATGCAGCCAACAGACATATGTTGCTTCTTGATAACTGTGTACTTTCAAACACATTTCTACGTAGAAAGTGTTGTTGGGTTTAGACCGTATTTTGACATTTAAAATGATGGAGCATATTGAAGTAGGAAAACTCAAGCCACCTACTAAATGGACTACCACACCTTTCACACTATGGAGTTAAGTAAAACCTTATCAGTTCATTTGCACAAACATGTGTATCAGCAAAGTTCACAAGAGAGGGAGGAGAAGCACAATACCCACTAAAACAATGTTGTTATGTATGGTAGTTCAATTATTGAAATTCTCACTTATTTACCAAACGAGTGCAAAATTTTGAGTGCCCATCCCTACTAAAAAGTCAAGCTGGATCTCAAGAGTCAAGTTTGGCATGCACCCACACACACATACCATGAACTGAGACACGAATACTTGCAGCAGCAGGCAGACAAAACAGCCACAATCAAAGTACTTGAAATACTTGCAGGCAGGCAAACACTGCATCATTACAAATAAAAAATCACCAGTTGGAAGAGGGTGGTGAGAGAGCTTGTGACCACATAAATTAGTTCATCACAAAACATTTGCTGCAAGATTTTGCAGAGCAATTATCTTAAGAGCACCTAGTGATCACTGGAGACTTGGGTCCAGCATCAACTGGCCTAGCATCAACCTCATAAAGATTCATGAACATTTATTGATTTCTTGTCAAATGAATGATATCGGTGGAAATTAATTCAGTTCATTATCTGCCTATCCAACCACATGTAGTAAACAGGTAGAGAAGGAATAGAGCACATTTTCTTTCAATCTCAGACATTTGTTTTGTGTCAGTTTTGCAGATTTGGTCATGAGGCTAAAGAGAAGAACCTTGAATTGTGGTCTCATTTAATTGCTGTGCAACTTATGCTGTGGGTTTTGTCAATTTAGGTTTGGCTGCCAAAGACCCTTAGGAGACACACCAACAAAAAGTATTTAGTTTGAGCCACAAAAAGCTGCAGAATGAACTAACCTTTTGATTCTGATTGGAAACTCTGCAGGCTTCCTACTTCAGCAGCCTCCCTCCCCACCCCTCTGCAAGGAAAATTAAAAAATTAAAAGTTGATAAATACTTAGTTTTAGCCCCACATTTAGCACCTTTTCTAGTGCCCTAGAAAAGCCCAGACAATAGGTTAGCTAACATTTCCAACTTTGCAAATGGGTATTTGATTTTGTCAATCACGATTGGTTCCAGGCTTTTAAATATTTCAGAATCAGACAACCAGCAGTTTCAGTCAGGGTTTTTCAATTCCTTCAAATTTGTGAGGAAGATGGACTGGCAATCATCCACAAGAGGACCAAGCCAAATTTGACTCCAGGTCAGAGAAGAAAGTAGAAATTTTCTGGAACCTCACTATATTTTTACTACATGCTAGAACATTTCATCTAAATCTGGCAATTTCAACAAAAAATTCCCCCCAAAAATGGCAAAGGTGTTTGACAAAGAACCAGTTATTTTCACAAAAGAACAGGTAAAGAACCAGTGGTTCTACTGGTGGTTATTTGATTTTTTCAATCTTTTTGAGAACCATGATTAATACGTCAAAACCAGTTTCTTGAATTTTGTTGGAAAACAGTAGTTAAAAAATCTTAAGAACCAACCTGATAACTGCTGGTGCCTGTTTCTGTTTCAAATAACTCCCAACACTGATTGCCACTCAATCTGCCAAATGTACAATACAGGAAGCATTAGCAAAGATGCAAACAAGCAATGGAAAACTCAAAGCAAAAATATGGAATAACAATTAGCCAATGGTACTAGTCTCTATGGGCAAACTTGTAATAAGAGCATTTCCAGCCACACCCCCTATTTGGGCCCCTATTTGGGGGTTGACCATTGTTTACTTATCCAACATAGAGGGTTTAATTATTTCTCCATCCGCACCCACAAACACAAAAAATTGGACAACATAACTTGAGAGACTCTTTAAATGCCACCAACTGTGCTAATCTTATGGTTGGCCAATTGAAAGCAATGATTTTCTTCACTGGTCCTTTTGGAGATCGCTGTACCTTTGCCTGTTTACAGGTCCACAGTCCAAACTCAGTTTCACACTATTTGAAAGTTCAATTTCATTCAAAGTAATGTGTACACATCATTCTAGTGCTGTTAGTGGATATTCTCTTGGAACATGAAACCATCAAGGGTCGGGGCATTTTTGCTGAAGATTGATAGCTCTACCCATGCAACAAATGTGTAATGACAAAATCATATAAGTTGGGTTGAAATACTTTACATCAAGACTATCACATCACCTCAAATCATGAGAGTAAACCAGCTTTTGCAAAGAGATCTCTATGGGTGGTGAATTCATACCTCAATGCAGTATGGTAGCATTCATGGCTGGCTGCCCATCCTGTAACAGCTCCATCAAAGCCAAATCTCTTATCCAAAATTTGGATATGATAGTTCATCGGTTTTGGGAATGCCCACCCACCATGAACTTCACTGTGATTTGAGAAATTCCTCTTTGATTCCACTCCTTGATTGATGTGCAGATTTCCAACAATCACGTAAAGATTCAATTGCAAAACCTTGAAACAGATTTCAGTAAGAAACAATGGGGTAAGAACCTTCAACATCTGTCATCAAAACCTTCTGGGAGCAATGGTGAATCCTCAGATGGTCCACTTCTGTTTGGGAGGAGCTCAAATCACCAACAAAGATTGTTTCCTGTTTTAGCCTCCACCAGACACACCACAAGCTTATCTGTGTAGCTGATAAAATCACAACAGTGCCAAATGAATGTTCTGGACACATGCTTGCTGCATTCTGTTGATCGTCTCCCAACCTGTGATCCCACAAATTCAAAAGACCCAACAAGAACTTCCACACAATTTAAGCTTCTGCACAATCAACTGCCTTTTGGGTCCTACAAGAAACCACAGAAACCATGTAAGGGGCTTCCAACATACTTGCATGATATGGCAAAGTTCATCTGCAAAAGGTGGCAGTGCTCAAGATTGTCAACTGGAAAATCACCAGCAAGATCTTGCTCTTAAGAAAATGAACAAGAAGCGCCTCCTGTGTACAACCCAAAGAGTAGGCCTGCCACAAGACATTGTGTCGATGTATCTGTTGAGTGAGTGACAACGGCAGCTGCAATCACAGCACTGACAACAATGTATCTCCACACCAACCTCATTTGAACCTGTTATAGCAAGCAAAGCAATGCAATGCAATGCAATGCAATGTGCCAACAATCAGCCAATGTGCCTGGATTGTTGCAATGGATTGTAGCTCAGGAACACAAGATCATCCTCACTGTTTCACTGTGAAATCCTAAATTTGTAAGCAAAGATGGGCCTGATTTCAAACAGTTTCCAAACAGATTTGCAGAGAGAAGGTGCATAGATTGTGCTCAGAGAAAAGAGGTTGCATAGATTATGCTCAGAGAAGTTGTTGCAAAGATTATGTGCTGAGAGAGCAGTTGCAAAGATGGTATGCTCAGAGAGAAGGTGCATAGATTGTGCTCACTCAGAGAGAAGTTGCAGAAGTTGCTCTCTCTCTCTCTCTCTCTCTCTCTCTCTCTCACCTGGAAGGATAATCCATACTGAACATGAGCACGAGAACGAACTCCAACTGCAGCAGGCTTCAGCAACCGCGATCAAAAGTCTTCCCCTTCGTTCTTCCAGATGATCAAAGATCGTCACCTCTTTCTCATCAGTTAGCTCCTCTCTGGTGGTGGATATAGCCATGCTGATGATAGTCCTGTCTGAAGCGGCAACTCCTTCTCCTACTGCTGCTGCTGCTGCTGCTGTTCCTCAGGGCCTTCTCTCGACTGCAGCAGATCAGTTCCTGTCGACAATCGTTGCATCCGGATTCTTCCCGCCACATCTTGGTCTTCCGCAATCATTTGCAAGAAGTGCTGCTTGTGGAGAATAATGAGCAGTCCGAGGAAGAAGCTCAATTTGCAGAGACTCGAGTTCCATGTCGTATGAAGAAGAAGAAGAAGAAGGTCAGGATTGTTGTGTCGCCACAAAGATACAGAGACGTGCTCAGCACAATTGCGAAATTGAACAACTTTTCTAGTGCCAAAGACGACGTTCAAGCCACAATTCAAAGAAAGAAAAGTAGCCCGTCCCTATTTCAGCAAAACTTCCGAGAAGAAATTGATTCCAAAATCCTTCAAGTCTCTCTCTCTCTCTGTCAAAACCTCAAGCCGCACAATGAGTTTCCGCAAATTTTTTTCAAGAAAGGCTCCAAAATCCTTTAACTCTCTACCAACCTCGCAACAGACTGCAATTGCAAAAGAGCTCTTGTTCTTGTTCTTCTTGGAGCAACCAGATACGGAACTTGGCACCATTTCTTACTTCAGAAAGGGAGAATACAGCTGATTTTCAAACAAGTTGGACAGCTTGGATGTCAAGCTTAGATCCTCCTCCTCCTCCCCGCCGTTGCTAATCCATGGCGTAGTAGCAGGCAGCAGGTGATGCGCTACTAACGGATGTTATATGCTGCTGCTGGCCAGCCATCAAAGCTTCATGCAAGCAACCAGACAAACTGACAACCTCTACTGATGCCAATATTAACAAAACAAAATTCTGCATTCTTCAGCAAACAACAAAGCTTGTTCCTGCATTTCTTCAACATACAAAGCTTGTTCCTACGTTTCTTCAACAAGGAAAAGGTTTGTTCCTGAACTCTTCAGGAAACAAGCAAAGGTTGTTCTGGAATTCTTCAACAAACAAACCAAAGGCTGTTCCTTTTGGGAGTTGTGCAGGAACACCCTTTGGTTTGTTTGTTCTCCAACAACAGCTAAACAAACAACCACCAACAAGAGCAGCATGAATGAATCATCATCACACAATTCACAACAATAAACATCAACAAAACCACAACACTTGGGATCAATCAACCATCACACAACTCACAACAACAACAACAACAACAATCATCATCATCATCAACAACACCACAACAACAATGGAACGAATTGTCAAACAATTCAAAACAGCATCATCATAACACAACAACATAATTTGGAATCATCATCACAAAACTCACAACAACAATTGTCATCAACAACACAACAACAAACAATGGAATGAATCATCACACAATTCACAACAACACCGCAACAACTGTGGAATGAATTGTCACACCATTCACAACAACCTCATCCTCAACACAACAAGATTGGATTCATCACACAATTCACGACAACAACCATTGTCATCAACAAAAATAGTGGAATAAAGGGTCACACAAATTCACAGAAATCATGATCATAAAAACCCACCCATAACTCTTCCTTTTGCGCACATAGTGCATGTTAATCTGAGATGTTTCTTTAGACCATTGTTGAAATTTTTGGTGAAAAAGTGTGAAGGAGAAGCTCAATGCGTGTGTGTCAAGGAGTGTTATGTAGAAAGCTTCGACCCCAAGAAACTTTGGCAAAACATCTTTCCTTTGTCTCCATTTTCGAGTAGTTTGAATCTGAAGCAAAATTGCTAATGGTTACCAAACATTTTCCCATTGTCTCTATTTCCAAGTACTTTTGAATCTAGAGCTAAATTGCTCATGATTACCGAATACCATGCAACATGCTTGCTTGTAAACTCTAAAATAATACATTACCAAATTTGCAAGGAACACATGCATTTCATAAACTCTACATGACACACTTTAAACACACCAAATTTACAAGAAATGCATTTACTTCATAGATTCAAATAAGACACATTGAATTTGCAAGAAATGCACTTACTTCATAGATTCCAATAAGACACATTGAATTTGCAAGAAATGCACTTACTTCATTCGTTCTAACACAACACACAAAGAACACGCAAGTTTGTATGAAATGCTATTACTTCATGGATTTTAACGTGGCACACTAAAAACACACCAAATTTGCAAGAAATGGGTGTACTTCATATATTTTAACATGATGGACACATCAAAAACGCCACAAATTTGGAAGAAATATTATTATTTCCAATACAAAGAAATATGGGTGCAATTCACTCATTTTCTAGTGAATTTCATGAGAATTCAATATAATGAACTTGTAACAAAAAATGTGAAAAAATATAATGAACACCAGGTGCATGATTAATGTACTAGGGTTAATGTTATGGACCAAGTGGAGGTACACAAATCTATACACATATGTATTTGTCATTTATTATGGGTTAATAATATATTTATGTAATTAGAAATTTTTAGTATTCATAATATGCTAAATTAATAATTTAGAAAAAATATTTATAAATTTACATAAGATTTTAGAAATACTTAAAATATTATTTTAATTTTAATTCTTCCATGATTAGGTAAGATATTTAAATATCTAATTTATTTATTTAAAAATGACCATTGTATTTCAAAAATACATATGGCATTGAAAATGAATTGTGTATCTATTGTGAACATTCACAAAATATCACATCCATCTTCAAATACATGATTGAATTTGAACCCAAGACCTCATGAAAGCAAGTTGAAAACCATTGCACTAGAACAAACCCATTGGGGTTTGACAACACCTTGCCATCAAACCACACTAGGACTTTCAGACAAAAGTTGGTTGAATATTTAATTTATCATGTTTGCTTTGAATTCATTTGGAAATCCAATTCTAATATGCCTTTTCTTTCTCATTTTTGGTTAAATGAAGTGAATAAAGACATGATCTTGAAGATTTTTCAAAGATCTATGCAATGAATTGAATATCATTACAAAATTTTGAATTTTTTTTGCTAAATGCTTTTCAAAGTCAATTATGTCACATGAATCAAATTTATTATTAGAATGAATTTTTTCTTGCTTGAATTGACATACAATATTTTAAAGGTGCTTGAATTCAATGTGGATTGAAGGCCTTCTTTAGAAACTTTGACTAGTTTCATTTTACTTATAGAATATTCAATGTTTATAATTTATGGTCAAATTAATGTTATGTTTGTCACCTTTTTAACGATTTGTTACAATTAGTAAGAGGCACAATGAAAACAATGTTAATTGCATATTTAAAGATAATTGATTTTTATCTCAACTCAATTTAACATAAACATATTTGAAATGAAATCATTTTCCATTGATTGTGTGTAGTGGGATGTGCATTGCATGTAATGCAACAATTAATGTGGACGTGTTGTTGTGGTCATGTGAAATATCATCATGTCAATTTCATCACATTCACAATTTAATGAAATATAATCATGGAATGCAACCATGTTTTGTTATAGTGTTAATGTACATATTCTAACATGACACATTAAAAAGACACCAAATTTATTAGAAATACACACAGTTCATAGATTTTAACATGATACACTAAAAACATGTTGAATTTGCAAGAAATGAACTTGAGCAATTAGAATCTTTTGGGCTCCGCACTTTTTGTGCTTCCTTCCAATATGTATTAAACCTACAAAAACAAGACAAAATCAAAATTGGTGACAAAGAGGTTTGTAGATTATTTTCATTTATCCAATTTGGAGGGCTCTTATGTTGTGCCAAACAATTTGTTATGTTAATTTCAAATCATTTAAATTGATCATTCATCATAAAACAATACATTACAATCAAGGTTTTCATTTTCAATTTTGTGAGGTAGGTGGACTCACAATCATCTCCAAAGGAATGAGCCAAATTTAGTTAAAGGTCAAACAAAAAAGTAGAAAAAAATTAGAATCTTGCTTTGTTTTGGTGATAGATCTAGGAATGTATTGTTTAAATATGGCAATTTTAGATTTTTTTTCTCATCAAAATAGGCAATTTTGGTGATTTTCCTCAAAAAAATCCTTTGTACCCTTCACATTGGATTTACTTTTGTCACCATAGTGCAAAATTTCATCATAAAATAACACATTGATTACAATACTAGAGACATTTGGTTTTGCAATGTGTGCAAGTCAATATTAATGCACATATTATTGATGTGTGAAAATCAACAAAACCTAGATTTATCATGGGGAATGTATATGAGTTGATGCATGTCATGTTGTCACCAAATTTTGGTTCTCTTTTATTATGACCTTTGCAAGTTGTCTTGATTGTTGATCACATGATTTTTGTACATTCACATACTATTATACAATGTCAAATGCATTGACACTTGTTGTCATGTCATGCCTTATGAAAATTGGGTCAACTTTTTGTGTTATGTCCATGTTATTGAATTGGGCCAATCTTGGTTCTTATATAATCATTTGATATTATGATCATGAGAACCTTGACAAACCAAAATGTGAAATTTTTATTTATTTATTCCTATTTAGCAATGATTGCACAATACATGAACAAAAGTATAATGCTTTGAAATGTTGTCAAAAATGTGATAATGACATCCTTGCCTTCAAGGATTCTAAAAAGAAAACAAAGCTTAAGTTTTAATTTCAAAAAACATAATTGAGTTAGATTTAAAGTTTTAAAGGAGGATGAGTTGCTTGTTGAAATTTCAATGAAATATTTCATATTAAAACCTACCATCCAAATGACTTCTTACTAAATATTTTAAAAACTCATTAGAAATGAGATATGGGCAATCATGGACACATATGAAGCTAATAGATTAATTGCCTACAATAAAGTTCATTTAATTTTAATCATATTGAAATAAATTATAAAAAACATAGAACATTTACATAATGTTTTACATGAATTAGGATGAGGTTTATTGCTGTCATCTATGACATCACTTCTTTTTTTTGACAATGTGTTATTTAAGGAGTAGCTTAAGGTTTGTTTAAATTTTTGTTAATGAATTTTTTCAAAATCCAAGCCATTGGAAAAGACACTATGACATGCTCCCAAAGCTTGCCAAAACGTACTGAGGTAAACTTTTCAATATGATGCATTTTGAAACACTCGAAAATCTTGAGCACACTTTGCAATAGGACAAAAAGGACATATGAGAGCTTTGAAATAGAACTAAAATGTTTGATTCTTTAATTGATTTCATAAACGTGTGAAAATGCATGGGTGAAAGCATGGTAAAGTGTAAATAAAAAGTTGACAAAAAAATTTCAAGTTTAAAAAAAGGTAGTTTTTCATGAAAACACAAGAAAGTAAACTCAAATTTTAGTTAAATTTCATTTTGAAACTATTAAGCCCTCAATTGGGTTATTGTAAATAAATTACAAATTTTCAAAACATTTGGGATAATGAAAGTAGAGAATAAATATGTTTGAAATTGACTGGTCAATATTGTGTTCAAACCTACTTTTTCATTAGAAAATTTAATGAAATATACATGTATGAAGTTATAGCATAAAATCATTGTATATTCAAGGGCATCACCAAAAAAAAAATCTATTTTCTCTTTGGTAGAATATACTTGACACAAACTTGAATCAAATATTACACTACAGAAAATAGGTTTTAAAGTTACTTGCATTTAGAAAAGTTTATTTGAAACCTACTTTTACAATGAAAAATTTAAAAATTAATGTGTAATAATGAAAAAATATTTTGTTATTTATCATTCAAATAAAAAGATTGAATGTATAACAATTTTGTGATGGGTTTTGGTCCTATTTTTTGTTCATTTGACAAGTAGATTGGCAAGTACTTTTAATTGCACATTTTACTATGCTTAAACTAAAAGAAAAAGACAATGAATGCATTTGGAGCCAAATTGGGTCATTAAAATGGATTGTGCACTAAAACTCACATGGCCGAAACTTGGGGGGAGGCACCACCCTCCTACTTATAACATACTTTGTAATTAATGGTAGGGACTATTTTTAAATGACCCAAATTCTCAAAAGTCCTAACATGGATTGTCAAAACTAAGACACATAATGTTCTAAATCTTTGAAACCACATTCCTTCAAAAAATGTCTTGTTTTGAAATGTGACCACAATATCTTGTAATTTTTGTCAAGGTCTTTCCAACATCATATGACTTCTTGTTTCAATCCAAAATCATTTGATGGGCTATTTGTTTTAAATTTAAATGGTCAAGAGTAAAGTTGCCAATTTGATTTTTGATCACTCTTTTGACCATAACTTGTGTTTCAAATCTCCAAATGGAAAATTTGACCCCACTTTCAATATCTTATATTCAAGGCCTTTTCAATGGTTTAAATAGGGCCCAATTTAGATATAGTTTGTAATTTGGATATGCCACCAATAATACCTTGCACAAAATATTTTGTAGTAAAATGTGAAAAAATACTTCATTTTGCATTAAGCACATGGTTTTTAACATTTTCTATATGAAACCTTGTCCCATATATTCAAAACATTCATGGGATTCCAACTCCCAAAATGGAATCCATTTGGGTTGTTTGGGATTCACTTTCCCACATTTGTGAAAGTGAATTTGAATCCAATTAAAACACTTCCCCAACCCACTTTCTTTGTCATGTGTTAGCCTTGGCTTAAGTCCAAGGCTATAATTGCAACATTCAAATTCCTTCATTTCAAGGACATTTTGTTATCCTAGTTAAGAGTTAATTTCACACCCAAGTTAGGGGCACAACACATTGTTTTGTTCATTTCCAAATAAAGGTTTTACCATTTTAATATTGGTGATTGTTGTGTAATTTTTAAATTTCAAAGAAATATAATCACATTTGATTCTTTCATTACTTGCACAAGAAAAAACCATGGTGGTTTAAAAGTCTCAAAAGCTTCAATATAAGCTAGTTCTTACAATAATGGTTCCTTTTTCACTAATAACAATTGATCATATCATATATGTTATTAATATGTTGTTGAAGGTTGAGTCATATTTCTCACCTTTCCATTATCAGAGACACTTTAAAAATAAATATGATGAAGGGATGTAAGGGCTAATTGTTATCTCTCACCTCCATAACGTCGAAAAAAAATTGTGGTTAAAATTAAAAATTAAAATTAAAAGCATAATCAAATAAACACTAGTGTTTAGTGATTATATTGATGACCCCTTGATATATAGATTAAACAATGTTTTGTTATTAAGGAATTGATTAGACTAGTACAATCTTATTGTAACTAGTTGACCCTTGTTTTGTTAGCCCAAATGGCATTATCTTCCAGATTTTAATAGACACAACTTTCCACAAAATATCAATTTTGAAAAAACAATTTGGGCCCAAGTGTGAATGTAAATGTCATTGGACCAAGTGTTAAAGGTCGAGATATGAAAAGGAAACAAATTAAAAGAACCCATATGATGAAAAAACATTGATTTGTTGAAATGGTTGAAATGTTATTGATCAAAGTGTGAAACAAGTGCGAACAAGACCCCTAACTAGCCCAAGTGTGAATCAAATGTAATTGGCCCAAATGTTAAGGTTTGAAATATGAAAATGAACAAAAGGGCCAATATGATGAAAAGGTGTTCATTGGTTGAAATGGTTCATAATTGTTATTGGTCAAAATGTGAAGCAAGTGTGAATAGGACCTTTTACTAGCCCAAGTGTGAATGGGTGAGAATTCCAATGTTATTGGACCAAATTTTGAGGTTTGAGATGTGAAAAGGTCAATAAGAATGACCATATGATGAAAGGTATTGATTATTTATCGATTAAATAACCAAAAGACAGGGATGTAGTCACACTAATAGGAGCCACAACGAGTGTGATTAATATTTGGTTTTCATGTTTTCAATGTCAAAAATTGAACTAATGTTGCTTGATTTAATTTAGTTTTCACATGATGTCTTATCTAATGTATTATGGAAACATGTGAAATAATTTAGATTTGAATTTAATGAATATGAAATTATCAAAACCACATAAAATTTTATTATATTTTATCAACTTTTTTTGTATATTTTACCATACTTTCATTCATCGTCATGTTCACTAATTATTCAAACCTTAACATAATAATATTATTTTCCATGACAAAAAAATGTATTTTAGTCCACCATAAAAATCATGGAATTCTAATCCATCACATTCTATAACCAATTGCAATTTGCCACATCATCTTGGCAAGCATTCCCATTGTTTTTTAAGTAGCAAAAAACAATTTGTCTTACTTTGGCCACAATGGTAAGATTGGCTCCTATTATCTTATTTGCACCCATATGGGAACTTTAAGTTCATAGTTGATATCAACATCTCTTACCAAGACTTGACTAATAACAAATCTCACAAAAGAAATTAAAACACAAATTAAATTAATCTACGTAAAATCAAATACTTGCCCAACACTGGTAGACATTTCTTGATCCTTATCAACAAAAAGGTAAAGTAACCATAAAATAAACCTAAAGTGTATCAAACTTTAAAATATCTTTTGCTTTGATAATTGATATGAGTTTGTTTTAATTTCTTGTTATTATCACTTGACATTGACAAACCACATGGTGTGTGTAAGATGCATTCATGTAAATTTTTGTAAATGCAAGCAATTTTTTTCAAATGTCCTCACTTTGTAAAATAGGTTTCAAGTAAATGAATGGAGAACATTAATTATATTTTTGATAATTTGGTTGATGGTGCCCTAACATGTATTATGTATTTTCAAGTTTCAAACATAATTATTATCTATCAAAATTCTTATGTGAAAATAGGTTTGAAAATAATATAAGTGGTTTGGTTTCAAATGTATTTGAAATCTAATTTTATTATATTCAAAATTTTCAAACTTTGTATTCAAATTAAAATAAACTGAATGGAGGGCATGATAATTTGATAATGAAATTTGAAATGGTTTTACATTTATGTGGTTAGCATATGATTACATTTGTCATGATCTACTTGACTATGCTTTCACAATTCACCATCACCATTTAACATTTGGTGATAATTTAAAACATATTTGACTTTCTCAACATCTAACATCTACCAATTATTTTAGTTGGTGATTCTTACAATCATTGATAAATATCTTCCACATACACAAAATTGAATCATTATTTATTTTTCAAAAATAAAGTCATTTCGAAAATTTGAAATTATTATTATTATTTTCATGATCTTTAATAGTCTATTATGATATTGTCATATTAGTAGTGAATTTATTCAAATTATAATGTGCAATAATTATGAATGTTTTCAATATCTCAACTTCATGTTCTTACAAAATTCATTTCAACATGTAAAGGATTATTTAATAATGAAACTAACATCAAGAGAAGGTAGTTAGTTTTCTCATAAAGAAGTGCCTTGAAAATCGACTTAATTTTGAATTGAATTGAACCAACCAACATTAAGGTGGAATCATAATTGTTGCTATGTTAGTTTTTGAAATGAAAGATCTTTTCATACTTTTATTCACCATATCTAGTGATTGGTCAAGCACACTTGAAACCCTCTCTTATGAATATTGATGCATTACCAAACTCCTACAAAGAAACATGAAGCAAATTTGGTAAATTAAAAAAGTTTGAATTGATGCCATTACATTCAAATAGTTAATGCTATGAATGGTCCAAATTGTCACCAATTTAATATATTCAAAAGTCAAGTTATTGTCTATTTACAATCATCCAAACATCTTCCCAAAGGATCATTTAATATTTTATAAACTATGTTTAATTCAATTAATGAATTTTCAAATGATATTGAAAACCAAGGTTCATTTGTTTTATTTGGGCTAGATATGAAAGAATTTTTTTTTCAAAGTTTTGATATTAAAAAAGAATTAAATTAACATGTTTCTAATGATCTGTTCACAAGTCTTGTCATAACATGAAAATGAGGCTGTGAACATGGAGGTGAGAATATAATATGTGACATCCTATATGTGGGACATATGACCCACAACTTTGACGACATACTTGTGACCCATATTGAATGTAATTAACATTTTTGTTATATGTAGACATAATCCCAAGGTTCAAAGTTAGAAACCTTGATTGGATTTCCACATTAAAAAATTTGTTTAAGAAATTTGAATGTGAAAAAATGTGGGTAGTGAAGCACATGGTTAGTCAATCTTATCAATGATCACAAATTATGATTAGCACCTTGGACCCAAAATGGCATCCACCATGAGACCGTTCCACATCCACAACATTTAATCATATTTTCAAAAAACAATTCAAGTAATCTTAGATTCCATAGACATTGTAATAAATGGACATGAAATCCTAACACAACATGCACCAAAATTGGTTTGCCAAATTAAGTTTACATCTCTTAGTGTGGGGCCATGATCACCCAATAGAAAATAAATTATCTTATTTAGTTACCCTACTACCTTTGTAACTTTGACACTAATTATATATATTTAAATTTTTTGAAATTTCCAGATTTTTTTTCAAATAACAAAAGTTTGTGAAGTTTACTATTGAATTTTCACGTATATTCTATTCATTAGAATGAAAATTTCAAAATTAATAGATTATTCGACAAAAATGTTTCAAAATTACCATGGTACTATGGTATAAATATAAGTGATTGTTTGTAAATTTTATTAAAAAAAAAAGTTTCCAACAAAATTCCAATTTGATTGGCCCCGCCCCCCCACCAACTGCATTAAATGATGTTACAAATATGATTCCTATGAAAAGTTTTATGAAGTGAAAGCGCCTTGAAGTTTTCAACTTAAGCTTTAAGTAGGGATTGCATTAGGACATGCTAATAGCATACTACTTACTTATGAATGACTTTCACCACCCTTCACAAAGCAAACAAATACGGATATAGTACTAATTGACCCAATGTTGTAATTTTAAATTCATCATGGACAAGACCATTGTAACTACTTTACTCTCGTCCATGTACATTTGTGTAGTTTGCATGAGCTTGTCATGACAAGCTTCCAAGTTGGAACTCATTGACGTGGGTCTTAAACCCAAGTTGGGTATGTTCATATCACCATAACTTTTTGCCATTTTATTTGAGGTAAATGAATTGTCTCCTCTTGGTGGCATCTTTTCTTTAGTTAATTAATCAATTAATTACATTTTGGGGGGGGGTTTAAAGTAGATAATGAACATCCTAATTACAAATGATTTGCCCAAATTGAAGGCCACATGCTTGGGGGACCAATGGTGTCTATAGAAAGGGTAGATGAACTTGAAGTTCTAAAAATGAAAAAAATGGCATTTCATTTTTAAAACTGTGCCACCATTTTGCATATCATTTTTCTCATAGTAGTACCTGTACTAGCCGCATGTCACAGGAAAATTATTAATTAATTAATTAATTTATAAAAATATTTCCAAAGGGCTTTATGTCGGGCAAGGCCCTTAGGGTTTGGTGTTAACAGTATATTGGGCCATGCCTCAGGTGGACCCCTAATACTGGTAATGCCTTTACCCTACACTTGCTGAATGCTGTCAAGAATGGGCAAGATTTCAGCCTGATCTCCTTAAGTTTTAATATAAAATAGCTTGAAAGGGTAGAAGTGACCCAAGGGATCATGGCTCCCTGGTACAGTTCATTCTGGGACTGCCAACAAAAAAAGGTCTTGGGTTCAAAGCCAGTGGTGTTCAAGTGGAACTCCTGCTGGCCTCTAATGGGCCTGACTTTGGGGGTGTTTACCAACAGCTTAACAGGTCAATTCTGGTTTCACCTTGGTAACCACTTCTATAGGAAATAGGTCTCATATATAGGGTTGTTAGTAGGTAGGTAGAAAGAAAAAAGCAACTGAGCTAACCACCATAGGTAGCTAGGGAACTGGAACCCAACAGAAAACTGTTCTATGGCCACTGACCCATTCATCCTTCATGCTGAGTGCTGGTTCATTGTGGCTCATTCTGAAGGTCCTTGAAATTTTTGAAATTTCTGGGCTGTCCAAGGTTGATGTTTTTTTATTTTTTTTATTTTTTAGTCTGCCCTAACTTTTGCACCAGAAAATCAGATAGCCCCTGTTTTTTCCCACAGGCTGGCTGCAGCTCATCCTTTTCCTTTGCCTCTCTATCTCTCTTCATTGTTTTAAAAATTTGATGTGTCTTTAAAGCTTGAGAGGAGCCCTTTCCAAATTCAAACTATAACTCCATAAATTTTTCTTTAAACATATTGAGAGAAAATTGAAAGGCTTTGACTTCAAATTTCATGTAATTTTTTAGTCCAATTTTTTAAATGATGTGGAATTGAAGTCATCTTAATGGGATGGAAGTGCATTCATAAAAAATCATGAAATTTTAGGATGAAATAAAGTTCATTCAAGAAATACAATCTATAATTTTATTTCATTCATGACACATGTGAATTCAAGTCACCAAGATTGCTTGGCATATGCTAAATGTCTCTAACACAATCCCATTTTATTTTCCAAGGAGTACGTAAAGGGATGTTTGGCTCATTTTTGAAGGCCGTGATCCTTGATGTTATTTCAGCGACAAGTTGTAAATGTGTCGCTCGCTTTGAGATGACTCGACACAAGTTTCCACGCACAGTTAGTGGGGGCCCTAGAGCAAACCAACATGGAAACATGTCGTGTTTCGGTTGTAGCTTGACGCTTGTTTTCACTAGTCAAAAATCGCACATCACAAAACATGAGCCTCGAAACAAGAATCGTGAAACCTACCACCCATCGAAACATGTCAAGTTTTGGCTAGCAACCCAATGCGTGTTTCGATGCTTGGGTAGCTCGAGCCTTTGAAACATATCTCACTAAAACATGTAACATTTCAGGAGCTATGTTTTGGCCCCATCTACCCATCTTCCATGTTTCCCCATGCGATCCCCATTCATGCCCCATGACCCATCCATGATGTTTTAGACCTTTTTCAACTTTCCCACGCTTCGTCTAACTTTCATCGAACTACTTTGTCAAGACAATTAATGAAAGTAAGGGAATAGGTTTTAAAGTTTAGGCAAGATTTGTTTACAATCGGGATGCATCACATGTCAATTGTCACAATGAACAAACATGCACACACAGGTTTTGGTTCAATTAAGGTTTAATTTCATTGTAGAATTCTTACAACTGTGAATTTTCTTTCTTCCTCCAACTCAAGCATAAACCGACCAAGGTCTTTCATTGTTTTTAGCACAAAAGCTGAATTAATCTTGTAAAAGAAAGGAAACATGGAGAGCGAAACAATAGACATGATAGTAGAAAATGTGAAAATAGACAAAATAATTTTTGTGGAGACCTACATTCGTAAGGAGTGGCTACGATTACTACAAGAATGCCATAGTCATTACCGAGAGGACAAGAAGGAATTTATTTATGTTTATTGTCACTGCAAGAAGAACTTGAAGATGCAAATCAATGAGCATCGAAAGAAAAGGTGTGACAAAGCTGTGGATTTCGAATGGAATCCTCTCAAGCTGAAGTAGTACCCACCAACGTAGCAAAGGGTGTGTATCTTGCAAAGGGTGGAAACATTTTGGAATATAGGGCGAAGGTGAATGCATTGTCGAAGCCAAGGAATGGTCGCCCTTCAACTACATTAGATTTACAGCTAATACAAAAGTTTGAACACAAGCGCAAAAAGGAAAAACCCCACCCTTGGAGATTGATGACAAAGTTCAAAAGGATTTCATTCTTATTCGCAAAAAATGCTTCATGAAATATGGAGGCCAAGCAATTAAACAAATTTTGAAACCAAAAAGGATTTTTGAGCGCATCATTTCATTAGAACCTATCACTTGGGCGAAATTGCAACATAGTGGTATTGGATCACACCTTTTTAATTTGAATTTGCAACATTGTAACGTTTTTTTAACTTTCAACAAGATTCAATTAACAATTATAAAATGTTCACAAAATATTAGTCTAATTTCTAGTGTTCAATTGAAAAGCAACTCATATTAGTTTATTTGGAACATGTTTCAATATACATCTTTATGTCCCCAAAATTCCAAAAGTTCTAGACCACTCCAACAAAAAATCATGTTTCAGTCATGTTTCAACATTATATCAGTTCCATGTTTTAGTCATGTTTCAACATTTTATTAATTCCATAGAAACATGTTACTATACCAGTAGGTAAGATTATGTTTCGATGGCAAATTACAAAGTTCGTCAACAACTACCATGTTTCGAAGCACGTCTATAGAAATTTCATCCTTTGTTCATGGACACGATCATGTTTTGACTTTCACAATTGGTAAACTTAGAAAAAAATTTGGTGACTTCTGATAGACATGTTTTGATAGGTTTTTATTGGCGTGTTTCTATAGTATAATATGTTTCATCTCTCAATGCATTTACCTTCTAGGGTCTTTAAATTCATATCATATTTGAAGAATGAAGAATTGAAATTGATGGATGTTTCAAATAGGGCATCACCATTAGGAAATTTGGGTATTCATCCAAAAGGATTCATACCCCAAAATCAACTCCCAAAAAAGTAGAAAGAGGCAGTGGGGATAGGAAGAAGAAATTAGAGCTTGACATGGTGTTTTGCAAGAACAAAGCATGGTGAGAGGCTAATATAGTGTTTCAAAAACTCTCAAAACGAAAACCAGTGTTTGTTGGGAAAATCGTAAAATCACCAAGCATTTGGCATCTATTGCAATGTAGTTTTCTTGATTGGGACTAGAAAGCGCAAAATAAAAAAGAATTTGCGAAGAGTTTGGGTACCTTTGTTTGGGATCCAAATTTTAACATTGTTTCCTATTGTGCATTCGGAAAGTTCATGCAAGGAAACAAAGTGGTACTCAATTATTTTTACCATATTGATCCATTGCAATACATCTGATTTTTTAAATATGCATTCATAGTCACATCAATCACTTACTTCAACCTTCATTCCATATTTATGTTTTGGATACATATGCCTATTTGAAAATTTCCATAATTAGTGTTTCAACATCATTTAAGGTTAAAGAGTTATGTCCAATATATTCATTCAAGTTCTATTTCACATTCACATTCTTCTTATATTTCTTTTATTATTTTCCATTATTAAGTTTTCAATAGGTGCCATTGTAAATATTTCAATTCCCTGAAACATAGCCACTCCATGTATTCGAAAACATGGTAGCAACATGTTTCTATCACCCCACCAATACTCCAAAACATGCTTATAGCACGTTTTAATGGAGTTAGTTCAGTAACATAGAATGTTGATTTAAGTAACATGTTAATTGTTACTTCTTATTCATCTTTGGTATGTTTCTTATGTAGGCTATGTGTATGTTAATACACTTTGCACTATTAGGTTGAAAGTAGGCTAAACATGGAGATGAGGTTGCTATTACATTCTCCCCAACAATGGACCTCTTGGAAGCTAGCAAGACACAATCATTAGCCAATTCCCTGCATGAGTTTCTGGAGTATCAAAAATGCCTACAATGAAACAAAGAATGAACACAAGGATTTATTAAGACAACAAAGGCTTGGCTTTGTTGCTAAATGCTTCAAGGAATTTGATATGGCCAAATGTAAAACAAATTGAAGCTATAAAGTGAGATTGGAATCCTTTATGGCATATTGTTAATAATGACAAATGTTTACTTGTGACAAAGAGGCCTGAGCTCCCCTAGTCACATTCTTTCAAGGAGGTTGAAATAATTATAGGTAACTTTATACAAAAGAAAACACATTTCAAGAATGTTCTTTGGGAAGTTTAGTTAGTAAAGACTTTTTTTAACATTCACTAAATAATGATGCTAGTTGTTCCTACCGACTCCAAGGTGCTAATAGTACATCCACTAGACAGATGACGATGGGGGAATATCATTTAGCTTGGTGGAAAGCTGTCAATATTTTAAAGCATGATGGTCATCTTCTGTTTTAAAGACAAAAAATTCAAGAGGGTGTTTGTGACGAGGATATAAAGGTTATGTACCAAAGGTTCATGTCACCATTGGATAATTTATTTGAAATGTCATTATTTTTTGCTATTGTATAGATTAGGGTAGTAGAGAATATGGTGTGTGAGGATATTGCATTGTTCCAAGAAATTTGGAACAAACAAATGAGGAATAAGGGGAAACTTCACTTCTAGACATAAGGAAATATCTTCGACATCATGAGGACATAGACATGGGATTGACAAATGTGCATTTTGGTGTGCCACAAGTTTCAAATGCATCAACTAGTTTCCCCCATGAAGCTACACTTGCCCTAGACAAGGTGGTAAAATAAAGACTTGTTTCCTTGTTCCCAATTTAGCTCACAATTGAGGGTGCTCCAATAATTTTACACTTGGAAACATTGTCTGATTTCATAGCCACTGGCTAAGGCATCCAGGTCCATGAAAGAAATGAATAAGAGAATTCAAACAAAGAGCACGTGAAAAACTAGGAAGCTCACATCACAAAAACATTTGAAATCGAACATTGCCTAGAGGATGTGAAAATAGATGCGAATACCTCGAAGTAGGTTTCACCTATGAATCTTCATGTTTCAAAAATCACACTTCAAGTTTCAGGGATCATTAATAGTGTTTCAAAAGTTCAACCTTCAAACTTCAAGTCTCGAAAGTTCAAGTTTCGAAACTTTAATATTCGAATTTCAAGTTTCGAACATCGAAACTTCGGAGGTCCAAGTTTCAGAAGTTCACATTTTGAATATTAAACTTCCAAAAGGTCATGTTTTAGATATCCATGTTTCAAATATTCAAATTTCAGATATCCACATTTCAGATATCCAAGTTCATGTTTTGATTTTCCAAGAAATGGATGTTGTCCATGTTTCAGAGGACCTAATTACAAATGTGAATGAAACCCCCTAAGATTTCAACACTAGAAGGACAAATTCAAATAGTTTGGTGATTAGTTCCTATTGATTTTGAGTTGGACCCAAACACAATTTCGATTCATGTTTCAAGTGAAGATGAACTTGATCATGTTTCAAAGAACTATCTTTAAGAAGCCGAAGGTTACGTTGAGGCCGCAACTGTAGATGGGTTAAATGATTTCCATGTTTTGGATGTAAATGTAGACTTTGCCCTAGTCTAGGAAATGGATGTCAAAGAAAATTAGACAATCAATTCCTCTTCTCCACTAGTTGATCAAGTTTTAGTGATACATAATCTAGGTTATGTTTGGGTAGACATCATGGTGATTATGTTTCAAAAATGAACCTGGGAATCAAATAAGATTGCATGCCATCAGTGCCATCATAGCCCCATCAAGTTGGTGTCTCACCTCTAAAGGAGATAATACATGGGAGTATACCATGGTGAAACGCATTTGTTGATGAGAATACGACCATTGATCCAATAGTGAATCCAATGATGCCAATCAAGGCTATGCTTCACATTCTTCAACAAGGACACAATGAAGGTACCTTAAGTTTTGAAACATTTGATCAAGCTATCAGGAACATATCAAAGGATATAGATGTTGCAACAAAGAAATCTCAAACACAAAAGTAGAAAAAACTGGAAACAAAACCTAGGAGAACAAAGGCTGGTGTTAAAGTTGCAAGCAAAGAAGTCATGAAGAAAACAACTTCAATCATAAAAGATTTTTCAAATTCTAATAATGAAGTTTCATTTCCACCTTCAGAAGAAGAACTTCATATTGTGTTGAAAGTTACACCTAAAAATGACCAACAACTTATTTGCTTTGCGAAAGCCAAACAACAAGTTCCTAACTCAACTAAGTCTTTTTCCATTTTTTTAAAAGTACATTTCCTGATAATATTTTTTTGTTTTTTTAGGTTACTTGAGCTTTCAAGATTGCAAGGTATCATTGTTTTTGTACTTGAACATGGAAACGTAAAAATAAAGATAGATAAACATATATCCTTTATTTTAAATATAAGGAAATTTTAGATATTTTAGATGATTTGGATACATACTAAAACATGAAAGCAGATAAATATTGACCCAAGTGCTAATTGATATACACCTATCTACAGGGCTAAAACATCTATTGAGGATGAATTTTGTGACTATGTGTTATTCCTTGGGGGTGATATAAAAAGGGAGATTCATCTTTGGCTAGAGGACGATGATTTCAAAGCATTATTATATCAACAAGGGGAACTACGAGGCATAATGCTGGACTTTTATTTACAATTTATTTTATAGTTGGAAAAACATGTTATTCGAAAACGTTACTATATTGTACACAACTAGACTGTGTCAATATTGGATCTTATGCGCATAGATGAAGGAAATACAAGAGAAAAGATTGCTTAGTGGGCTGTTAAAAACCTCCATAATACAAACGGGTTGGAATACACTTTGGTGTTTCCATACAATGAATCGAACCATTAATCTTCTTTCATTTTAGAGTGCCACCACACATTACACTTTGATCATATTCATGGATAGCACAACACTTGGAAAGTGAATCAATTTGTTAAATGTGTAGTGTTTGGGTGGTCTTATGTGAAAAAAAAATCGCACAATTCTAACAAGTGGGCGGTTATTGGCATCAGGCCAATTTTACATGTCCCATTGCCTCCACATGATGGAACATGAGAATGTGGATACCTAGTTGTAGAATATTTTAGTCAGTACCTAGATAAGTGTGGTGATATGGAACATTGTCCTAGTGTGGAAATGAGTCCTAAAACTTGCTACCATCATATTCTCACATCTATATCAAAGTTGTTCTGACATTATATTCTACTTTCACATGGTTCAGCCTTTGGGACCAGAGCATAATGTGTCTATCTAGATTTCTATGTTTCAATGGGGTTTGTGGCTTCCGTGTTTGTAGATTTTAATAGACTACATGTTTCAAGTTTATGTTTCTATCATGTTCCAATTTAAAGTCTATGTTTCTGTGTCAAGGCCATGTTTCAGAAGTATGGCCATGTTTAACATCATGGGATACATTCCGGATCAAAGCCATGTCCAGTATCCATGTTTCTGTATCAAGTGTTTGATTTTGTATCAAGTTGATCTTTCAAGTCAAAGGGATGTTTTAGTTGATTGTTTCATATATATTAAGGTCTATTCTTTGTTTCTAGGGCTACATATTTTTGTGTCTCTATGTTTCATTAATTCCATCCATTCAAAAGACATTCATCCAAAAATTAAATAATTTATTTGCAGGTTTCTATGTTTCGTGTCTTTTACTTTTAACATGTGTCACATTTTCATTGGTTCTACTTCTTTTATGTTTTACATTCTTGGGTTGTTTCTAAAAAAATTTCCTTTTCTTTCTTGCAGATTGGTTAAAAGGCATTTCAAGTGAAGCACCTTCAAAATGAAAGTGTTAAAAGTGTTATAATAGGAGCTAACTCACCCAAGCCTAGGTTGCATGCCTCCTTATCACCCTAGATGAAAATTTGATTCTAATGATGATATTGTTATTGTTTCAGAAGTAACATCAAGGAAAATAAACTCTATATTGCAGGATATGGGGGTGGGTAGCATTAGTGAATAAATGTTGAAGAACCCACCCGGAGATGAAAAGACTAGGAATAGTGTATAGAAATGACCATTTGTAGAGGACACGAAAAGTAGAACTATACAAAAGATATCCCAAGTAGCACCTCAAGAAAACGGGGACATAAAGTAAATTCAAAACCAACAAATGCCCCATTGAGGAAAAAACATGTAAAATAGATTATAAAAAACATGAAATATCATTATTTGGTTTCAAAATCCACACTACAAAATAAAATGTTGTTGTATCTATATTTCTTTTTTATTTCAAGTTATGGAAACTTGTTTTTCATGTTTTCAACATGGTCTTGACTCAAGGGAATTTGTTTCAATGTGTAAACGGCATTCGGTGATGGCCATTATATTGCGAAACATTTTAATCACCTTTATATGTCTATCTTTGACGAGAGATGATAGATTATGAAATGTTGTCTTGGATACATGATCAAACAATGTAGGGGACAGATTTTGCTTAAGCTTCCATTGATATTTTGAAATTATGTTTTTATCATATGTTTCTGGGATTATGTTTCAATTAGTTCATTTATTTTAGATAGTTTGAATGCAAAACATACATTATTTTTTAAGGGCACAAATTATATTTTGCATTGTTTCATAACATTACAAATTTATTCAAGAAATCTCGGAGTTTAGGTTTTGGTTTTGGTTTTAGTTTCATGAGTGCTTATGAATTTACTATGTTTCGACATTTGCTTTGTCTTTATGATTTTCTTAATGTATTGACAAGTTTTATGTTTTTAAGAATTATGTTTGGGTGAATATTCCATTTTAATTATGTTCTAAAGGATTTAATATGTTTCAATGTGTTGCTTCTAAAGGTTTTTGTTTCATGATTGCAATCAATGTTACCTTTGGAACAAATGAAAACAAGGTAAACTCTCTCCTTGTAACTTATGTTGCAAAGCCTAAGAAACCTCTAAAACATACTGAAACAAGATCGTTATACGTTGATAAATGCTGAAAGTTACTTATGTTCATAGTAGTTTCCATTGTACACATTAATGGTGTTTGACGAATGGAGGAACGACTGTTTGGTTGTGTACATAATCACATCTCAAAGTAAGTAAAACATGTCTATATGGATGGATGTTATTAATCAAAATGCAAGAATCAAAACCAAATTGGAAACTAAATGCGTTCATTGTTGATGATGCTGATGTGGAAATCAAAAGTCTAAAGTAACATTATAATTCTATTATCATTCCATATAGCCTGGGTGCACAATATTTGATTTGAATCTATGTTTTAAAAGGAGAGTTTTTATTGTTTCGAAATGATCTGGACATGGATATGTTTCATGTTTTGGAAATTATTTCATTCTGCATTCCCTAATGCTAAATTCCTTCAATGGTTTGTGTTTCAAGTGGGTTTCAGTGGCTGAATTACATTTCAGTGGTTTATGTTTCAAGTGGGTTTCCTTGTTCAAATTAGGTTTCGATGGTTTATCTTTCTAGTGGGGTTTAGTGGTCGAATTAGGTTTCAATGGGTTATGTTTCAAAGTGACCTAGACATGGTTATGCTTCATGTTTTGAAGATTGTTTCATTTTACAATCCCAAACTTTAAATTAATTCAATCGTTTATGTTTTGAGTTAGTTTTATTGGTTGAACTATGTTTCAGTGGTTTGGTCAAACTAGGTTTTAGTGGTTTATGTTTTGAGTGGGGTTCAATGTTCGAACTAAGTTTCAATGGGTTATGTTTTGAAGTGACTTGGACATGGATATGTTTCATGTTCTAGAAATTATTTTATTATGCGGTCCCAAACTTTAAATTCCTTCAATGGTTTATGTTTTGAGTTGGTTTTAATGGTTGAATTACGTTTTAATGGTCGAACTACGTTTTAGTGATTTATGTTTTGTGTGAATTTCAGTGGATTATATCGTGCATTTCTAGTCGAAACTTGGGTGGACTTAGGGTGGTGTGCGCACAATGACCTTTGCAAACTAAACATAATCTATTTGAGATGATTGCCTATGTTTCGAAGATTATTGTCTCATGTTTCTAGTGCCTTATTTGATTACAAGAAAGTATGGCCAAACATAAAGATATTTTTGTGCCTTTGGCATGTAAGAAGAGCTTGGTAGAAGCAAATGTGCATTAAAATCAAGGATGTGGTAGTTTGGGCAAAGGTCTTAAAGAATACAGGGCGTATCATGCATGATATAGTGTAGCCCAATGGAAAAACTCTTCTGGAGTTCGTGAAGGAGGAGTTACCAAAACTTATGGAAACGATTCCAAATGCTTAATCATTTTGGTCATATGTTATTTCAGAGTGGGTGCCAAAATGCAAAATGAGGGTGATGGGGAATTGGAATCTCCCATTTGCTAGCCATGATACTAACGTTGCCATTTTAAGTTACCATGCAAACTTGAAAGTGACATTGAAAGTTTCAAAGTCACGATTTTTTAAAAGATGGGTGGATTGGTGCATCCACTAGCTATTGGGAGATGTTTTGTTGCATTATTGGTATTAAAGTTTAAGAAAGAATTGGGGGTTTGTCCCAAATAGGGAGCACAAACAATTTGTTGTTAACATTGTTTTTCATGCAAAGGATTTCCCAAATAGTTGTGTGATTTTTCTAGGGGACAATTATGGATATGCAATTTTCACCTTTTTGAAACATCAAATTAAAGTATTAATGCTCCTTCGCCCTAATCTAGTAAAAGGAACAATTGCACATTACTGCAGCTCATTGAGTGGAACTTTGAATAGTGGGTTAAATAGGATGCTTAGTCTTTGCCCAATTCTCATGCCTTGTTCACAATAGACACTAGGATCAAGTTTAGTTCCTTAGAGGATTGAAGATCTTGTGAAGAATATTTGTAATGTCATCTTCAAACTAGTTTTTGAAACCACTAAAAACAGTATGTTCATGTAACATTTATTGGTTGATTTGAAGCAAATAGCTGGAAGACAACATATAGTATTGGTAGAATTACAAATGGGCTTGTGCACCTGATATAAGCAATGAAATTCCAATGATTGAACAATGGTCATGGGATGTGCTTAAAATGCCTACATGATTTCCTTAGTTGTAGTGATGTAGTTCAAAACATCATAGTTTGTTTTGAACACATAATTTTTGAACATTCATTTATATTATGTTGTTTTTGGTTTGAATTTTGGGATTAGTTTTTTATGCTTTCACGATTTCTTCCTTTATAGTTGTGTCAATGAAATAGATTTAATTTTCACTTTCAATCATTATTATGTTTTCATTTTAAAAAATCACTACATCATTTTTTCACAAGAAAATTACATAAGAGGGCAACCTAGGGAAATCAAAACAAGTGCGTTTTGCCAAAATAATAGTTTTAAAAATAATATTCTAAAATTTAAATTATTTAAGCAATGGAAATCAAATCAAAACTTTTGCACACATTTACAATAGCAATATAATTCACTTTTCTTTCCTCTATTCATCATACCAAAAAAAAATGCAATGAAAAAAAAAACGCAGTGTTCAAATAATTCCTGTGCACACAACAAACAACAAATGTGTTCAAATGATTAACATTCAAAACATATGCAACAAAAACTAACTTCATATCACCAACAAAACACAAACAAACAAATAAACAAAGGAAAAAAAATACAAACTTACCTTGAAGCTTGAAAAAATTTGAAATTTCTAAGCAATCATTGAAATTCCTTCTCCCAAACTTGAAAAAATAAGAAAGGGAGAAGGAGTACCAATTTGAAATGGATGAGTAAGAATGGAAGGTCAAAAGTTAGAAATAAAAATGTAACTTGAAGAGGAGGATGTGACAAACTAATAAGGAGGAAAAGTAGGAACAATGAACAACAAGAGGATGAATAGGAGTGTGATGAGTACGAGGACAAAGAAAAACAATGACGAGTAGAAAGACAAACATGAGGATTAATAGGAGTGATGACAAGTAGGATGAACAAGTGGATGAATAGGAGTGAGATGAACAAGAGCAACCATGGTTAGGAATGATGGTGATGATGAATAAGAATGATGAGTACTAAAAACAATGGTGATGATGAAGAGGAATAATGATGACTAGTGGCAATGGTGATGATGAGTTGGAGTGGTGCCAAAATGCCACAACTCACAACTTGTAAGAAATGTCAAGAAAAAAAAACAAAATTCAAAGAGGAGAAAAAAGGGAGGAGAAGAGAAGAGACATGTAATGCAACAATGCAAATTATAAAACAACAATGCAATGCTCACAAAACACAAGGTAAAGCCTCAATATGAATGAGGGCTTTTTGTCCTATGGAGAAGCACAAAGCAAAAACAATCATTGTGTGGTGCATGGTGTTGTTACATTCTCCACCTTGAATCCTTACTTTTTTTTCCTAACTCTAACTTGAAACCTTGACCCTTTTCTATTTTAACACCTTGATAAGGTCTCAATGTTTTTGTCATAAGGGTTAGTTTTCATGGGGTCGATTCTTCGCTTTAGTGAAAATGTACAAGCTAAGTTTCATATAAGGTATCATGAAGGGTGATGCTTACAAGTCTTCAAGGTAACAACCGGTTCAAAACCCTTGTTAGTTTTCATTTCTTTTTTGATACCTTCTAGCACTAGTTTTTAAATAGAGAGTAAACTTGTATAACCTTTCACCTCACAAGCTTTACAAAAAAGTGATAATTGATGCACATTGGTTCATTGTATGCACACTCTACAAAGGAGCACCCAATAATTCATAACCCAAATTTTATCCTCTTTGAAGAGGATTTTTAATATATATTATGCCTCATATTAATTAGTTGTGGGGACCTCAAAAAGTTCAATTTTTTTCTTTTGTCATAGGCTTTTTTTATTGGCTTGTCACAAAAATAAAATAAAATAAAGCTTTGCACAATAGATAAGTTTTAATATCTTCCTTTGGACTAGTTATAAAGGTTACAAGAATAGAATTTAGAACAAATAATATTGGATAAAGTGAGGATATATTGGGACCATGTTGGGGAGCGTATTGGGAACTTGATGAGAACATATTGAGAACAACACAAATCGACCACCCCTTCCCTCACCCAAAAGGAAAACAATTGGGCCCCTTGGGTGCATATTGCATCACCTCATTGGCTCCAAGAATTTTTTTTTTGCCTTACCATTGTTCTTTGCCATTTTTGGCCTAGGCTAATGGTAGAGGCATGAACTATGGGTGTATACATATTAGTGATTTGATATACAAGAATTGAAGAATGCAGCTAGTCAGAAAAAACATTTGGATGTTGACTAGATACCGAACATCATGTTTACTTATTGCACTGCAATCTTTCAAGGGCCTCCAAAGGACCTACAGGAGTGGGGAATTTCCAAAATGAGCTTTTTGTTGTTCCCATGTTGATTTGGTTACCTTCACAAGTTGGGAAGAGAAAGCTATCTTTGGGTCATCTTCTAGTCAAAGGGTAAGTAAGGCTCCAATCATGCGTCAAATAATGGGCTTGTATGGTGGCCATGTTGGTAGGAAAAGTTACCAAAATAGGATGAGATCTTTGACTTCAGTTTTGATCTATTTTCTAATTAGACTTGCAGAAACTGGAGACATCCCCTTAAAATCACAACACTTCTTCCACCCAAGTAATCAATCCTAAACTAAAAATAATAAAAAAGGATAGTTAGATATGTTTATAAGAACCTCAACCATAATTAGCATGTACGCTCTCCATATATACCATGTTGCTTATACTGTCAGCTCATTGTTGAGGAGTAACATGAGAGCACAATCCTGAGTACCTATTAAGTATATTTGACAACGGAACTCTTGATTTGCTCAAATCCAGAAGCTAGGTTGGAGATAAAACTTTCACAATCTGACCAATTGTACTATGAATTGACTTCCAAAAGGAGCCCGGCATTTACGGGTTAAAACAACCTTGGGAAAAAGTGTGTCGTCCTATGCAATGATATCTAGTCTATAACAGTGACTCATTACTGTAATTTTGGATCATGATGAGAGTTGGAACTGCAGGAAATACTATTATTCATCAGTAGTACTGAGAGTTACATTTACTTAATAGGGCTGATATATTCATTATTGCCCCTCTTATTCTAAGCTTCCATGCTCCTGTGGTACTCTGTTGGAGTCAATTTTGTACTACGTCAGTGGCCTCATCAACCTCAATCTTTTGAAGCATAAAATTAGCTAATTAGATAGAAGCACCCAAAACCATCATAATGAGTATATTGAGTAAATCAGACTTTTCATTTTTTTAATACTCATTTTTCCGTTAAAGAAAGAAGATTTGAAACTCAACCCAAGTTGAAGCTGCCTTAAAAAATTGGTGATGAATTTGTAAAGAATGGTGACTTGGATTCTTTTTTCGCTTGAAGAAAGAAGATTTGAAACTCAACCTCAAGTTGAAGCTGATTTTTAAACTTGTAAATTAGTGATGAATTTGTAAAGAATTGTGACTTGGATTGTCAGTAGGCTCTCTTGTGAATGGTGGGTGTTGCATCTCAAATCCTCAAAAGAGGGTCTTTAATATGGTCAAATAGAAAATCCTGAAATGAAGGTCACATGTGCCCAAAATAAACCATAGAATGGACTGGATTTGAAAATATTTGAAATGGGTTGGACTCTAATCTTAAATCACTTTTTAAAATAACCTTAAATTGAGAATCTCAATTACTGTAGTCATATATTCATAAGCTTATTTGAATGATTTTGAGAGGTTGTAGTCTTGTATTCATAAGGTGATTTGAATGATTTCGAGAGGTTATAATAGAGCATGGTTCAAGGTCCACTAATGGTTTTGGGTGCTTTCCACCTTAATATTATTAGGGTTCTGGTACAAAAATATGAAGAGTAGTACTTAATTAGAATTTAAAAAAAAAATCCTTATTTATTTTGTAAAAACAACATTATGTTTGGCAACATTCAATATCATTCAGCAACACAGATTATTGCTTCTATCGTATGAGATTCAGTGGCAAGATCCGATGTATGGTCGTGATCAGAGATACATGAATGACCAAAGCCTTGGTTGGAGCTGATGAGAGGAGAGTGGAGTAGAGAAAGGAATCTTTCTAGAAGGAGAAAAATCTAAGGAAAATTTTAAATAATTTTTTTTTTGGGAATAAGTTTCTATTTGAGTATTTAAAAATTCCTATTTGAAAAGAGTTTTTTGATGGCTAGAACCAACTGTTGATGTTGTTATCATACTCAACAAAAGTCAGAAGAGGGAAGTGAAGTCACTTTGTCTATTGCCTTACAGCATCAATTGCATGGAGACCATATTCCAGAAATTATTTTAAAGTAAAAAAAATTATACTACAAACCTGGACAATTGTCAACACCTTTGGAAGTGAGCACTTCAATGTCACTACTAACTAGTCAGTAGGAACTGCAATACTGAGGGCAGTTTAGTGTTGAGCTTATTATAGGGACCTTTACTATTGAGCTTGTCAGTGAGCTAAAATGATATCAACTCCTTTTGACTCCTTGTCTGTTATAATTCCGATAAAATATGGCATCATTTATAAATTTTCATTTGTTTGCTTCAAAGGCTAATAAATTCCTGAACTGATTGGATAGATAACATGCAAGAGAGTTTCATTGTTCAAGAATTTCATCTAAATATGGAAAGTTGAAGAAAAGATTGGTTGGGATACTAACCAATGTGAGTAGCACAAAGCCTGACATGTGAAGAACCTAAAGCTTAATGAGTGGCCAAGCTTGAAAAACTCAAAGAAACTAATGCTGTAGAAGTGAAGAGGCAATTCTGTCAAAACGTTTGGAAACTAAAAATGGAAAGCTGAAATCATTCAGTCCTTAAAAAAATTAGCATTTGGACACTTGACTGTCGGATCTGACGCTTTGGGGTACGGTACTTTGTTTTTGCATTGCAACAGAACCAACCCAAACCCAAAGAAAAGAGAAAGGGTCACTGAGACTCCTCAGAACACTCAACAACCTACCTGGTCTGCCTCTGGGCACCTTGACTGTTGGCTCGCATTTAAAGAGATGTTGCTTGAGGCCAAAAACTAATCTTAAATTTTGCTTAAAAATTTCCTGTACTGGATGATCTGTTCAATTATTCAAGCTCTGAGAATGCTAGTTCCAAACTGGATTCTGCTGCAAAAGTTGAATATGTGGTTGCTGGGATCAGGAATTTGTTGCTAACCTGCAAACTGCAGATATGTCATCCAAGTGTCACACCATATTGCCATCTTCTTGTTGTTGCCAACACAATTTTGTTGACAACAGTCTGATGACTGATTCTTAACAGCAGAAGTGTTGTAGCAGCAATGCTAGAGGGCCAGAGTGAACCAACAACAGTCATCAGCACAACTAACAGGAATGGATGATGGGTGAACAGGAAACACTTTTTCATTGGGTTCCAGCTCCCTAGTTAACAATGGTGGTCAGCTGTATTTGCTGTTTTTTATAAAGGAAACCCACTAGCCCTTATCTATGTACTAATCATCTACATACAATTAGTAACTTGGTAGCGTTATTACAACAAAAAGGATATCTTTTTCATACAGTAGCAGTAAGCCTTCACACTTGGATCTGGCACGCAAACACTCATGTCGAAAGCCATTGTAACAACACATTAATTTCCTATAGAAAATGGATGAAATTACAATGTTTACATTTCTAATCATCTAGTATTGCCCTTCCACCTTGCCTACCTACATATGTATGAAGCTACCTGCTTACAGGACCTCTTTTTTACAGGATAGGTTACCAAGACCTGTGGAAACCAGTATTGGGTGGTTCTCGATTTTTACATAGAACCTCAGGTTCTAGTTCCAAAAAAAATTAGAATGATTTCAGTTTGGATTATGAAAATCAGACCCAGTTCTCGTCCAAAAACAGTGATTAACTACCAGTTAACCTCTGATTGGCCCTGGGTATTTGTCATTCTTCGCAAAACTATCGATTTTGGTTTCACATATAAATGGAACAAGGATCTGGTTCTGGGTCAGGTTCTAGAAACAAATAAATTTCAGTTCTGATTCTAGAACCGGTTCCAAAAATCAGACCTTGTTCTGATTCCATTTTTACTAACTAGAACAGGAATCTCTAGTTCTACACCACCAAACTAGGTAATCACCCAACACTGGTGGAAACCCAATGTGTACAATTACAGTTCATTTGTAACTACCAATTGTCCTTGGTACTTACCTAGCCATCGGCCCACCCACTTCATTGCTGACTTAAAAAGAGGACCTCTCTTTTCCCAGGATGGGCAATATCCAACCCAGCTTGGGAAAGCTAACATTAGTGTACCCAGGGGCCAGCTGAGGTTCATTCACAACTGAGTCATCAGGATCGAAAGGAAATGGATGATGCTTCTTGAACCCCCCCCCCGCCCCCATAAGAAGGGTTGGAAGTTTGAAGTTTCTTCCAAATTGTCAAAAGGAAGTGGATGATGCTTCCTGATCTCCCTGAGTCAAAGAAGGGAAGGGGTTTGAACTTTGAACACTTTCTGTTGCAAATTTGTCAACAGTCCTGAGCTGCATCATTTTTGGATTCCAGGAAATATGGCTGCAATGAGGTGAGGCTCCTGCACATTGTCTACTAGAGCTAGAGGAACCCATTCCTGTGTCAGAAGAAGAGAGAGAGAGAGAGTACCTTACTGCACCTTGCTTGCTTGCTGCACATGATGACAACACTCCAGGTAGCAGTAGGGTAAAGGGGACTATGCATTGCAATTCGCCTATTATCACACACCTGATTATACTTTACGGTGGCACATTGTTCTTCCTTATGCTTTCACACAAAAACTTACTGTTGCACACTGGTGTTTCCTATGCTTTGTGCAACAGCAGTTGGGTTCTTGTAAATGAAATAGTAATCTTAGGTGTAAGGTGCACAATGATAGGGTCTTAGTGTGCATGATGGAGAATGTTAATAGGGGAGTATCTTAATAGGGGTTTGTTGAGCAATGATGTGTGCAATGAAGTGCTCAATCATGGGTTAAGTGCAAAATTGCTGCACTCAAATTATATGAATTAGTAGTAAGCCAGAGAGATTTTCACACCCTGTTACAAAGGAATGTAGTTTGTTTGTTTTGTCAGGTTGAGATCTCCCAAACCACAAGCCTGCTCTGAGCTGGGTTCTTAGACTGTTACAAAGTCTTCAATGAGTCGGGTGCACCAGGTGCTTTCAATATGTTTATATCAGTGTTGGGTGGTTCTCAATTTTTTTCTGAGAATTGTTGGGTTTGACTTTTAGGAAAGCTTGTGAGAATTGCTTCAGTTTTTTTTTCCCTTCTTCTTTCATCTTCAAGAGAATTAGGTAGGATTTCACAAATTTGGGATAAAACATTTCAGCTAGTTTTCAAAGGGCAAGTTTTCACAAACTAGTAATCAAATTTTCAATTGTTTTCAGAAATTTTTAAAATAAAAAATTCACAAAATTTACCAAAAATGGTAAAACTAACAAATAGTGAAAATAAAATAAAATTATAAATTATATATATAGCTTCCAATATTTTATATGTTCATAATTTAATCTCATTCGAATGAATGTTCCAACTTTAAAAACTCCTTTTCTAAGTTTAAATCTTTTCAATTAACTCCACCAAATTGAAAGGTGATTTACAACCAACTTTACTATCATTTGGTCAAATTTCTCTCACAAAATCAACTTTTCTAAATTGTTCAATTGTAAACATTTCATTAGAGTAATAAGTATGCCCATTAAAGAGAAAATCCTTTTAGTCTCAATTTCTGATCTTAAAATGCTTAGGATTTGGTGTGCTAGAAAATCAATAGCAGGGAACATGGTTCCATGCATCCCCACCATTGAAAAGGACATTTGATTTCTTTGGGATCTATTTAATAAAAATCAACAACTTTTTGGTGACAAGTTCTTTCATTCAATCATTTGTCCTAGTAGTCTATTAAAATGGCCTAGGTTGCAATTTTCATCAATTACTTGATTGGCACATCCAACTTCAAATTTTGCCATTAAATGTAAATGATGATAACACTTCAAAAGCACAAGAGATGTGGATCTCTTATTAATATTCTCTAACAATAATCACATCTTTTTCATGGTAAAAAAAAGAATATTAAACAAAGGTTTTAAAACCTAAGGTCCAACATCAAAGACAACATGTTGTGAGATTATTTTTTTCCATATTTTTTAAAAAGAAAAAAAGATTTCAAAACATCACAAACTTCCTTTTTGGTTGGAAGCAAATAAAACCAATTCAAAAGCAATGTCAGAATGATCATTGATCAAATTGACTTGGGCTAGTGGTTTTGGAACTTCTTCCTTGGATTATAAGCACATAGTTATGGTAGATTCTAGTGCATGAAAAAACAACCAATGGCCATTAAACTACTTCAAAACACAAGCACTCATAACATGAGAATGATAATCCATAATCATTTTTTAAATGTGTTAAGTAAAAAGAGGTGGCACTTTCTCACTAACTATGATAATATTTTGTTTCATGTAGCAATGGATAATAACATTCTTGAATTATAAAGTCTCTTAGATTGTGATGATTTTGCTAGCAAACCTATAATCAAAATTATACATCTAAGGTTATAAAATTTTCCAACTAGTACAATTGAAATAAAACTCAAGGAAAAAAAATTCAAGTAGTAAAAGATTAAAAAATACCTTGTTTTCATTAGAGTATTTAGTTTTCTTGAGCAAAGTTTAAAATTTGCACAACCTTTGTTCCATTCTTATCTACCTTTCTTAAATTTTAAAAGCTAATTTATACATTTTGTAAATTTGGTTGTGTAAACTTGATTGAAATAAATTTGAGATTTTTGTAAATTTTCTCGTTAGTTATAGCATATCAAAATGCAAACAAAAAGCACGGCCAAAATAAATACTTTGAAAGATTTCATCCAAACCTAAAACTTCACACTTGATAATGGATTTTAAAACAATTGTCATGGTATTCAAATTATTTGATCTTTCATTTTTCACATAAGCAATGTTTTTTTTCCAATCCATATTAATCAAGCACTTTTGTTAGATTGTTGGCCAAGGCTTGACCAATAGTTTCTATTACTTTAAATAAACCAATAGTCACTTATTTAGGTTGCCAATGAAATCCCAAAATTAATGACAAGAACAAATATATCATGTGTCTTCTTAGACATCTAGAAATCAAAACTTGTTGTGGAAACGCAATCTACCAATTTTAGCAAAACATATTCTTGTTTAGTTTTTCCCACTAAGGGAATATTTCTTAACAAAACTATTTTTTGGAAAGGAACACAACTCAAGGACAGAAATGTAAAACTAAATGTTTGAACAAAACATTTTACACAAACTACACGAATAAGAGTGATGATGGAATGAATTGGAATGCAAAAGCAAAGGCAAAATATCAGAAAAATACCTCAATGCATAGAAGAATGATGGCTTGAGTAGGAAGATGAGAATAAGAACACACTAAGAAACACAATAGCACAACAAGACAAATAGGACCAAGAGTGCAACAAGTTGAACAAGAGTAGGAATGCAATGAGATGGGTAGGATGCAATGCACAAGAGTGACAATGAACAAGAATGATGTCACAACCTGCAAGAAATGACAAGAGAAAAAACAAAGAGAAGAAGAAGCATAAAGAAAAAAATGTAACAATGCAAATTAGAAAACACAAAACAACAATGTAATGAACAATGATCTCACCAAAGATAAACACAAAAGACTATTAAAAAAATGCCCCTAGACGAGGGGGGATTCCTTATTTTCATGACCAAGTGCAAAGCACAAGTAGCTATTGTGTGGTGCTAATTTTTTCTTGACATCATTTTATTTTAATACCCTAGAAAGGTTTCAAAAAGAATTTGTATGAGCCAAGTTTTGGGGGGTTGGTTCTCACTCTAGTGAAAACTTGTAGGTCATGTTTCATACATGGTTTCACCATAGGTGATATGCAACAATCTTTAAAGCGAGAATTGGCTTAAAACCTTGATTGATTTTGATTTAAAAAAAATACCCACCCAACAAGTGTTGGTCTAAACATTGGTCTAAACTAGTGTTGAGTAGATATTAGAAACATGAACAAATCATTGACAATTATCATGGTGGTTCATAGGATTCATAATTGTGGTTCTCAAAAAATTAAAGACCCAATTTCGTATATAACCACGATTGTCAAAAATTGAGAAAATTAATATTGGACAGAAAATTGACAATTCTTTATTGGTTCTTTCATGAAAATTTCAAGTTCTTTAAGGTTTTTGAAATAACCAGGATCAATGTTTCTTTGATTTTGATTTTCTTCCAAAGAAACAGAACCAACGATTCTCTGATTCTAAAATAATAATAAAACTGAAACTATCAATTCTTTGAAAATTCAAATAGGCATGCAACATTGGTATAGACTTTAGACCCACAATTCAGAAGTTATTGAAAATTCGAGTATTTTTGTCAGTGGACATTTGGTAAGAATGAAAGATTAAAATTTTGAGGAAACTAAGGGTGCACTCTCGAATCTATTGGAAAGCCTTCAATGAGTATGGTGGGTGCATCAAGCAGGGTCTGCAATTTTCAGACCTATGGTGCAGGAGTTAGGCAATTCTAAATAATTTTTGTATTTGAAAAGTCAAGAAAAACCCAAAAATCAAATATCTAAGAAATTGAATTTCACACAAACATACATACTTACTTATATTTACAGTATATATAACAGTTGAGCACAACATATACAATATGTGCTCTCAATGGCACAGGCCCCACTAGAACTTATCATATCTGTACATTCTAGAAAGTCAGTTTTGTGACCAACATAGAAAACTTCATACACACAATTTGGACAAGAAATCTTTGGGTATCAGGTCAGAACTGCATATTTAAAAACGTGTTCTTAAATGTGCAAGAATAGGGTCAGCTACCCTAGTACTATGTAGTTGGTAGTAGGTATATGACCCACTTATCATCATCCGCATCATCATCATCATCATCATCATGCTTTCCAATTTTGATGATTGTTATAATGCCATGTCCCTCAAGATCTGCTCAAATCATAATTTTCCAAATACTGGGTGCAAGCAAAATCAGGGTTTTTTTTTTTTTTTTTTT
>Ga0116227_10000300_pt1 | contig 91958 bp, 78 predicted proteins | sample S1TSphgellanicum_FD_89693 | JGI IMG/M metagenome (GOLD analysis project Ga0116227, IMG submission 89693) | Host-associated microbial communities from peat moss isolated from Minnesota, USA - S1T2_Fb - Sphagnum magellanicum MG | ecosystem: Host-associated > Plants > Peat moss > Unclassified... | reverse complement strand
CTGTAGCTGTTGATTCTGCTGCTGCTGTTGTTGATTCTGCTGCTGCAACTGTTGATTCTGCTGCTGCTAAAGTTGATTCTGCTGCTGCTAAAGTAGAAGAAGTAAAAAAATAATTAGAACCTAGTTTCTAAAGATTTTAAAACCATCCTCGAGATGGTTTTTTTTTTGCTCTAAACTTAACTAAATCCAACAATAGAAAGTTCCAAATATTTTTAAATTCCAAATTCTAACAACCTTCAATCATTAAACCCCAATACAACTCAAATCCTCACAACAAAACACCCAACCTTTCAACCTACACAACATAAAATTCAAAATTCCAACAACACACAAAGCGTCATTGGAATTCGAAATTTAAATATTAGAATTTTTACCCTAATCCTCCACTTCCTCTTCCACCTCTTCATCCTCAAAAATAGACTCACTTGACGAGAAGTCCAAAATTTCAGACTTAGAAGCATACGTTACAATTTCCTTGATTCCTTTCTGCAAAAGCAATTCAGTAGTATATTTACGACTTGTAGCAAAATGAACCTCACCCAACATCAATTTAAAGAAATACTTCCCGCCAGAGCCCTTAAACTTTAAAAACCTGGCCTGATCTATATTGGCTTTAAATTTTTCAATATCCTCTTCACCCTCAAACTTCAATTCATAACTCAAGCTTGTAAATATCACTTTGCCTTTTCTCGAAGTAAATACGAATTTATACTCATCGTTAAACCTTTTACTTATTACAAAAGCACCCATTTATTATTTTAGATTTTAGATTGTTGATTTTAGATTCTTAGTCCCGATAGCTATCGGGATAGATTCTTTAAAATAAATTTACTTCGTAAATTTATTTTATGTTACGTGAGTTTACACAATAAAAAAAGCCTCTTCAAAAGAAGAGGCTTTAGTACTCAGAGCGGGACTTGAACCCGCACGAACATTGCTGTTCACTGGATTTTAAGTCCAGCGTGTCTACCAATTTCACCATCCGAGCATTATATAAAATTGAGCGAAAAACGGGGCTCGAACCCGCGACCTCGACCTTGGCAAGGTCGCGCTCTACCAACTGAGCTATTTTCGCCTTTCAAATTCTTGTAAGAACTACAACACCTGAATTGTTCTGTATTGCGAGTGCAAATTTAGGACATTTATTCAATTACACAAGCGTTTTTCGAAAAAAAAATCCACTTATTTTATAACTTTCTGATAACCTAAACTTTAAATCTGAAATTATTTTTTAACCAACATTCTTTTAATCTCGTTAAGTTTCATTAATGCTTCTACCGGTGTTATCGCATTGATGTCAAGACTCATGATCTCTTCTTTTATCTCTTCTAACAACGGATCATCCAGGTTAAAGAAACTCATTTGCATTTCGTCACCAGTTTCTTTGATTCCGTTTAACGCATCGCTTGAATGATTCTTTTCTAATTTCTTCAATAACTTCTGCGCTTTCAAAATTACGATTTGAGGCATTCCCGCCATTTTTGCAACGTGAATTCCAAAACTATGTGCACTTCCTCCTTTTACCAGCTTTCTAATAAAAAGAACGGTATCTTTCAATTCTTTTACCGCAACATTATAATTCTGGATTCTCGGCAACGATTCTGTCATTTCATTCAACTCGTGATAATGAGTCGCAAATAAGGTTTTAGGTTTCCCAGGGTGCTCGTGTAAAAACTCCGCAATAGCCCAGGCAATCGAAATTCCGTCATAGGTACTTGTCCCTCTTCCAATCTCATCCAACAGAACCAAACTACGATCTGAGATATTATTCAAAATAGAAGCCGTTTCATTCATCTCTACCATAAAAGTAGACTCTCCCATCGAAATATTATCCGACGCTCCTACTCTGGTAAAGATTTTATCTACAATTCCCATTCTTACACTATCAGCCGGAACAAAACTTCCCATTTGTGCCAACAATACAATTAAAGCGGTTTGCCTTAAAATTGCCGACTTACCCGACATGTTAGGACCGGTAATCATTATAATTTGTTGCGTTTCTCTGTCTAAATAAACATCGTTGGCAATATAAGGCGTTCCCACCGGCAATTGTTTTTCGATAACCGGGTGTCTACCATTTTTAATCTCCAACTCAAACGTTTCATCAATTTCAGGACACACATAGTGATTCTCTACAGCCAATTGCGTAAACGAACATAAACAATCTAATTGTGCCACCAAATTAGCATTCATTTGCACTGGCTTGATATAAGTCGCAATCCAGGCAACCAATTGCTCAAAAAGTTCCGTTTCGATCTTATGGATTTTCTCTTCAGCACCCAGAATTTTCGTTTCGTATTCTTTTAATTCTTCTGTAATATAACGCTCAGCATTTACCAGAGTTTGTTTACGAATCCATTCTGAAGGCACTTTATCTTTATGCGTATTTCTAACTTCAATATAATACCCAAACACATTATTGAAAGATATTTTTAAAGAAGAAATTCCTGTTCTCTCTGATTCTCTTTTTTCGATCCCTTCCAGATATTCTTTTCCTGATGTAGAAATATCACGTAAATCATCCAGCTCTTCACTAATACCTCTTGCAATTGCATTTCCTTTTGCAATCGCAACGGGCGCATCCTGATTCAAAGTCGTTTTGATTTTTTCTCTCAACAAATCACAGGCGTGTAAACTATCTCCAATAACTTTCACTGCTTCCTGCGGACTTGCCAATGCCAAAGTTTTTATTGGAATAATAGCATCCAGAGATTCTTTTAAATAGACAATTTCACGTGGAGAAACTTTCCCAGCAGCGATTTTAGAAATCAAACGTTCTAAATCTGAAATTTGTTTGATTTGATATTGAATATTATACAGTACTTCAGCATTTGATTTCAGATACGAAACCACATCATGACGTCCTTTTATTCTGGCACTATCTTTTAATGGCAACGCAAGCCAACGCTTCAGCAAACGTCCTCCCATTGGCGAAAGTGTTCTGTCGATAACATCTAAAAGCGTCACTGCATTAGGATTATAACTATGATATAATTCTAAGTTTCTAATGGTAAAACGATCCATCCAGACATAAGCATCTTCTGCAATACGCTGAATCGCGGTGATATGCTGTACGCGATTATGCTGCGTCTCAGACAAATAATACAAAATCGCTCCGGAGGCTATAATTCCTTCTTTTAATTCTTCGATTCCAAAACCTTTTAAGGAAACAGTCTGAAAATGTTTAGTCAGTGTTTCCAGAGCATAATCTTCTTTATAGATCCAGTCTTCCAAATAAAAAGTATGAAAATCTTCTCCAAAGGAAGCTTTAAAATCTCCTTTATTATTCTTTGGAACCAGAATTTCACTAGGGTTAAAATTCTGCAATAATTTATCTATATATTCTGCATTTCCCTGGGCCGTCAAAAACTCTCCGGTTGAAACATCCAGAAAAGAAACTCCTATATTTTTATTAGCAAAATAAACTGATGCTAAAAAGTTATTTGTTTTTGATTGTAAAACCTCATCATTTAAAGAAACTCCCGGAGTTACCAGTTCGGTAACACCACGTTTCACGATAGTTTTGGTCATTTTTGGATCTTCAAGCTGATCACAAATCGCTACACGAAGTCCTGCTTTAACCAATTTTGGCAAATAGGTGTTAATAGAATGATGCGGAAAACCAGCCAAAGCCGTTTCAGTATCAGATCCCGCACCTCTTTTGGTTAAGGTAATTCCAAGGATTTTTGATGCTCTAATAGCGTCTTCTCCAAAGGTTTCGTAAAAATCACCCACTCTAAAAAGCAGACATGCATCAGGATATTTTCTCTTGATTTCGTTGTACTGTTTCATTAAAGGTGTCTCTTTCACCACTTTCTCTTTCGCTGCCAAATTATTGTGTTTTAAATGAAAATTAAGACAGCGAATTTATAATATTTTGAAGGAATAACGAAGGGGTTCAAAAATTAAAATATTTTAAGAAATTTTTATATCAAGATATAAGAATTTTATATAGATTTGTTCATAATTAAAACAAAGATTCTAAAGATGAAAAAAATAATTTTATTCGCTATGTTAGCTGTAGTTGGAATTACTGCTTCTAACGCTCAAGCTAAAAAGGCAACAACTAAAGTTGCTAAAGTTGAAGGAGCCGGAATGGCTTTTGAAACAGAAACTATTGATTACGGAACTATCGCTCACAATGCTGATGGAAAACGTGAATTCGTTTTTGTAAACAACGGAACTAAACCATTAATCATTACAAATACACAAGGATCTTGTGGTTGTACTGTACCAACAACTCCAAAAGAGCCAATCGCTCCGGGTGCCAAAGGTATTATTGGTGTAAAATACGCTACTGACAGAGTTGGTGCTTTTACAAAAACTGTAACTGTTACTTCTAACGCTGAAGGGCAACCTACAAAAGTACTTACTATTAAAGGTACAGTTTTACCAGATCCGGTTAAAAGCTAATCTGAAAAACAAAATAAAATAAATCGAAAAAGCTTCCTTATCTTTGGAAGCTTTTTTTATGACCTGAATACAACACCAATGAGAAAACTCGAGAATAGCGAACTGGACAGAAAATCAATTGAAGATTTTAAAAAATCAGACAAAACACCTCTTATAATCGTATTAGACGACATTCGTAGTTTACACAATATTGGATCTGTTTTTAGAACTTCTGATGCTTTTTTGGTCGAAAAAATAATCTTGTGCGGTATTACAGCAACTCCTCCCAATAAAGAAATTCATAAAACAGCTCTTGGCGCAACTGAAACCGTAGACTGGGAACATCACGAAAATGTGTTAGAGGTTATTGAAAACCTTAAAAAGGAAAACGTAATAACCATGGCTATTGAACAAGTAGAAAGCTCCGTTTTTCTTCAGGATTTTAAAGTAGAGAAAAATCAAAAATACGCTCTTGTTTTTGGTAATGAGGTTTATGGTGTAGCGCAGGAAGCAGTTGCCATTTGCGATGGCTGTATTGAGATTCCTCAATTAGGGACCAAACATTCTTTAAACATTGCAGTTAGCGCAGGAATTGTGGTTTGGGATTTGTTTCAGAAACTAAATTGGCCAAAATAAAACCAAACAAGCATTTTAGTTAATTAAATGTGATTATTTAATTAATTTTAGACTTAAAATGTTAGAAATCTAAATATATTTTTTTATCATTATAAAATTGATACTTTTATAAAATGAAAAGTATCAATTTTATAAAACCACAATATTTATTTTTCTTATTGCTTTTCCCTTTTGTCGGATTTGCACAATATACCCCTATTCCTGATCCAAATTTTGAACAAGCTTTAATTGATTTAAATATTGATACCGGTGTTATTGATGGTCAGGTTCTAATTGCAAATGTAAAAGACATAACACTATTATATATTGCAGGTAAAAACATTTCTAACTTAACAGGTATTGAGGCTTTTGTAAAGTTGGAAAGATTAGATCTCGGGATATCTAATAATAATATATATCAAAGAAATTTTATTACCAGTTTAAATCTTACAAACAATATTTTCCTGAAGTCTTTAACATGCGGTTATAATGAATTAACTACTATAGACCTTTCAAAAAACACGGCATTGGAAGTTTTATCTATTGAAAATAATAAATTAAGCAGTCTTGATGTTTCAAAAAATACATCTTTACATACTATTATATTTCCTAACAATAACATAACAAGTATAGACCTTACTAAAAACACCTCTTTAAGAAGCTTAAATTGCATTTCTAATAATTTAACCACTTTAGATCTTTCAAAAAACATTGCCCTGCTAGCCCTCAATTGCGCCAATAATAATGTATTAAACCTTAACCTTTCTAAAAACTCAACATTGCAGTTTTTAGTCTTAAATAATAATCAAATAACCTCTTTGGATGTTTCTAATAATCCAAATTTAGGATTTTTAAATTGCAGTCAGAATCAAATAACTTCTCTGCATATTTCTAATAATTTAAATTTAGGATTATTAGATTGCAGCCATAATCAATTATCCAGTTTAGATCTATCTAACAATATTAATCTAAATACTTTTTTGTGCAATGATAATCTGTTAACAAATTTGAATTTAAAAAATGGACAGAACGCAAAGCTAACCGATGCAAATTTCAAATCTAATTCTGGCCTAACCTGTATACAAGTAGATAATGAGATTTATTCAAATACAAATTGGAAAACCTACAAAGAAAGTACTGCAAAATATTCAAACGACTGTAGTAAATCTGCAGCAACAATTGCCCCTGTTGTTAAAGCTACCGGAGATCAATTGTACTGTCCACAAACTACTATCAAAGTTGTTACCAGCATTAGTATTACCCATGATCCGCTGGAACCCGGAACCGACGCTGGTTATATTCAGATTTCTTCAGGTTATTCCGGTGGTTTAGATCAATTAACACTTTCAAACGCTGCAGCACATCCATCAGTTACAACGAGTTGGGATGCCGTTGCCGGAAAATTAAAAATATTTAGTGCAACAGGTGGTAATATCTCATATGCTAATTTAGAAGCTGCTATTAAAGATGTTGTATTCTCTAATTCTTCGGCTACTGCTGCAGGAACTAAAACTTTTTCTATCACCATTGGTAATGCCAATTTTTTACCTTCAACCCAACATTATTATTTATTTGTTCCCAGTATAGGAATTAGCTGGACCGCGGCAAAAGCTGCTGCCGAAGCCAGTAATTATTATGGATTACAAGGTTATCTCGCGACTATTTTATCTGCAGATGAAGCCAAACTAATTGGCGAACAAGCTTCAGGAACAGGATGGATTGGCGGAAGCGATGCTGAAACCGAAGGCGTTTGGAAATGGGTTACAGGTCCAGAAGCCGGAACTATTTTCTGGAATGGAGCAGCAAATGGCTCCACTCCAAATTTTGCGTTCTGGAATACCGGAGAACCAAATAATCAAGGAAATGAAGATTATGCACATATTACCCAACCCGGCGTTGGAATAAGAGGATCGTGGAATGATTTATCGAATACCGGAGATACAAATGGTAATTACCAACCCAAAGGTTATGTTGTAGAATATGGCGGAATGCCTGGCGAAGCAACTCTTGAAATTGCTACCAGTACTAAAATTACTATTCCTGTCGCAACACCTTCGGCAAATCCTAAACCTGTGTGTGATTCAGGTACTTTTACTTTTAGCGCAACATCAACAGCTGGTTCAACTATAAGTTGGTATGATGCTGCTGTGGGAGGAAATTTATTAGCAACAGGAAACACCTACACAACACCAACACTCAACACTACCACTACTTTTTATGTTGATGCCGGTTGCGAATTGAACAGAAAATCAGTTGTGGCAACTGTAAATGTTACACCTGCAACCCCTATCGCAACTTCTTCAACGGTATATAATTGTGGAAGCGGAAGCGTCACTATCGAAGCCAGTTCAAATATTGGTGTTATCAATTGGTTTGCATCTTCTACAGGAGGAACAAGCATTTATACAGGAAATAATTTTACAACTCCAACCGTTTCAGCCAACACCACTTATTATGCTGAGGCTTCAAACGGTACTTGCATTAATACCGATCGTACGCCTGTAAACATTGTTATTTATACCCCTCCTGCAGTCACTGATGAAACTGCAATTTTATGTCAAAATCAAAAGGTTAATCTTGATGCAGGAATCACCGGAATGACGTATAAATGGAGCACTGGTGAAACTGCACAAATAATCACCGTTTCGGCCAGCGGAACCTACACGGTTGATGTTACGAGTCCGGCTCCCGAAAGTTGTACAAGCAGAAAAACCGTTATCGTTGAGGAACATTTAATTCCGGTAATTGCCCGAGTAACTGTCAACGGCACAAAAGCTGTTATTTATCTTAGCAAAGAAGCTGATTATTATGAATACTCAGTCGATGGGTTAAATTTTCAGGATTCTAATATATTCTATGATGTTCCAGCAGGATTGAGAACTGCTTATGCTCAGGAAAAAAATGGCTGTGGAGGCGATACTTTAAATTTTGTCGTCCTTGTTTTTCCTGAATTTTTTACTCCAAATAATGATTCTTTTAATGATGTATGGGAAGTTGGCGGAATAGAAAATTATCCTCAGGCAGAAATAACTATTTTTGATCGGTATGGAAAACTTATAACCCAATTAAAAGGGTCTCAGATGAGTTGGGACGGGACTTTTAATAAAACACCTTTACCCGCTTCTGATTATTGGTATGCCTTAAAAATTGACAATACACATCCTGTTTTTAAAGGTCATTTTTCTTTGAAGAGATAATTTTCTAATTAGAAAATTGGTTAAAATGAGATAATTAAAACAAGTTTCCAGAATTATCTAATTGGCACATTCTCTAATTTTCTAATTAATTTAGCTTCTTCTGAATTTCATCTAAAATAAAAAGATAATCTTCGTGTTTTTTTACAAAGTCACGATCCGAGACATCTATAATTAGAACATTCAAATCGGTTTGGGATTTTATATATTCCAGATACCCATTATTGATTTTATCAAGATATTCTGCTTCGATATTTTGTTCGTAATTTCTGCCACGTTTTTTGATGTTCTGAAGCAAACGTTCTGAGTTTTGATACAAGTAAATATACAAATCAGGTTTTGGCATTTCTTTGTAAATAATATCAAATAAGTTTCGATACAAACGATATTCATCTTCTGCCAAAGTAATTTTGGCAAAAATCAATGATTTAAAAATATGATAATCGGCTACAATAAAATCTTTAAACAAATCGAACTGCGCCAGATCATCTGATAATTGCTGATAGCGATCTGCCAGAAAAGACATTTCCAGCGGAAAAGCATATCTATTTTGATCTTTATAAAATTTAGGTAAAAATGGATTATCTGCAAAACGCTCTAAAACCATTTTGGCATTAAAATCTTCGGCAATTTTTTGGACCAAAGTAGTTTTTCCAGCACCAATATTCCCTTCAAAAGCAATATAATTAAAGTTCTCTAAAGTTATTTCGCGTAAAGGGTTCTTTAAATCCTGAACAACTTTGCAAACACTATCGTCTGGCGAAATGGCAATTAACTCTGAAACCGTTTTTTGAAAAACAGGATGCTTCCACTCTAACTTTAAATCCTGAACAGGCAACAAAACAAAATTTCTGTTTTGCATTAAAGGATGCGGAATTTGCAGTTTTTCTGAATCGATAATTTCATCATCAAAAGAAATTAAATCAATATCAATAATTCTGGATTGGTATCCTTTCTGATCAGATCGGATTCTTCCTAACTGTTTTTCGACTTTTAAAACCTGGTTTAGTATTTTTTGTGCTGATGAAGCAGTATGCAAAACCAACGCACAATTATAAAAAGCATCGCTTTCAAAACCCCAGGCGGGAGTTTCGTATAGTTTTGAAACCCTGATTACAGTTCCTACTTCCTGATGTATCAAATCGATACAACTCTCGATGTTGGCTAACCTGTTTCCCTGATTACTTCCTATAGATAAAACGACTTGATGCTGTGACTTCATAATAAATGCAAATTAACTAAAACTATTTTAGAATTACCTACATTATTTAACTCAAGAATCAGAAGTTGCTAACCGATTTTTATTTTCTGTAACTCTCTAAAAAATTTCCAATATCCTACAAAATACCCTATCTTTAATTTAGGAATGTAAAAATGTAAAAACTACAACTATTTCATCAAATCATCTGCCTGAAATAATTTGTTTTTAGAGTACATTTGTAACAAACCAGCCTTTTTCGCTACTTATTAAAAAAAATATACTTATGAAGTTTTTAGGAAATGTAATTGCCACAGTTGTCGGTATTTTTGTATTTATTATGTTCTTCTTTTTTGGAATAATTCTTATTGGAGCTATTTTTGGAGGAGACAGCACTGTTTCTGTAAAAAGTGATTCTGTGATCGAATTAAATTTAAAACAAATTCAAAATGATTATGCAGGAAAATACAAAGATCCGTGGGTAACTGTTTTCTCTGATAAAAAAGGTATCGGTTTAACCGATGTTATCAACGCCATCGAAGCAGCAAAAACAGATGATAATATTAAAGGAATTTCGATCCTAAATGATGAATCTTCTTTAGGACTGGCCCAATATAAAGATTTAAGAAATGCTCTTGAAAGTTTCAAAAAGTCAGGAAAATTTGTCTGGGCTTATGCCAATACTTATTCTCAAAAAGAATATTATTTAAACTCTGTTGCCAATACGGTTTATATTAATCCTGCGGGTGATTTAGATTTTAAAGGACTTTCGTCTGAAGTAATGTTCTTTAAAGATTTTCAGGATAAATCAGGTATTCATATGGAAGTGATTCGTCACGGAAAATATAAAAGTGCTGTTGAGCCATTTTTAGAAAATAAAATGAGCGATGCCAACAGAGAACAAGTTACGGCACTTTTGAACTCGATCTGGACAACAGTTTCTACTGATATTTCGAAAAGCAGAAATATTCCTCTTGATAAACTAAACGAAATCGCGAACGGCTTACTGGCCAGAACGCCAGAAATGGCAAAAGCACAACATTTGGTAGATGTTGTCGCCTACGAAGATGTATATCATGATGCTATTAAAAAAGCCCTGAAAGTAACGGGTGACGATGATTATAATAAAATTTCAATTTCAGATTATACTCAAAATAACATTACAACTGCTTTAACCAATTCAGCTACCGATCAAATTGCGATTATTTACGCTCAGGGCGAAATACAAAGCGGCGAAGGAGATGTTAATGTAATTGGAGAAGGTTCTATGCGTCGTTCCCTACAAGAAGCCCGTAAAAATGATGATGTAAAAGCAATTGTACTTAGAATTGACAGTCCGGGAGGAAGTGCTTTAACTTCTGACCTGATCTGGAGAGAAATTGAAATCACCAAAAAAGTAAAACCGGTTGTGGTTTCTATGGGTAACTACGCTGCATCAGGAGGCTATTATATCGCTTGTAACGCCAACAAAATTTTTGCCGAAAGCAATACCATTACAGGTTCTATTGGTGTTTTTGGAATCTTACCGAACTTTAGCCCTTTAGCCAATAAATTAGGAATTAATACTGAACAGGTAAAAACACATGAAAATTCAGCCAATTATAGTCCGTTTGTGCCTGTTGACGAAAAGTTCAAAGCTTTTACTTTAGAAGGAGTTGAACATATTTACAACACTTTTGTTACACATGTTGCCGAAGGCAGAAAAATGACTTTCGCTCAGGTTGATGCCATTGCACAAGGAAGAGTATGGTCAGGATCTGAAGCTTTGAAAATTGGTTTGGTAGACAAAATAGGTGGATTAAATGATGCTATTGCAGAAGCAGCAAGAATTGCCAAAATAAAATCATACAGCACACAAAATTATCCTGAATACGAGAAAACATTCAACGATATCCTTTCTGGTTTGCCTTTTGCACAATCGAAAGAGGCATTTATAAAAGAAGAAATTGGCGAAGAGAATTATATGCTTATAGAGCAGGTAAAAAGACTTCAGAAACAAAAAGGGGTTCAGGCTATGCTTCCTTTTGGACTAAATATTAAATAATTACATTTCGAAAAATGAAACAATTATTTGCTCTTGCTGCCTTGTTATTTATGAGTTTTCTAAATGCTCAGGATAAAAAAGAAGTTACGTTTAAAGAATCTCCTTTGATCTTAAAAATTAATATCGATCAGATTTTTGGCACGCTAATGACTCCGGATTTAACAACAAAATATCCGGTAGCATTAATCATCTCGGGTTCAGGACCAACAGATCGAAACGGAAATAATCCGATGATGAAAAACAACTCCTTAAAAATGCTGGCGGAAGCTTTGGCAAAAAACGGAATTGCATCATTACGCTACGACAAAAGAGGAATTGGCGAAAGCAAAGCTTCGGCTGTCACAGAACAAACTTTGGTATTCGAAAATTATACCGAGGATGCCAAAAGCTGGATTAATCTATTAAAACAAGACAGGCGTTTTTCTCAGGTAATCGTTATAGGGCATAGCGAAGGTTCATTAATAGGAATGATTGCCGGAGCAAAAGCAAATAAATTTATTTCGATTGCGGGACCGGGCGAATCTGCTGATAAATTGATCAAAGCGCAAATCGCTTCAAAGTCAAATAAACAATTAGAGGAAATGACTTTTCCGATCATTGATAGTTTAAAAAGCGGCCATTATGCTCAAAAAGTTGACCCTATGCTTAATTCACTTTTTAGACCCAGCATTCAGCCTTATTTAATTTCCTGGTTTAAATACAATCCGCAAGAAGAAATTAAAAAATTAACTGTTCCTATCCTAATAGTACAAGGAAACAAAGACTTGCAGGTAACAGTAAAAGATGCCGAAACTTTATCGCAGGCTAATAAAAATGCTGAACTTTTGATTGTTGATAAGATGAATCACATCATGAAAACTATCGAAGGTGATAATCAGGCCAATATGGAAAGTTATAATAATGAAAGTCTGCCAATTTCAGAAATCATGACCAGCAAGATTATTTCTTTTATTAAAAAATAATCAAAATCATAAAATCATTAAAAATCCGTTTGAACTTATATTCAAACGGATTTTTTATTTTTCAATAAATAAACATATTCCTACATTTTTATAAAAACTTTATCTTTGATCTCAACCAAAAAAAACTATTTTTGTGTGAACCCATTTAAAAATTTAAAACTCTCAAATCTATTAATATGTTAAAGAAAATTTTAAAAATTACAGCCATTATTCTCGTAGTGATTGTAGCCTCATTATTTGCCATTCCGTATTTCTTTAAAGATCAAATAAAAGCTAAAATTGCCGATGCGATCAACGAAAGTGTTGATGCTAAAGTAAGTTTTGCCGATGCTGATTTAAGTTTGTTCAAAAACTTCCCTAATGCAACGGTTGGAATTGACAAACTGGTGATTATCAATAAAGCACCTTTTGAAGGAGATACTTTGGTTTCTTTGGGGCAATTGAACTTGAAAATGAGTATTAAAGAACTTTTTAAAGGAAAAGATGAGCCTTTAAGTATTCAGGGAATTAGTTCAACAAACGGTTTAATCAATATTATTTTTAATAAAGATGGTGTTGGTAACTTTGATATTGCACTAAAAGACAAAAAAGAAACCAAAACAGACGACAAAAGCAAACCGCTTTCTTTAAAAATTCAGAATTATAAAATCGAGAATTTTACTTTTAGATACATCGATCAGGGTTCTAAAATAAAAATGGTCATTGATAGTCTGAACCATGAAGGAACAGGAGATTTTACGAATTCAAAATTAGATTTAACGACCAAATCTACAGCTAAGGTTTCTTTAGACATGGATAAAATCAATTACATGAAAAATGTAAAACTGACTTTAGATGCAGTTCTGGGAATTGATTTAGAACAAAGCAAATATACCTTTAAAGAAAACAAAGCCCTGATTAACCAATTGCCTTTGGAATTTGATGGATTTATTCAAATGGTTGATGCTGGTCAGGTTTATGATTTAAAGTTTAAAACTCCAACCTCATCATTTACCAATTTCTTAGGATTAATACCATCTGCTTATGCTTCTAGTCTTGATGGCGTAAAAACTACAGGAGATTTTACCGTTATTGGTTTTGCAAAAGGAGAATTAACAGAGAAAACAGTTCCTAAATTTAATATTGCCATTGCATCAAACAATGCTTCTTTTCAATATCCTAACCTGCCAAAATCTGTTCAGAATATTGTAATTGATACTAAAATCATCAATGAAACCGGAATCTTAAACGATACTTACGTAAACTTAGACAAGCTTTCTTTTAGAATCGACCAGGATGTTTTTAATGCTAAAGCAAATATCAAAAACATAACCGTAAATCCTTTTGTAGATGCGGCTTTAAAAGGAACGATCAATTTAGCCAATCTTTCAAAAGCGTATCCAATTAAAATGGATAAACCTTTGGCGGGTATTTTAAAAGCCGATGTAACGACACAATTTGATATGGCATCTGTAGAAAAAAGCCAATATCAAAACATAAAAAATGCCGGAACAATGAGTTTGTCAGGATTTAAATATACCGATGAAAACAATAAATCGATGAACATTAGCACAGCACTGGTTGAGTTTAATCCGAGTACGATTAACCTGAAAAAATTTGATGCTACAACCGGAAAAAGTGATTTAAGCATTAATGGAATACTGGAAAATTTCTATGGTTTTATGTTTAAGAAACAAGAACTTAGAGGAAACTTCAATATGAGTTCAAACCAATTAGCAGTTGATGACTTTATGACTGCCGGAGAACCCGCTAAAACCGGAACTGCAGCTGGAAAAGAAGGAGAAACTAAATCAACACCGGCAAAACCTGCTGAAGCCATGAAGATTCCTGCTTTCCTGAATTGTACTATAAATGCAAAAGCAAATACTGTTTTATATGACAATTTAAAACTAACCGCTGTTTCAGGAAAATTGATTGTTAAGGATGAAAAAGCCACTTTAGAAAACTTTAAAACCTCTATTTTTGGAGGAACAATTGGTCTTACCGGAACCGTTTCTACAAAAGCAAAAGTACCTACTTTTGATATGAATTTAGGGTTCAATCAGGTTGATATTGCACAAACTTTTACGCAGCTGGACATGATGAAAAAAATTGCGCCAATTGCCGGAATCATTAACGGAAAACTGAATTCGACTATTAAACTGAACGGAAATCTGGATGCCAATGAATTAACTCCGGATTTAAAATCGATTTCAGGAGATTTAATTGGCCAATTGCTTTCTACGACTGTAAATGCTAAAAATTCAACGGTATTAAATGCCTTAACTTCAAATGTCAAATTTCTTGATATGAACAAGGTGAACTTAAACGATATAAAAGCTGCCTTAACTTTCGAAAACGGAAAGGTAAATGTAAAACCTTTTGATATTAAATATCAGGACATCAAAGTAACTGTTGGAGGAACTCACGGTTTTGATCAAACGATGAATTACAATTTAAAATTAGATGTGCCGGCTAAATATTTAGGAACAGAAGCTAATGCTTTTATTGCTAAAATGTCTCCGGCAGATGCTGCAAAACTGCAAAACATTCCGATAAACGCTTTGATTACAGGTAACTTTTCGAACCCGAAGGTTTCTACAGATATGAAAACAGCTGTTACAAGTTTAACAACTCAATTGGTCAACCAGCAAAAAGAAAAGCTGACTCAAAAAGGTACTTCGGCTCTTACGGATTTAATCAACAAGAATACAAAAGCAAAAGATACTACACAAGCTGCAAAAACTGAGAAAGAACAAAAAACTCAGGAGGCTACAAAAAAAGCCAGCGACTTAATCAATGGTTTATTCAAGAAAAAATAAAGCAAGTGTTGATACAAAAAAAGGCATCCAAAGGATGCCTTTTTTTGTGTTTTATTAAATCGCTTTTGAATAAGTTTTTAGTTTTCCGTTATTCAAAATTGAATTGATGACTTTTAGATAATCTTTTTTAGTATATAATTTGACATCTATTCCAATACTGGAATTGTCGTAAGGTTCATATTTTTTAATCTTAGAAACAGAAAATAATCCTATGGTTGGCGTTTGTACGGCACTTGCCAGATGCATAATACCACTGTCGGCACCAATAAACAAATCAGCATTAGCAATCACGGATCCTATCTCACGAATATCTTTACTATAAAATGTGGGTGCTTTAAAAGCAATTTGTGAAACATTTTCTACAGGCAGGATTTCAATAATATTATAATCTTTATATTCCTCTTTAAGCTGTGTGTAAAATCTTCCCCACCATTCTTCTGACAAACATTTTTCTCCTGTTGCGTAAGTAAAGATGCAAATTGTTCTTTTGTCATTATGAAACAAATCATTTAAAATTCTCCTGCCTTCGTTAATTTCAGAAGAAGATAATTTAAGATCTAAAGGTGCTATTATTTTATTTGTTTTAGGAAATCTTAGCTTGGTTAAATAATTTCTAAAATTATAAACAGGATATTTTGCAATATGCTCGTAATCATTTTTTACAGGTAATAATTCATCATTTGAATCTCCAAAAAATTTATACTTGGCATTTGAAAACTGGACCGCTAATCGTCCGGAAGAAGAATTTTGATCTACATTGATCGCAATATCATAATTTTGTTTTTTTATTGAAATCCAGACATTAAGGTATTTCAGTAAACTTTTGAAGGGCTTTTTCGGTAAGTCGATTATTTTATTGATGTTATTATAATTTTCAAAAATGACCGGAGCTAACGTTCCCTTAACAAACAAATCGACTTTACAATTTGGAAATATTTCTGTGACTTCCTGAACGAGAGGCGTAATCAATAATAAGTTTCCTAATCTTCCGTTTGGTCTGCAGATCAGGATTTTTTTTATATCATTTTTATCAACTAAAATAATATCTTCCTGTGATCTTGCTTTTCCAATATTCTTAGTAAGATTGCGCATTAAGCTGCGTCTAAAAACATTTATTTTACCGAAAATACCCATCTCATAAATAATTTAAGAATTATTAAATCTTCATTTAAATTTTAAAAAAACAGCCCGTTTAAACTAGTTTAAAACTAGGCTCTTTTATCTTTTAAAATTAAATTCTTTCAATAAGCAATTATTACAAAATTGTAAGCAAATGTATCAACATTCACATCTTCAGCTAGTTGAAAGCAATTTAAAATTACAAAAAATATTTTATAAGTAAATAAATACCAGACAGTTAACGAATAAAACCCGATAAACGACCAATAAATCTAAACGTTTATAGTAACAACGTAACCTTCTGAACTTCTTACATTAAAGACGGTTCCGTTGTCAAAAATTAAATATTGACCTTTAATTCCAATTAATTTCCCCTGAAAAGATGGGGTTTTATCTAAATTTAAACTTGCCACTTTTGCCGGATAATTTAAAACCGGATAATGCAATTCATATAAATCATTTTTTTGGGAATAAAAATACTCTTTCGCTTCATCCGGAATTAAGCTTTCTACCTTTACTTTTTCGGCAAGAAGGTCAAAACTACCGCTGGTGTTTTGAAGCATTTTTCTCCAATTGGTTTTATCCGTATAATGATCTTTTAAAGCTACCTCTGTAATTCCGGCTAAATATCGATTAGGAACCTCAACAATAGCAATGGCCTGTGTCGCGCCCTGATCTATCCAACGGGTCGGAACCTGGGTTTTACGTGTTACACCTACTTTTACTTCACTTGCAAAAGCCAGATAAACAACATGAGGTTGTAATTGTACTTTTTGCTCGTATTCAAGATCACGATCTGCAATTCCTAAATGGGCTGTACTTAACTCCGGTCTCATAATCCAGTCACCAACTGCAGGACTGGAGTAAAAACAATCGTAACAAAAACCCTGACGGAATATTTTTTTCTTTTTATGGCAATTCAAACATTCGTAACCTGCAAAATTTATCTCAATCTCCTTATCCAAAAGTTGGTTCATGTTGAGAAAACTATCCTCGAAAACCAAATAATATTGTATTGGGTTGCCTAGTTCAGTTTGCATTTTTGTAAGTACGCCTTGATATGTCATAAGAATTTAGATTGCAGATTTCAGATATTAGATTTGCTGTGGATTGTGAACTTTTATTTGTTAAAATTCCAATCATCAATTGGAATCTTTACTTTTATAGAACTGTTTTTTACAAAAAAACACTATTTTTGATACAACGGCAAAGTTAGTATTTGTCGATCGATATTCAAATTTTATATTTTTTGATTTTCGCTTCAAGAGAAAATCTAAAATCTAAAACCTCCCGATAGTTATCGGGACTAAAATCTAAAATTGACTCATGCCCTTATCAATAATCAATTCGTTTGCCTCCTGGGTCCTGAAACAAAGGATACATCAAATAGAACTTTTTCTAAAATATCCCAACGAAGTTCAGGAAGAACTGCTGCATAATTTATTGACGGCCTCTGAGAACACAGTGATCGGAAAAAAATATGATTTTGAATCGATTACATCCTATGCAACTTTTGCTGAAAGGGTTCCTATTGCCACTTATGAAGAATTACAGCCTTTAATAGAACGCACGCGTCAGGGTGAGCAGGGTGTTTTTTGGGAAACTCCCATAAAATGGTTTGCCAAATCGAGCGGCACTACAAATGCCAAAAGCAAATTTATTCCGGTAAGTAACGAAGCGCTGGAAGATTGCCATTATAAAGGAAGTAAAGATTTGCTTTGTTTGTACCTGAACAACAATGAAGACTCGGAGTTGTTTTTAGGAAAAAGTCTTCGCTTGGGCGGAAGTTCTCAGATTTATGAAAACAACAATACATTCTTTGGAGACTTATCGGCTATTTTGATTGAAAACATGCCGATTTGGGCTGAATTTAGCAGCACACCAAGCAGCAAAACTTCGCTGATGAGCGAATGGGAAGCTAAAATTGCTGCCATTATAAACGAAACCAAAAACGAAAACGTGACCAGTTTTGCCGGAGTTCCTTCATGGATGCTGGTTTTAATGAATAAGGTTTTAGAAAATACAGGAAAACAAAGTTTATTAGAACTATGGCCCAACCTGGAAGTTTACTTTCATGGCGGCGTAAGTTTTTCTCCTTATAAAGAACAATACAAGAAAATTTTACCAAGTAAAGATTTCAGATACTACGAGATATACAATGCTTCTGAAGGTTTCTTTGCCATTCAGGATTTGAACAATTCAAGCGATTTATTATTGATGCTTGATTATGGCATTTTCTATGAATTCATTTCAATGGATACTTTTGGAACGCCGGAACAAAAAGTAATTCGTCTGGCTGATGTTGAATTGAATAAAAACTACGCGATTGTTATCACAACCAATTCGGGTTTATGGCGTTATTTAATTGGTGATACGGTTCGTTTTACTTCTTTAAACCCATACAGAATTCGTGTTACGGGCAGAACCAAACATCATATTAATGTGTTTGGAGAAGAACTAATGGTCGAAAATACCGATCAGGCAATTGCGAAAGCCTGCCAGATTACCCAAACTGAAGTTATCGATTATACGGTTGCTCCTATTTTTATGCAGGACAAAGAAAAAGGTGCTCATGAATGGATGATCGAATTCAAGAAAAAACCTGCAGATGTTGGTCTTTTCCAAAAAGTGCTGGATGAAACCTTACAGACCTTAAATTCTGATTACGAAGCCAAACGCCAAAACAACATGACGTTGAATCCTTTGGTGATTAATGTGGCTCGTGAAAACTTATTTTATGATTGGTTAAAAGAAAGAGACAAACTAGGCGGACAGCATAAAATTCCGAGACTTTCGAATCAGAGGGATTATCTGGAGCAGTTGAAAGAGATGTAGGGGTAGAATTCAATGATTTTTAAATAAATACTGAATAATGATGGAAATCGAAATAGGTTTGAGCAAAAAAAATTTTTTTTTTGCTTTTATTGGTTCAACAATATTTATTTTATTAGGAACTCAATTTATACTAAAACCAGAAAAATATATTTCTTTCATCTTTAGAAATATTGAATTAATTAGAATTGCTGGTTTTGCTTCTCTAATTTTTTTCGGCCTATGCTTAATATATATCTTATTCAAAGCCTTTGACAAAAAACCTGGATTGATAATTAATCAAAACGGAATTACCGACAATTCAAATTTTAGTAGTGTTGGCTTAATTAAGTGGTCAGAAATAACAAGAATAAGAACACAACAAATTATGTCAACTAAATTTTTATTAATTGATGTTTCAAATCCAGAAGAATATATTCAGAAAAGTTCAAGCCTTAAAGCGTGGCTTTTAAAAACTAACTTAAAATTGTACGCTACTCCATTATCAATTACTTCGAATAGTTTAAATTATAATTTCGACAATCTTGAAAAATTGTTACATGCCGAATGGAATAAATATAAAAGTCATTCTATATAGAGAAAATTTATTCTTTGATTAAAGAATTTAAAACGACAATTCCACTAAATCGCATGAGAGATAGAAGTGGAAATCCTTTTGTGGCGGCGTTCGACACAAAAGATTCGAACTGATAGCCCGACCCGTAGGGACATGCCATTATTAAGGTTCTGAAACTCTAAGTTGCTAAGATTTTCTCAATATTGTCATTTATTTCGACGAAGGAGAAATCTTCGTGAGTAAGTCCGCAACTAAAACTCAATCTTTGTCGAGTTTCAAGTGCAATCTCTCTCCCGAAGCTTCGGGATCTAGATGACAAAAATATCATAAACGTTGACTGATTACATCATATCGATATATCGGTCGTGATATCCTAATAAGTATAAAACTCCGTCAAGTCCTAAACTTGAAATCGAAGTTGAGGCACTTTCTTTTACTTTTGGTTTTGCGTGAAAGGCGATTCCTAAACCGGCTAAGTTTAGCATTGGCAAATCGTTGGCACCGTCCCCTACTGCTATAGTTTGATTGATATGGATTCCTTCTTTTTCAGCAATCGCTTTTAGGTATTCCGCTTTCTTTTGTCCGTCTACGATTTCGCCCAAATATTTACCGGTTAATTTACCGTCTTTTATTTCTAACTGATTAGCATGAACGTAATCAATACCCAATTCTTTTTGCAGGTATTCTCCAAAATAGGTGAATCCTCCGGATAGAATCGCCGTTTTATATCCGTAATATTTTAGGGCTTTCATCAAGCGATGTGCTCCTTTTGTTATTGGTAAGTTAATAGCAACGTTTTGCAAAACATCTTCGCTCAAACCTTCCAGCAACGCCATGCGCTGTTTGAAACTTTCGTTGAAATCTATTTCGCCATTCATCGCCGATTCTGTAATGGCGCGAACCTGGTCTCCTACTCCGTTTAGTTCCGCAAGTTCGTCGATCACTTCGGTCTGGATTAAAGTAGAATCCATATCAAAGCACACCAAACGGCGGTTTCGTCTGTAGATGTTATCTTCCTGAAACGAAATATCAACGTTTAAAGTTCTTGAAATTTCCATGAAACTTGCCGTCATAATGATCTTATTTACAATTTCGCCGGTTACGGATAATTGTATGCAAGAACGAGGATATTCTTCTTTTTCGACAATAGAAGTCCTGCCTGTTAATCTGATAATAGAATCGATATTCAGGTTTTGATCTGACATTATTTTAGTCACTGCGGCCAATTGTGAAGCGGCCAGTTTCTCGCCTAAAATATTGATAATGTATCGTTGTTTTGATTGTGATTTTACCCAGGTTTCGTAATCTTCTACAGAAATTGGAATAAATTTTACTTTAACTCCCAGTTCATAAGCTTTAAACAATAAGTCTTTTAGAACAGGTCCTGAACTTGAACCGGCTTCGATCTCAAACAAGATTCCCAGAGAAAGTGTGTCATGAATATCGGCCTGGCCAATATCCAGAATATTGGCATCGTAAGTTGCCAATACGGCTGTTAAACCTGCTGTCACCCCTATTTTATCATGTCCTGAAACTTTTAATAAAATAATCTCTTTACCTTCTATTGCCATTTTATCTATTGATTTTAAGAAGCGACAAAAATCGGCAATCTATTGTTGATAAAAAAGAATATTGTTTGTTTTTTTGAAAAGAAAAAGCACATAAGAATGTGCTTTTTGAATTTATTTAACAATTATGTTCCGCTATTAAAATAACGTAACTTTTTAGTTAGAGTAGATGGATAAAAAGAGAAATTAAAAGAATCTGTATGTTATTTTTTCACCACGAATTCACGAATTTTAAATGCTTAATTCGGGAATTCGTGGCGAATTATTTCCTGAATTATTTCATAGGTTGAGACTCATCAAAATTCACCATCCAGCTTATGCCAAACTTGTCTTTGAACATTCCGAAATAAGCTCCCCAGAAAGTTTTATTCATAGGCATATAAATGGTTCCTCCGGCTGAAAGTCCGTTGAAGATTCTATCTGCTTCTGGTGTACTTTCGACATTTATAGATACTGAAAAGTTTCCTCCAAAAACCACATCCCCGGATTGGTCGTTGCTATCGCTTCCCATTAAAATCGTGTTTCCAATTGGTAATGAAACATGCATTACTCTATTGGCATCTTTCTCTGATATTTCGGCACAACCGCCATCTTCGCCTGCCGGCATGTCTTTGAATTTTCCGATATACGGAAATTCTCCTCCAAAAACTGATTTGTAAAACAGAAATGCTTCTTCGCAGTTTCCGTTAAAAATTAAATAAGGGTTTACTGATGTTGCCATGATTATTTTTGTTTTTTTGTTTTTTTGTTTGTTGTTTGTTGTTTGTTGTTTGCTCAAATTGCAATTGATATTCCCATTTACTTTTCAGAAAGCTCTTTTACGATTTCCAGTCCTTTCGGAAAAGTATCCCTGAAATAATCAATAAATTTTTCTACTACATCAACCTGAACAACAAGATCTGTAAACTCATCGTCAGGAGTTAATCGATAGATTTCCATTGCACCGCTCCATTTTTCTGTTTCTTCATTTATAGGCAGTTCTTTAAAATCTTTCACTTCTCCCAAATGCTTAAAGGCCATATATTCATTTTCGATTTTTTTCTCGATTATGCTATTCATTCCTCCACCATCAGGTCCCAGAAAGTGTATTTTTCCACCTTCTTTCCAATCACTTATTGCATAAGATCCTTCATAAAAAACTCCTGCCCATTTTCTGTAGGTTTCATCATTCCATAAAACCGACCAGACTTTTTGGGCCGGGGCTTTTATTCTGATTTTAAATTCTAAAGTTTCCATAATTATGATAATTTACTAAAGTCCATAAATAAAACATTCCAACGATGACCGTCTAAATCAGCAAAACCAAAGCCATACATCCAGCCCTGGCTTTCTGCCGGAGGTGCAAAAACAGTTCCGCCAGCTTCTTCGACTTTTTTGGCCAATTCATCTACTTCTGAAACACTTTCGGCGTCAATAGAAATCAAAACTTCTGAACTTGTTTGTGTATCTGTAATTTTATTTTGCGAAAAACCAGCAAACAATGATTCTTCAAAAAGCATGACAACAAAATGCGATTCACCTACCACCATGCATGTTGAGCTGGGTGTATCATGTTGCTCATTAAAAGAAAAACCTATCTTCCAGAAAAAATCTTTAGCTTTTGCCACATTCTTAACAGGCAAATTCAACCATATTTGTTTTGTCATCGTTTTTGTGTTTGGGTTAAACCATTTTAATTATTTTAAACCATATAAGTTATATAAGATAATCTAAGTGAGGCTCTTGCCACAAAGGCACTAAGACGCAAAGTTTTTTAAGCTCCCTTCAAAACTTTGAACCTTTGCCAACTTTGAACCTTAAAAAAATTAATTTTGCTCTACATAACTTTTAAAATTATCGAGGATCGCGTTCCAGCCTCCTTGCTGCATTTCTTCTGAATTTTGGGTTTCAGGATCAAAGCTTTGGATAATTTCTACTCCGTCTGGTGTTTCTGTAAAAGTGATTTCTACCTTTCTTCCGTCTTCCAGTACATATTCAATCGCTTTATTTTTTTCGACCAAAGTATATTCACCTCCAAAATCAAAACTCATGCTGCCATCTTTTGCCGCCATAGTCGATTTGAATTTTCCGCCTTCTCTTAAATCATTTTCTGCATAAGGCGTATGCCATTCTGCCGAAGCAAAACTCCAGTTTTTAATATGTTCCGGTTCTGTCCAAAATTTCCATACCTTATCTATAGATGCATTAATCGTGTTTTGTACTGTTATCATTGTTTTTGTTTATTTAAAATTATTTTTATTCTGAATTAACTTAAATACCTTCGGCATATTTTTTAAAATTGTCAATAACTGTTTGGCACCATTGTTCCTGCATGCTTTCAGAATCCTCTTTTGTGGGCTCAAAAGATTCCGTGATTATTACTTTGTTTTCAGTTCTCTCAAAACTTACCCTTCCTATTCTGTTATCATCGAGTTTGTACTCGATTAATGATAAATTTTCAACTTTAGTATATATGCCTTCAAAATCAAAACTCGAGCTTCCATCTTTTTTAGCCATTTTATATTTGAATTTGCCACCCACTTTCAAATCATTTTCTACATCTTGAGTATACCAATCATCTATTGCAATATTCCAATTTTTAATATGCTCTGGTGATATCCAAAAATTCCAGACTTTATCTATCGATGCACTTACAATATTTTTAACGGTTAACATGCTTTAATTATTTGATTAGAAACTAATTCATTTTCGGAATCTGACTTTCATCCATAAAGAAAACCTCCCAATGATGTCCGTCTATATCCAGAAAACTACGGTGGTACATCCAGCCATAATCCTGTGTTTTCATATATTCTGATCCACCTGCTGTTACAACCTTTTCGATCATTTGATCTACTTCGTCACGCGTTTCTACAGAGATTGAAATTATCGCTTCGCTTGTTGTAGCGGTGTTACAAATTTCTTTATTGGTAAAAGTTTGATAAAACTCTTCGACCAAAAGCATTGCATTTATATTTTCACCAATAACCAGACAGGTTCCTTTGTCATTTGTGAATTTAGGATTAAAAGAAAAACCCAACTGAGTGAAGAATGCAATGGATCTATTTAAATCTTTTATAGCAAGATTCAGGAAAATTTTTGTTTTCATTTTTATATAAATTTACAAATTATTTAAAACAAATTTAAAATTTTAGAATTCCACAGACATTACTTTAAAAGTCAACTTTAGGGTCATTTAAGACAAAATAACTATTTTTGTATATTTTCATCTTCTAAAAAAATAAGTCATTATGAGCAAGAAAGTAGGTTTAATTGTACCACACGATTATAAATTATTAAGTATAGCTGCAATTTTAGAAGTTTTTGAAACAGCCAATAAACTTTCGAAAGAAAATGAAAAGCCTTTTGAAATCATGACTTTTCAATTGTCCGAACAGATTAATCAGGAACGTTTATTTGGCTATGAAGTCAATTCGATTGAAGATTCTAATCAAATTTTAGATTTAATTTTAATTCCTGCTTTCACTACTGATAATATGAGTGAAATGATCGCGAAGAACAAAAAATTTATTCCGTGGCTTCAAAAACAACATCAGTCCGGAGCAGAATTAGCAAGTTTTTGTACTGGTGCTTTTTTATTTGCTGCGTCAGGATTGTTAAACGAAAAACTAGCCACAACGCATGTTGATGCCTGCAGCGCATTTACCAAAGCTTTTCCGTTAGTAAAACTTAAAGCCGAAGAAACTTTGACCGCTGATGGCAGTTTATATACGAGCGGCGGATCTACTTCAACGTTTCATTTATTGATTTTACTGGTTCAGAAATATTGCGGAAACGAAATTGCCGTTCAGATTGCCAAGATTTTCTCGATCGACTTAAACCGATACAAACAAAGTTATTTCAGCACTTTTCGACCAAATCATTTGCACAACGATACTTTGGTTGCAATGCTGCAGCAAAAAATAGAAAGCCAGTATCACACTATTGAAAAGCTGGAAGAAATTACCAAAGATATCCCGACGAGTGCCCGAAACATGACCCGAAGATTCAAACAAGTTACGGGAATTCCGCCAATTGAATATCTGCAAAATATAAGGGTTGAAAGTTCTAAGAAATATCTGGAACAAACTCAGCTTTCGATTTCTGAGATTATCGAAAAGACCGGCTACAATGATCCAAAAGCATTTAGAAAAGTATTTTTTAAAATGGTAGGCATGAAGCCTATTGAATATCGGGAGAAATTTAGAGTGCAGTAATTTTTTCAGGAGCAGAAATTTCGTTTTCAAAACACCTCTTGTCCTGCTCTCCACTATATCTTTTGCTGTTCCCGAAGCCTCGTGACCACAGCAAAAGGATATCGTTTCGATCAGGGCTATACTAGAAATTTTATTTTTATAAGAAAATCAGATCGAGAAGCTGAGACTCAATTTAAGACTTAATAATCCACATCAGGACTTTTTTATTTTCCTTTAGTAATGTATCGATCTCTTTCATGTCTGTATTAGAAACCGCAGGACAACCCCAACCTTCCGGAGTGCCCTTAGGATAAACTTCGTCACTTGAAATGGCTTCCCAGGAATGCAAAACGATGGCACGGCTCCTGGCATGTGAATTTGTTTTATCTTTTCCCTGCAAAATATAATTCACCTTAATTCCCCATTGACTTACGCCACGATCCAGGATAATAAACTTCCCTATTGAGGAACAATGCGAATCAAACTCATTGCTTATTGGTGCATTCTCCTTAGACATCGTTCCGCCCCAGCTATTATCTCCGCAACCGTGACTTACCATATATGATTTTAAAATTTTATTTGTTTTAAAATCATAAACAAAAAATCTTTTCAAACCGGAATGCACGCCTAAATCGATCAGGAAAAATATATCCTGATTAAGATTATTGCGTTTGCAGTATTGCTGTGCTTCTTTATAATAAGCGCTATAATCAATGACTTTGATTTCGCCGCGAGGTTTTTCTTTAGAATTACTTTCTATTGCTTTTTCAGGCCTGAAAGCGTTTGCTTCCCTGAGTTCTTTGTTTTTCTTACAGGACAACAACATCACAAAACTTATGATGAGAAATATTTTTTTCATAATGCCAATTTACATAAAAACAGAAACGTAAAGAGTACGAAAAAAGTATAAAAAAAACCTGCCCAAAAAAATAAGCAGGTTTTAAGTCAAACTTGTCAAAATTCAAAACTTTGACAAAGTATATCAAGATTTACGAAGCAATTTCCATTCGCTTCAATAAATTTTTATTCAAAGTATGTTTTGCGTAATCTTTGTCGATTGTCAACACTTTATCATCTGAACTTGGTAATTCGTACATCGCATCTGTCAGGATGGCTTCGCATAACGAACGTAATCCACGAGCTCCTAATTTGTATTCTAAAGCTTTATCCACAATAAAATCCAGTGCTTCATCTGAAATACTAAATTCAACATCATCCATTAAGAATAATTTTTGATATTGTTTGATTAAGGCATTTTTAGGCTGTGTCAAAATCGCACGTAAAGTTTCTCTGTCAAGAGGATCCATATGTGTTAAAACTGGCAAACGGCCTATAATCTCCGGAATCAATCCAAAATCTTTGATATCTTTTGGAATAATATATTGCAATAAATTGTCTTTGTCGATATTATCTACATTCTTAGAAGTAGAATACCCTACTGCCTGACGGTTCAAACGTTTAGAAATAATACGTTCTACTCCATCAAAAGCTCCACCTGCAATAAACAGGATGTTTTGAGTATTTACTTCAACAAATTTCTGGTCCGGGTGTTTACGTCCTCCTTTTGGTGGCACGTTTACAACTGTTCCTTCTAACAATTTTAATAATGCCTGTTGTACACCTTCACCAGAAACGTCACGTGTTATCGACGGATTATCGCTCTTACGGGCAATTTTGTCAATCTCATCAATAAATACGATTCCTCTTTCGGCTTTGGTTACGTCATAATCTGCAGCTTGCAGTAAACGTGTCAAAATACTTTCGACATCTTCACCCACATAACCTGCTTCTGTAAGTACAGTTGCATCAACAATAGCCAAAGGAACGTCTAACATTTTTGCGATAGTTTTAGCTACCAATGTTTTTCCTGTTCCGGTTTGCCCTACCATAATGATGTTACTTTTTTCAATCTCTACTTCATCGTCTAATTGCTGTTGCATTAAACGTTTGTAGTGATTGTAAACCGCAACCGACATTACTTTTTTAGTCTGATCCTGACCAATAACATATTGATCTAAGAAAGCCCTGATTTCTTTTGGTTTCTTTAAAATTAAATCCCCAACAAGTTTTGCGCTTCCGCTTGATTTTAATTCTTCTAATACAATTCCGTGTGCCTGTTCAATACACTTATCACAGATATGTGCATTAATACCTGCAATCAATAAATTAGTTTCTGGCTTCTTTCTTCCACAAAACGAACATTCTAATACTACTTTAGCCATTCTTTTTTAGTTACATAAGTCGCAAAGTTACTAAGTTTCTGAGATTTACCAATAAAACCTCAAAAACTTAGCAACCTATTAACTTTTTATTTTTTGTTTATCCTTTCTTTAAATTTCAAAATCACAAGTTAAAAAAACTCAGAACCTTAGTTCCGTTGTAACTTTGAGCCTTAAAAAAATTAGCTTCTTCTTAATACTTCATCAATCATTCCGTATTCTTTAGCTTCGTCAGCTTTCATCCAGTAATCGCGCTCACTGTCTTTGTGTACTTTGTCAAAAGTTTGTCCTGAATGCTGAGAGATGATATGGTATAGTTCATCTTTTAACTTCAACATTTCACGTAAGTTGATTTCCATATCTGTTGCAACACCTTGTGCTCCTCCTGATGGCTGGTGAATCATTACTCTTGAATGTGGCAAAGCCGAACGCTTTCCTGCTGCTCCTGCACATAATAAAACAGCTCCCATAGAGGCTGCCATTCCTGTACAAATTGTCGCTACATCTGGTTTGATGTATTGCATGGTGTCATAAATTCCCAGACCTGCGTAAACGCTTCCTCCCGGAGAATTTAGATAAATCTGAATGTCTTTTGAAGCATCAGCACTTTCTAAAAATAATAACTGAGCCTGAACGATATTGGCGATCTGATCATCGATACCAGTTCCTAAAAAGATAATTCTGTCCATCATTAATCTTGAAAAAACGTCTAATTGAGAAATGTTCAACTGACGCTCTTCGATAATATATGGAGTCATGTTTGTTGGGTTCATTGCTGCTACGATTTTGTCGTAGTACATTGCGTTTACTCCCTGGTGCTTTGTAGCAAATTTTTTGAATTCTTTACCGTAGTTCATATTTTAAGTGTTCTAAGTTTTACGTAATATCTGTGTATATCCTTCATCAAAGGTTGTACCTCTTTCTAAAGGATGTCAATTTGTCTTAGTTTTTTGTTTCAGGTTCTCGAACGTCAATAAACCTGAAACCTGCAACAAAAAAATGAGCGTCAGGAAAAAAAATCTCCTGACGCTCAAATATACTTATTTTTTTAGAAATTATTCTCCGTAAGACGCAGCAATAAATTCTTCGTAAGTTACTTCTTTAGTTGTTGGATTTGCTTTTTCTTTGAACACTTCCAACAATTTTTCAGCTACAACCTGCTCAGATAGTCTTTTTACTTCTTCCTGGTTAGATAAAACTCTGGCAACGATTCCTTGTACTTCTTCGTCAGTTGGATTTGTTTGTCCAAATTGAGCCATTTGTTGTCTGATCGCGTTTGTTGTAAAAGCTTTCAGGTCTTCAAATGTAATTTGAATATTGCTTTGAGCCATTGCTTTTCCTTCGATCAATTGAAAACGTAATCCTTTTTCAGATCTTGCATATTCAACTTCAGCTTCTTCTGCAGAAAGTTTTTTCTCTCCAACAGTTTGCAACCATTTTTTAAGGAATTCAGCCGGTAAATCAAATTTTGTATTTTCGATAAGGAAATCCTGAACGTCTAATAATAATTTTTGATCTGCTTGCTGTGCGAATTGAGCTTCAGCATCTTCTTTGATTTTAGATTTTAAATCTTCTAGAGAAGCTACTTTTCCTTCACCAAAAAGTTTATCAAATAACTCTTGGTTTAATTCTGCCAATTCAGCTCCGTTGATAGCTTCGATAGTAAAGTTTACTTCGATATCTAAACCGTGAACATCATCATGAGCTACTTTTAAGTAATCCATTAATTGGTGATCATCTGCAAATAAACCTTTTGTACTTACTGTAACAACGTCTCCAACTTTTTTACCGATGAATTTATCAGCAGCAGCTTTGTTGAAAGTAGATACGGCGATTGTAGTAGTATTGTTGATTCCTTTTTCTTCGTTTGTAAAAGTTCCTGTCAAATCTGAATCTGCAGACACCACTTCTTGTGGAATTGCTTTTCCAAATTGTTTTTGGATACGCTCTACTTGTCCGTCGATTAATTTATCATCAGCAGTAACGATATATTTTACGATATTGTTTTTCGCTTCTAAGTCAATTTCAAAGTTTGGTACTAAACCAATTTCGTATTCGAAAGTTAGTTCTTCAGCATCCCAATCAAAGTTTTCGTTTTCTTTAGCAAGAGGAGTTCCTAAAAGATTTAATCTTTCAGATTGAACAAAACGCTCTAAAGCCAAATCAACTACTTTCTTAACTTCTTCCTGCTTAATAGCTTTTCCGTATTGTTTTTCAACAAGGTCTTTAGGAACTTGTCCTTTTCTAAAACCTTTAACGGTTGCCAATGGCATTTTTTCGTTTATTCTTTTTGCTACCTGACCTTTATAATCCATGTGAACAACTGTCATTACAATCGTTTCATTCACAGCGTCTATTGCTACTCTTTTAATATCCATCTTCTTCTTTAATTTACATAATAAAATTGGGTTGCAAAATTATAAAATTTTTGCAACCCAACCAAGTTTTTAATTCATTGTATTTGAAGAGGTTTTTAGCCCTCTTTGTATTTTGATTTAATTATCGTCTCCTAAAATTTTGTAAGTAATCGACTGAAGAATAGACAGTATAACACTAAATAGTAATGCGGTCCAGAACGAATCGACTGCAAAACCTCCGACAATATTGGTACACAACAAAATAATGATGGCATTAATTACCAATAAAAATAATCCTAAAGTTATAAAGGTAACGGGTAATGTCAGGATAACTAATATTGGTTTTATAAAAAGATTCAGTAATCCTAAAACAATCGCAACGATTACTGCCGTACCAAAACTAGCAACATGTACTCCGGTTAAAAAATTAGCGATTAACAACACCAAGGCCGCAGTAACAAGGAGTCTAAGTAATATTTTCATATTTTTTGATTTTAAATTTTTAATAAAAGTAAGGAATTTTATTATTATTTTTTTGCCACTGATTAAAAAGATTAGAACGGATTTTTTAATTTTCAAATCGGTGAAAATCTTTTAATCTGTGGCTATAAAGAACTGAACTTATTTATTCCTTTAAAAACTGAGTCGTTAATTCAAAAAATAATTTAGGATTTTCGGCGTGAAGCCAATGTCCTGCGTTTGGAATTGTTTCGAAGCTAACATTTGGAAAATGCTGACGAATTGCTTCAAAATCTGAATCCTGAATATATCCTGAATTTCCTCCCCGAATGAATAAGGCTGGCTTATCAAAAACTAAATCTTCCGGCAAAGCTTTCCCAATGGCATCTAAATTATCATTAAAAGCAGTAAGATTAAATCGAAGGGCCAATTGCCCTGGTTCCTGCCAATATAAATTCTTTAACAAAAACTGTCGTGTACCAAAATCAGGAACGTATTCTGACAGAGTTGCTTCGACATCATTACGGCTTGGTTTTACAGAAAAATCAATGGCATTTAATCCTGCCAAAATATCCTGATGGTGTTGTTTGTAAAACTTAGGTCCAATATCGGCCACAATCAACTTATCTACAATTTCAGGGTGTGTGGTCGCAAAAAGCATGGCTACTTTCCCTCCCATCGAATGTCCAAGGATATCAATTTTAGTTAATTGATTGGCCTGGCAATATTCAAATACGTCCTGCACCATAGCTTCATAACTCCATTCGTCTGAATGAAAGCTGCGGCCGTGATTTCTTAAATCTAAAATATGAACCTGAAATCCGGCTTCTACATATTGTCCCGCCAGGGTTTTCCAGTTATCAGACATCCCCAGAAATCCGTGCATAATGATGAATGGCTTTCCTTCGCCTTCTATTTTTGAGTATAACATTTACATTTTGGTTTTAAAAACAAAAAACAAAGGTAAAACTTATCCCGCAATGTGTAACCTCGTAAGTTTTATCAATCGTTTTTTAATTCAATTTTATTAAAAAAATATTTACAAAATTACGGTTTCCCGTAAAGCAAAAACGAATATAAACATTATCTTGCGACGTCAAAAATCAAAACTAAATTTTGATTTAATTATTTAATTTAAACCATGACCATGATTAAAAAATTTCTTTTATGTGCGGTAGTACTTTCGCAATTTGCCATCTCTTGTTCTAGCGATGATAATACAGATCCTACAACAGATCCAAAAACAGAAGAGCCTGCAAAAGACAAAACCCTTGAGGAACAAATTGCAGAACTTGTTAAAAAATCATATTCTGATTTGACTCCGGCACAGCAAAAACTAAAGCTTGAGGCTGAAGCAAACGATATGCTGGTTCAACTGAACAAATCAAAAAGTTCAAGTGCAATTGAAGCAATTCAAAACTTAGGTCATTTATTCAGTATCAATCAAGTTGACATTTTTGATGGAAAAAGCGGCAATGGAGTTGAAGAAATTTTAACTGTTTCCGGGGTTTACGGTATTTATACTTGGAATAACACTACAAAAACATGGACTAAAACAGCTTCGAAAACTGAATTAAAATTTATTTTCCCAGCTAAAAAAAGCCAAACTACAAACAATGCTGTTTTATCTGCTAATAGCGTTTCATCAGACATAAAAGTAAAAAGTACAGATACTTACGGATCGTGGTTTTATAATAGTGACACACAACAAGCAATACACACTCCAACTGTATACGATTATTTCTTTTTACCTACTTCGGTTGATGCAATCTTAACAATTGACAATGTACAAAGTGCCACTCTTACTCAAACTGCTAAGTATTCCAACAATCAACAAGCACCGGATGAGTTTGCTTACAAAATGAGTTTAAACGATGGTTATGTTTGGGAAATGAGCGGTAAAAAAGGTACCCAAAGTACTTCGAAAGCTGCACTTACTTATAATGGAAAAACTTTACTTGACTTTAATGGAGGAAGCTCAGCAAACATTGATGCTTTAATCAATAAAGAAGAACTTCTTCAATACAAAGGAAAAGCAAATGGTTTATTTACATTGCTAGACAATTTTGTTATTGTTGCTGATATGGACTTAGCTACAGAAGCAGCCGACAAAGAAGCTTTATACAAAAATACAGTTCGCCCTCCTTATCCGGATTACGATCAACCTAATACTAATTACAAAGCATATTACACCAATTTGAATGCTTATGAATTGAAAATATCACAAGGTTTAGCTGCTAATTTTAACAAAAACATGAAATTAATTTTAGTTTCAAAAAAAGATGGAACTAAGATCGCTACGATTGTTCAGCATTCAGAAAAAGATGGAGATTATACTTTTGATCTGCCGGTTTGGATAGAGGACAAATGGTCGACAAATGGTGGTTACTGGGGACAAAATGGGGAAGGCGAAGCATTTAGCCGACCATACCTTGAAGAAGTTTACTACTTAAAATTCAACGATAATACTGAAGTAGCAGCAAGTGTTTATTTCTCTGTTGGATTTAATGATCTGCAAACTAAATATAAAGATTTTGCAGCATCTTTTAAAAAATAAATAATACTCTACATTTTATCTAAAGCCGATTTGAATGGTTTCAAATCGGCTTTATTTTTTTTGGAGTTTTAACAATTATAGTACTTTGCCCATATCCTGCCCAAATACCTATTCCTCCTTTTATATTCGATTTTAAACTTGTATTCGAAGGATAAATTGGATTCTTACTATTTACAATTTCATTCTGCCAGCTGTTCCAGAAATCCAGCGCATCTTTGTTTTGCGTTCTTAATTTTACATGAATCAAATCGCCATCTGCAAAATACGGGGTGAATTTCTTTTTAGAAAAAAGCAAAAGCCCTCTGTTTATCTGAATTGAGACTGATGGAGCTGTAAAGTTTTTATCATCTAAATTTCCGTAAAATGCAGGCGTAAAAAGAGATTCTTCTTTGTCGATTTTTGTAGCAAGCTGATAATAGTTTTTCTCGTTTACCGGATCATCAAATTTTACAAAAATATAACCTACAGTATCTGTAGCAGTCTTTTTTATATACTCGGCACTTTTTAACTCAACAGATTGGGGAATCGATGTCACCGCTTCAACCACCCTGTCGAGATATTCTATTTTTAATGAATATTCTTTTCCTGCTTCACCTTTTAAAGTTGTTCCAAAATAAACAAACGGCGGTATCCTGTTTTTATCATTTTTCACTTTCAAAACCTCCGAATTTAAACCGTCAGAAATTGTAATTTTTGCAGATCTTATCACGTGATTTAAAACATTTGTAGAATCAATTGCATCAGCAACCGGAATACTGCTCGACAATAAAACCTGAGGATAATCGCCTTCTTCAATCCATCCTTCGACCACAATTTTAGATTCATTACTTTGTTCACTAAAATCGTCTTTAGAACAACTTAAAGCAATTAAAGCAAAGAGAAACAGTATATATTTTTTCATGATTTTTTAAAATTTAAATCTCCAGCTTACAGAAGGCAATATTCTGTACAAAACTTTTTTCTCCTGTTTTACAATCACGTTATTTTTATCTTCATTGACCTGAATATTCAAAAACACATAAATTGGATTATTAATATTAAAAGTATTATAGATCGAAAAATTCAGAGCACTTTCTTTTTTATTTGTTTTGAGAAAAAAGTAATTAACCGACAGATCTGTCCGGAAATAATTTGGCATTTGTGCATTATTATATGCTGAATATTCTTTGACAGGATTGTTATTGACAAAATACCACGAAGTTGGCATTGTAAAACGATTTCCCGAACTGAATACCTGAGTCACACCAAAGTTCCATTTTGAATTCAAATCATACATCCCTACTATCGAAAGATTATGTCTTCTGTCGTATTTGGCAAAATACGTTTTCCCGTTATTAAGTTCATCAAAATCCCGATCAGACCAACTCAATGTATAGCTTAACCAGCCCGTAAACTTTCCGTTGTTCTTGCGCAGCATCATTTCCAGTCCATATGCTTTTCCTTTACCAACTAATAGATCGTTCTTTAATGTTGTGATTTCGTTAAACTGAGTTATTCCATAAGGATATTCGAGTAAATCTTTCATCAATCTATAAAATCCTCCAAAAGAAGAAGTAATATTTTTTGAAATATTTTGATTTGAACCTATCGAAAATTCATCAGAAGATTGTGGTTTTATTCCGTCTGAACTTGCGATCCAAAAATCAGTCGGAATTCCAACGCTTGAAGTGGTTATTAAACTCAAATATTGGTATTGCCTATTATAAGATCCATAAAAAGAATACTTTTCGTTTGCGATATAATTTAGCAAAACACGAGGCTGAAAATGCAAATAAGAATCATTAGGACCTGAAGTGTAATAATTAATTCGAAGTCCTAATTCAGCGTTCAAACGATCGGTTAATTTTAGTTTGATCGTCGTAAAAACACCAACTTCATCGGCATTAATTATATTGCTTTGAGATGTATTACTATCGGTCAGATTTTCTACATTCACTTTTTGAGGCTGCAAATTATGATGCGCGTATTGTACTCCAGATTCAACAGGAATATTTTTTATCGAGTAACGAAAGGCATTATTAAACCCAAAATCTTTTACATAAGAAGAAACGCCAAACTGTATTGTAGCCTGTTCCATGTTTAATTCATTAGAATATTCACTAAAATAAACCGCATTTGACATGCTTAATTTAGGCGAAAATGTAGTAACCAAAGTTGGGGCAACTGTAAAATTACTCCATTTTAAATTCGTTTGTAATGAAAGCTCCTCATCTTTTATTTTCAGTTTATCTCCACTAATAAAAGCATCAACAGAAAGGAAATTGTTTTTAGAAATCTGTGCAACCAAAGTAGCATTTCCGTCAGAGAAACCATATTTCATATCCTGAGGGTCATTGCTTTCTGAATCTGAACGTAATAACGGTGCAACAACTTCATCAATATAAGTTTTTCTTCCTGAGATATAAAACCCAATTTTATCGTTTACAGGAACAGTTAAGGTAAGTTGCGAAGCCAGAATTCCAATATTTCCCTGAATACCCAACTCTGATGGTATTTTTTTATTTGGGATTAAAAGCATAGTGGAACTTAAACGCCCCCCATATTTTGAATTCGAACTCGATTTATCAAACTCAACTTCTTTAATATGATCTGTATTATAAAAAGGAAAAACACCCAATAAATGCGACATTCCATAAATAGGAGTTCCGTCGTATAATACTGCATTATGACCGGGATCTCCTCCTCTAACATATAAATAACCGTTTGCATCTCCGGAATTTTGCACGCCAGGCGTTAACTGCAAAAGTTTTATAATATCGGTAGTTCCTAAAACGGTTGGTACAGAAGATAACTCTTTTAAATTGAAAGATAGTTTTCCGCCTGACAAAATTTTAATGCCACTTTTTTTATCATTGGCTATTATAACTTCTTTCAAAAGCGAAATATCTTTTTCTAACACAATTGAAATCGCTGTGTCTTTTGTAAAATTAAAATTAACCGTTTTCTTAAGATAACCCAATTGGGTAAATGTTATTTTCAATTGCCCTAAAGAAATATTTTGTTGAAAATTACCCAACGTATCGGATGTTGTGTAATATTGCTGATTCTTTATATCTAAAGAAATACTGGCCCCAGAAAGGTTTTCGTTTTCAAGAGATTTTATATTTCCTGTAATAGTGGCTTTGGATTGCGCAAATACAGTAGAAAAACAGAATAAAAAAAAGAGAATTATAGGTTTCGACACTTGATTTTAATAAGAAAAGTGCGAAAATAGACAATTATAACCCAATTATATCAGGTTATAATTGTTTAATTTGTATTTTACTTCAATTTATTCAAATACATATTTACCACATTATCCAATCCAAGATAAAGTGCTTCTGCAATTAAAGCGTGGCCGATAGAGACTTCTAGTAATCCGGGAATATTTTGTTTGAAAAACTGAATATTATCTAAACTCAAATCATGTCCGGCATTAATCCCCAAGCCCAATTCATTCGCTAATTCGGCTGCTTTTATATAAGGATCGATTCCGTTTTTGTTTCCCAAATCATATTGGTGCGCAAAAGCTTCGGTATATAATTCGATTCTGTCTGTTCCTGTTTTTTTTGCTCCTTCGATAATATCCAAAACCGGATCAACAAAAATCGAAGTCCTGATTCCGTTACGTTGAAATTCCTGAATTACTTCAGTCAGATAAGATTGATTGTTTATTGTATCCCAGCCTGCAGAAGATGTGATAGCCCCAATTGCATCCGGAACTAAGGTTACTTGCGTTGGTTTGCATTCTAAAACCAAATCGATAAAATTGTGTTGCGGGTTTCCTTCGATATTATATTCGGTATGAACGATCGCTTTTAAATCGCGCGCATCCTGATAACGAATATGACGCTCATCCGGACGCGGGTGAATGGTGATTCCTTGTGCTCCAAATTTCTGGATATCGGTGGCCACTTTTAATAAATCAGGAACATTTCCTCCTCGTGCATTTCGAAGGGTTGCAATTTTATTGATATTTACACTTAACTTTGTCATATAAATAGATAATTAATTCTAGTAACACTATATTTGTTACGACAAAAATACAAAGTAAACGTAGCAGTTTTTGCTATTTTTTGATTATTTTGCATCAAATATCCTTAACAGATTTATGACAGAAATTATAAATTATATCACCAATGATTTCAGAGCGATAGATAGTCAGGAAACGATAGCCTTGGTTCAGGACTTTTTTGCTGATTTGAATTTTTCGCATTTTCCGGTTTTGGAAAACGGAATTTTCATTGGAAGTATCGCTGCTGATGATGTTGAAACTTTTGACACAGATAAAAAAGTTATTGATTACAAATACACTCTGGAACGCTTTTTTGCCAGAAAATCCATGATGTGGCTTGATGTTTTAGAAGTTTTTGCAAAAAATCATACCAATGCTGTACCGGTTCTTGATGAAAACAATACTTATATTGGATATTATGAAATGGAAGATATCATGAAATTTTTTCAGGAAACTCCATTTCTAAAAGAGCAAGGAGGTATTATTATCGTTCAAAAAGGGCTTTTAGACTATTCTATGGGACAGGTAACCCAGATTGTAGAAAGCAATAACGGCAAAATCCTGGGCTGTTTTGTATCTGAAGCTGATCTTGAAAATGTTCAGATTACCATAAAAATTGGTGTAGGCCCCATGAATGAAATTATTCAGACTTACAGAAGATATGGCTACGAAATCATTTCAGAACATCAGGAAGACGCTTATATCAATAGCCTTAAAGAACGTTCAGATTACTTAGACAAGTATCTTAATATATAGTATTGCTTGTTGAATCGGTTAATTGTTTAATCGTTTTAACGAAGAAAATTAACGATTAAACAATTAAACAAAAAATCGATTAAACATCAGATGAAAGTAGCCATTTACGGACAGTATTATCAAAATAGTACAGAACCTATTATTAAAGATATCTTTATATTTTTCAATACCAATAATGTCGAAATGGTAATTGAAGAAAACTTTCTGAAAATGCTTTATGAAAAACAACTCATTAAAAAAGAATACAAAACTTTTTCAGCAAATACTTCGTTAGATAATAGTTTTGAGATGCTGATTAGTATTGGCGGAGACGGGACTATTCTGAGAGCCGCAACTTTAGTTCGTAATTCAGGTGTTCCAATATTAGGAATTAACGCAGGAAGATTAGGATTTCTGGCCACTGTTCCTAAAGAAAGTATCGATAACTTTTTACAGTTTGTAATTGATAAAAACTATACCATATCTGAGAGAACTTTACTCAGCTTAACGTGTGACCCAAAAAATGACGCAATCGAAGAGAATCTAAATTTCGCCATGAATGAAGTAACCGTGAGCCGAAAAGATACCACCTCGATGATTACCGTTGATACTTATTTAAATGATGAGTATTTAAATTCGTACTGGGCAGATGGACTGATTATCTCGACACCAACAGGCTCTACAGGGTATTCTTTGAGTTGCGGAGGACCAATTTTAACTCCAAATGTCGAAAGTTTAGTAATAACACCTATTGCCCCACATAATTTAAACGCCAGACCTCTTGTCATTCCAGATAACACTGAGATTAAACTTCGTGTTTCCGGAAGAGAAGACCAATATTTAGTTTCATTAGATTCCAGAATTGCTTCGGTAAAGAATGAGTCGGTTTTAACAATTCGAAAAACAAACTTTAAAATAAACATGATAGAAATTCCGGGAGAAACTTTCTTAAAAACCTTACGAAATAAATTGCTTTGGGGAGAAGATAAGAGAAATTAAGCTCTTTTCTAATTCGTCACTATACGATAATACCACTTTTTGCCGTTCTGCATGTAGTGAATCATCATTAAATGTCTCAAAATCATATTGTAAATTGAAAAAAAAGCACATTTAACTAAAGGAACGTTGATTCGTATCGATAATTATTATATTTGCACGCAATTTTGAATTAAATGAAGAAAATTTTTAATTTATTGTTATGTTTTTTCCCCTTTATCACACTAAATGCTCAAATCAATGAGATTGGTGTTTTTCTTGGCGGAAGCAACTTTGTTGGTGACGTAGGAAGCACTACTTATATTGCCCCTGAAAAACTAGCTATTGGTATTTTGTATAAATGGAATAAAAGCCCGCGTCATTCGTATCGCTTTTCCTATACGCAATCGACTGTAGCAGGAAACGACTTAGATTCAGAAGAATCAGGAAGAAACCTGAGAGGTTACAGCTTCAAAAACGATATAAAAGAACTGTCTGCCGGTTTAGAATTTAATTTTTTCGATTTTAATCTGCATGATTATCATACAAAAGTTACTCCTTATATATATTCAGGATTAAGTTTTTTTCTTTATGATCAATTGTATCGCAACATAACAAATCCAAACGTGATGCAAAAGCAAAACGGAAGTTCGTTTGCTATACCTATTATATTAGGTATAAAATCGAATATAGCACCACAATGGGTATTAGGTGCCGAGGTTGGAGCGCGCTACACTTTTACGGATAATATTGACGGAAGTAACCCCAATACAAACAGTGCAAACGTACTAAAATTTGGAAATTTAAATAATAATGACTGGTATGTCTTTTCAGGTATCACTTTAACTTATACCTTTGGACAAAAACCTTGCTATTGCGCATATTAATAAAATGAATTTACTAGACTCTATAGATCAGACAAACTTACCCAAACATTTGGCCATAATTATGGACGGAAATGGCCGTTGGGCAAAACAACAAGGTTTTTTAAGAGCATTTGGTCATGAAAACGGAACAAAATCTGTAAAAAAAACAATTACAACTTGTGCCAAACTTGGCATCGAGTATTTAACCTTATATGCTTTTTCTACAGAAAACTGGAATCGTCCTAAATTAGAAGTCGAAGCATTAATGAAAATTTTAATAAATTCATTAAAAAAGGAACTTGTTACTTTACAGGAAAACAACATCAAACTTAATGCGATTGGAAACCTCGATAAATTACCAAAATCAGCTCAAAAAGAGCTGTTAGACGTAATAGATAAAACCAAAAATAATACACGTCTAACTCTAACCCTGGCTTTAAGTTACGGATCAAGAGAAGAATTGGTAAATGCCGTGAGAATCATCAGTGATAAAGTTAAAAATAATATAATTTCAATAGACGCTATTGACGATTCAATTATAAATGAGCATCTTTACACGCAAAATTTACCCGACGTAGATTTATTAATACGAACAAGTGGAGAACATAGAATAAGTAATTTTTTGCTGTGGCAAATTGCCTATGCAGAATTATATTTTACTAACGTCTTGTGGCCAGACTTTAAAGATCAAGATTTATATGAGGCTATTATTAGTTATCAAAAAAGAGAACGTAGATTTGGAAAAACCAGTGAACAAATTAAATAATATTTTAGTGTTACAAAAAAGAGTACAAATAGTCCTTACCCTACTTCTTTTGGGTAGTTTTTCACAAATAAAAGCACAAGAAAGAGTTCCTTTTGATCAGGGAAAAAAATATATTCTTGCTAAAGTTTCAGTTGTTGGTAAAATAAGCTTCAATGAACAAACTGTCGTAACCTTTTCAGGCCTTCAAAAAGGGCAGGAAATAGCCGTACCTGGTGAAGAAATCAGTGGCGCTATTAAAAAATTAGGCAAACTTGGCCTATTTGATGAAATAGCATTCTATGTAAATAAAATTGATAATGACAGCATCTACCTGGATCTTAACATCGTTGAGCTTCCTAAACTAAATGAAGTTAAATTCGTTGGTATCAAGAAAAGTAAAGTTGAAGGACTAATTAAGGATAACAATTTGACCAAAAACAAAATTGTCAACGAAAACTTAATTACCACAACCAAAAATTATATAGAAAACAAGTATAAAAAAGACGGATTCTATAACACCAAAGTTACCATTACAAATACGCTCGATACCGTAAATGGTCATCACGTAAATATGCTCGTTCGGGTAGACAAAGGAGATAAAGTAAAAATTAGCAGTATCGATTTCATTGGTAACAAACAACTTACCAGTTCTCAATTAAGAGCTGCCATGAAAGATACAAAGCAAAAAAATGTACTTCGTATTTTAAAATCTTCAAAGTTTATTCCTGAAAAATACAAAACCGACTTAGAAAAAGTTGTTGCTACCTATAAAGAAAAAGGATATCGCGATGCCCGTATTATTTACGATTCTGTTACTTATAACAAGAAGAAAAATATGCTTGCCATCAAAATAAAGATGGAAGAAGGAAACAAATATTATTTTGGTAATATTAAATTCCTTGGAAACACTGTTTATCCCGATCAATTGTTAAGCCGTTATTTAGGAATTAAAAAAGGAGAAACCTATAATGGTGTTTTACTTGAAAAACGTATCGCTGACAAAACAAAACCTGACGCAGAAGACATTACAAACTTATACCAAAACAATGGTTATTTGTTCTCTAATATCAATGCTGTAGAGGTAAAAACAGTAAACGATACTATCGATTTCGAAATCAGGGTTACAGAAGGACCTATAGCTTATTTTAATAAAATATCTGTAGTAGGAAACGATAAAACTAATGACCACGTTATCTACCGTGAGCTTAGAACCAAACCGGGAGAAAAGTACAGTAAAGAACAACTGGTTAGAACTATTCGTGAAATTGGACAGTTAGGGTTCTTTGATCCTGAAGCAATTGATCCAAAATTCAAAAATGTTGATGCCAGCGCAGGAACTGTTGATATCGAATATCATGTCGTAGAAAAAGGATCCAGCCAGGTAGAACTTCAGGGAGGTTATGGTGGTGGAGGTTTCATTGGAACCTTAGGATTATCTTTTAATAACTTCTCTGCCAGAAATATATTCAATAAAGAATCTTACAAGCCGTTACCAATGGGAGACGGTCAAAAAGTATCGCTTCGTTTACAAGGAAGTACTTATTTCCAAACGTATAGTATATCATTCTCAGAACCATGGTTTGGAGGAAAAAAACCTGTACAATTTAGTTCATCTATATCGTATAGTAAGCAATTCTTAAACAATTATGCAACAAGAAGTGTTGATAAGAGTAAAAGTTTTAACATCTTAACATTACAAGTAGGTTTAGCAAAACGTCTTACTGTACCGGATGATTATTTTGTGTTATCACAATCGGTGAGTTACCAACATTATGATTTAAATAATTACAACACAGGATTATTTACTTTTGGTAACGGAGCATCACGAAACTTAGCGTATACAATTGGAATTTCAAGAAGTAATAAAGGGGTTAACCCGATATTCCCAACTTATGGTTCAGACTTTAGTATTTCTGCAAAAGTTACACCTCCTTATTCCCTATTTAACGGAATCAACTATGGGGATTTGCAAAATGAAAAAGAATACAAAACACAATATACAGGGTCACCAACGTCAGGTGTAGACAAACAACCGCTTAATCCCGGGGACTATGTAAAAACAACAACCGTAGACGGACAAACCGGTTATGCAAGTGTTGGATCTGATTATGCAAGTGCTGATACGGATCAGGGTAAAGTCGATCAAAAGAAATACAACTGGTTAGAGTACTATAAAATTAAATTTAAAGCAGACTGGTATACTAAACTGTATGGTAAATTAGTTCTTAGAACATTAACAGAGTTTGGTTTCTTAGGTGCTTATGATCAATCAAGAGGAGTTGTACCATTTGAGCGTTTCTATTTAGGAGGAGACGGAATGCAGAGTTATTCAATGGATGGTAGAGAAACTATCGGGTTAAGAGGTTATGAAAACAACTCATTAACTCCTGTAAATGCCAACAATGAACAAATTGGAGCAACTATTTACAATAAATTCTCTATGGAATTACGTTATCCAATTACCTTAAAATCATCTGCATCAATCTATGCGTTGGCATTTTTAGAAGCTGGTTCATCATACCCTACTTTTAAAGATTACAATCCATTTGATCTTTATCGCTCTGCCGGAGTTGGATTACGTGTATTTATGCCTGCTTTTGGATTATTGGGTATTGACTGGGGGTATGGTTTTGATCCTCAGCCGGGAGAAACTAAAGCTCATGGTAAAGAAATTCACTTTATTATTGGACAGCAGTTTTAGTAGAAATTTTAGTACATTTGTTTGAAAATTTCAAATAGACTAATATTATGAGAAAACAATTTTTATTTATATTTTCGGCTTTGATGGTAGCATGTATAAGTCAGGCTCAAACCAGGACGACCAGAATTGGCTACATCGACATGGAATATATTCTAGAAAATGTCTCTGATTATAAAGAAGCTAAAGCTCAGTTAGAGTTAAAAGCCCAGAAGTGGAAACAAGAAATAGAAACGAAGAAACTGGACATCAATAAACTTAAAGATGGCCTTAAAGCTGAAAGAGCTTTATTGACCAAAGAACTTATTGACGAAAGAGAAACAGAAATAAAATTTCAGGAAGATGAAATGTTGAGCTACCAGGAGAAACAATTTGGAGCTAACGGAAACCTGATTCATCAAAAAGCCGCATTGGCAAAGCCTATACAAGATCAGGTTTTTACCGCTGTTCAGGATATAGCCGAAGCAAAAAACTATGACTTTATTTTTGACAAATCATCAGATCTAACAATGCTGTTTAGCAATAAAAGATTTGATATCAGTGATCAGGTGATACGTGTTTTGAATAGAACTGATAAACGCGAACAATTGACTAAAAAACAATTGAAAGATCAGGAAGCCAAAGAAAAAATCGAGAATGCAATTGACGAAAATCCGGCAATGCAGGACAGACAAAAAGCATTAGATGAGAAAAGAGCAGCCAGAGAAAAATTGATCGAAGACAGACGATTAGAGCAAGAGGCTAAGAAAAAAGAATACGACGACCGAAGAAAAGCAATTGCAGCTGAAAGAGAAGCGAAAAAAAATGGCACGTTTTCTGAACCAGCTAAAACAGATGCAGCCAAAACTGCTACTGACGCAACAGCAAAACCTGCCACAACAACAGGGACTGAACCAACAACTACAGCACCCGCAGTTGACAAAGCAGCAGAAAGACAAAGACTTTACGAGGAACGTAAAAAAGAATTAGAAGAAAGAAGAAAGAAAATTTTAGAAGAACGAGAAGCGGCTAAAAAAGCAAAAGAGGCCGAAACACAAAAATCAAATACGACCAATAATTAATTAATATTTTTAAAAATGATGAAACAAATCAAAACTTTACTAATTGCTGCAATACTTATTTTAGGAGCAAGTAACACAATGAACGCACAGGCTAAGGTAGCTCATGTTGATGTTAGCGAGATCATGTCGAAAATGCCTGCAATGCTGGATGCACAAAATCAACTACAAAAATTAAGTGGTACATACGATGCTGAATACAAAAAAATGGTTGACGAATACCAAGTAAAAATCAAAAAGTATGAAGGTGAAGCTACAACTGTAACTGAGGCTGTAAACACAGAGCGTTCTAAAGAAGTTCAGGACATGCAAAAAAGAATTGTTGATTACAGAGACAATGCTCAAAAAGAATTGCAACAAAAAGAAACTGACATCGTAAAACCATTAATGGAAAAAGTTAGAGCTTCTATCCAAAAAGTTGGAAAAGCTAAAGGTTTCCAATATGTATTAGATGGTTCTACTCTTTTATTATCTGATGGTCCAAACTTAACTGCTGATGTAAAAAAAGATTTAGGATTCTAAAAACACAGATTTCTTAAAACAAAAAAAAAACTGCTTAAACTTGCAAAAGATTTAAGCAGTTTTTTTTTACATTTAATTAAAACTAAAAAACGATAATATTCGCACATTTCACGTAAATTGAAATATAAATTTATTTCAAAAAACACTAAATTTGTACCATGACGAACAACAATCCTATAGGCGTTTTTGATTCCGGTATTGGAGGAACTTCCATCTGGAGCGCCATTCACGACTTACTTCCAAACGAAAAAACTATTTATTTAGCCGATAGTAAAAATGCTCCTTATGGTCAAAGAACAAAAGAAGAGATTGTTGCCCTGAGCAAAAAAAATGTTGACTTTTTGCTTGAAATGAATTGCAAACTTATTGTGATAGCCTGTAATACTGCCACAACAAATGCGATATTAGAACTTCGCGCAGAATACGACATACCATTTATAGGAATTGAACCTGCAATAAAGCCGGCTGCCAATAACTCAAAAACACAAGTTATTGGTATTTTGGCAACAAAAGGAACCCTAAACAGTGAGCTTTTCAATAAAACAGCAGAGATGTTCCAGAATACTAAAATAATTGAGCAGGTTGGCTATGGACTTGTTCAGCTTATTGAGGACGGAAATCTAAATTCTCCTGAAATGACGCAGTTATTAGAATCTTATTTACAGCCTATGATCGATGCAAATATCGATTATCTTGTTTTGGGCTGCAGCCACTACCCTTACCTAATTCCTCAGATAAAAAAAATACTACCTGAACACATTCACATCATTGATTCCGGAGAGGCTGTAGCGAGACAGACCCAAAATATTTTGCGTGAGAAAGTAGGTTTCACCAACAATCAAAAAAGCGACCCTGTGTTTTATGTCAATTCAAATCCTGAAGTTCTAAAATCAATTTTAGAGTATAAATATCCCGTAATCGAAAAGGACTTTTAATCTATTTTTCGCTTCACAAACCAGATTCCGTCTAAAGATAAGTTGAGAGATAGTTTATGATAATTTTCTTTTATCAGATTGTTCGAAATGGTGCCTTTTTGTCCGTATGAATACGAAATGTGCAAAGCAGAATAAGTGTTTTCGAGTGGCAAAGAAACTCCAAAAGAAATAGCGGCATTGTTTACCCTTTTTCCGTCGACTTCAAGATAACCGGTATCAAAATTTACTCCTGTTGCGTATTGAATTCTGTCCCAATATTTTCGGACATTCTTTTTGGTACTATAAGTAAATCCAAGTGCAAAACGATCCTGGTTGACAAAATTGCCATATAACTCAGATTGATTCGTACTGTTCCATAAACTTTTTTCATAATCTAAAGTCATATTCAGATTATTTTTAAAACGTTTGCTAATCCCGATTCCCATTTCTAAAGGCATATAATAATCGTCTGTATCTGAGACAACATTCGACTCAACAGTAGTAACTACATCGTCAGCAACGGTTTTCACCGTCTGAACTTTGGATGCCTTAATTTGAGTTGGCATTTTAAAAGTTGTAGCGATCGTAAAAGTAGAATCTATCTTATATTGTGCCCCTAAAGTAGCCCGTAAACCGTTGTAATGTGTTTTTTTCTGAATATTGGTGATTGAATTCAAAATCAGGAAACTCCTGCTATCATTTGTACTTCCAAACAATAAGGCTGCCGATGCTCCAACAGATAATTTTTTCCCGAATCGATACCCATAAGAGAAATCAAAATTGTTCAGTCCGCCAGAACCAGTAGCCGTTAGATAATAATAATCCTGACTATTTTCTATTGGTAATTTAAGATTAGAAATTTTAAAAGCAGCACTTGAATAAGGTTTTAAAGCCACACTAAAACTGGAGTTCTTAGTAACCGGAAAAGCAAAAGCAATATGCGAAAACTGAAAATTATTACGTGTTTCGCTTTTAGAGCTATTTTCATAGGTTGTAGCAATAGCTTTTCCTCCAACATCAAACATAAAGTGATTCTGAGGCAAATATCCTAATGAAGCCGGATTTAAATTATTTATAAAAGTATCTGATGGCAAAGCAATTCCGGACGAACCAATAGAAGGAATTACACCAAAATCAGCATCATACAAACTGCCAACTCCATATAATGAATAAGGTGAACTTGAAATACTTTGGGAAAACGAAGTTAGCGACAGTAATATGAAGCCACTTAAATAGACTATTTTACTTTTCATTAATAAGAGATGTAATAAATTTTAAGCTGGATTTTATTGTTCAAATGTTTTTGATCTCCTAAAACAATCCTATTTACTGATTTGGAAATTGCCGGCAAGGTTAGAATAAGAGAAGATCTTGAATCTGATGCCTTTAGCATTTCTTTCTGTAAAAAAGCACCAATTGGAATTGTATACCCAATGTTTTCATTAAATTCATCACTTTTTTTATTCAGAATACCAAAAACTGCCGTACCGGCAGAATTCACTAATGAACCGCTGAGTCTATTCAAATTATCACCCACATAAACCTTTAGGGAATCAGCCAGAGGATATTTTTCAGAAAAACTATTAGTAACGGGTTTCAGTAGTATTTGAGCATCTACAATCGCCCCATTGGCCGAAATGTGTTTAAGCTGTTTAACGTTCGGAAAATCGATCCTGCAGGCCACCCCGGAACCGGACTGAATAAACCCCTGCCTATTGGTTAGCGCGCTGGATAGTTTACTGCTGGACACAGGCAAATTCTCCAGTATGGTTCCCCGTTTATCAGATGAAATGGCGTTAAACTGTTTTGTGGCATCAGTAATCGTAAAATCCAATATAAAAGGAACTTCTTCAGCGTCTCCCTGATATTTTGAATAATATAACCGGACCTTACTTGTTGTTACGTGAAAACCAACAACACTGGCAGAGTTTGAAGTTGACGGAACGAGAACGAGACCTTTTAGATATTCATTAAAACTATCAAAGTCTGTAATCTCTCTTTTCTTTAATTTCTGGAAAAGAGCAGCTCCAAAAGCATCACTCATTTTTATATTGATTGAGTCTTTTTCGATTGGCCTTGGCTTGTATGAAATTGTTCCTAAACTTTCATCACTATAAGTTAGTGACGAATTGTTATAAAAACTTTTATCATCAGTATTGGGCTTTACTTTTTGAGTCAGTCGGTGAATATCGAATGTTTGCACTTTTGTGGTATCACCATAATAATAGTTGTCATATTTTAAAACCATCGCAATAGAGTCAAAAACATAATTCGTTGTTTCTGTATCAGAACCACTAGTATTTAGTGCATATGAACTTGAAGCCAATTGAAAATAACTATTTGATTTTACTTTTCCAAAGATTGGATCTTCGTAATTACCAATCAAAATTCGGTTTTGACTTGAGGTAACAAGAGAATCGAAATTTATCGTAGACATCTCTACCGTTACAGTATCAATTAAAATGACTTTATTACCCACAGCCAAATAATCTGATCCTACGACAAATTCGCCGGCATCAGAATCCGTTCCGCATGAAATCACGGTCACTGCCAAAAACAACATCAATATAAACTTGTGCATAATCAATTTTTTGAACAAATATAAAATGCACTCTCCGGCACTACACTATAACATATACAGCCCAGCACTTTTACACTATAAAAAGCAAAAAATCATCTACCATAGATTAATATCAACAAATACTTCACTCAGCCTTAAAAAATGCCGTTTAGTCTATCAAAAAGTACCGTACATATATCTTCTTTTTTTTAAAACCAGTTGCCACCTACTTTTGAACCAATAAATAAGTAATGAAAACAAGGTTTTTAATTTGTTCGTTTTTTTTGATTTCAATGTTCAGTATAAAAGCTCAGGAGAACTTTTCGGCAAGCATGAATCTAAAAACAGAACCAACGGATAAAATTGAATTTAACGAAACCAATATTGGTATATCGTTTAATAAAAAAACAGGAGCCGGAAACAAAATAACAAACACATTAGAATATTCGAATTTGAAAGTAAACTATGATTTAGACAGCAATACGAAGTACGAGAATTTAGATCAATTCAATCAGATTAAGAACAAGTTTGAATTTTCTCATGAATTTTCAAATACGACCAATCTGAATTTTTCAATTACTCCAATGGTAAATTTTCAAAGTAATTTAAACACTGATGATTTCTCGCTTTTAGGAAGCCTTGAAATTATCCAAAAAATAAATGCAAAAACATTTATCAGTCTTGGAGTATCCAGAGCAACTGCTTTTGGTTCTCCTAAATTTATTCCTGTTTTCTCCTTAAACTACCAGATAAACAACGAATCTTCTTTATTAATTGGTTTTCCGGATTCAAAAATTTCATACTCTAATAATATTCGGAACAAGTTTAGCCTGAGCAATAGTTTTAATGGTAATTTTTATCATTTAGATCCGCAAAAAAATCTAAATGACAATGCATCAAAGGTAAGTTTGTCCCAAATGACTTCGGCACTTGAATACGAAAGAAATGTAGACAAAAACTGGTTTCTAAATTTTAAAGCCGGATATGATTTTAATAAAAAATACAATCTGATCGATAATGACAATCATAAAGTATATGACTTTAATACCGGTAACGGTTACGTTTTAGGAATTGGCATCAAATACAAACAATAAATAAATTTAATACACTATGAATAATTTAAAAAAAGGAATATTATTCGCGGCATTGTTTTCGAGTCTCTTTTTTATAGGCTGCAGCAACGACAATAACGACGATGATTTAATGGGAAACTGGGTAAAAAAATCAGCATTTGATGGTCCTGCACGATCTAGCGCAACCAGTTTTGTGATTGGAGATTATGCTTATGTAGCAACTGGTTATACAGGTGATGTGTATTTAAAAGACTTATGGGCATATAATTCTAACGGGGATTATTGGGAACAAAAAGCAGATTTTACAGGTGTTGGAAGAAGTTCTGCTTCCAGTTTTACGCTTAATAATAAAGGCTATATTGGTCTGGGATATGACGGAACGAACAGATTAAAAGATTTTTATCAGTATGATCCAACAAGCAACAGCTGGGCTCAAAAAACCGATTTTGCAGGAACAGGCCGTTATGCAGCAGTAGGTTTTCAGGTTGGCGGAAAGGCTTATTTTGGAACTGGTTATGATGGAAACTACCTAAAAGATTTTTATCAATACAACGACCAGACCAATTCATGGTCACTGGTAAGTGGATTTGGAGGTAATAAAAGACGTAATGCCACAGCTTTTGTAATTGGAGACAAGGCTTATTTAGTAACCGGAAGTAATAACGCTGTTTATCAGGAAGATTTTTGGGAATTTGATCCTGCTACAGAAGTATGGACCAGAAAACGTGACATCAATAAAAATACTGATGACGACGTTACTTTCAATGATAAATATGCCATTGTTCGTTCGAATGGCTCCAGTTTCTCTATGAATGGTCTAGGATATGTTGTAGGTGGAGAAAATATAAAAACAATCTGGGAATATAATCCAACAACCGATGTATGGATAGAGAAAACCCCTATGGAAGGTGCCAGCAGAACAGATGCTGTTGCTTTTACAATCAACAATCGTGGTTTTTATATGCTTGGAAGAGTAGGTTCGACTTATTTTGACGATACCTGGGAGTTCAAACCTTTAGAAGAACAAAATGACAACGATAATTAATGTAAAAAGACAATTCTTCTGGAGTAAAATCCAGAAGAATTTATTGTTTCTTTTGCTGATTTTACAATTTACAGCGTGTGTAAAAAACGAAAGTTTTAAATCGGAATCCTTCAAAACCACCTCAGGTTGGGGATATACAATTGCTTTTAAAAATAAAATTATCATAAAGCAATCTATCATTCCGGTAATAAACGACACTAAAAGCTTTGCAACAGAAAATGATGCACTAAAAGTAGCTCATTTAGTAGTAGACAAACTCAATCAGAACATATCACCAACGGTAACCAAAAATGATTTAATTTTATTGAAAATTAAATTATAAATGACAATAGATACTATCAGAAATACGAGTTCAAATAAAATCTTATTCCATTCTATCATATGGGTCTTCTTTATTCTGACTTCATTAATTCAGTTTTATGAAAGTCCGTTCAGGATCAACAATGATTTCTATGTACAATGGGCCACAGGAATTATCCTGTTCTATCTCAATTATTTTTATTTGGTTCCCGTATTACTTTTAGAAAAAAAATACTGGCTCTATTTTGTATTTGTTTTTGCTCTTATTTTATTGTTTATGATCATAAGGATCAATTATTTTATTCCTGACTTTTCGCAGGTACGACAATTAAAGCCAAGCAACACCATACATACCATACCACCGGAAGACTTTAAATTAATGTATAAAGGCCGAAGAGTGAGAGCCGCCGTACTGGCAACAAGGCAGCCTTTATTTTTTAAGATTGGCCCCTCGTTTTTCTATATCTTAATTATTACCATAAGTGCTATTATCAGAACGCTTACAGAATTTTATAACAATCAGCAAAACAAATTAATTGCCGAAACACACCGAACAAATACGGAACTGATTTACCTGCGCAAACAAACCAATCCGCATTTTTTATTCAATTCCTTAAATAGTATTTATTCCCTGGCGCACAAAAAATCTGATTTGGTACCTGATGCCATCGTGACATTATCAGAATTAATGCGATATATGCTTTACGAAACAGATAATAAAACGGTGGCTTTAGAAAAAGAAGTCAATTATATCCAGAATTATATCGAATTACAAAAACTCAGGCTGAACAACATCGAAGACATCATAATTAATGTACATGGTGATACTAAAAACAAGTTTATCGAACCTTTATTACTTATTTCGTTTGTTGAAAACGCATTTAAATACGGAACTGATTACAAAGGTGCAGCGCATGTAAAAATCAAGATTTTTATTCTCGACAACAGTCTTGACTTCTGGATAGAAAATACGATCGAAAACTATGTAAAAGATCCTGAAAATTCAGGAATTGGATTGCTAAATATTCAAAACCGACTGGATTTACTCTATCCTAATGCGCATGAACTTAACATAACGCAAGACAATGAATATTATCGTGTGCATTTGAATTTAAAACTAGATAAAATTCAGACAGCAATAAATTAATTATGAGATAAAACTATAACAGTAAACCAATAGTTTGAGCTGTCCTGTATTTTATGATAATTTTAAAACTTAATTTACTGGTTTAAAACTACTTTTGAGCACCAAATAAAATCTTTAAATCTAAATCTTCAACAAATGAAATGTGTAATTATAGACGATGAACCTTTAGCGGTTGAATTATTAGAAGATTTTGTTCGAAAGGTAGATTCACTGGAACTTATCAATACTTTTAATAATGCTATTGATGCTGTTTCATTTATCAATCAGAATAACGTTGATTTGATTTTTCTGGACATCCAAATGCCTCATTTTTCCGGAATTGATTTCCTGAATACCATCGAAAAAAAGCCTCTGGTAATTTTTACAACAGCTTATTCTGATTATGCCGTTGAAGGTTTTAATCTTGGCGCTGTAGATTATTTGGTAAAACCTATTCCGTTTCATCGTTTTTTAAAATCGGTTGTACGTGCACAACAGGTTTTAAATCCGGCAACTGCCATTCAGGCCATTTCTGAAAACACGACAGCTCCTGAATTAGAACAGGATTTTATGTTTGTGCGAGCCGAATATGAAAACGTCAAAATGAATTTTGCCGATATTTTATTTATTGAAGGATTAAAAGATTACGTTAAAATTTATACTACAGATAATAAATTTACACTGACTTTAATTAGCTTAATAAAGCTCGAAAATTTACTTTCGAGCAAAGGTTTTTCACGAATTCACAGATCGTATATCATCAATATAAAACATGTAAAATCGATACAAAAGAATAAGGTTTTAATTAGCGATAAGCGAATTCCGATAAGCGAAAGTTATAAAAATGCTTTTTTCGAAAGAATCAACTTGTAAGTATTTAAATTCCAATAAAATCCCGATAGCTATCAGGACCAAATTCCAGAAGTCAAACATCATTGGAATTTGGATTTTATTTTTATAACTCGTTTTTAAACCAGCTCGAATACATTACGTAATTGTTCGAAATACGTTCAATTTCGCCTGCAAAATCTGATTGATCAATGTCTTTTACTTTTTTTGCAGGAACACCTGCGTAAATAGTTCCTGATGCCACAATTGTATTTTGTGTCACCACAGCTCCGGCTGCTATAATCGAATTGCTTTCTACTACACAATTATCCATTACGATAGCGCCCATCCCAATCAAAACATTGTCATGAATCGTACATCCGTGCACGATGGCATTATGTCCTATCGAAACGTTATTTCCTATAATAGTAGGATGTTTTTGATAGGTACAATGAATAATTGCACCGTCCTGAATATTAACCTTATTTCCTATCGAAATAAAATTTACGTCTCCGCGAATAACAGCATTAAACCAAACGCTGCAGGAATCACCAAAAACAACATCACCAACTATTGTAGCGTTTTCGGCAACATAGCAATCCTCTGGAATAGAAGGCTTTTTTCCGTTTACAGATTTAATAAGCATGATAAAAAATTTAATTAATTGCCGGACAATTACAATCGTAACGTTCCTTTGTACAAAATAAATTGATCCCCAAAGTAATTTGATGGTATCCTCCCGTATCAAATTTTACGTCGCCGGTGACCTGCGAATAGGTATAAGCAAACATAAAGTTCTTATAATTGACACCTACTATAGGCGTGATATATTGCAGTTTTTGACCTGCTACTCCACTTGCTGTACTGTATTGTGCACCATCAAAACTTCTTCTGTACGATAATGCTGCCCACAAGCTTCCAAAATCCATATTCTTATAAGCCTTCATGTTCAAATCAATAGACTTTTGTCTGGTTTTATCAAACAATTGAAACAAAACCGATGGTTCCCAGGTAATACTGTTCCTTTTACCAAAAACATATCCTGCACTTAGTAAAAATTTTCTAACATTATCGCTCTCATAATCCGTATACAATTCTCTTCTGGTTTCAAGCAGTCCCTGTACTGTGGCGTGCGCATAAAAATCAAGATAGTTATACGACGCTCCAACATCAACATTGAAATAAGAATCTTTCTGAATTTGCCCGAAAACAATTGGGTCAAAAGTTCCGCCAAATTTAGTCTCATCCAGCTGGCTCTGGATCAATCCTCCGCTAATACCAAACGAAAGCTGATTTAGATCGAGTTCATCTCTCGAGAACATAATATGATGCGCATAAGTAAGCTTTACCCCTTTTTGCGAATGATAACCGTTTTTATCATTAAAAATAATAATTCCGGCTCCGGACCGCTCTCCTACTCTGCCATTAAAAGTTAAGGTTTGAAGCTGTGGTGCATCTTCCTGACCAAACCATTGTTTCCTGGCCGTTAATCTTATCTTAGCACAATTGGCAGCACCCGCCATTGAGGGATGAATCAAGTAATAATTATCTGATAAATAATCGGAATAAACAGGTATTCCTTCCTGAGAATAGGAATAAGATGTTACGATTAAAAAAATAAATAAAACCCTGATTCTAAATTTCATAAAGGTAAATTAGTTTATATAAATTTTAGACTCTGATAATTTAATACGATTAATTTGAAAAGAGTCTTAATTATTTTATTAAAAAATCAAATATAGGTATTAGTAGAAAATAACTTTACTAAATTTGTAGAAAATTACAAATCATGACAAAAATCACCATAAAAGAAACTCAAAATCCAACTATACTAAAGTTCGAATTTGAAGATTTCATTACAAAAAATCAAAATTTTGAATTTAAAAATATCGATGAAGCCCAATCATCACCCTTAGCACAGCAATTATTCTATCTTCCGTTTGTAAAAACTGTCTATATTTCAGGAAACTTTATTGCGATCGAAAGATACAGTATTGTTGAATGGGACGATGTAAAAGATGCTGTTGCAGAGCAAATTGCCTCATTTGTAGACAAAGGTGGGGTGATCATCAAAATCGATGAAAATCAGCCTAAAAAGCAACCTATTACAGTTTACGGAGAAACAACTCCAAATCCTGCAGCCTTAAAATTTGTAGTAAGCAGAATGCTGACCAGAAATGCGGTTGAATACAAAAATATCGATCAGACTGCTTCTTCTCCACTGGCAAAAGAATTGTTTAAATTTCCTTATGTAAAAGAAGTTTTTATCGATGAAAATTATATTTCGGTAACCAAATATGATATCAACGACTGGGATGAAATTACTTTAGAAGTAAGAACATTTATCAAACAATATATCGAAAACGGAGGAACTGTTTTAGACGAAAGTTTAATCGAAGTGGCAACTAAAAACGATGTTACAAAAGATGAAGCATTTGACAAATTAGATGTTACATCGCAACAAATCATTAATATATTAGAAGAATATGTAAAACCTGCAGTTGCGGCTGATGGTGGAAACATTGCCTTTGATTCTTATAATGAAGATGACAAAACCGTAAAAGTAATTTTACAAGGTGCCTGCAGCGGTTGTCCTTCATCTACTTTTACTTTGAAAAGCGGAATCGAAAATATGCTAAAAAGTATGTTAAACGATGAAGCTATTAAAGTAGAAGCTGTGAATGCTTAATTATTTATTCGAAAAAATATCTAAAGCACCTCAAATGGGGTGCTTTTTTTATTAAATTCATATCTACTTAATTTTCAGTGAATTATTCTATTGTGATGTGCTAAAAATAGTTAATATTGTATTCTAAACCAATAATATAAAACTATGGGATTATCATCATTTTTCAAGAATCTATTTGGCTCAGCCAAAGATTCAACTACAGATTTGGCCAATCAGGTCGAAGTTAAGTTCGAACAGGCTAAAGAAGCTGCAGCTCCTTATATTGACAAAGCAGAAACTTTTGCGGAGGAAACAATTGCAAAAGCAAAAGAAGCTTCAGAACCCATCCTTGAAAGCGCGGCCGAATATGCGCATAAAGCCAAAGATATCGTAAGCGAATATGTAGAAAAAGCATCAGATTCGATCAGTGATGTAATCGATACTGTAAAAGAAAAAACGGGTGAAGTTACTGATACAACCAAAACTATAGCTACAGAAACTGCAGCAGATGCCGCTGCAAAAACCGAAACCGCAACAGACGAAATTATCGATACTATTCCTCCTAAGGAATAAGATCTCATTTTTTCTAATAAAAAGAAATATATCTATATTTGCAGCATTAATATACCTTCTCGTTTGAGAAGGTTTTTTTATTCGAAAAATATGAACCTCAATCCAGATCAGGTTAGCAATTATGTTACGAAATATGCTGACGTATTAGTTGATTATTCTCTTAAACTAGTTTCTGCCTTTATTATTTTATTTGTTGGTATCTACGCCATCAGATTAATCAACAGAATCATTACGAAGGTAATGGTACAAAGAAATTTAGATCCTACCTTAACAAAATTTCTTTCGGATATCCTGATATGGGCACTCCGAATTTTATTGTTCGTTACTTTTATTTCAAAACTAGGCATCGAAACATCATCATTTGTTGCTATTTTAGGAGCAATGGGTCTTGCCGTAGGTTTATCATTACAGGGTTCGCTTTCTAATTTTGCAGGGGGAATGCTAATTATCGTTTTCAAACCTTTTAAAGTTGGTGATACGATCGAAGCGCAAGGCGTTATTGCAACAGTTTCAGAAATTCAAATCTTTGTAACTAAAATGATTACCGGCAACAACCAGACTGTTTTTGTACCAAATGGTTCTTTGTCAAACGGAACTATTATTAACTACTCTATGCAGGGAGAAAGAAAAGCCGATTTGACTTTTTCAATTTCGTACGATTCAGATATTAAAAAAACAAAAGACATTTTGTTAGAGGTTCTCACCCAAAATCCTAAAGTACTTAAAAAACCTGCTCCGGAGGTTTTCGTAAAAAACCTAACAGCTGCTTCTATAGATTTTGCAGTACGTCCGTGGGCGACAAATGCCAATTACGGATCGGTAGTTTCAGATACTTTAGAGAATTGCAAAGTGGCTTTAGACCAAGCCGGAATTTCGGTTCAGCCTTATACTATTCAAAAATAAAATACTTTATTGTTTTTTTGATGGAGGTGCCATCATAAAATCTTTTAAATAATACGGTTCAAAATAAGCGACATCTACAGTGTCGCTTTTTTGGTATTTATCATAACTGATTTTACTCATTGCAGCGGCTGAGGGATATTTAATTTCTTCTAAAAACACAAAGTTTTCTTTAGTTAAAACCGGTTTGCATTTATCGGTACAATCACCTACAAAATAAATGGTTTCTGTATAGGCTGCAAAAGAATCTTCAGTAATTACTTCTGCTTCGATTGGTCTTTCAATTTCTAAATTGGCATTAAAAACTTCGCTATAAACTTCCATTCTTCTCGCATCCAGCATCGGAATAATTTTTCCGTCAGTAACATTGGCTTGTGATGCCAGAGTCAATAAAGTATCTACTGCAATTAAAGGAATGTTCAGGGCATAACACAACCCTTTTGCTGCTGAAACTCCAATTCGCAAACCTGTATAAGAACCAGGTCCCTGGCTCACGGCAATCGCCACTAAATCCTGAACCGAAATTCCTCCTTCGGCAATTACTTCTTCTATAAAAACATGCAGCTTTTCGGCATGCGAATAGCCTTCTTCTGCGATTTCTTTACAAACGATTGTTGCTCCGTTTTTTGCAATGGATACTGAGCAATTTTTAGTAGCCGTTTCTATATTTAGAATAAAAGACAATGTGTTTATTTTTAAATTAATTATTTATGTCAGACTGAAAATCCCGAGACTTAGGGACTCTCAGTCAGACAATATGTTTAAAGAGATTTTATTTATTTCTTAGGCAAATCAGCTTTTTTAAGCTTGACTTTATCACCTGAATTAAGATCCTTAGAAACTGTAGTATAAGGTCCGGTAATTACCATATCACCAGGTTTTAATCCTGACATTACTTCAATATTTGTATCGTCCTGAATACCTGTTTTAATAATTCTGATTTTAGCTTTATCGCCTACTTTTACAAAAACGCATTCGAATTTTTTATCGCTTTTTGGCGCTGCTTTTTTATCATCACTTGGCTCTTCAACTTTAACATCTTTTACAGCAGTAGTATCAGCTTTCACCACTACAGAACTAATTGGTACTGCCAGAACATTATTTTTAGTTCTTGTAATGATATCTACAGTTGCCGTCATTCCTGGTCTAAAAGGCGAATAAGTATTAGGTTGACCTTCCAGCAAATCCTGATAGGAGTCTTTTAGTATACGAACCTTAACTTTAAAATTGGTTACCTGATCTGATGTTAGGGTTGTACTTGCAGAATTAGAAATACTGGTTACTGTACCTCTGAATTTCTTTTTTAGATAAGCATCTACTTCAACATTTGCCTCATCGCCAATTTTTACTTTTACAATATCATTTTCGTTGACATCTACTTCAACTTCCATATTGTTTAGGTTGGCTACTCTCAAAAGTTCTGTTCCCGCCATTTGCTGGGTCCCCAAAACACGCTCTCCCAATTCAACATTTAAAACAGAAATTGTTCCATCAGCCGGAGCATAGATTAAGGTACGTCCTAAATTATCTCTTGCTTCTGTAACAGATGCCGAAGCACTCTGAACGTTATAATAAGCATTTTGTCTTGTTGCTTTTGCCACTTCATAAGTCGAAATAGCCTTATCCCAATCTGATTTTGAAATTACGCCTTTATCATATAAAGTTTTATTGCGTTCGTAATTTGCTTTTGCTTCTTTATAACTTGCTTCAGACTGTGTTAATCCCGCTTTAGTTCCTGATAAATTTGCAACAGACCTGTCTAATCCGGAGGTATATAAATCAGGATTTATCTTAACGAGTAAATCTCCTTTTTTTACTACCTGTCCTTCTTTTACATTAAGTGCAATAATTTCGCCTGAAACCATCGACGACAATTTCACTTCAATTTCAGGCTGAATTTTACCTGTTGCCGAAACCGTCTCAACAATGGTTGAAGCTATTACTTTTGAAACCTCTACTTCTTTTCCTTCATCTTTATTCCCTATTACCCCTGCTTTCGAAAGACCAATTAAAACGGCAATAATAACTATCGCACCACCTAGTAAGAAATAAATTGTTTTTTTTGACATAATAAATTATTTTGTAATAATTGGGACAATTGGAATTCCAAAGTAGAATTCAAGTATTTTTATCTTAAACATGTAATCGTATTTTGTTCTTATAACGTCTGACTGCGCATTGGTTAACAATGTTTGCGCCTGAGTAAAATCGAATGAATTCATCAAACCAACATCATACTTTTCTTTTGCATAGTTGTAAGCTTGTTGTCTTGCTTCTAACGTTACTGTTGATGATTCGTACGCATTTAAAGCTCCTTTTGCATCTGTAAAAGCAGTATAAACGTTACGTTGCAAATCTAAACTTTTTTGCTCTAAATCTATTTTAGATTTCTCTAAACTTACCTTATTTCGTTCAACATTATTTTTAACTGAGAAACCATTAAAAATAGGAACACTCAACTGAAAACCAAAATTATGTCCTTTGTTATCACTAAACTGATCTAAAATTGGGAGCGGACCGGCTAAAATTGGCTGATCATTAGCATCAACTCCTATAATTCTGTCACTATAACTGGCTCTGGTACTAAATTGATAAAAACCTCTAAGTGTTGGCTGATAAGCCCCCTTTGCAATAGCAACATTTTTCTCTGCCACTTCAAGATTTGTCTGGGCCAGTTTTAGCTCTGTTCTTATTTCTTTGGCTTTGTTATAAATATCAACCGGAGTTTGTGCCAGTATATTATTTTCATCTTTTGCGTTTGTATCATCTACAACATCAAAATCTGCAAATTCTTTTAGCTGTAAAAGCTGTGCTAAACTTAGTTTAGAAATCAACAAACTATTTTCGGCAACAATGATGGCTTGCTGATCGGTTGCCTCAGTAGCTTTCAAATCGTATAAATCGCCACGGGGAATTGTACCTGCATTAACCATTTCCTGAGAGCGGGCCAAACGTTTCTGATCAATCGCCAATTGCTCTTTCTTTACTTTTAAATTTTCTTTATTAAAGAGGATTTCCAAAAATGCATTGGCTACATTCAACGAAATATCTTCCTGCATTTTCAATAGTTGATATTTTGATGCTATAATAGAAAGTTTAGCTCTTCGATACGTATTTTGATTTTGTAAACCTTTATAGATATCAACACCAGCATTAACGGCCAATGAAGAATATTGTGTTGTTTGAGTTGTCGCAATATTCGTAACAGGGTTAACATTCAGACCGATGTTCCAGGAGTGTGACGCATCTCCGCTTACTGATGGAAGATAGTTACCAAATGCACCTTTTTTATCAATTGCAGCATTTTTTACATCTAATTCTGATAATTTTATGGTGATGTTATTATCTAATGCATAACGCACGCATTCTTCTAATGTCCATTTTTTTGATTGTGCCTGAGCTGCTAAACCAAACCCAAAAAGCATGGCAAAAACGAGACTATTATATTTATTTATTTTCATATATTTTGAATGAAAGCGCAGTAAAACGATGCTACGCAAATTTAACATTTTTTAAACCCAAAAACTCTTTTTATACTTTCAAATTATTTTTTCTCTCCTTCATTGATCAAACCCTGATTCCAGATTTTAATCTTATCCGTATTTTTAAGCCCGCTTTTAACCTGAACATAAATTCCGTCACTAACTCCTAAGACCAAGTCTTGTCTTTTAAATTTTTGAGGTGCCGTTTCTACTTCAACATATGGTTTTTGTGTTTTTTTATCAAATTGAACCAACGATTCTTTTACAGCCAGCACTTTATCTGCTTTTTCTAAAATGATAGAAGCATTGGCGCTTAAACCTGCTCTGATAAAAGTTTCATCTCTATTCTCTAACTTTGCTTTTATTTCAAATTGAATTGCGCCATTTTCTACAACTCCTTTTGGGGCAATATCCGTTAAAGATGCTTCGAATTTTTTGTTTTCGATAGCTCCTACTGTAATTTCAATTGGCATTTTTTCTTTGATTTTACCTACTTCAGATTCATCAATTTTTCCAATAAAAATCATTCTTCCAACATCTGCAACACTGGCGATTGTAGTTCCTTCATTAAAATTATTACTTTCAATAACCTGATTTCCTACTTTTACCGGAACTGCTAAAACCATTCCGTTTACCGTAGAACGAATTAGGGTATTTGCATAACTTCCTAATGATGTTGTTGTTCCTGTTTTTACGATATCCAAGCTTTGTTTCGCAGCCAGATAATTTTGTTTTGCCTGTGTATAAGCTAATTGTGCTGCATCAAAATCATTGGCAGAAATTACATCTTTATCAAACAATGTTTTTTGTCTTTTATAGATTTTTTCCTGATTGTCTAAAGCAATTTTAGCTGTTTGTACCTGATTTTGAGTATTACTAACATTAGACACGTTAGCCACAACTCTAATTTTGGCGATCATATCTCCGGCTTTGATTTTCTCTCCGGCTTTAATATATACTGCTTCTATAATACCTGAAATGTTTGGTTTGATGAGAACTTCTTCATCAGGCTGAATATTACCCGTTGCAATTGCAGTTTTTACGATCGTTTTAACCTCTGCTTTTTCGGTTTGAAAAACAATTGGAGATTGTTTATTTTTAGCATACAAATAATATAGTGCGCCAAAGAAAACTATAGCAATAAAGATTAAAATGGTTACGGTTACTCCTTTTTTCATTTTGTTTTTGGTTTAATCGATTATATTTTGATTGATAATTTATTCTGTTCGTAAAGCGTCTACAGGCTTTACATTAATTGCGGTCTGCGCCGGGATAAATCCTGCGAGCAAACCTGATCCTACTAATATTAATAAAGCAACAAATACAACTCTTAAATCTACGCTTGGATTAGCAAACATAGTATTACTTCCCGGCGGCATCGATTCTAATGCCATATTCAGCAATGCAATCACGCCGGTTGCCACAGCAACACCAAACATCCCCGAGATAATAGTCAAAAATATAGATTCTGATAAAATCTGCCCTCTGATTGCTCCCGGAGTCGCTCCCAGCGCTCTGCGAATCCCGATTTCTTTAGTACGTTCTTTAACTACAATCAGCATAATATTAGAGATTCCGATTACGCCTGAAATAAGCACTAAAGATCCTACAAAATAAGCAATGATTTTTAAGATATCAAACAAACTTTGCACTTTACCAAATTGTTCGTACAAATCAAAATTTCCAACAGCACGATCGTCTTTTGGATGTATAGAATGAAGCGCCTTAATCTGTTCTAAAATTTTTGGTTTTAAATCTGTAATAGAAACTTCATCTATTGCGGTAAGCGCCATCCAGCCCACTTTATCTCCATAATTAAAAGCTTGCTGAAAAGTCGTAAAGGGTACAAATATATTCTTTTGTTCTTCTTCTGCATTTCCGCCGGTTTGTTTGGAATTATAAACTCCCACTACCATAAAATTAATTCCGTTTATTTTTAAGTAAGTCCCAACCGCCTCTTCTTCTTTGCCATAAAGTTCGCTAATAACTCCTTTTCCAATGACTGCTACCTTTCTTTTCTCCTCAATATCCTGTTGATTTACAAAACGGCCTTTGATGATATCCATTGGCTGTTGTTTGATCAATTCAGGATAATCTCCATAAACAGAAAAAGCAGATGTTTTTGTACCACGTACCACATTGTTTGTTCCGTTATTAGAATTTCCTAATTGATTTCTTGGCGAAACGTATAACAAATCCGGAAAAGCAGCTCTTAAGGCTGCAACATCACTATTTCTAAAATCATAACGGCGTGTTTTAGGCAAACCTTTATATGCTTTTGATGTGGTCTGACTCCACATAAACATTGTATTTGTGGCTATTCCGTCAAAATCTTTTTTTACTCCATTTTCGAGGCCTTTTCCGGCTGCAAGCAATATGACTAATATAAATATTCCCCAAAATACTCCAAATGCAGTTAGGACCGTTCTGAAAACGTTGGCTGTTAAAGCCTGTAAAATCTCGTCCCAATTATCTTTCTTAAACATAATTTATTCGTCTCTAAGTGCTACAATAGGTTTTATTTTGGCGGCTCTGTATGCCGGAAAAAATCCGGCCATTGCACCTGCAAAGACAAGCAATACCAAGGTGGTTAATGCCACACTGAAATCTACCTCAGGATTCCTGAAATATTCACTTTGAACCATAGGCCCTACAAGTTCTAACAGTAATAAACTTGCCAGCAATCCTACAAAACCAGCAATGGTAGTAATAAAAATAGATTCGTGGAGTATCATAGAAATAATAGAAAACGGAGATGCTCCCAAAGCTTTTCTAATGCCAATTTCTTTGGTTCTTTCCTTTACTATAATAAGCATGATATTACTTACCCCCACAACTCCGGCAATAATGGTACAAATACCTACCCACCAGAAAAACAATCTGATATAAAGATTGAGATCATAGAACTTTTTTCCTTCTTCTACAGAATTATAAACCCCAACACCGCTGTCATCAGCAGGAGCTACTGTATTTCTGCTCTTCAGCAAATCTTTTAGATCCTGAGTAAACTTTTGAGATTGTGCCAGTGCCTGATCATAATCATCTGTTTTTTTAAGGGTAAAAAACAAGTTACTTATTTTATCTCCGCCGCCAAAAGCTCTTTGTACAGTTGTCTTAGGCAAATAAGCCCTTGCTTCTTCTCTTTCTCCTCCCGGATCTGTAAAAACTCCTACAACTTTAAAATTGACATTATTAATTAAAATTTCTTTGCCTAAAGGATCCTTGTCTTTAAACAAATCTGTTTTTACTTTCATTCCAATAGCCGCTACTTTCTCGTTATTCGCAAGATCGCTGCTATTTATAAATCGTCCCTGAACAACGGTAACATTTTCTACACCCGCAAAATCCGGATCAACTCCCCGGTACTGATAACTTCCGGATTCTTTACCGTATGAAAAAGCACCTCCCCAAAAGTTATAACTAGCAGCTCTTAAATCCAGTTTATCTTCAAATTTCTGTACCGATGCATTATAATCACCATTTCTAAATTGAATTTGTCTTCCGGGATTTAATCCTTTATATGCTTTTGTTGTAGTTCCGGACCAAACTACAATAATTCCAACAGCATCTTGTTCGAATTGCTTTTGAATTCCGTTCTGAAGTCCTTTACCTGCACCCAGTAAAATCACTAAAATAAAAATTCCCGAAGCCACAGAAACTCCGGTAAGAAATGTTCTTAACCGGTTCTTAGAGATGGCCTCAAATATTTCCTGCCAACGCTCAATATTAAACATAAGATGAAGCTCTAACTTGTTCTACCATTTTATCATCGATAATTAATCCGTCTTTCAGGACCACATTTCTTTTGCACATTGCAGCAATATCAGGTTCGTGTGTTACGATTAAAATCGTTTTTCCTTCATCGTTAATTCCCTGAATAAGTTCCATAACTTCATAAGATGTCTTAGTATCCAAAGCTCCTGTTGGCTCATCTGCCAAAAGTACTTTTGGATTTGAAGCTAATGCCCTTGCAATTGCAACACGCTGTTTTTGGCCTCCTGAAAGCTCATTTGGCAAATGATGCGAATGCGAACCTAAGCCCACTTTCTCCAAATATTTCATAGCAATTTCATAACGCTCTTTTCGTTTTATACCCTGATAGTATAAAGGCATAGCCACGTTATCAAGCGCTGTTTTATAATTTATTAAATTGAAAGACTGAAAAACAAACCCTAAAAATTTATTTCGGTATCTTGAAGCTATAGTCTCATTTAAGTTTTTAATAGGCGTTTTATCCAAAATATAACTACCAGAATCAGCCTCATCAAGAATTCCTAAAATATTTAAGAGCGTAGATTTTCCAGATCCGGATGATCCCATAATCGCAACTAATTCGCCTTCTTCGATATTAAAATTAATTCCTTTTAACACATGCAATTGTGAACTTCCCATTTTATAGGACTTGTGTAAATCTTTGATTTCGATCATGGTATTGTTAAATTTTAAAACAATAATAACATTTTTTATAAGTAATTTATGGTAAGAAAACGTTAATAATTCCGTTTAGTTATTACAATAAGACTCAGTTCTCTATCAATTGTTACACTTTTTTAAGATAATATAATTGTTTTCTTAATTTTGCATCACATAAAAGAATCTTAACGATGAAGTTTTTCTCAATTATCTCTTTATTTACGGTACTTACCGCCATTACTGGTTGTTCTACAACTCAAAAATTAGAAACACTAAAACCGGAGCCGGATGACGCAAGTCCATTAGTTTATGATGCAAATCCGTCCTTTATCAATTTGCCTATAACAGTAAAACTGAGCGATATTCAGAACCAGACAAATGCTCTTATGAATGGTCTGATTTATGAAGACAATAATATTGAAGATGATGATATCGAAATGAAAATCTGGAAACAGGCCCCGATAAAAATTCAGAATGACCCTGGCAATCCTGATAAAAAAATAAAAACAATCCTGCCTCTAAAAGCTACCATCAAATACAGAATTGGTACAAAAAAACTAGGCGTTGAACTTTATGATGTTAGAGAATTTAACTTAAATGGTGTAATCACTTTATCCAGTGAAGTAGCTTTGACGAGTTGGAAATTAAATACTAAAACTGAATTCAAATCTTTAGACTGGAACGAAAGCCCTACTATGATGGTTTTTGGAAAAAGCATGCCTATTACTTATTTAGTAAATCCTGCGATTTCTATTTTTAAATCGAAAATCGAAAAGAAAATTGATGAAGCAATCGAAAAATCAATGGATTTTAAACCTAATGTTTTAACAGCATTAGAAAAAATCTGCACGCCATTTCAGATGAGTGATACTTATGAAAGCTGGTTGAGAATTGTTCCTGTTGAAGTATATTCTACTAATGCAAAACTTAAAAACGATTTGTTTTTATTAGACATGGGAATGAAATGCAATATGGAAACTATCATCGGCAAACAGCCGGAATCTAAATTCAGTGCCAGTAAGATCATATTAAAACCGGTAACAAAAATCCCAAATCAAATTTCGGCCAATATTGCAGCCATTTCTACTTATATAGATGCTTCAAAAATCATGACCAAAAATTTCGCAGGGCAGGAATTTGGATCCGGAGGCAAAAAAATAACAGTTAAAAATGTTTCTATCTGGCACAAAAACGGTAAAATGGTAATCGCTCTTGATGTTTTAGGATCTATAGACGGAACGCTTTACTTAAATGGAGTTCCGCAATACAATCCCCAAACAAAAGAGATTTACTTTGAGAAACTTGATTATGTTTTAGATACAAAAAGCAAACTAATGCGAACTGCAAGCTGGCTGGGACAAGGTTATATTTTAAGAAAAATGGAAGAAAGCTGCCGCTATTCGATACAGCCTAATTTAGAAGAAGGCAAAAAAACCATGGCCAATTATCTAAAAAACTATTCTCCTATGCCGGGTGTTTTTGTAAACGGAAAAATGGAAGATATTCAGTTTGATAAAATCCAATTAACAAATCAGGCGATTATTGCATTTATAAAAATAAACGGAACGGTAAATGTTTCTGTAGACGGATTGAAATAGTATTAGCAACAAAAAATAAAATCCTGATCTAAATGAAACTATTATTTCAGCTATTATTTCTATTTTTTATTAATATCACCTTTAGCCAGGATTATAGAGAAGCTACCATCATTTTTAACGATAGCACTTCTGTCAAAGGTTTTGGAGAAATAAAAGGCAACACCATTTATTTCAAAGTAAAAGAAGAAGACAAACCTAGCAAATGGAGTTACGACATTGCTAAAGGATTACTTTTTTCAGGATACGGTTATTCTGAAAAGTACGTATACGTTAAATTTAAAAAAAATAAAGATCCAAAATTAATGGAAGTTATCGAGGAAGGAAAGATAACCCTATACAAGGATTCTAATTTAACATACAAAAGCAACGGAGATACCAGATTAACATTCGGAAGCAATGGACTCGCATTACCAACAAGCCAAATGCAGATGAGCGGAACTACATCCCAGGAGTTAAAGGAGAAGTATTATGTACAAAGAAAAAATGCAGCATTTGCCACTGATATTACTTTTAGCTTTAAATTTCGTGCAAAAATATACTTTTCTGATTGCGAAAAAATAATCGAAAAAATTAACAATGGTCAATTCAATAAAAAAACCATCCCTAAGATGGTTTATTATTATAACGACTATTGCGATTCAAGCGAAAATGAAGATACCAACTAAACCTTTTTCTTTTTCGACTGGTACATTCTGTAAATCAAATAACCAATTACGGCAACAAGTAAATAAGGAATCACCATCAGGTAAACAATTCCGTTATTTACAGCTTCAGCTTTTTTTACATTCGAATCTCCCGCAAGCGCAGCACGACACATCGCACATTGGGCGTTAGCTGCAAGAGAAAAGAAGAAAGAGAAAAGGACATAGAACATTTTCGTTGAGAAAAAATTCATAAACCTATTTCTAGCCTTTCTATTTTCTTTATTCTTTATTCTATTTTCTATTTTAAACATAATAAGGAGAAATCATTAAATAAACCACTACACCAGTAACTGCAACGTACAACCAAAGCGGAAATGTTATTTTAGCTATTTTTCTATGTCTGTCAAAACGCTTTGCAAGAGCTCTTACATAGGTAATTAATACTAAAGGAATGATAGCAATAGACAATAATATATGTGTTACCAAAATAAAGAAGTAGATATATCTTATAGCACCTTCACCTCCAAACTTTGTAGAATCAGCGGTCATATGATATGCTACATACATTACCAAAAAAGCAACTGACAGCGCAATAGCAAAAGTCATTAAACGTTCATGCAGTTTTTGTTTTCCGTTTTTGATAGCAATTACCGCCCAAACTAAAACAATTGCTGTAATACCATTTGTTGTTGCATAAATAGGAGGTAAAAACGAAAGAGGCTCTACATTGACACCAAAATCTTTTAACTTAACTCCGAATAAAATTGCAACGACAACCGGAATAATAATTGAAACTGCAACGATAAGCTTGCTATATTTTTTTTCTAATGAATGATCTTCCATCTTTATTCTGCTAATAATATTTTAATATCTTCCTGAATCTCCCTAACTCCTTTTTTGTCCAGTCCATCGTAATAAATGTTTGGATTACCAAATTCATCTTTTCTACAACGAATATTCCCGTCTTTATCGATCAATGCAAACAAACCAGAATGTTCGAAACCACCGCTTACTTTTTCGTTTTCGCCGGCGTATAAATTGAAACCTTTGTTTGATAAATCCATGATAACCGATCTGTCACCTGTTAAAAAATTCCAGTTAGAAGATTTTACCCCTAATAATTTTGCATGATCTTTTAGAACTTGCGGCGTATCATGTTTAGGGTCGATTGTAATCGAAACGATCCCAAAATTAGGATTTCCAAAAAAAGTTTTCTCGATCTCCAGCATGCTTAAATTCATCTTTGGACAAATTGACGGACAAGTAGTAAAGAAAAATTCTAAAACATACACTTTTCCTTTATAGGTTTCATTAGAAACTTTAAGATTATCCTGATTCGTTAACTCAAATTTAGGAGCTGGTCCAATTGTAATTAGTTTACCATCTGCTTTTGAAGTTTTTAATCCAACATTATCCAGACGATTTCCTTTTACAACCTCTCCATTTGTTACTCTGTCAACAATTTTAGGTACGGCGTAAATCCCAAAGATTAAAATAATAAACGAAATTCCGATATATGATTTATTTTTAAACATAATATAAAGATTAGAGTTCTTTTGTTGCGTTGTGGTTCTTTTTTAGAGCTGCACGATATTCATATAAAATGATTTTAAAATCATCAAGCATTTCGTTGCTCAACTCAGATGGATGAAAAGTATTATAACCTTCTTTGTATTCCTCTTTATCTTTTCTTCCTCTTAAATTTCGTTCTTTATCGACGATATAAACATTTGAGGTCCCAAGATGCTGATCTAATTTTCCTTTAAGGTGTAACTGATCGTAAAACGCTTTAATTTCATCAGGCGAGGCAAAAACAAAGTGCCATCCAGAAACATCTGTAAACGCTCCTAAGGATTCTACAATTTTCTCTGCATCTTTTTCAGTTCCTAATGGGCAAACCACAACAAATTGCAGGTCTTTAAAACCATTGTAACGCTGATAAATTTTTTCGTTTAGATTAAAAAAATTACCACGGTTTTTTAGAATCTCAGTTCCTGAAAAACCAAGAATTGTAATTTTATTATTTAAGGTTACTTTTTCTCCTTTAAGGGATTTCCAATTACCAAAGTCGGCAATTTCAGGAGTTATTGTGGGAAGTTTAGTAAAGCTGTTTACACCTGAAGCAAAAAACAAATAGGCTACAATTGGTAAAACAAAAAGCACAAAAAGAACTATATTTTTTTTCATTTTATTACCGGAAGTTATTGAGGTACAAAAATAAAAAAATCCCGATGTTATCGGGACTCTTTTCGAATTAATATCATGTTAAAAATTCCATTTAATAGTAGAATCTTTAAAAACCCCATAAATATAATGTCCTTCTGTCAACAGAATAAACAATAAATATAAAACTAGGAAAATAACTGGCGAAACAACAGACCATCTAAGGCTGCTTTTTTCACCTTCCATGTGCATAAATGCCCATACTATATAATATGCTTTGAATATTGTAAGGATGTAAAATATCCAGTTCAACAAATTCAAACCTAAAAAATGACTAAATTCTAATGATCCCGGTTTAATAATACCAAGAATAACCTCTACTGTAGTTACTGCAGATAGCAATCCAAAAACAAACCAGATTCTTTTTGTATTTGATACGTGTTCGTGTGACATAATAATTAAAATCTAAAATTAAACTAAGTAGAAAACTGTAAATACAAATACCCAAACTAAATCGACAAAGTGCCAGTATAAACCAACTTTCTCTACCATTTCGTAGCTTCTTCTTTTTTCATAAGTACCCAATAATACATTAAAGAAAATAATGATATTAATGATGATACCTGAAATTACGTGAAATCCGTGGAATCCTGTAATGAAGAAGAAGAAATCAGCAAACAATTTACTTCCGTATTCGTTTCTTGTTAAGTTCGCTCCTTCTACAACATATTTTGCAGTACTTAAACGTTCTTCAGATTCTGCTCTGCTTAAAACAGTTTTTTTCTTTTCTGCTGTAAGATGTTCTGTTCTTATTAATAACTCAGGGTGTGCTTTAAAACCAGCCTGAATATCTGCTACTGAATATGTTGGTACTGTTTCAGCACTTTCCATAAACCATTTTGCTTTTGCTCTTGTAAGTGCTTCCGGCTGATTAGGTAATTTTATAGCAAACTCTTCAAGAGCTACTCTTTTACCATCTTTATCAACAAACTGCAATAAACTTCCTCCTACTGTTTCAACAGCACCGTATTCACCTTTAATGAAGTTTTTCCATTCCCATGCCTGAGAACCAACGAAAATCATACCTCCAATAATAGTTAAAAACATGTAGATTGCAACTTTTGTTTTTTTCATCTGATGACCTGCATCAACAGCCAAAACCATTGTTACAGATGAGAAAATCAAAATAAAAGTCATTAAGGCTACATAATACATTGGAGCCGAAACACCATGCATAAATGGGAAGTGAGTAAACACTTCATCTGCCAAAGGCCAGGTTTCGATAAATTTAAATCTAGAAAAACCATAAGCTGCTAAAAATCCAGAGAATGTTAAGGCATCCGATACGATAAAAAACCACATCATCATTTTACCATAACTCGCTCCTAATGGCTGGATCTCATGCCCGCCTCCCCAAGTTTTTTCGTTGTTTGCAGTAGTAACTGTCGCTTCCATAAAAGATATTCGTTAAAAAGTTCCCAAATTTACGTTTTTTTCTTATTTAAAGAAAAATAAAAATAAAAATAAATATACCCATAATAAATCCAAAAAGTGCCAATACATCGCACCTAGTTCTATACCAAGAGTTTGAGTCGAATTGTATTTTTGTTTAAAATGATTATAAATTATAATTAAAAGTGAAATTAACCCTCCAGCCAGGTGTAACAAGTGAGTAACGGTTACTACATAAAGAAAAGTTGTAGTAATTGAACTACCTTCTCCTGTAAAATAATAACCACTTTTTACAATTTGTCCAAATCCTACAAACTGTAAAACCACAAATAAAACACCTAACGCCAATGTACCTAAAAGTAATGCTGTAGTAGCGCTTCTATTATCTTTTTGAATAGCTTTTTTTGCCAGATAAAAGGTGATACTACAACCAATAATTACCGCTGTACTGTAATAAAATGCCGTTGGCAATTCAAAATTCTTCAACCAGTCGGCTCTGGATTTACTTACTACAAATGCACTTGTAAGTCCGGCAAACATCATTGTCATGCTTACCATTGCAAATAATAAAATCAGTTTTGCTGATTTCGCTTTTCTTAATTGCTCTTCGCCTGTTGTCATTGTCATTGTCATTTCCATAACTATCTTAAAAATTTATCTACTATAAATACTATTTGCAGTAACGAAATATACGAAACGCTCACCAGCATTAATGTTCTTGCCGCTTTTGCAGTTCGTAACTGATACAAACGTACCGCATAAAACAACATCCATATACCCAACAAAAACACTAATATTGCTGCAATTGGCGAAATAAACAATTGTCCTGTAAATCCTAAAGAAGGCAGCAACGATGCTATAATAAGCCAAACTGTATATAAAATAATCTGCAAAGCAGTCTTTCTGTCTTTTCTACCGGTAGGAAGCATAAATATTCCGGCTTTTTCATAATCCTCATATAAAAACCATCCAATTGCCCAAAAATGAGGAAATTGCCAGAAAAACTGAATTAAAAAAAGCGTACCTGCCTCGATACCAAATTCTCCTGTTGCCGCAACCCAGCCTAACATAAAAGGAATTGCGCCGGGAAATGCTCCCACAAAAACCGATAACGAAGTTACTGTTTTTAAAGGTGTATAAACGCTCGTATATAAAAATATTGAAATTGCAGCAAACATTGCCGACTTTGCATTGATTGTATACAATAATGTAATACCAATAATAGTAAGCAAACTTGCTACAAACAAAGCCATTTTTGGAGACATACGTCCTGAAGGAACAGGGCGATTTTTAGTACGGTCCATTAATGAATCGATATCTTTTTCGATTACCTGATTAAAAGCATTCGAAGCTCCCACCATGCAATATCCTCCGATCATCAAAACCAACAAAACACTCCATTTAAACGGATGTTCATCATTAACACCTAACAAATATCCGGCAATCGAAGAAAACAATACACTGATCGCTAAACCAGCCTTAGTAATTTCTTTGAAATCGTTAAATATTGATTTTATTGAAAATGTATTTTTAGTAGCGTTCAATACGGTATTTGTTTGTATGTTTTTTTTGAGTGGTGCAAATGTACAAATTAGATTGTAGAATACTGACCTATAAAATTAGATTTTTTTCAATAAAACCTTTACAGAATAGGGACTTGCAAATCTTTAACATTATTATTTCGAAAAATCTTATTAAAAACTAGTAGTCAAAATACCAATTGAAGACATCAGAACGCAATCCGATACTGAACCAGGTGGTATTTTGCTTAAAAGTGGTTGCTGTTTCTTGTGTTGGATCGAAATTTCTATGAATTAAACTCCCGAATAATTTCAAATTCGTCATCGGGTTGATCACATAACCCGCCTGAATATCGGCGATAAAAACATTGGTTTTATTACCCTGCCCTACTTTTACACCTTTATCATAAGGTCTGTTTACATCGTAACTTTTATAGATATTGCCACCGTAATTATAACTATCTTCTGCAGTGTCAAAATCTAAACCGCGCTTACCAATGGTAAATTTAGCATCAGCATAATAACGCCCTTTATGATAACGCCCAATTGCAACTAACTCTTCAAAATTACCACCCCATTGATGTCCGATACTCTGATTATTATGGCCGTAATTGGTAATAACAGCGCTATGCGAATACACATAAGGACGCACATGATTGTATTCTAACTGCACTAATAAATCTTTTATCTTAAAAGCATTGAAATATTTCGCCCCCAATTGATACCCAAATTTATTTTTCCAGCTATTTTCTCCGCCTGCCATATCTCCTACTGAAAATTCATCCAGCAAAAACTGGGCATATAAGTTTACATTATTGTTCCATTTGTATTTTCCAGACATTCCTAAAAGTGCATTTCCACTTCTTGATGAGGATGAAAATTCTACTGAACGATAAAAAATAATCGGGTTCACGAAATTGATATCAAAACCTCTATTATTGGTATCCGTCCAGACTACCGATTCAAAAAATCCTAAATTCAGTTTGTTCGACACATTCCAGCTTAAGTAATGGTTCGCCATAAATTTTGTCGCGTACGTTTTTTCAAGAGTAACATCCGGACGAACATCCTTAAGCCACATGTAAGTGTTGGTATATTTTATTTTCCAGAAATTGGTATTGATTTTAAAATAAGGGTAAGGGCTTGCACCGTCACTTTCAAACAAAGAACGATATCCGTCTCCAATAAAATTTCTTCCGTAACCTAACTGAAAATCAAAAAACTTACTTGGAGCAAAAGTAATATTAGCTTCTGCCAAAGGAAAATCGTAAGCATCGGTTTTAAATCGTTTTCCAATTCCCATTCCCGGAATAATGGCCGGATTTCCGCCCGAAGGTTTTAATGTCTCGGCATAATCATTATAATAACCTGCAAATCGTCCCTGACTTTCAAAAACCGTTGTCGTAAAATTAAGATTCTTGCCTAGGCCTCCTCTAAAATTTAAGGCGCGCGTATTTACATAGGTATATGAAGCATCAAGATCTGAAGCTTTACCCATTTGTAAATCAAGAATAGGATTTAATGCCAGCCAATAATCTTCGCCCTGAATCTGAACCAGATTTTCGTTCCAGAATTTTCTTCCCAGCCAGGTCGAAACATTTTTTTGTAGTGATTGATTTACTACTTTTAAATTATAATATTTCGAAACCTCAGCATACGTGTAAGGTTTAGAAGCGGTGTGATTATTGCTCCCAACCTGATTCATTGCTCCGTCAAACTGCGCATAATAACTGTGCGAAAACGGAATATTCAAATGGCTTTCGAATTCGGGATTATTGTATTTTTTATATACAATACTATCCAGCTCGGTCATTGGTTTTTCAACAGGTTTTAAAATTTCGGCCGCTGCCAAAGCTTCTGCCGCAATCTGATCTGCACTTTTTAATGGAATATCAATTGAAATTGTATATTTTGAATAGGTTGGTTTTCCATTATAAGTAGAAGGTTTTATTTTTGGAAATTTTTCAAAAACACGTTTTGCTTCTTTAGATAATTCATCATTTACAGCATTTACGTAAATTACTTTAAATTCTCCGTTTGCATCTACTTCAAAAAGTACTTTTACTTCACCTTTATAATTTGATTGTTTTAAGTTTTGAGGAACTTCAAAATTATTATAAACAAAATCCTGAACTTCTTTATAAAAACAATTCTCCAGTTTTTTAGCTTGTAAATTTTCGCATCCCGGAAAAACAGGAAACTGTTCTGAGGTAAAACCTGGCTTAATCGAAGAATTGTTTTCTTGCGAGAAAGCAAATAAGGCAGATAATGTCAAAATAAAAGATAAGAAAATCTTATTCACGTAAATGTAGGTTTTCATTTAATATTGATTTGTGGTATTTTCTCCGTTTGCAATTGCTTTTGCAGCCGAAGTTCCGATGCGTTTCACTCCTAAACGAATCATTTCTGTCGCATCATCATAGGACCGAACTCCTCCGGCAGCTTTTACCGGCAAAGGCGATGCATTTTCCAACATCATTATAATAGTGGGGATAGTTGCTCCGTTTGGCAGATCATTTTCAGTTTTATAAAAGCCGGTCGATGATTTTACAAAAACCGAGGCGTAATCATCTTCTTTAAAATTTGATATTACAACATTTTTGATCAGTGCCGAAAGCTGAATAATTTCTTTATCTGTTAAGGCCGCCACTTCAATAATCCATTTTACTGTTTTATTGTTTGCCAGACCTATTTGTGTTCCAATTAAAATTTCCTGCTTCACTAAATCAGTTTCTCCATCTTTAAAAGCTTCATAATTACAAACAAAATCCAGATCATCTGCTCCGTCTTCGATGGCTTTATTGGCTTCTTTAATTTTAGTTTCCAGATTTGACTTTCCTTCCGGGAAATCGATTACCGTACCGACTAACAAAGCTGAATTTGCTTTTAAAATCATTTCTTTTGCCAAAAGAACGTGTTCAGGCCTAATCATTATCAATTTAAAACCTTCAAGAATTGCTTCTTCGATTGCTTTTGTGACCACAATAGTATTTTCTGCTTCCGAAAGCCCGGCTTGCGATGCAGTTTTTAAATAAGTCGAATCTAAATATTGCTTAACATTCATGATTTTATAGAATTGCGACAAAAATACATTTAAAATTCAGAAAAAAATACACTTTTTAACGCTACCATGCTGACACAAATAGTTTAAATCAATTTTGAACACGAATTTCACAAATTTGTATCCATTTTACTGCACTCATTTAGTTTACGAAATTAGCTTTTGGTTTGTATCTGTATTTAGCCAGCAGCTTTTAAGGCTTGATTTTTAGGCAACAAAAAACCCACCGAAGTGGGTTGTTTCTTATATTTTATCTATTTGCTTTTTAAAAGCTATGGCGGTAAAAACACCAGCTAAAGCTCCAAGTGCATTGGCTAAAACATCAGTTACGTCAGACGCTCTCGTGGTTGTAAAAACACTTTGCAGGATTTCGATTGTGATTCCAAAAAAAACAGAAAATATAAACGAAATCAGATAGGCTTTATAATCATCAGGAGCTTTCCCTTTAAGTTCTTTTTTGAAGAACAAAATCCATGAAATTGTAAATCCAAAATGAAAACAAAAATGTACAATTTTATCTATACTCGGGAAATTTACAGCAGGAATATTACTCGAATCTGTCAAACAAAAATAAGTAATAATACCTGAACAAAGGATTGCCCAGAGCAGTAGGAATTGTTTAGGCACCGATAAGTTGTTTGTAAGCTTCGTCAGATAATAATGAATCTATTTCTGATGCATCAGCAATTTTTATTTTAATCATCCATCCAGCTCCGTAAGGATCAGAGTTTACTGTTTCAGGCGCACTCTCCAGACTATCATTAAAAGCAATAATTTCTCCTGTTAAAGGTAAAAACAAATCAGATACTGTTTTTACAGCTTCAACTGTCCCGAAAACCTCATCTTTATCTAGTGTCTGATCTAAAGTTTCTACTTCAACATACACGATATCTCCTAACTCTTTTTGTGCAAAATGAGTAATTCCTACAGTTGCCACATCTCCTTCGATGCTAACCCATTCGTGATCTTTTGTGTACTTTAAATTTGCTGGTATGCTCATAATACTATGTTTGAAAATTGATAATTTAATAATTAAGCCACAAATGTAATAATCTTCTAATGAAATCCCGTTTAGAAACTAAAAAAATTAATTTCCGAAATTATATCGAAGTGTAAATCCTGATCTAATGTTCGTTAAAGGAAATGATGTCGAAATTACCGCTTTTGAAAACGAATGATCGTAATAGAAAATAGCCGTAAGGTTTTTACTAAACGAATAATCTGCCGTAAGTTTTAATGCCCATATATTCTGTCCTGCCGCTAATTGATTGTTGTCATAATCTAAATAACGTACCAGTGTTTCATTTTTTCTAAGCGAAAAATCAGCTTTGATATTGATATCACTTTTAATAATTCCTGTTGGACTGTCAGCCAATCTTGAAGAGAAAATAACATCTTTAAAACGATATCCCATACCCACGATATACTCCATACCTTTTACTTCTGTCAATAAATTATTGTCGAAACTCATCGACAATGCCCTGTCTTTTTTGATCTCTGTAAGTATTCTTAAAGAACTTTTCAGCTCAAAATCTACACGGATAAGCGGACTAAACTGCTCTACCAAGTTGACATTCGACATGATTGTTTTATTAAAGAAATTGGTATTGACATCTTGTCCTCCTGGTTTTTCGGTATAGTCAAAATTAGATCTAAACTGATTGATCGTATACGACGCCCTGTAGTTATGCTGCAATGAAAAACGCTTAAACTTATCTTTAAAATATTTATAACGCATCAAACCATTATATTTCACACTCCAGTTTGGAATAGGGAAATTTTTAAAAATACTGGTTGAACTGCTTGACGCATCACTTCCTGAATAAGCCGCTAAAAATGCAGGTAATAAAACCGCCTGATTACTTTTTGTAAATCCTATTGGATACCCCTGATTAGCAACATAGATTTTATAATTAGGATCTGTTTCTGCCGGAATAGCATTATTTGCGTCTCCATATCTAGGGATTACCGTTCCTGCACCATAATAATCTTCTGCCAAACGATTTGCTATCACCAAACGATTGTTTCTAAAATCATCAAATGCCGAAGATTCAGTTGCACTACTTGCTGAAAATGCAGTTTTAATTAATACTGTCGAAATAGAGAACATACCATATGTATACGGTGATAATGGTGTATAATTTCCGTCGATAACACTATACTGCTCAGATGTATTTTCAGAATAAGCACGATCCATAGCCAAGTCAATTTTTAAATCCGGCAGCAAATCAATATTTGCCGTAACTTTTAAAAGTTTATTGGTTACCTGTGTAAAACTCTGATTGAAATCCTGATAATCGGTCAGCCAGCCTCTTTTTGCAGCTTCATAGCGCACATCATCCTGACTTCCAAAAATAAATCCAAGAGTTGGTCTTGATGTACCAAAGAAACCAACACCAGGGGTATATCCTGGCAATACTGTTCCGCTATTTTTGGTATAATTAACCTGAATGTTTTTTATACTTGTCAAAATACCAATCATACCATCATAAAACGGACTACTGCTTGTTACGGGTTTTGCTGTATTTACAATTTTCTCTCCCGGTTTTGGCGGTGCTGCCGGTTTAGGTTTTGCCGCTGATTTTGCTCCAGGAGTTAAACCCAAATATTTATACAACGTATTCATACTTAAAGTTGTCGTAAGCGTATTCGAATTGGCATTCTGAATGGTATTACCTAAATTATACGTAGAAAATGATCCGTCAGGGTTTTCCTGCTCATATTCAGAAAATGCAGTCGATGAACGTTGCCAGTTATAATCGGCCGTATAAGAATAAGATGCTTTTACGAAACTAAAAACCGGAATTTTATTAATCGGAATTTCATAGTTCAGCACTAATTGTTGCAGGTGTTGGTTGGGTGTTCCAATATCCAGATAATCATCCCAGATATTAAAATCTTCTTTTGGGGTATTATCATCATTCAAAAAGTTTCTCACAATATTATTTGAAGCCGCCGTATAATTTATTTTTAATGATTTTGTTAAATTATATCCAAAACCATATTGATAATTAAAGGCAAAATTTCTTCTGTATAAAGGATCAAGACCAATTCCCTGAACTTCTACTTCTCTATACTGCTGACGATTACTTTGTCTTAAAATATTGGTATTAAAAGAGATATTAGAAGGCAGGTAATTAAAATTAAAATCACTTAACAGTTTCCAATACTCACTTTTTTTCATGAATTTAGTTTGCTTGAAAGGCACAACTTCTTTTGGCTGAAAAGTATAGGCATAGTTTACAGCAGTGTTAGACTGTTGATCCAGATAACTTTCTACCTCATAATCATGTCTTTCTACCTGATTGTATGATTGTGAGAATGTAAAATTCTCAACATCATAAACATGTGGTTTTTGTTCCGGTGCCCTGTCTTTTCTTACTCCAATAAAATTGATGCTTCTTCGTTTTGTGTAATCAACAGCACGCGTTCTGATATTTTCTCTTTCTGCTGCATCGCTGGTTTCTCTTAATAACTGATCTAATTTTATATCCTGATTAAACGGATCGTATTCAGGAGTAATTACTTCTTCTCCGATTGCATAATTAAAAGGAAGATTTATTCCCCATTTTGGAGGTAATAATTTACCTAAATTGATATTGGTAACAATATTATATTGCTGAATATCTTCACGGTCTCTTTCATTTGCCCCTTGCTCTAAAGACCCAAAACCAATCGTACTTTTTTTCCCTGTAGCAGAAACTGTAGCAAAGTCGGCCATATTGGTATCAACACTCAATATTGCAGCCATTCCGCCTTTATTCTCCAAATCTGCTAAACGAAGCTCATTAAACCAAACTTCTCCTTTTAAGCCTTTATGATCTGTTCTGCTTTTTACACCAACCATTAAATTTCGGACCAAACCAAAATTAGGATTTCCCTTTATACCTAATGTCAGTTTGCCATCTCCATCTCCGCCTGCCACATCCGGGTCGTTATCCGGATAATAAATACCATTCACATCTCTCTTTGCTGAATTGATATCGATAGACATGGCCTTGATTTTCATTCTTGTCAATAATTCAAGTGCCAGATCAATGTTATTATCTTCTAACCAAACTGTACTCGGATCCGGATTTACCAAACAGCCTCCTCCGGTTTTTGTTACTTTCAACGGAATTTCGACCTGATAAAAGTTTTGTGTAAAATCATTTCCAAAACGAATAAAACCTATCATTTCATCATCTTCCAAATTGGTTTCGTTTGGCAACGATTCAGCGTGCAAAAACATTTTTAATTTTTTGTACTGACGCATATCAACGCTCACATTTTTAAACACCGCTCTTGAATCCTGATATTGTAAACCTGCTCCTCCAATACGCAATGCTAGTGCCTGCTCATTTTGATTGATGATTGTATTGTTATTATATAACTGCTCTCTCTGAACTCCTGGCGGAACTACATAATTCACAGGACATTTTGTACTATTTTCCTGAATATTAACAGCCGAAACATCAAACTCAGTACCATCATTAGCAGGATCAGTATCGTTTGCATCTAACGTTCCTGTATATCTTCTCCACTCTCCTCTTACTAAATCTAACGCTCCAAAACGAACTGTCATCTGACTACTAAAACCGGTCATAAACATACGCATAAATCGAATAGACCTAAAATCACTAATATTTCCAATCGTATTTTGAGGCTGAGCAACCGGAATTTTAAACTGAATCCATCTTGCTGTAGTTGTCGATCCGTTTGGCAAGTCTATATTACTTACATCACGGATATCTGTAATATAATTTTGCCCTACCTGCATTCCTGGTTTAATGTCGATACTATACTCATAATAGGCATTAATCGTACTCATTGTATTGTCACGGTTAATATCTTCAACATCAGGTAAAGTTGTCGATCCGCGGTTTGGATCATCTATACTTACAGCTGAGTTTCCTTCGGTTCCGTTGTAATTTTTATAGCGTTCCAAAACCCCTCCTTGTGTATTGAGATAATATGTATAATCATCTGCGGCAGGATCAGCTTCTCCGGCATAATTTGTATAAACCTCTCCCTCTCTTGAACTTGGTAAACCATCTAAACCAACATCCTGGTTTCTACGATTTTCAGCATTGGTATCAAACGCATAAATCAAAGATTGGGATGCCGGAACATCTCCCCAAAGTGGTCGCGGATTTACCATTATCTGACCTGGCCCTAAACCATTCTCGTATTGTTTCCTTCCGTCTTTTAATACATCCTCAGAAATTTCACCTAAGTTAAAATAGATTTTACCTGAATTACCAGCTGGTGCTTCTGCATTTCCAACATACGGATCCAAAACCCAAAACTGAATATATTCAACATTTCCCTGTTCAAAATTAGTGGAATTCAAAGCACGCATGATCCCTCCAAAATTTGAATTTGCAGGACTTGTAGCAAAATTCGGGTTGTTATTGTAAGGTCCTCTGTCTGACGGATAATAGGTTAAATCAAGTGTGTTAATTACCTGAATTTGCCCCTGAGCAATATCTGTATTTGGATACAATTCCTTACTATAGATTCGTCTTGTTGTATTTAAGGACAAATCATCATTTGAGATACCAGAAGGTTTTGAGGAATAAAAAATAGGATCAATGGTATACCAGGACAATTTCGCACGTTTAAAACCGTAATCTAAAGCATTCGAACTTGCATTAAAGGTATTGTCGTTGATTGAGTTTACAAATGGTGTCGAAGCTAAACTCCAAGCATAGGCAGAACGCATATCGATTGTAGATTGCGAACCTTCAAAATCGTCTACATATATTGTTGCCTCTCCTTCAAAATCACTTGCTTTTGGTGCATCAGGTCTTAAAAAAGCTACTTCTCCTCGTATCGAAAGATTCGAAGGAACATCAGTATCAATGTTTGGTAATTTATTTACTAATCGGGTTAAGAAAGGAACCTCTGTTGAATAATTTCCATTAAATCCAAAAATAGTATTATTGACAGATTCCTGACCATAACTCGATTTTTGAGTAAATGGTTTTTCTGTCATTTTTAAAAAGGTTCCGCCAATAACAAAATTGTCAGAAATTTTATGTTCAATGTTGAATCCCATAAATCTTCGGGTTTGTTGTCCGAAAATTGAATTGTTTTCCAAAGAAACCTCAATTGGTGTATTTGAAGCCTGAAGCGAAGGGTCTAATATCTGAACGCGGCCTAATTGATAATCGACACTATAATCAATACCTTCCACTAGTCTTCTACCTGCTGCCATTACTACAACAGAACCCTGAGGAACATTGAATGCCCCAATAGGGATACCATTGCTTCCTGAGGATTTGTATTTCCCTCTTAAAAGGAATTTATTTTTATCACTGTCCTGCAAGGCTCCGGACTGTGTATTTTTGTACATGTTTCTAAACACGTACTTTTGTTGATTGGCATTATAAGTACTAGGATCGTTATAATTCTCACCAGAACCTGTATTTTGTAATTTTTTAAATATAAGTTCTCCAAACGGCTCTTTTGTGGTAAAAATAATTCGTCCGTTTTGTACGTCTACTGTTACTCCTGGTATATAATCAAAGAAACCGTCTCCACCTGTTTGTGGATCGTTATTATAGTTTAATCGATCTAAGTTAAACACGTTTAATAGTGGCGTCTGATCTACTTTATTATCTGCCGTAGGGTTTGATGGAAAAGAACTTCCCTGAACAGGTGTTATATAATTTATAGGTGAAGGATCTGTATAAAGTATATTTAGCCTAAAATCATCTTGTTTGATTTGGTAGGCCTGAGGGATTTGATACACGTTTTTCATCATCAGGTTCCAGACCGGATTTTGAACATTCGTCAAACTACTTTTTAGCATTTTTAAAACTAAACTTTGTGTAATAATAGCCTGATTTGCATTGTTATTTCCGGTAACCACTGTTCCGTCAACTCCGTCACTACCAAATTCTCCTACCTGATAGACTTTACCTCCTATTGTATATTCAAACGCTACTGCAAGGATTTCATCATTTGCCAGACGCTGCTGCAGGGAGATATATCCTAATTGTGCATTGAAGGTAAATTCGTTTGCTGTTAATTTTCTGGCATTTTCAAGTACAGAATAATCCGTTCCCTCACTGATATTCGCATTATTAAATCCGGATTTTGCCGTTACAATTTCTCTAATATTCGAATTTAAAAAAGCTCCTGGCTGACCAATAGTAGCCGGATCATATTTATTATTTTTATTATCTGTTGGTGAATCTATAGGATTATTAAAAAAGCCTGTTGTAGGATTCACTACCACAATTTCGTTATCAGGAATACCGGTCATTTGCCCCTCACCTAAATCCTGAAGCGCTATAATATTTCTTAGGTTATTATTATTGGTGCTTACCCTGTTTTGTTTATTGGTTACCCAAACTTCTATTCTTGTTACCTGAACACGGCTGTCTATAAATGGATATTTAACTAAAGAAGCATCATATTTGTTTCTAAAATATTGAGATAAGAAAAAGTGCCTGTCATTATCATAATCCAAAGCATATAAATCAAAGTTCTGCACCGTTCCGCCACCTTCTGCAACTATACTCTTGGTTTGTGACTTCTGTTCTGAGAAAACACCTGTTACTGTCGTCTTACCAAATTGCAACTGAGCCTTGACCCCAAATAAACTCTGAGCACCTCGAATCAGTGTACTATTCAATGGCATACTCACATTACCTACTTCTACTTTTTGAATAATATCATCTTCATCTGGTGTATATGCCAGTTTGAATAAGTTTTGAAAAGCAAATGTAGATTGAGTATCATAGTTGGCATTTACTTCTAATCTGGTTCCTACTTTTCCCATTAAGCTCATGCTTATTCTCTGATCAAAATCAAAAGTAAGGCTTGATCTGTTTCTTGGAGAAAAAGAAGGATTATCTTGTTTGGTGTAGCGAACACCCAGGTCCATCTCTACTGATCCTGTTGGCTTTACATCGATTGTATTGCTGCCAAAGACACTTTCAAAAAGACTGGAATTGATGTAATATCGTGGTAATAAATCTTTTTTGGCAGCATCACTTCCGGCTTTTTTACCATCAATTGCATCTGCTTTTTTTCTGAAATAATCTCTTCTGGATTCTTTCAAAACTAAATCTTCGTATTCTTTTGGCGTTAGAATAATAGGATAATTGATCGAAAAGCCATCAACTGAATTGGTGTAAATATAACGATCTGTAATGGGGTCGTATTTATATGCAGAAATTACACTTGGCGGATCTTGCAGTTCTACCTTACCAACAGAGAATTGAGTTTTCGTTGTATCTTTAACCGTTGGATTTACTTGCGCACGCAAAACATTACCGCAAAACAAAAACAGTAAAAAAATACAAATTTTACGCATACAATTCGTTTATATAAATTGAGTTTATAGGCTTTTTAAAGCTTTTTTGATGATTGTTTCTACCGTAGCTTCGGGATCTTCTTTTACAATTTTCTCCACTACTTTTTCTGAAGTTTTTCGAACAAAACCTAAAACTTCCAAAGCAGATAACGCTTCATCTCGATTTGTATTGTTTTGTACTACAGAAACTTCATCCAAATCGTACAACTTTAACACTTTTTCCTTTAAATCAAGGATAACTCTTTGGGCTGTTTTGTTTCCAATTCCCTTAATTGATTGTATTGTACCAACATCTCCGGACGCAATTGCGTTAATAATTTGCTTTGGTTCAATTGAGGACAACATTGTTCTTGCAATATTGGCTCCAATTCCCGAAACAGACAATAACATCCTGAATATTTCTCTTTCTGATTTCTCTACAAAACCAAATAAAGTATGCGCATCTTCTTTAATTTGAAGATGCGTATACAGTTTTATATTTTCTACATTAGGAATTAATGAAAAGGTATGTAAGGATATATTTACCTGATACCCAACGCCTCCGCAGTCGATCACGACTTCCGTAGGATTTTTCTCTACTAACTTCCCCTGCAAATGTGCTATCATAGTATAATTTATTAGGGTCAAATATAATAAAAATGCAATAAAAATACGACAATATTATTCGATCCTTATAATTTATACTATTTCGCTAATTTATTTTTTTTGTTTTCTTTTTCCTGAGCGTCAATCACCGCAATTGCAGCCATATTTACCATCTCTTCGACACTTGCTCCTAGTTGGAAAATGTGAACAGGCTTGCCCATTCCCATCATAATTGGTCCAATAGAATTTACTTTATACAACTCTTTCAATAGTTTATAAGTAATATTGGCCGATTCTAAGTTAGGAAAAATCAATGTATTTACTTTTTTACCGGCTAATTTAGAGAAAGGAAATTTTTCTGCAAGCATTTCCTGGTTCAGAGCAAAATCTGCCTGAATTTCTCCATCAACGATTAATTCCGGGTGATTTTTGTGTAAATAAGCTACTGCTTCTCTCACTTTCGACGCTCCAGGACTTGTAGATGACCCAAAGTTTGAAAATGACACCATTGCAATAACGGGTTCAACACCAAACATTTTTGCTGTTTTTGCCGTCATAATAGCAATATTTACTAAATCTTCAGCTGATGGATTGATGTTAATGGCTGTATCTGACAAGAACATTGGCCCACGAGAAGTCATCATCATGTTTGCTGTTGCAACAAGAGAAGCTCCGTGTGCTTTTTCAATCAATTGCAACATTGGTTTTACAACTGTTGGGTAACTTCTTGTATGGCCTGTTACCAAAGCATCTGCTTCGCCTTCGTTTACCATCATAGCTGCGAAATAATTTCTTTCGCGCATATATTTCTGAGCATCAAGTAATGATACACCCCTGCGATCTCTTGTTTCCCAATATGAATTTGCAAATCTGTTACGTCTTGCTTCTTCTTCGTTTGTTTTAGGATCAATGATTTCCAGTTCAGCATCGAAGCCCAATTCTGCTTTCAATTCTAAAATTACTTCTTTGTTTCCTAATAAAATTGGACGACCAATTCCGTCCTCATGAACAATTTGTGCCGCTTTTAATACGTTCAATTGGTCTGCTTCTGCAAAAACGATTCTTTTTGGATCTAATTTGGCGCGATTCGTAATTAAACGTACCATTTTATTATCGTTACCCATACGTTCGCGAAGTGCATCTTCGTAAGCTGCCCAATCTGTAATAGGATTTTTTGCTACTCCTGATTCCATAGCTGCTCTTGCAACGGCAGGTGCTACAACTGTAATTAATCTGGGATCAAATGGTTTAGGTATAATATATTCCTGACCAAAACCTAATTTCATTGCACCATAAGCTACGTTAACTTGTTCCGGCACTGGTTCTTTTGCTAAAATAGCCAAAGCTTTTACTGCTGCCATTTTCATGGCTTCGTTAATTTTTGTAGCTCTAACATCTAATGCTCCTCTAAAAATATACGGAAAACCTAAGACGTTATTTACCTGGTTAGGAAAATCTGAACGTCCTGTAGCCATAATAACATCTTTACGAGTTTGTGTAGCTAAATTATAATCGATTTCCGGATTTGGATTTGCCATGGCAAAAACAATTGGATTATCTTTCATCGACAATAGCATTTCAGCTGACAAAATATCTCCTGAAGATAATCCTATGAAAACATCAGCGCCTTTTACTGCTTCTGCTAACTCAATTTTAGGACCGTTTACAGCATATTTTTGCTGCAATTCTGATAGTGAAGGATTGTCTTTTGTTAAAAGTCCTTTACTATTAAACATTAAAATATTTTCTACTTTTACGCCTAATAAAACATACAAATCAGTACAAGCTATTGCTGCCGAACCTGCTCCTGAAACTACTACTTTTACATCTTCGGCTTTTTTGCCTGCTAATTCTAAGGCGTTTATTAATGCTGCAGAAGATATAATTGCTGTACCGTGCTGATCATCATGCATTACAGGAATGTCTAATTCTTCTACCAGTCTTCTTTCGATTTCGAAAGATTCAGGCGCTTTAATATCTTCCAGATTAATTCCTCCAAAAGTTGGGGCAATATTTTTTACGGTCTGAATAAATTCTTCAATATCCTTGGTTCCGATTTCAATATCAAAAACATCAATATCCGAGAATATTTTAAACAACAAACCTTTTCCTTCCATTACCGGCTTAGAAGCTTCCGGACCAATATCCCCAAGTCCTAAAACAGCTGTACCGTTTGAGATAACGGCAACTAAATTTCCTTTTGCTGTATATTTGTAAACGTCGTCTACGTTTGCTGCAATTTCTAAACACGGTTCCGCAACTCCTGGCGAATAAGCCAAAGACAAGTCTCTTTGGGTTGCATATTTTTTTGTTGGAACTACCTGAATTTTTCCTGGAGTTGGCTCTGAGTGATACAGTAACGCTTCTCTTCTTTTACTCTCTTTGTTCATTTATTTTAGCTTTTATTCTAGCTTACAAAGATATAAGTCTTGGTTTAAAATGGCGTATTTTTAAAGCTTTCTTTTCTTAAAATAACATTTATGGCAACCAAAAAAAATAGTCCGTTATTATCCGGACTATTTGATAATGCTTATTTTTTGAATTTCTACTACTGAGAAATATAAGAGTTTAAGTGGTTTATGGTATCTTTTTGAAGTTCAATAATTGCCTTAACAACATCACTAATAGAAACTATTCCTACCACAATTCCGTCTTCAAGAACTGGTAAATGTCTGATTCTTTTAGTACTCATTAGTTCCATACAATTTTCTAAATTATCTGAAAGTTTTACCGAAAAAACATTGCTTTCCATAATCTCATGAACAAAAGTCTCTTTTGATGACTTGTCTTTCAAAACAATTTTTCGGGCATAATCCCTTTCAGACAATATTCCTTTTAAATCGTTATTATCAATAACAAGGATAGCGCCTATGTTTTTCTCTCCCATCACTTTTAAAGCTTCATAAACTGTTGTAGTTGAAAGAACCGAATAAACATTTTTTCCTTTTGCGTTTAGTATTTGATTTACAGTCATATCTGAAAAATTTTAGATCTATAAAGTTAGAAAAAAATGAACACACACAACAACGAAATCGATTTTTTAAGACTTAACTGATTCATTTTAAACATAATACGTTAATTTTTAATTTAAAGAAATTTTATCTTAAAAAAATGAATGAATTTTAATACTTTTTTGCAGAAAATGCAGGTTTTTTGACGGTTTTAAATTTATTATGAAATAAAAATTTAGAATTGTTTGACCACATATCTACATTCTTTTGGGTGGTTACCAACCATTAATTCCCAGCGGAGTATTTCGTAAAAATTAAATATTGGTCTAATGAAAAACTACCGAGTCAGATTTTCAATGCCTCAGCGGAGCGATATATAATCAACTAAAATATGCCAACCCGATGGGGTTCAATTACGATAATTTTTATTTCTATAAATATTTCGTCCCGCTGGGACTTAAAATTAATTAAGTAACATATTTGTTGAGGATAATTTTAAAAAAAATCTATAGTGGACTAAAGTCCGGAACTACAACATAAATTAGACTTACTGCTCATTATAAAGTTCTTAAGGAACAAATTATATTGTAAAGATGAACTTTACGGCATTTGATTTCAAATAAAAAAGACCTTTTCCAGATACAGAAAAGGTCTTTTATGTTTATTATTTACATATTAGTAACAATAAATTCGCTACGCCTGTTTTGCTGATGCTGTGCTTCAGAACATTTTACGCCATCGGCACATTTATTTACCAATTGTGTTTCTCCAAACCCTTTTGCTGTCAATCGGTTTTCATCGATACCTTTTTTAACGAGCCAGTTTTTGGTCGATTGGGCTCTTTTTTCTGAAAGGATCATATTACTTGCATCAGATTGTCGACTATCTGTATGCGAGCGAATATCCATTGTTAATGTTGGATATTGTTTTAATACATCAACAATTTTCTGCAACTGAGGTTCTGATGATTTTCTAATACTCGCTTTTCCTAAATCAAAAAAGTTCATCGGGATATTAAGTGTTTTTGCTAAATCTGTTCCAACGGTAATTGGTTTCATTTTTACAGATTTAATTGTTACGGTCTTAATCATCATTGTCTTTGCTACCAAAGGAACTACTTTCTTTTCTATAGAAATTGGCAATATGGTACTTCCGGTTCCTTTTTTAATTGTTACTGGAACTTCTTTTATTTCATACCCCTCTTTTGAGGTCTTTATGGTATATTTTTTACCACATTTTACATTTGAAAAAATATACTTTCCGTTTTGGTCAGAAATCACTTGTACGGCATTTTGTCTTGTTTCATCAAACAAAATTAAAGTAACATTGGAAAGAATTTCATTTGTTTCTGAATCTGTCACCGTACCTGATAATTCCTGTTCGCAAATAAGTCTTTTGGTTTCCGTAAATCGATAAACATCATCGAATCCGTGACCACTTTCTCTATTCGAAGAAAAGAAACCATTTCTGTTTTTACTATTAATTATAAAAGCAAAATCGTCTTGTTTACTATTTATTGGTTCCCCAAGGTTTTGTACTTCATCATACGAATCATCTTTGTTTATTTTTGAAACAAAAACGTCAAGTCCGCCTAAACCAGGTCGGCCATCACTGGCAAAATAAAGTTCATTCTCGCCAGAAATAAAAGGAAAAGTTTCTCGTCCTTCAGTATTGATTTCTGCCCCTAAATTTACAGGTTCTCCAAAGGTTCCGTCCTCATTTATCTTTACTTTAAACAAATCCGATTGTCCTAAAGTTCCCGGCATATCTGATGCAAAATATAATGTTTTATCATCAATGCTTAAAGCAGGATGTGCCACACTATATTGATTACTATTAAAAGGAAGCTCCTGAATGTTTGTCCATTCGCCCTCGATTAAACTTGCTTTATAAAGTTTTAATAAAGTGATTTTCTTTTCATTTGCCCCTCTTTTTCCGTCTAGAAAATTATTTCGGGTAAAATACATTGTTCTTCCGTCTTTTGTAAAAACAGGAGTTGATTCATTGAATTTGGTATTTACTTTTTTCTGAAAAAGTTTAGGGGTTCCTACACTCCCATCAGACATTAATTCAGCGGTATACAGATTGCTAAAGGATTTATTGGTCCATTTAAAGTTTTTCTTAATTACTCCGCCTGTGTCCCTTGCTGATGTAAAAACTAATTTATTATCTAAAATAGTACTTCCGTAATCTGAATAATTAGAATTAACACCGGCATCTGCAATTTCGTATCGTCCGGAATTAAACTTTATTTCTTCTAAATAGTTTCTGTTCGTTTCAAATAAAACTCCTCGTTTATCAGTGCGTATTTTTTGATTGAATTTTTCTAAAACTGAATCTGATTTAGCATAATTTCCTGCTGATTTCAGACATTGCGAATATCGGTACAAATACTCCGGTTCCTGCTGCTCATTCATAGCGAACAATTGCTCGTACCATTTTAAGGCTTGTGTTAATTCGCCATTAAAATAATAGGAATTTCCAAGACGCTGAAACATTTTTTCGTCTTTGTAACCTTTGTTGGCTACCATTTCATAGGCTTTTATAGCATCTGCAAAAGCATATTTTTCGTATTTATCATTTGCATCACTTAAACCTGGCGTTTGTGCAATTGTATTTAAAAAAAACAATAAAAATAAAACGGTACAAATTAATTTTCTGGCTTTCATCTATTACTTTTTAAAAGAATCTTGGAGAAGTAATTCTGCTATAATTATTAAAAAACTCAAAACGCAAAAAGATTTCATGCGATCCTGAATTGTATTTTCTTAAATTGGTTGTTTCATGGTCATAGCCATATCCCACATACAAACCGTCTGTTACCTGAAAACCCGCCATTGCACTCAATGATGCACTCCAACGGTAGGCAACTCCTACAACAAATTTGTCATTGAACATAAAATTACCGGAAACGTCAACCTGCAAAGGAGCACCCTCGACCATTTTAGTTAATAATGCCGGTTTGAATTTTATATACTCTAAACGGTCTAAATTGAAGACATAACCTGCCATAAAATAATAGTTTATTTTATCTTTAAAAATGGCTGTATCATTATCATTGTATCTGTTGGTTTCGATAAAATTAGGTACAGACAATCCTAAATATGCTTTATCTGAATGCCAGTAAATACCTGCTCCAATATTGGGTGTAATTTTATTATCTAAATCCTGAAATTGCGGATCGCCCTGATTTTCAGGATTTAATTTATTCATATCTAAATTAAAAAGATTCGCTGTAGCTTTTATTCCAAAAGAAAGTTTATAGGTTTCAGATGTTGGAACTGTATAGGATAAATCTGCCGATAAGGTATTTTCGTTTGTTGGTCCGATTTTATCGTTTACTAAAGAAACTCCTAATCCTAAATTGCTATTATTTAAAGGTGTATTTATTGAGAAAGTACTGGTTTTAGGCGCTCCGTCAAGCCCAACCCATTGTGTGCGATATAATCCAAAAACACTTAAGACACCACGGGAACCCGCATATGCAGGATTTATCGCAATGGTATTATACATATATTGTGTAAATTGGGAATCTTGTTGCGCAGAACACACAACTGTGAAAAACATGAAAATTAAAACTATCTTTTTCATTTAAAAAGTCTTTTAAAAGCGGTTTAGTTTATCACCAAACCGCTCATATTTTTTTATTTGTTTATATATAAATAACCTGAAAGCTCGTGAGGATTTGATTCGTTGTCTTTATACTTCAGAATATAGAAATAGGTTCCAACAGGCAATCCGTCAGATTGTTTTACGGTTGTACGTCCTTCAGAGAAACCCAGAAAAACACGATCTTCATTATTATAATTATCAATATTGTAGACCAGAACTCCCCAACGGTTGTATATTTCTACCGTATTATTAGGATAACATTCTAATCCCTGAATATAGAATCTCTTATTTTTTTCATCTCCGTTTGGAGAGAATGCATTAAAGACTTTTATTACACAGCCATTTAAATCCAGAACTGTTGGTTTATCTCCGGTCTCATTTTCATCATCAGATAAATCTTCTACAAGAATTCCTTTTGCGCTTCGTGCCTGAACACTTGCCTGGTTGCTTACGCTGCCTTTGTTGATATCGTTTTGCGTAATTTTATAAGTAGCTGTAAAATTATGTTCGTCTGATTCGTTTACCTCCAAATCAATTGCTTGTCCTGAAACCACAACGCCAGGCAGAGGATCTGAGACCATAACTCCTTTTAAAGGAACATTACCCGTATTGGTTACTTTAAATTTATAAGTAATCGTTTCACCAGCATTTGCAAATCCGCTACCATTTTCATCATTAAATACTGCTGTTTTAATTATTGCAATGGCAGGTACTTCTACAAAAACGGTTAGTGTTGCTGTACCACAATTTGTTGGATTTGCTTTTTCACAAACCTGATATGTTAATGAATAAGTTCCTCCCGGAGTATTTGGTTTCACATTTACAGTTCCATCTGAGTTAAATTCGAAGTAATTGTTTGGTGTATTTGAAAGTATAATATCCGAAGGGTTAATTGGTAAACCTTTAAGTAAATCATTATCTAAAACATTGATAAACTCAAGTGAACCATTTATTCCGTCAACATTCACTACTCCGTCATTATTAATAATAAGTTGTATTAATGGTGTAACTGGCGGATTATTTACTACCGAAATTTTCACTACTGCCTGACTACAGTTAATAGTTGGATTTAAGACTTCACAAATTTGATAAGTCAATTCATAATTCCCGGTTGGTGTTCCTGGTTTTACTTCAATTGTACCATCCGCTTTTAAAATCAAATTAGGATTTGAAACCACAGTTGTTAAAATAACATCCGCAGGATTCAATAATATTCCGTTTAAAGTATCATTATGAAATATACTTGTTGTTGAACTTTGTCCTTTACTAGTATCTATAGTTCCTGCGTTATCATCATTTGCTTTTAAAACTGCTGCCGTTACGGTAACTTCTACTTTATTGGTACTGCAATTTCCAGGATTTAAAACTTCACAAATTTCATATGTTAATTCATAATCTCCTGCTGGTGTATTAGCCCCTAAAATAGCATTTCCGTTGGCATCAATTGTAAGGTATCCTTTTGGATCGGTTCCCGGTGTTAATTTTACATCTGATGGATTTAATTTAACCCCGTTTTTAGTATCATTATCTAAAACATTGAT
>Ga0116227_10000299_pt1 | contig 92006 bp, 66 predicted proteins | sample S1TSphgellanicum_FD_89693 | JGI IMG/M metagenome (GOLD analysis project Ga0116227, IMG submission 89693) | Host-associated microbial communities from peat moss isolated from Minnesota, USA - S1T2_Fb - Sphagnum magellanicum MG | ecosystem: Host-associated > Plants > Peat moss > Unclassified... | reverse complement strand
TTTCTTTATAATTTTTTTTTTTTTCTTTTTTATTTTTTTTTTAAATATTTTTCTCCCTTCCTAATAATTTCCCCCATTTTATAACTCCCTCACTTTTTTTCTTTTTTTATAAACAAAAAAATAAAAAAAAAAAAAAAAAAAATGGTCTTTTCATGAGCATGAAATTTATGTTAATTTAAATTAAATTTGAAATTGACAGAAATAATGATGAATTATTGAAAACCATGTGAAAACATAAGAAGAAAATAATAGTTGATTGTCACTGGTAGTGCGCAGCAGCACGAAGCTCAAATATGATAAGACCAAAGAGCTTTTCCGTCACAAGCCCAGGCAGGGTCCTGGGAAGAGTACGGGTAACCGTGAACCATCCGTCCAGTAAATGACATGATCGTAACAGTCCAACAGACACTGGACATCACGAGCAGGCAATAGCTCATTACGCCACGCCTATTCGAACTGCGACGGGTCACCGTCCGCTTTTAGCTCGACTGTCCCTACGTCCCTACGCCTGCTGCTTATCTACCCATCCAACGGATCGTTTCCGCTCCCAGCGAAGCATCTACGGCACCTGTTCCCAGCACCCCAACACTACTAGTGCAACGATCTCAGAAAACAACGGCGGGGAACGTGACGTATGTGATCTGACGGTTCGTGTTAAAGGAGATAGCAGCTGCTGCCTGTCCAAATATGCCAGTCCGTCGTCTTCTCAATTCCGCCGTGCACATCTGCCAACTGGTGGGAATGCTGATGTACATCCATCCATTACCCATCGACTGGTACGACAGCGACGCTTCTTCGCTGGATTCTGGAACTGACGGATTGAAACCCGCTTGTGGGGGAACTGTTACGGTCACCAACTGCTTGTATGGGACCCACTCACAGGTCGCAGCCAGTCCTTTTCTCTCTGCCCGACAGACCATAACTTTAGTCCTGGTCGCCATGCCCAGTGAAAAAAAGAAAGCAGTTGGGGGCTGGTATCAAAACAGGTGCAACGAATTAAATGCATCAGAGTCTGCAATGCATCTGTCTAATACACAAAGTTTGGGCAGGCCTGATATTCGCGCCCACTAGTGCAGCCTGTACCGTTGGTCAAGTGTGAACTGGTTACCAAACTGCATTTTTCTTTTCAAAATCATTTTTGTAATTTTATTGAATTTCCAATGACCAAAAATATTCAAAACTCAATATCTCTGGCACCTTTGGTCTAAAAAATTTCAAATCACCTACTCACTAAAAGCTTTCTAATGATAATAGCAAGAGTATGCCCAAATTCTCCTATATTTTTATCTTTTCATTTAAATGAATTCTTAATGAGAAAATTGTTCAATATTCAATAACTTATCCATTGTAGATTGAAACTTGAAACATTGTGAAGCCACCCTTACTCATCAAGGGCTTTCGAACAATAATAGAGCATGGCAAGAGGCACTATGATTTGGGAGATCTTACCATGATAGACAAACTAACGAACTACCATTTTTAATAGATAGAATTGCCATGGGTTTTTTTTTTCCCCAACTTTGTCGTATTGAAATTTTGGCAAATTTTCCCCCCAAAACTGCAAAATTAGTCAATTTTACACATGAAGAACGAAAATTTCTTAATATTTCTGTCAAAAACAATTGCTTCTGAAACAAAATCACTGCCCATTGCCTCTTAAATATTCTGGGACATCCTTGATTTTCAGACTCAAATTGTTGTCCCTAGTAATGTATAATTCATAAAGGAAGCACCTTATGGCTTCCTTATTAGGCTGCATAACATGCTATCCTCTACTATATAACTAAAAAAATTTAGTCAGGTCTTTATGGATAAGTTTGCCAAATCTCAAGTTAGCTAAATAACTTATTTGTTGACAGGTACATGATACAGGTACATGGTGTTCAAAGCTCGTTTAGCGGATGGATGGGTTGAATTGTACGGATTAAACAATCTCCTGGAAAGCAAACGAATCTGCACGGAATGCTTGACTTGCAATCCATTGGTGTATCTCCTCCCCAACACAACACCATGTTGCTCTTGCCTCCACTTTAGGGTGAAGAAGTGGGGTTCATTAGCATCCATACAGGGACATAGATCAAACTCCTTGGCCCGACTACATACCTTGACATTGTCGGCTTCCACTTTGCAGGAGTTCTCAAGTATTTGGAACATAGATTAGTCAATGCCAACAACTTATTTACAAGTGACTGGAAACCCAACCCCGAGTTTTCAACAAGAATTCAGAATTCAGAATTCAGTCCTTATTAGAGATGGAACAGCAGATGATTACCAATTAGTATCCAAGTCAACAGCAGATTAAGCTAAGTGGTTTACGAGACCAGGTGGGGTTAGAACGTAAGGGAAGGACTCTGATGGGGTGGGACTAACGAGAAAGATCATGTGAACGTGTCTCTCACAACGATCCTTCAGTACTGAAGGAGCTTTGGTACTCGTCATCTGGTAACTGCACACGTGCACTGTTTCAAAACTCCAAGGGGATGGGGATTTAATAAAGAGGATTCCCAATTTCCCAGGTGACAACTTAGAAGCGGGGGAAAGATTTTGTGTGGGTGTGCACTCTGGAGGCTGGAGAGAGAGAGAGAGAGAGAGAGAGTGTGTGTGTGTGTGTGTGTGTGTGTGTGTGTCCGCGATTGCTGCTTGGGGATTAATAATAAAAGTAAAGCATATGGCATCATAGTTGTCAGGACAGGCATGATGGCATCTACAGCCATCATCGAGGGTCACACGGGTGCCGCCCATGTGTTGCTCTGAATTTGTTTGAGAGTTTTCTGGTGTCACTTAGCCTAGTTATGTGGTAATTTTTTCAAAATGACTAAAAAATTGGGCACTAGTTTAAACTTTAGTTTGCTGCTGGATTTGTAAGTGATTTATGGTGCTTGCTTCAGTAGGTAGTCTCTTGGAACCAGCGTTCTCATTTTGTGCAAAATTTCCCACTGCTGCATTTTATTTTATCTTTGTGGAAAAAGGGAATATCTTCTCACAAGATTTCTATTGTGTGAAGAATAAAATCACCACAAAAGGAGTAGTTTTGGGTTAAATTTGCCAGTTTTTATTCTTGACTGCAACACGTATTTATACAATAAAAAGATTTATTTTATTTTTTTTAGACAGGTCTTAAGGACTGGTTGCCATTTAATGTTAAAGCCCTTTTGGAATGTTTTGTATTTGAAAAAAAAAAAAAAATTGAAAAAAAAAAAAAAAAAAACACGTTGCTTGAAATCAGTTCTTTTGAGTTTTTTTTTTTCCTCAAAGTGGCAATCATCCTGAGGAAGATTTAACCAACCCTGGCTAGAAATGAGATATGAAATACAAATCTTTAATCATCTTCTACATTTTTGGCTACACAGTGAAAACCAAAATATAGAAATCTAGATAGATTTTAAGTTGTCACTTTAGGCCACTAAAAACATCCAAATTCATTTCATTTTCAAATTTTTAATTTTTAATTTCTCTTTTTGGCAAAATTTCGCCACTTATAAAAAGGATTCTTGGAACTAAAAAACTAAAGCTAGTAGATGATACAAGCTGAGATTAGGTCTCTGTTTGTATGTTGATAACCAGGAGTATCAAAGTGTGGGCTACTATAGTGGAGACAGAGTAAACCAGCACCCACCAGCACACCATCCAATGAACGCTGTTATGACTCATGGATGGATGAACCTCAAATGAGTTGATATCGGGTTGCACTTTGGTAGGCCATTCGGTAAGATATAGGTACTATACATAGGTAGATGGGAAGGAAAATAGGTGACTACTAGGTAAGTTGATGATTTATACCTAGATAGAGGCTGTTCTACTACCTACAATATACAGTTGTTAGTAGGTACATAGCAGTGTGGGGCAGGTATTTGATTTTGTGATACCCCTTGATAAATCCAGGTATTTGAAAAATTCAGAATCAAAGGATCATCAGTTCTGGGCATTTCAAAAACTTAGAAGAACCTCCAGGTTTCTTGAAAGAACCGACAGAGACTCAATGAGGTTTTAGGCAGTTATTTGACTCTTATTTTTTAATCAGAATCATGGTTGTATATAATAACCAGGTATTTGATCTTTTGATAATCAGAGTTATCAACTTTGACACCCAACCTCATACCTGGCAAGGGGTTTTGTGCAAATTCTAATCCTCGCCCCACTTTGGTAGGTAAGTAGAGAAACAGCAACTGAGCTACCATGGTTAGCTACAGAGATTAAGCCCAACAGAAAAGTGTTGCTGACCATCCATCCTTCATGGTGCGCTGGTGGGCACTGGGTGCTGGTACACGCTGGGTGGCCTCTGGCAAAGCAGGAATAGCAGCAGCGAGTAACAGGACTCAGGAGAAGCTTAAATCGAAAAACCAATTAGTGTGGCTCTTTATATAGACCTTATCATGTGGACATTTTAACTTAGGTCCTCTCTCTCATGCTCTTCTCTGCTGCAACGAATTTTACACTTTTGGGTGTGGTCTTTTGTTTGGAATTCGGTCCTTTCTTTTTTTTCTTCTCTTGTTCCCTTGCCAGGTGTTTTTCCTTTATTTATTTATTTATTTATAATTTTATTTTTTTAATTGCAGTGTTATAACAGAGTTGGCATGCAATTGCATCCTTCCCATAAGTTATGCCACATGGCCCAACCCAGTAATCAAGAGCAAACATGAATAAGTACTTAAAAGCATTAATAAAAACAAAAAATTGTAACTGCAAGAACCTGGTGTGTACCTAAACAAGTAAGTGGGTTAGGGGTCTGTGGTGCAGTAGTTGTGCTGTAGTACGTCCAGCAGTCCCATCTTGTGACAGTTCCCCTTATGCTTAAAGGCTGCAAACGGAGTAAAAGGCTGTTGTGAGGAAACCTGGCAGTCCAGGGGAAAAGGAGGAAGGCACCATGGCCATCTTTCAGTTTAAACAAGGAAAACTATGACTTACAAAGTGCATGTTCTGTTATCAATGTAGTTTCTCTCTGCATGTAGTTTTAGGGGAATGTAGATTTCAACTACCTACTATTCTGTCAATGGTATGTATGTTAGAACTCATAGATACCTTGTGATGGTGATGAAAGCTGCAACTGTTTCTCAAAACCTCACATAACAAAGGTTCTGACCAGTGTTGAGTAGGTAAGTCATTTATCTGGATAGGTATACCTGTGAGTATATGACATTGTAAAGGCATACCCTACCTGACTGGCAATTTTCTTGTTATCTTTTTAATTACACTACCCAGCTGGTAAATGTTTCAAACGTTGGCTATGTTTACTCCACCCAGATAGTATATAGTTGAGGTTTGCCCTTACCCAGGGAAGGGTACTTGTTTTGACTTGGGCAAAAAGGGGTATATGCCAAAATCATCATATAACAAATATGCATTTTCATATTTTGTAATGCATTGTCATTATGATGGATTTCGGTGGGATTATGGTGACTAACTATAGAATATATTTTCTTTTGGCAGTTTAGTTATGTTCATTACATTAATGACCTTTGAACAAAACTGTTAGCATAATATGCTCTTGGAACCTTTTTAGATTTAACTACCATTTGCCATTACAAAATATTTTGAATGTATCTCAAGGCTATTGATTGGTTTCATTCTATTTTTGTTCATTTTTTGATAGGATGTTGGAAATTTCAGATGTTCTTGTCAGTGTCTTTTCTTTGTGAAAAATTTTGCCAAAATGCTAAATAAAATATAAGAAAAATGGCATACTCTACTGCAATTTTCATTTTTTCAAATTGTTTGTCAAATTTCAAAAATAATTGAACTTTTTTTTCTGCATTTGGACTTCAATTTTAGTTTGGCAGCATTTTTTAACTAGTTTTTTAAATGTTTAGAAAATTTCTAAAATCATATCTAAATTCCTCTTGGGATGTTGCCCGATGATGCAACATCAGAAAATTGAAAACAAAATCACTGGTTTATGTTGGCAATTCCATTGTGCATAAAAGTAATTGTCTTTCTCCACTTGGAAAACATGTGTAAATAGTATCGTTTACACTATACATGCCCACATATACTCAGATGATATGTATAGGATAAATGTTGAAATATTTAGTTGTACCTTTACCCCATGAACAGGGTAAATGTTTGTCATTTATCTTTGGCCTTACCCAGATTGATAATTTGCAAACCTTATATGCTCTCTCACCTGGTTTGGAAATTTTTTGAAGCCTATATGAGTATTACCTGCCTGATATATTAAAATTGATACACTTGCCTAACAATGGTTCTGACTTGGTTGGTCACAAAAAGGCCGTGTACTTTGTGAACCCCAAAAAGAACAAAAACAAAATACAACCCACCGCCCACAATCCTGATTCCTAACCTTGTCATCACTAGTTTGTCGCAAGGATCTGTCTAGCTGGGGAGTATTATTATCTACTGTACTTTCCTGACAACATAAGGAAAGTGTGTTACTCCTCACTCAGCACTTTGCATGAGAACAACCTCCTTGTTATTACTAATAGGTCACAGTAGATCTTCCTGCTTTCTTTCTTTGTAGGGTTACACAAACCTTCAAACCAAACCATCTTGCTGACATTTAAGCTTTGCATTATCCTATTTCTAAAATAGGAAGACAGGAGACACCAGAACTCTTCTATTCATAATCAGAGAGAAGAACAAAACTGATGTGTGAGGTTATTTGATTTCTTTTAGGAAACCCTGTTCTGTGTCTCTTAAAACTCATAATTTTAAGAATATGATATTAGAGATATTTTTTAGATAAAGGAGACACAGCATCGATACCCAAATTTTTTTCATAGAGATGGGTGAGAATTTCCATTTAAATCAAAAAATATATTGTTATTACATGGTTAATGAAACTCAAATTACCACCAAATTCAATGGGAATCTAAGTTTCACCTCTCTGTTTTGTTTTTTTGTTGGCACCTGCAACCCTGCTACATATACTGCTATTACAATTACTCTCAAATTTTGTGCATTGGATAATGAGTTTCAACATATTTTACTTAGATCCGATAAAATTTTACTCACTTTGTAGATAACAATGTTTGAGATTGAAGCAAGGGTCTGGGAGTGAAAGGAGGACCAAAGGCAGGGTTACTTTGCAGACTTCTTTATTGTCATTTTTTTTTAAAACTATTATAAAGAACCTATCCAGTTCTAGTTCTTCCATATTTTAACCATGAAGATTTGTTACAGGGCCTGTTACCTTTTAACCCAAAAACAAACAATTATATGTTTTTGTTCTTTAGTTTCAAGAACTTTGCCATGTGATGATATTAAATCATTCTTTGAATTTGTGAGAAATGATGAGCAACCATTGATAGTAAAAACCTAAACCAGTAGTGAATTTTAATTAGCACAAATGACAAGTCAACTTGCCATGCACACTAACCTTCAAGCAAATTAAATAAGGTTCTTGATAAACAGATTAAAGTTGAGTAACTCCAAAATAACAAAATGACATTGCACAAAATTCCAACAAGCTTTACAGTAACTAACCATCAACTTAAGCAGCTCCAAAGTAACAAAATAGCATTGGACAAAATTGAAATAATCCTATCTCCATTCACAATTAAAGTTGAGTAGATCCAAATTTAAAAACTTGCGTTAAACAAATTTCCAACAAGTTTTCCATTAATAGATTAGAGTGGAATAGTTCAAAGATTAAAAAATGACCTTTAAAAAATTCAATAAGGTTCCCTATTGATAGATTAAAGCTGAGCAACTCTAGAATAACAAATTGACATGTGGAACAAAATTCCAATACTCTCCATCTATAGATTAAAGTTGAAAGAGTGGTTTCAAAATAACAAATTGACCTTCAAGCAAATTCAATGTAAAGGCTCCTCGTTAACATATTAAAGTTAAGCAATCAAGACCATCAAAATGATGTGGAACAAAATCCTAGTAGGCCCTGCATTAACATATCTTCAAGTTGAAAAGCAACAAATTGACATGTAGAACAAAATTCAATGAGGTTCTCCACTTATAGATTAATGTTACTTACAACTCCAGAGTAAGAAACTAACATTAAACAGAATTCAATTAGGTTTTCCATTGATACATTAAAGTTGGTGAAAGCATAGTGAATTTAAACTAAAAAATAATCAACAAACAATAAATTAACTAGTGTAAACCTGTAAGCATGAAAAAAGTTTAAGACATCATTTTATTACAACACCAAACATTTCAGTTCATTAATTAATCTCATAAGAAGATGAACCTAAAATTTGATGAATAATGACCATGTAAAAGTGCATTGAAAATACATACATATATGTAGTTCATGTTAAAAGTTGCTTCCATTCCAAACCCAAAAACAAAAACAAAAAAAAAAATGAAAATTAAAGTGAAAACACACTAAAATGAACAAAAATGTTGTCACAAATACTCCTTTTTAAAAGTGTTTGAACTTTAACCAAGCCAATATTAAAAGGTTATTTCATAAATTTTAATATTCGGAATAAAATCATTCAAAACCAAAAACAAATTCTCAAAAAAAAACCATTTTTGATTGATATTAAATGATTAAAAATTATATTTGTGAGAATATAGTATTTATAAAAATATAATAAAAGGTGTAAATGTATTTCAAAAATCATTGAAACAATTGTCAAACTTGATGAAATATGTAATCATATATTGAATATTGAATATGAGTTGATTGTTCCATTTCAATTCCCTATGAAAGGTTCCACTTCTATGATTTCACAAAAAATATTTAGATGAGGTTTCAATTTTTAAATGGAAATATACCAAAATAATTCCAAAATAAACATTCACAAAAGTAGTTGGTGTGCCTCCTATTATCCCACTTGCAACCCAAACAAATTTTAATCTATTTCCACATAATTTTATAAAAGATGATATTGTAAAAATAAGATTTGAACCTACTTGCATCTCATAATAGCCTACTTGATTGCTTGTCAAATAATGTTTTTTTAGAATATTATTACATAGGATTTTAAATCATACTAAAGTTTCAATCTTTTAGTTCAATCAAACTACATGTTTCATAATTTTGTGATAAATTTTGTGGTACTCAAGTCATTTAACTCTAGAAAATTAGGGTTATCAAAACCAATATGACACGGCCATTTTGCATCAAGCATCATGTTGACATTTGTCTTGATGTGTCAATTGCATTTGCACCAAAAAAAAATTCATTACACCCAACCTTCCCCATTATGTATGGTGACTAAAATAGATTCAACTACCACAAGATTAATGACCAAAATTTTTTATCACAATAGGATGAATGACCAAAAATTTTCAATTGCCAATCTTGTGGTGACCAAATTGTTTCGATCGCCATTCATGTGGTGACCAAGAACTTTCAATTGCCAATCCTATGGCAATGAAAAGTTTTTTGTCTTCAATCCAAAGTTTTTCATTTCTAATCCTATGGTGACTAAAGCTTTCTTTCGCCAATCATGTGGCAACTAATTTTTTTTTCGATCACCATACATAAGACAACTAAAAGTTTTCAATTTAGATTTCAATTGTCCAATCGATGGTGAAAATTGTCTCCACCATTGATTTTGCAATGGAATTTTTGGTAATAAAAAGTAGAACTTGTAATCTCAATTCACTTTCTCCTTTGAAGCGTGTGGGTCTTATGTTGTTTAACAAGCAACCATTGCCATATAATTTAGGATGGAAGGATGAAATCCTTATGGGTGTTTAAAATTTCAAATCCTCATATTGCATTTGCAATTAGTGCTTAATTTCCATGGTAGCCTTGAAGGTGGAATCCAATCCTATTATTAAATACCCTAATTCTACTAATCAAGCCTATTATTTTTGTGTTTTTTCAATGGAAGGAAGGTGGAATGTGTGGAATCCATGGTATTTGATGCCAAAAAATAAGCTAAGTAAAGTGGAATGCAAGTTTTGCAAAAATGTCATTTCATACTACAAGGATAGACCATTTTTCTATTTGGGCTATCAATATAATGGTATTGGGTGAACTAGAGTTACAATGTGTTCAAGGGCATAGCCATGGGTGAAGGCCCTATTTGCTCAATGTGTTGGATTTGTCCCTCCACCACTAAACAACATGAAAATACCAACCCATTTGTTTGATGGGTGAATAGGGGACATGATAGAAACATCAATTCCTTCAAGGGAAGGAATTTACTTTGATGTCTCAAATGGAAGGGGCTCGAATTTGTACCCTCCTTACAAATAACACATAAGGTCTTAATAGATCCACAAATAATAATATTCGAACCTTTCAATAGGTTTCATTGCTTGAAGGGATTGATTTTAACCAAAAAACAGGATTTGGACAAGAAGTGGACAATTTTTTTTAATGAAATGAACATCATGTTCAATGTTGTGCGACACCCAACATTCTTAAAAGTTATGAAAGTAACCTCCAAGTCTCAAACCTACTACAAACCCCCATCATATCATGGATCACACATAAATTTGTTAAAATAATCCAAGGTCGATATGGCCAAATAAGTAACTGAAAAGATGCAAACTTTGATTCACAAATATTCAACAACCATTTGTTCTAATGGTTGGGACAACATTGCATGACATCCATTATTGAACATAATGTTTGCTTGTTCAAATGGTAATGTATTCATAGATTCCATTGACATAATTGGGAAATAGAAAGATGTTAATTACATATGTAATGCATTGGTTGGATACATCAAAAGGGTGAAGTTTGCCTACATGATGATGCAGATGTGAAGTAGGTGTTAAATAGAGTTTTGCGAAAAATAGTTATTACTTTGATTGCTTATGCCCAAGGTTTTAAAAACTTCGTAAATTTTTTCAAAAGTTAAGGTCCTTTTTTTGACACCCCTCCAATGAATGGCCTTGACTTGCTCCCAAATGAATGGTGGGATTTTGATTAAAGCTAATGGAAGCACATTTGCACCCATTGCCCGTCACATTTTGGTGCAAATGTGTTTTACATTATCATGCAAATGGAATTGGAGTTCATATTCATTTTTCCATAATTAAATGTGAAACCAATTAACATCAAATCAGGTGGAAGACTTGGTGTGCATATACAATAATAGCAAGTTCTTGCAAGAATGATCCAGTGCCAACCGCACAACATGGTACAAAAAAAATATGTCACCTAGGGATTTAATGTCCAATGTTGATGAAAATCTAAATGAAAGCAAATCATCAATCAAAAACCCCATATTGTTAGATGAAAATGAAGACCAACATGACCCCTTTGAATTCCCTAATGATGACAAGATTTTGTTTTCAAGATTATTGTCTAATTTAACGATTTGGTGAGCTCAACCATCTAAGAATGGCAATGCAAATTTAAACATCCCTATATTTAACGACTAATGCCCAATGCACCCCCCTAGATGTACATGCTCCAACAATCCCAAGTCAACACACACCCATCAATGGGTTCTATCAAAGTGCTACCCCCTAGTAGCTTAAACACACCATTAGCTTGATCATCAATTTGAAACCAAATGCACAACACACACTAATAAACACCTTGGACATATAAATCAACCCATTCATCAATCCAACGAATATTGTAATCGAAAACAATGAATATTACATTGGAGCCACATGTGCACCCACATATGACCACTAATGCAAGTGCACCCATGTTGCGCATCAAATCCTTCTAATCATGAAGTTACAAAACCTTCAAAGTCGACATAACATTATTCAAAATTTAACTATCATGCACCAATCAACTAATACCTATGGCATCCAACACTTTCAATGCTCAAAGTTGATGTGGGGTCAAAACTAACCATTGTGGTAGCTTCCATGAATTATCTTCATCCACCTATTCAAAACTCATCCACACATCGAATTACATGAAAGAAAAGCCAACTAATCAAACAATATTTGATTTTGTAAATGAACAAAACTATGAATGACCACACACATCACAAATTTAGCATACAACAAATTAATAATGAAAATCGTGTGAAGTTCGTTCATTCATAGCTTTGTACATTTTGCACATGAATATCATGCATTGAAAACACATTTGAAATGGAAATAAATGTGTTGACGGATGAAATAAGAACCTATGAATGAACAAATGTCACATGAATTTTGCATCATCTTATAAATTTGTGTCAAATTGTTTTCAATGCATGATATCAATGCGTTAAATGTACGAATTACGAATGAATGAATTTTGCATGATTTCCATTAAATTAAATAATGAAATGTTAAGTTTGTGATGCATGGATGATGGCATTTCGTATATGGAAAGACAGCATCCCAACAAATGAATTGTGATAAATGTTCAAAGTGAAATGTCATCACAACCTTGCATGGAAGAAACTTCATCACAAACTTATTAGGCTTCATAAGTTCATACAAATTTCATGCAAAATTCGATTTTTAGAGGTTTATACAAAAATCACACAAATTTTATGTTATGGTTCATAAAAATGATATTTGTACGTATTCAATATCTTAAATATTCAACATTGTTTTAAATGACATTCATGAGTGTTCACATTTAATACACAAAAATCACATAGTTTTATTCAAAATTGCATCACAATAATTGCACGGATTTAGTTAAAATGTAAATCATACGTACTTCACATCAAAACATCACAAGTAGAAAAGACATATCATTTATATATAAATAATATGTATTTTTTTGTGCCATTTTTACATTTTAAGCTTATGTATTTTGCACAAACGAATTATTTTACAATTTTCACATGAATTCTATTAAAATTTCATGTTTTTATAAGTTTGTAATTTGAACATTTTAAAAACAGAGGAGTGGCACAATAATGATGATGATGACAATGACACCGACATTCATAATGATGTGATTGAAGCCCCAATTGACAACAATTACCAATTACCATGAACCTTGACCCCCAAATCCAATTCCTATAATTAGTCATCCTTCCAAGTCACAAATCATAAGGGTTTCACAATCTTGGATTATTTAAAAACACTAAAAACTTAAGCATTTAGTGTTTTGCAATATTTACACATAGGTTGAACTTGATATGCAAATCCACATGGTGGTCTAAACATATTTTTTTCCAACTATATATATATATATATATAATGGTAATAAAATTGTGGTGATTTGATTCAGGACCCGATTTGGAAATTGGTGTATTTCATATAAAATAATGACCTTATATTTATATTTTTATTATTATTTTGTTTCATTTTCATAATTCAAATTTCAAACTTTCAATTTTGAAAGCAACCCATGTGAAGTGCCCCATATATACACAATTACATGTTTTTCAATCATTCCAATCACATTGTCATTTGAATATTCAATATTCAAAACACAATCCAATCATGTAATTTGTTTTTCAATTGAAAAACTTCACATATGATTGTAATCATCCAAGTTTAATCAATTGGGGCAAACTCTTAGGGAAACAACTTGTTTGGCCATATTGCCCCATCCATCCAATCAACAATGCAAAGGCAACATCATCTTTCAAACACAACCCCTTGCTAGTCTCCTCCAATGTCAAGTTGACTTGGTCTTCAAGCTGAAAATCACTTGGGTTAAACCCCCACCTAATTTCCTCCCCCATCATGTTGTACCAAATGCACTCAAGATTAAAACCATATTCAAATTTGTTCGTTTTTAGGTTATACCACCCTTGAAAGAATTGATAAAACCAACAATGTCGTGTATCAATTGCTAAAAAGGATAACAATTTGGATGTCTTTTGCATCATGGATTCATCATATTGTCATTTGTTGTATTAACTCCCCCATGTCATAATAAACATGCTAACATTCCATATCCATTTCATGTTTGCACCCCATGCTTGTGGCTTATTGGGTGTGTTAAACATGTTATATTCACTATGTTGTGGCATGGTTGTTTGAAGACTGAATTGTTCATATAGGCACTAGTGGAATGGGACCCTACATTATGCACAACTCCTCCTTGCCACCATCAAAGTTATTAAGCATTGCATATGGTACATGTGTTGGCAAGTGCCCAATTACCATTCTCCTTTTAGTCCAAATGAGGAACAACAAACAAGGTATAATTAGGCATTTTGAGTGAAAGCTTGAGGTGTGGGCCACAAAAATACCCATGTTTTCTCTAACAAAGCAATGACATATTTTTGGTCAAATTCAAGATATGTCGTCCAATCCACGCTTATAATCTCTTGCATCTTCGGTAAACTATCAGAAAACATTTTAGGACTATATCCTAAGCCCCATGTTGTAAAACTGTGTGATCGGAATCTTCCATTTGCAAGGTTTTTTTTTTGGGTTCTTATGAGTTCCACCTTCATTTATGTAACTCAAGATGCAACCAAAATACATGCAAATTGCATGTTATTTGAATTTCATAGGGTAGCATTCATGAACATTTCAACATATTTTTGATGGGTACATTCATGGTTGGGGTACACAAAAGGAATGTCTCACTTGAAAATCATTATAAAGTCATCACTTTGGATGAACACTATGTTTACCACATTTGTTGGTTAGTATTTTTTATTTGGCCATTAGACACCCACATATTTCATGGTTAAAATAGTATTAATAATTTGTGATTTGGATGAATTTTTAGTGTCCTTAAATGTCCTAAAAAACATTTCAAGACCTCTGTCCCACTATATATTTTGACAAAAAAGGAATAAACAGGAATGTTATTTTTGTTCCAAATTATATTAGGTTTAAGCCACCAATAAAATTATTCATGGTATATTTGTTGGCAATGAAATGAACCACAACAAATGAATACTTTTTGCGCTAGGAACAAGGATTGTTCAAGAAAAATAAAGCATTTTGGTTGCAAGGATCAGGACACTTTAAAAATGGTTATTAAAATGTTGTTTTGTGTCAATAGGCCTATAAGGAAGGCCCACAGATGTGGGTAAAAAAACATGACAGTTTAAAACCATTTTACATGGTGTAAAAATAATTCAATAATCAGAGGGGTTTTAGTGAATAAATTAAGACATGTCTTGCATCTTAGGTCATCCTAAGTCATAAGGAGTCTACAGCGGGTGTTTGGGGGGAAGACCTTTGAAAATTGTCAGATTGTTTTAAATGTTAAGTCAATGCAATCTTCACCATTGATTCTAGTTACCTTTCCATGTTGTTGATATCTACTTTCATTTTTTTCTCACAATGTTAGGGTTTGGCACTCATCCCATTTTCTTAAGGTTTGGCGATCTTCTCATTTTTGGACTATTTTTTGCAAGTGATCTCAAGCTTTCAAAAAAACTTCATCCTCACATTATACACATCTTTGAACCATGATCTGTGAACTTTAATAACTTTTAGGAGATTTCAATTAACAATGGCTTTGAATCATGGTTTGGATTCCAAGCTTGGGTATTATACATTGTGTGCATTATAAGAATTTGCCGAACTTCTTTCAAATTGTGAATTTTGTAGTGTTACATTTATAATTATATGCAAATTTGTCAATGATGGTTTAGACTTAGTACAAGCATAAGGTTTGGCATCATCCCACTTTTTTCATTGTTTGAACTGTGGTGCTAATTGTTTATTTCTTGCAATGCAGCTTCTCATATTTATGTAAGACATCGCCATACCAAACCATTTAAACTAATATGGGTTTGCTCTGTTGATAATCGACTTAATAGATGCATGATATGTAAAAGTTTCTTACATTCACTAAGTGGTAAAAAAAAATTCTACAGCAAATGGACCCACATTTTGTTATTTTGTTTCAAATTTGAATCTATTCTACAAAGTTCTTAAATTCAAATTGTTGCACGAATTGCTTATAGGTGTTATTCAATCATCTAATGCAAAAGCTAATTTTATTTTTTTCAACATTTTTGTTTCAATGATTGATGTTTCTTGTACCTAAAGGCCTAGATGGCAAATTGACATTCAAGAAAAGTTGTAAGGGAAACTAGCAGACATCAACTTGTTGTAGAGGTGGTTGCAAGGTTCGAGTCAAATGCTAAGAAATAAAAGAACAGAACATTACAATGTGCAAAAGAACCACCACTACAAGGATCTATGCCTACTACTTCTAAGGGTGTGTCTAATAAAGATCAAACAATTTCTACATTTGCTTAATAAGTTAGCTTTACCCTCCATGAGCTTGCTTCTCATGAAAGGATAAAATATCACAAAAAAATCACAAAAAAGTGTTTGAAACAACCATTTTTACAACATGTAATGCTTGATTTTGTAATAAACAAAAAAAAAAATTCCAATGTGAAGCCATTTGTGAAAATCTCAAATCAATGTGGGGGGAATTGAAGTAGGGGAAGGGAAAAATCATTATTCTACTCAACACATTGTTGCAACAACAATTGTTTCCACACAAAGTAGTTCAGGCATTCGAGTAATAGAGAGTTGCGTGGGGTTGAATTACAAGTCCATCCAATAAGCAATGGAATGTAAGCAGCTCTTTAACAACAAAGTTGAAGGCATCAAGTGGGTCAAATTTGACAAAAAGCAAAGGAGCAATGCCTTAAATGAAGATGTCAAACGTATTGTGATAAAGTGGTGGATTGAAAAGACTAAAATCAGCCCAAACATGAAGGGCATTGTTTGTTGCTTGGTTGTTACAAAAACTTGGGAAAAACATGCCACTCATTTCCTACAAGAGAGCTAGGTAATTTGTTTCTATCCCACCAAAATTTTGTTTGTTTGCTTGTTTTAAAAAATTCATTGAAGTCATCTTTAGACTTGTTCAATTTTGTAATTGTCTTCCAGTTCCTAAAAATATCCACAATTTGAAAGCCAAATGTTTGGATCCTTAACTTAATTCAAAAATACTAATGGCTAATATGCATGTGCATATTCTTATTGCTAGTACTACATATTCTAATCTATTTCATAACTTCTATAGGAATGTAAAAAAACACATTTAATAAGAAATAATGAATTTGGAGAAAAGACTCCTTTAGACTTGGGACCAAAAATGTTTAATGGGGACCTATTAACTTGTCCATCATACTAGTTTTAAAGGACCATGGATCATTACATCAAAACTTTTCACAACTTGGCAAGTTCCTTGCCTTATTGTACAAGGTAATATTAGTTCATTACCAAGGACTTTTTAACCATTTAGGACTTCAAGACTTTGATAGTCTATTATTTGACTTGTGTTTCCTTATCTAGGAAACATTCTTTATTTTGTCCATCTACTTCCCTTTCTTGTTCAAGAATCAAAGTCCAATCCATTTGCATTGTTATCTTGTTTAGGACTAGGAATCTTGCTTACTTATATCCCTTTTCTAGCATGTCCAGGATAAGAATCTAGTCCATTACTAGAGTCTAATGTAGGACTAGGAATTTAGTCCATTGCAAGAATCTAATGCAAGACTAGGTATCCATATCTATTAAGCTTTCTTGTTCAGGTCTTGTTCAAGACTAGGATTCCATTCCAAATTTCTCTTCCCTTTCCTATTCATCCATAGAAGTTCAAGAATTGAAGTCTAGTCCATCTACCTCCCCTTCCTATTCAAGGATAGAAGTTCAGTCCATTTGTAAATCCTTTTGCTATTCAAGCCTAAAAGTCTAATCCATCCTTTCATGTCCAAGATAGAAAGTTTAATCAATATTTGTCCCCTTCTGTTTAAAAATAGAAGTCTAGTCCATGATAGATCACAAGATTTTCAATTTTACATTGGTTATTGCATGCATATGCTATCTTAGAACTTTGGATTAACTCTTTGTTGAAATTAAATATCTTATAATGTCGTCAACTTTGCTAGAATTACATAATTTGCTACATCTTGGTCATGGTTAACAAAAACATTTACTAGTCAGACTTCTAGAACTAAATAACAAAGTTGAGGTTTCTTTTCATGTTGGTGTCCAGGTTGCAAAATATCTTGGATCCAAGTATATTTGGAGTGACAATTTTAATTGAGGCCAAGGTCATGACTAGGAGTTGTGCTTGTGTCTTCATTTTTATTTTAAAAGATTAGTCAATTAATCTTTTAGATTTGGAACTTCCAAATGTGAATAATTATTGCTTTCAACAAACTGTTAATATTGCCAAAAACCTATTCAAGTCTACATATGATTGTTGTCTAGTGCAATTGTTAGAATCCAAATTTGAATCAAAAAGCTCTAATTTTGATCACAAATCCATCTTGTCTCCCTTGCCTTCACTAAAATGTAATTTATCTTCATTGCCTTCAATTGAGTATTTCATATCTATAATTCCCATTATGTTAAATTTTCTCAAAATGTTCAAGGTGTAGTAAAGTTTACAACCTTTGTAATTTCAATTAGACCATACACTACCTCAAAATTTAGGGTGAAATAATTTTTGGTAGTGTCTACCTTTCATATAACATGCAATTCAATGTAGGCATCTTTCTGCCACATAAATTTTCCTTACTTGCCCTAATTGAACTATAACTATAATTCATCAAAATTAGACTCCAGATTTTGGATCAAATCAAAAGGTAGTTTTTAAATGCTTAGGATATACTTGCAAGGTGTTAGGTCTAAATGTCCTCCACATGTGTATCCTTGAATCTAATAATATTTAATTAGGTTAATTAAACTTGTTTACTCATCCATCATGCTCAAATATTTGTAGCTAATTGATTGTTTTTTGCAACCAAACTTTTTCACAAGATTCAAGGCAATGCACCCAAATGTGGAAATTGATTTTATTTCCTTCCACAATTTGAAGCCATATTTTGTGAAAAAACTATGAGATTTTGATAATTGTCATTATAAATACCATTAGGAGATGGTGGAAATAAAAGCAAAGTGCAACAATATGCATGCCTTTGCAATTCATCATGGTTAACAAAACTCCACTTGTAAGTGTGGATGCCTCTCACTTTGTGCAAATCCCATAAATGGAAACTTTGGGTTGGGGACTATTACTTGTCAAGCCACCTCCCACACATTTGCAAAGATTTTTGACCTATGGGAGAAGACTTTGTACCCCAAAGCTCCAGGCTAGAATTGGTTTAATTTGGACTATGTTAGAGGTGATTGTCCAAAATGTTGCTTTCATATTTTGCCACTTTGTGATTCTAAGTTGGCTCTTGACAATAGTGTTTTGATGCCTTGGAGGCGTTTCTAGAAAGTTTCTGCATGTGAATCTCGGGCAAGTGAACCACAAAAGGTTGCTTGACTTGTTAATCACTTAACAATTCAAAGATAGTTCTTGGAGTATGTTGCCCCAAAAGTCCTTGAATTTGTTATGCACAATCATGTAACAAGATGGCAAGATGTGCATTATAAGGTGTTACTAGAGACATTCAAGGAAGGTGAGGTATTCTCACTCATTAACTTTGCTGAAAATTATTCTTTCAAACACTAGGATGAGATACAAGAACAACATTAATTTAATTTTCAACTTTCCATCTTTGTGCATATTACTTACTAAATGAATCTAGCATGGGACCCCTTAGATCAAAATAGTATGTGATTAACAACTAAATATCACTATTATCTCTCAAATGATCGAAAACATGACAACCTATTTGTGCAACATGCATTTGTTTTACATTGGAATCACTTAACTTCAAATGGCCAATTTCCAAAAATGCACTATGTATGGAGTGACAATTGTGCTAGTTAATTCAAGGGTGCATGCTCTTGGTTCCATGTGGCAAGATATCTTGGGCTAACAATTTTTGCATAGTTCCCTCTCGATTGGATGATGTAATGGAATTACTAAGTTACAGGGCATGGAAAGGGCCCCCATGATGGTGCAAGAGCCTACCTCAAACAAGCCATCAAGAAAGAGCAATTCAAGCCTAGAGGTGAGAATTTACAAAATGTTCATGATGTGGTTTTATACCTTCAAAGAACAATGGGCCAATCTCATGATGCATATGAAGGTGCCAAGAAATATGTTAAATAGGTCTTTTGGGAAGTGAAAGTTGGGGATGTGGATAAAACTCAAGGTTTTGACTACAAAACAGTGCCAAGATTTTGACGTATGCATTTAGTGCGAGCAGTCAATGCATTAAATAATGTCCTTTTGGAGGTGAGAGAATTATCCTACTTTTGCCACCATTGCATAAATGTTATAGCAAGAGATTGTATTTCAAAGGGCTACATTGAGCCATGGAGGCTAGTCACATTGGAGCCTTGTCATTTAGGAGATGATATCTATAATGTTGAATATGATGAGACTAACTGGGGGTAGGGGTAAATAGCAATGAGTTGGTTGCAGGTTTGAAGGTGGGAGACAATTTTGTTATTGTGGCAGCACCTGGTAACAATGAAGGTGTTGATTTCTTCATCTTACAATGTATCAAGCATATGCACATTGTGCAAAAAGATGTAGGGCTAAATGATTAGGGCAATTTTGTGGAAAAGGGTGATGAAATTGTTATCAGTCATTACTATAGGCAATCGTGCACAAGGAAATCATCTTATGTGTTGATTAAAAACAGAGGCCCAACTTTCATCTACTCTCATTTAATGTGTGCTTCAAAATTTTCTATGGTACAAGTAGTGCACAAATAGAAAGGTGGTTCCACTATTTATAATCTACCTAATACTACATTGGAACAAATTAAGTTTGTTTAAAAGGAGCATGGGGCTACATATTTTGACAATGAGTAAAGATTAGGTTTAGATGTTTTGTAATGTGTCATTCATTTGTTAATCTTAACAAGTATGCATTTTCTAGAATGTGAGCACATTAGAGAATTATTAGCTTATGTGTTTGGCAATTACAGAATTGAATAGAGATTACTAATAATTACATGTACAAATTTATGTTGCATGCTCTATAATTTTATGGATGGCTTTTGTGGTGCATCTAGGTTATAATATTCAATAACTAAGATATTTTGAACACTTCTATTTCAAGTGCACTTGGTGGGGGGGGCATGGGGTGTTAGTAATCAGAAAATTTGGGAACCAAGAACCCAAGCATGATGAATTCAGGAATTTGATAGTCATGAACCCAAGTAGGAACTCATGAACTTTGGCAATCAATAATCCAAGCAAGATGAATTCATGAATTTAGATAGTTAGGAACCCAAACAATTTAACTCATGAACTTTTGGCAATCAAGAACCTAGGCCAAATTAACTTCTAGGAATTGATAGTTAGGAACCCAACCATTTAGGAACTCAATAACTCCTTGGCAACCAAATACTTAAGAACTCATTCCAAGGTTTTGTTAGGAATTCATGAACTCAAGGATTTCATTAGGAAAACTTTCACACCATTTGTGAAATGTACATTTTTTAATGATATGAAATGGAGTACAAAAATCATTAAAATTTGTGCATTTTTGGAACTTTCTATTAATTCTAACATGAAAATGGATGAATGAAATTGAGAGCTACACTATGAAGTTTCCATTCCATTATTGTAACATAAAGTAAGAAGATGAACTACCTCAATTCGTATATATCATGTAATTTATTAATTATGAACTTGTGAATAGTTTAAAATTAACAAATGACCATTTAAAGATTTAAAATTTGGTAAAAAAACTTTGATTTGGGAACCACCATATGATGCAACAATAGATATTAATATTTTTTTGCCTCATTAAATGATCCAAAAAATAGATATTTCCAATGTTTTATTAAGAAAACTTGATCCTAACCACCAAATTTGAAAAGTTCAAAATTAATAGTTTAGTTTGGAATTAATTAAATACATGTTATATTGCCTTCAAGCCTTATTGATGGACTAATCGCTTGAGTAAGATCACAATTAACCATCTATGAACAATCAAACAAAATAGAATAAATCATATGCAGTCTCCCTAGAAGGTACAAAACAATGCTCAAAATCACATATGTATGCAAAGATAAACATATTTAGATATGCAACTTTAACACTTTGGACTCCTAAAGTCTCCAAACTGAGTATGTCCAAAAAAATTGCAACATTTGTATTTGTAAACTAAGAATTGAAGGTATCTTTTGGCCAACCAAAACTGCACAAATGAACATACATTTGACATAGGCAAAATAGGATATGGAATCAATTTCCATACCACACCCCCTCGCTTCTTTGCTTGATAAAATGTCTCAAGCTACTCCATCTTCCCAACCTTGTATCTAGAATAGTATAACAACCAATCTTGACAACCCTCAATACAAGCTCTCATTCATAGTTCACCATTAATTCATTCCACCTATCAAAGTGCAAGAATATTGGAACTTGCCAAATGAAGATTTACCATAGATGCACCAACTTTTGCACAACATCATCAATCCCATTCTTTGGGCCTCCAACTAATACACACAATGCAAAATCTGTTCAAAGCACAAAACAATGACTTTTCCATAGTCAACAAAGTGTGAGCATCTTACTTGGAAAACATACTAAGGCCTAGCATTACAATTGAAATTAGGTTGAATATATATGTGTGTATTAAGTAGGATCAATCTACACATGTATGCACTATTGTTTGTGAGGATTGTAAATTTAAACAATTTGATATATTGAAGTAAAAAATAACTGTGAAATATCTATGAACTTAGAACGATGGTTTTATGGATAATTCTATAGCATACCCATTACACAAAACTAGAAGTTTCCATTACTAAAATCTATTTCCTAGCCCTTAAACATATAACATAATCCCATGACTATACAACATAAGACTTGAACAAAAAACAATATTAGAAAAGCCATGGATTTTCCTCCATCAATGATTGATATAAGATTTAACCTTTTGAAAGTGATAATAACATTTGTTATAGCATCAAGTTTTGATTGCATTGCTTTCACCTCCCCAAATGCACCCCCCACTATGCCCTATCACTTTTCATTTGGTGTTGATTGAAATATTTCCATGGCTCAAGCTTTCCAACAAACTACAAACATTTGTATACAAGTAAACTTGGTCTTGAAAGTCAATGAGAATCAATGCCCACAACAAAAATTTAGATTTTCCTAGTTTCTAAGCACAAATGTATACAAAGGCAATTGAAATTCAATCAAGATGCTTTCATATTTGCAATGAGAACTACATATTTCTCCCACAAAATTAGATAGTTCAAGTTGAAGTAGCCCATCACATATATGCACCTCACTTGTGACCTACAAAATCTTAGATGTATCCATGCCCTAAATGATATTTTGCTAACTTGTAATCCAAATGTCTTTGAATCTCTTAGCTCTTTGTTTGATATTTGTAATCAAATCAAGACAAAAGCTACAAAAACAACTTCAGATAAGAATTATTAGGCCTATTCAGTTGATAGGTTGCCATGCATGGTAATTGTACTAAAAATAACTCTAAAACATAATAGCCAACCTAACATGCCACTCGTGATTCAAACTGAAGCTTCAGACAATGTGGCATTCTCCTAGGATAACATGGACCTACTACATGCTATAATAAGAACAAAAAAATCCTATGTGTAGGATTGCTAGATAATTCAATGGGTAGAAGGGACAATTAAATACCTACACTTGGGAAAGTACTTAGAATGGCAAAGACCAAGCACAATTTAGTTTCCCATTCTCTTGTAATGTTGAACAAATTAAAAACCACATCAATATAAACAACTTGGATATTGGCCAACATGAAAAGAACTGAAATTTGATTTGCATTATATCTATATATATAACTTGAAGCTCAAATACAATGCAAATATGCGCTCTAAATTGTAGGACTACTAAATTTTTCTTTTCTTCTATCCTTTTGTTTTTGGGGTAGAAACTACACTAGCTCGTGTAAGGCATGGTTCAACTCTCGAATTGGGGAGTGTGGGATTTCTTTGCCTGACACTAGGTTTAAGCATTGTTTCCTGCACTTTAGGTTGAGTACTAGTTGGCAAAGATAGTACACTCAAAATCGTAGTCTTTTTTGCAACAAATTTTGGGGCAAGTTCATGTACATCTAGTTTAGGCTTCTCATTTGGTAACGTAATATCCTTTGAAACATGGCAAGGTGATAGACATGGATTCACATTGTCTATGAGTGAATATGTGGTTGGTATTTGGAATCCACCATTATCATTATGTGTAATATGACCAACTAACTATGATGGACCAAACTGAGGAGCTAAAAAAGATGTATGGACCAAACCATCATTCTCCTCATTGTTGTTAGTGTCATTATCAAAATCCCAACTATTTTGATTTTCTAATAAATCTTCAACTATTGCGTTCTTTGGTGCTTTTGCTGAACTTCCTTTTGGAACACTTGGTTTGTTTTTCTTTGGCTAAAGTAGCTAGAGTTCTTTTGATGCATCAAATGCATTTGTCAATGAAAGGACCAAAGGGTTTACCACTAGGGAAATTGCGAGTTTCCAATGCCAACCAGTTATGGCCTCTACACAAATTGGACAATGTGTTAAACCTTGGACACAACCAAAACACAAGTTTGCATGGCCATATGGTTGTAACAAAAGGAATGGTACAAATTCAGATTGCATCAAATATTATAGTATATTTTTTTTAAAGATTCAATATGTGAAAAAATCAATTATGCATATATAAAGTGACCTTTAATTGTCTAATCATGTGTTTTCAAAAACATTTATTCATCAAGAACAAACAATCTAAAACAAACATTAAAAATTCAATATTGACTTCATGTAGGAAAGTTACGATATTAGGTACCTTTATTGAGATTGTGGATGGTTTGATTAGAACAAAAAACATAGTCAATAGGCCAAATAGGTTTTGAAACAATTAGCACATCTTATTGTGGACAAGGGGTAGACAAAGATTGCAATCAACTTCGAGAAAGGTTGTCAAAGGCAGATTATGCATTCAATGGCAATTTACACTCCTTAGTACTTCCACGGTCAGAATTTGAAAAACCATGTTCATTGAGACATGACCTAATTTCTGCAATAAAAAATTACACCACATGAAAGTAGGTACAAATTTTGATTATGCAAATGTACAACATATTCAAGTCTAATGTACATATTGTTCAATAAACAAACTAAAGTAAAAAAGATCAAAAAATACATCTTCAAATCTCATATTCACAAATTGTGATACATGTACATTTATTAAGTTAGTAGCCATGACAGGAATGGAATTCATGTGCTTTCAAGACCCTTCATGAACTGAAAATGAAGTTCAAAACAAAGGTTTAGATAAAAGGTCCTATCCAACACAATCATGACACATCATAAGCTTCATCACTAAACATGAGATGATTTGCAAAAGTTCAAAACAAAATTCCATGACACATGGGTGGTTCATGACTAAACATGTAATCAAGACATTTAAGTACTTTAGGACTAAACATGTAATCATGACATTTGGGTGTTTCAAGATTGAACATGAAATGTAATCTAGAAGTACATGAATAATTCAAGACAAAAGTTTTTGGAATGCAATTTTAGGACTTAAATATGGAATTAACAAACCCTCAAGAGACCTATCCAACATGCGCCATATTTAAAGGGAATTTATTAAAAGGTTCAAGATATCGATATCTATCCATCATTGAATGGTAAAAAGTTTGTAGACTTATAGTATGTTTAGGATAGATCTATCCTTTGTTTTGCACAAGTCAATAAACTTACAATATACTCAAGACATCAGTCCAATTTTTAAACAAACAAAAATGCAATCCATGTAAGTCCAAAGTCTTATCAATGTCATGTCAAGTTAGGAAAGATTCCAAACTCAAGTCCTTATTACAAGGTGCAATCAAGTCTACTAGTCTAACCAAATTAATAACATGAATGGATAGCAAAACACATCAATACATAAGATTTGAAAAAAAAATGTTTACTAGGAACCAAACAAATCAAGAAACAACAAAAATACAAGTGAAAATAACCAAGAGTCATGATTTAAGTTTGAAATGCACCATATTGAAATTTTTAAAAAGATGGAAATAACTTACAAGAAAATAGAAGTGTTGGATCTTTGAATGGGTTGGTGGTGTCTTGTCCAATAGAAGGGGTATTGGTAAGAGAACTAAAATCAATTCCTGGACAACTTTGTATACCCCATGTTGCACACCATTACTTTGGAAATGAAAACTCACAATTAACAATTGCAAATTTTGATAAAGATAAAACATACATTGCCATACACCAAGGGTGGAATGTGTGTCCACATTCAACTGCCAAGAAGTTGTTGCAAGTATACCACAGTCCACACAATGGACAAGCATTGAGGTCACATGATCTCTTCACTAACACTATGGGGTTACAAAATAAAGGCACTGGATAAAAACTCACCCACCCCCACCTCCATTCATCCTTTGTACCTAGTCACCAATGGTTTATATCTTTCCTTGTACCAATGTGACACTTTTATGTCCATGTTCAAATTCTACTTCAAAAGCAAATAATTTGTCCTTTGAAACTTTCAATTCCCTTTCATAGAATTGGAGCTTTTGGCCTTATCGATCTTTATTTTTTAAGTCCAAGCTTCTATCAATATGTTCATCATTCAACTTATTTGACTCACTCACAATTTGAACCCTACACTTTGCAAGCTCTTTTTCCAATTCCTTTTTTTCCAACTTATATTCTTTAAATCTTGACAAATCTTGTAAGTTGAGCTTCAAACCTAATTCCCTCTCTTCATTGACCTTTAAGGTAGATTGTAAGGACTAGATATAGGATTCACACTCTTCAAAGTCTTGATGAACTTATGAATGCATTAATTGCATGTCCTTTGTTACATATTCAATTCATATATGCTAACCTTCAAGATCACTCCTTTCTGCAATCAATTTCTCTATCTTGGTTTTTATATGTTCCAAAAACTCCTTGAATTGCAGAAGATCCTTAATTGCATCTATCTTTAATACAAACCAAGACGAAAGGTGTAATGCCTTGAGATTTAAGGTTTTACTCTTTAATGTTGGGGTAAAAAAATTGGGTGGTGCAGCTTTCTTCCTTTCAACTTTGACTAGACCTTTTGTTTGTTCTGAAATAGGGTCCATGGGCTCCTCTACCTCATTCAACGAAGCACTCATTTGGTCTTTTGTTTGAGAAATGGTGTGGCCAAATTTTGTTGTTGGTTCTTTCTGTAATTGTTTCTTGGAGCGTGTTGCTCCAATTTGACTTGCCCTGATCTTTGCTGCCTTTTGTTTCGCATTCCTCACAATTGACTTTTGCTTCATGAGGTGAGCACCAAAAGTTGCCCAATTCACATGCTTGCCTCTTGATTTGGAACAATGGCTTTAGCAAACGACATGGTGAGCTACTTGTTGTAGACTTTGTTCTTCCCAGTGACCAAACAATAAATCTTCTTTATCAATTTTACTGTCTCTACATCTAGGTGGTTATTGTACTTCCAACCATTCTTGTTTAATCTAGGCCCAAAAAAATTATCGATATCTTCAATGTTCACATCATCACTTGTTAATGACAACACATCTTCAACGTCATTACGAAGACCTTGATGTTCTACAAACCAGATAACATCAAATGTAGGAAGAACCTTTGCCATCCCTTTCCAAACCCATGGCAACAAAAATCCTTGTCAGGTAAAATGTAAAATCTGCAAATTTTAAAACCTTAATTAACTATAACAATGCAAATTCCATATGATAATTTAGTATCCATGTGAAGCTACTATGACAACTATGTACCAAAGACCTCAATATGAACTTTGACTCACATATGACAATGTAAGATCTGAGGTTGAAGATGCTTCTTGTGCATGTACACTTCTACACACATGATACAAAGGACAGAGGTAAACATATTTCCAAAAATCCATGGATATATCATTGAAGTGGCTATGGTGTCAGGTTTCAACATTGTACGAGAATTTTGCATGAGAAGCATATTTTCAAACATGCGCACTCTAATGTGTTCAAACTTAAGCTTTGGAAGGAAAGTTAGAGCCAAATGCACAAGCATAATGTATGTTCAATAAGGGGGGAACGATGCATCGAAACAAACACACTTGGGTGGAAGATGAAATGAAAACCCTAAAACAACACACCCAATCACTCCAACATGTTGGTGTGTGCTTGCTCATCTAGTCACACATGTGAACTCAGGAATGGGGACACCTTATGACATTCAAATTAATACCTAAAAGTAGGCATGTGGACATAGGAGTTCTGAAATTTTTTGGGACAGTCCTAGGGAGTCATGGTTTTTGTTGTGGTAGCCCAACCAAGAATATAACTTGATACTATTCCTTCATGTCAATCAAAGTTTGATTATAACATTCAACATCTTCCATGGAATTTGGGTGTTCTTTTTCTACTTCAGTGGCCTTTGTGAATGCCTCTTCTAATACCTTTTGTTAAATGGTAGCTTCTTATTTTAGTAGAAGACATTTTCTTTAACATGTACCCAATTTCTTCATGCAATGCATCGTGCTCCAATGTCACCTCATAAACTTGGACTCGGGTGTAATCACAACAAAAGGAGCCATAGCATGCATGGACAATGCTTAAAAATTGTATTAATTAATTTTTGAAAAATCACTATGGGAAGACAATAATTTGAAAATTCAAAAAAATTCATGAAATGGGTTACAACATTTGCAAATTTTCAATAATCAAAATTTCACGCAAATTGAAGATGTTTCAAGAGTCCTTTAGCATGTTTTAAGGATTCAAAATCTACTTATGGACAATTTTTTCTTTTTTTTCAAATGTCCTTTTCTCATATGAAACATGGGTGATTCTTTCTCAAAATTTGAGGGGATCTTAATATTGATAATTAAAAGATAATTATGTTGTGAAATTTGATAAACTCATGTTTACATTAGATTTAGACGTTCTTGGTTCAAATGTACTTTTGGCCTTAAAAATCATGGATTTTGATGATATGTCTTAACAAAAGTATGCTCCTCAATAATCATCATGAACGGCAAGCTTTTACCATTGCCACCACTTTGCAACAAGCTTCAATGTCTCCTACTCATCATTGTGTGCCACTCCTAGAATGAAATGCCATGCCCGTCATAGATTTGTTGTGATGTTAGGTCATTATTGCGAAGCGTGTAGCATTTTTATTGTCTCTTAGCAATCTTCTTCTAGATACATGTATCAATTGAAGGTGAACGAGGTTGCAAAAAGGCTACAAGGATGTTGGACATAAAGGAACCATTGAATTTGAGTTTGAAGTTCTTTTCCTTCAACATTTGTTATGTTTCAGCTACTATGTGCATAGAAGTAGCTAATGAAACATTTGTGATTTTAACTTATTTCTAGCAATTTTGGGCTTCTTTGGTTTTGATGAATTATGGGAGTTTTGTGGGATGAAACCTATTTCCAAGTTGAAGACTTCATAAGATACACTACTATGCAATGCAACATCATTGATTCCTACAATGCCCCATTTCCTTATGAACATGGGGGATTTGAATAGAAAAAGGAAATGATTGCAACTACCTTGTGATGTTGATGCAAAAGAACCTTAATATAGACCTTCAAATGCGTGCAACTTTGAGGTTCCAAAAGTACAATTTGCTTGTGAAGATGAAGGTGTAAACGAAATGTTTGATGATCATTGATTAGAGGGCACACTAGAAGATGAGGATGCAAAATTTGATTATGTAGAGAAAAGGAGGGCATATAAAAGGAAATGGCAAAAAAATTGTCAATGACATCAAGTAGAATTACGAGCAATAAAACTAGCATGCATCCTTGCGATGCCTATAATAACTACATATTCTAGCCTTAATAGTCAGCAACAAGTTTAGAAGCAAAGTGTTAAACTAGTCAATACTATATCTTTGTTCATTTTTTAATTCTTGAAAGAAAACTCAATTTTCTTTAGGGGTATATTTGTTCAGAAGGTTTTGGCAAATTTTGTGTTATGAAAATGTGTACCAAAATACTTACATGATTTAAAGAAATTAAAAGAGAACCAAGGTGTCATAGAGAATCTAAAATGTGGCTTGACAAACCACTTGGGAGGTCAAAAGTCTTCATCCATGGTCATGGTCAAGGATAGTGTTTGTGTTTTAGCAACATCTAACAAGACAAGTAACAATAGACAAGTTGTTCAAAGTTTAGGTGTTGATTGCAGGAACATCAAGAGAACAACTAAAAGGCGACACGCTTTAGACAACAATGGAGATGCATTTTGGCTACAAAAAAGGACAGGATAACGTGTTGATGTTTTGTGTGAAACTACAATCCAACAAATTGTTTGTTGCATTTTGGACTTTAGAGACCACTATTTCACGAAATAGTAAGGATGTTACTTGAAGGAGAACTGGAACGAAACAATATGACGTTCATGCTACACATTACCTTTAGGTTTCTCAAGTATATTCATACACCTAAACGCTTCATTGTTGTGTTGATCATTAAAAATACCCTTTCCTTACCACGAGTTATTTATATAGCCTTAAAAGGATTCTTTGCTACATAATTTAAAATGCTTACTTGGAAAGTCTTGTGTGGTCATGGAACAAAAGGTGCATGTACTATAGTAAGGGTTTTATACTTTGTGAATTAGTTTTGGATGTTCTAACAAGTACTAGTTGTTAAATTACAATGACTTCTTCCTAGGATAATCTCCCAAGCAAAATTGTAAGGACTTTCAAGTCCTTGAAAATTTTATGTCCATTTGCTTCAAGGTGTATGTGCTTTGTGAAGTAGTCCTAGTGGTTTGTGTTGATAAAATTAAGCATTATTTGTTTAGACAACACTAAGTGGTCATGGAAAGTAACTTTAGGTGGTAAAGGTACAAGTTATCAATGGTCAAGTCCTTTGGAAAAGTTCCTTGTCCTAAATTCAAGTTGTTTATGTTTAGTTCAATTTTGACTACTTTTAAAAGTGCAAGTTTTCATGTGCAACCAATGTTTCCTTGGAAAACCTTTATGGTCAACATTGACCAAATGAATTCGGTGCAAGTGCTAGGGCTTTTCCCAAAAATTGAAAATTTGTCTTCCCATTGAGTTCAAGGTGTTTGTGCCTTGTACATCAATCTAGAGATGTGGAATAATTCCAACTTTGTGGAATTAATGAATATGTGATTTGGAAAAACTTGAAATCATCATTGTGGTAGGTTGAAGTGGTTTTGAACACTAATTGTACAATGTGTTTAAGGTTTGTAGAATAATTTTTAATTGGTGTTGATATCTACATTGTCATTTGATGAAACATATAATGAGTATGTGTTCTAGAAAACTTTGTGATGGTCATTGTGATCTAAGGTTCTAGAAAGTCCTTTGGAATAGTTCCAAGTCCTAATTTCAGGAGCTATTTCTAGTTAGTTTAGTACTAACTACTTTTTAAAGTGCAATTTTTCATGTGCAAATAATGTTTTTTTGGGAAATCCTTAAGGCCAACATTGACCAAATGAACCAAGTGTAAGTGTTAGGACTATTCCTAAATTGAAAATGTCTGCCCATTGAGTTCAAGGTGTTTGTGTGATGTACATTAGACTAAATGACATGGAATAAATGAGTATGTGCTTTGGAACAACTTGTGGAGTCATCATTGTGGTAAGGCTAAAGTGATGCTAAACACTAACTATAATGCATTTAAGGTTTCTAAAATAGTTCTTAATTAGTGTCTATATGTACATTGTCATTTGATGAAACATAATTATAATGAGTGTGTGCTTTGGAGAAATTTGGGAGGGTGATTGTGATAAGGCTCTGGTGCTTTCATAATTTTGTTTAGATTAGGGTCGAGGCTTTTCTTTGATACAAAGCAGCAAACTAAATGTTTTTTTGTTTGGAATTTTTAACTAGTGCATATATTGAAATTCAATGGTATTTAAATGAAAATGATAAGAACTCTAATTACATGATTTTTCAAGCTTGATAGGTATATTATGGAACTCAGTGGGGCAAAACCTTTTTCTTGAGAATAAATTTTAAACCAAATTATCAATATACCCAATTAGCTTTCTTGTAATGTGTGGGTTAATGGATAGAACTTGAGTGGTGAAGTCTATCCAATCCTTGTTCAAGTTGCAACTATGGTTTTATGAAATAAAACATTTGAATTGATTTTAAATATGTCACTACAGGGTTTGTGCATATAGTATAATGTGTAGGTAATGTCTCTAGGGTGTGAAATTTATTTTTCACTTCTAAAAAATCTATGATCAAGCTGGATAAATTTACATATTGTTGTCTTTTTTTGTTTTACAACTAGAATTTTTTACAATATTCAAGGAGAAACATCCTAATGTGCAAATGATGTTGTCAAAATTCCAGTCTTTGAAGCCTTGGTTTGTTAAAAAGTTACATGAGTGGAACACTTGTTGTCAATATCACACTAAAATCATTGAGTTGAAGGAAGGTTTAAATGGTATTAGAAGTTGAACAAAAGGGGTCCATGGGCAGTGCAATTGTTCTTATGCATAAATTTGTCACCTAAGCGGAAAAGATATTGGTGAAATAGAATGTTAAGTCCATCTCAAATGTTTCAAGAGATTGATAGATTTATGTTCATCCATTTTATGTCCCAAGACTTATATGTCAGCTTTTCATCAAAAGGAATGCTTGTTGAGTGTAAAAATTATGGGATCCAGACCTTTTAGAATTGCCCATGTGAATTGACTTCAAAAAGACTTGTGACTTGGTGCAAGATAAATTATGTTGTTGTTGGGAAAATAGTGAAGGTCGTGACAAGAAAGTCTCAAGGGTAAGGTACTGTGAAACAAAACTATGTGAGTTGATAGACTACTTGAAACCCAAATTACAGAAGTTTCTAACACACAATTTTACATCAAAGTGGCAAGAGAAGGAATTTAAGGCATATGTGCCAATTTTGCCACCTAACACTATTGTTTTTTGTATTGATTTTTTGGAGAATTATGCTTTCAAGGTGCAGAATGAGATCTAGGACATGCACTAGTTCTTGTTCCAAATTACAATTCTAGTGCACATCACGTATCATCATAATCCTACACCTAATCCAACACATCTAAAGTTCAGTATTTTGAAAGAGGTGTTACTACATTTTGGATGAAAAAAAAATGATACATTATATGTTCAACGTGCTTTTAAGTTGAATTGGGAATTCTTAAGGGAGAAAGGTTGTTTCCTGACATGACATGTCGTATGGTTTGATGAATGCAATGGGCAATTTAAAAATGCTTGATGTTGGTATTTTTTGCCATGATATCATAATATGTCTATGTGTGAGGAGCTACCTTCTAGTTGTTAAATGATCTAGAACTATTTTTCTACTGGTCATGGGAAGGGGGAAGTGGATGGGGCTGATGCATTGTTGAAAGGGGAGATTAAAAAAAAATAGATTAAGCATAATGCTAGGCAACCCCAATCTGCGTTTGATGTAGTTACTTTTTTAAGAGAAAAGGCCACAAGACAATATGTTGCCCACCCCAACACTAAAAGGACTGTCCTTAATCATTTTTGTGAAGTAAAGAAAGATGATGTGGACAAATCACAACTTTTTGAATGTCATATAATACATGGTAGCCACAAAACAGATCAAGTTCAATATGTTTCTTCTAGAGATTTTACATTAGTTGAATTTTGAAACCTTTCATGCCATTATCCTAAATGTGAAAATTGGGATGCAGAGTTTGAATGTGAACAATCTAGCCATGTCCAACCTTGGCATTTGACCAAGCTGAAATTTGTCCATCAACTTGAGGCTAGGTAAATCTTGCATAATGTAATTGCAGAAGTGGAATATGGGAATGGGGGGGAGGAAATGGTTGATGATGTTGTTGTGGGTGACAATATAACAATGTTATGCCAAAGTTCTTCAATTGAGAACTTTTGGATTATGTTCGTTGATACTCCTATCCATATGGTCAAGGAGCATTTCACATATGCTTAAGGGCAACAATGGTTTGAAAGAGATTACATCATATAAGGGCTATGGTATGAAAGATCACGTCCAAGTAACATGTCCTTTACCTATTGGAAAATTCACCACTTGCATTTGAGTATTTTCATCTGATTATGGCATCCAAATTTTCTATGCCACCTATAACACATTTTGTAAGAGGTTTATTAAGTACATATGAACTATCAACAAAAGTGTTGGATATAATTCACAAAGGTGTTGCCTATTGACAATTGGTAGATGAGTAGGATGGTTGATAGTTACAAATTGTAAGATTGAAGTAATGTATGTCAACCAAACCTTTGATAAGCAAACCACTTTACATATTTGTTAGGTTTTACTTCGAATGAGATTTTTTCCATGTGTTGCCACTATTTTAGATTGCCCTTCTATGAGTTCCTTAAAAGTCATTTACAACTAGGTCATACTTTCTTCCTTTTGTGTTTTGGTTAAATGAACTATAAGTAGAAATGATGTTTTGTCCATCCAAATCAAGGTTTTTGTTGACATTGTGAAATTAATAACAATTATAAAATATAAGCTAGAAGTACATGTTTGTGGGCAGCAGAGAACACAACTGGCCAGTGCTTATTGTTTTAATATCTTTGAATTTGTCATTTTACCAAGTGCATGTGGTGTTCCAATGTGCCAAGATGTTTGAAATGGGAGAAAAATATGTGTGGTGGAAACTAGGTTTACAATGAAGGTCAAGAAGGGTGCACTAAATGTGGAAGTTTGGATGACTCTTGTCCAAAGACTGTTTATTACAAGAGTGTTGAAGGTGAAAGTTTCCAAGGAGCTTTTGTTATTTAGGTTAGCATTAGATTAGCCATTGAAAGTAAAAGAAAATTGTATTAGGGACTTATAAATGAAAGTAAAATTGAAGCCTTTGGAGGTTTTTTTCACCATGCACCCTTTGTTTGTTAATTTTGTTGTCTTTGCAAATTTGGTAGATCAATTTGGCAATTCCTACAATATCTTGTACATGAACAGCCTTGTAACAAAATATTGAAACTTGATGCATTGATGCATTTTGATGCATTGGTGATTCTTGATGCATTTATCTCATCAACCAATAGACCATGATGTTGGGATATCAGATATTATATTATGGGGTTTGTAATCCTATTAAGGTTTACTATATAAGAATTTTGTTATGGTTTATTAGATAGGAATCATGTTAAAGTCCTATTATATTATGGGGTCACAACTTACATGATTCCTTCTTTAGATAACCTTTGGGGTTAATGGAGAAGTGGTATCTGTAATATAATTTCAAGGGCCTTTAGGTCCTTGAAAATGGTCAATCCACTTACTTAAGGGTGTATGTGGTTATTGAAGGAATTATGTTAATGTTTATTACACAAAATCTCATGTTAAGGTCCTATTATATTATGGGGTCACAAATTACATGACTCCTTCCTTAAATAACCTCTCGGGTTAATGGAAAAGTGATATTTATAATGTAATTACAAAGGCCTTCAAGTCCTTGAAAATGGCCAATCCACTTACTTAAGGGTGTATGTGGTTATTAAAAGAGTTTTGGGTGCAAACGGGATAACACAAATTACACCCACCTACTTTTTTATTGCTTTTGTGACTACTTTTGGGGAAATATTCCTAGAATAGTTTTGGGATATTTTTGAAAATTTTTTTTGAAAAAATCTTATATATATATATATACTATTTTATTAAGGTTCATGTTAATCCATGCACTATTTTCCGTTGTGATTCCAAGAATTTTCGCTAAACAAACCATGTCAAACAATAAAATTGAAGGAAAGATAATCAAGTAGGCTAACTTACACATTTATTTTAAGGATGTTTGTGCTTGGGACAACCACATTGTCATGACTTGGAACTATGAAAGGGTATATGTAATAATGGACCTCCTTCAACACTCGAAAGCTTTGAAGGTCTGTAGCATCATACTCAACATTCACCCTATAGGTTATGTGCACTAGGATAGTGATTTGCATGTTGTACCAATGCATGTCTTGCACTTCATTTTGAGTTTTGAATGTGTAGTTTTCTAAAAAAGGACTTGCAAAGGACTAGGAATAAGACCTTCAATTTAAACCCTACATAGCCAACACATAAGATTTGTAGTGTAAGGAGTAGCATCAAGACCTTGAAAGCAAATGCAAAAGACCATACAAGACTATAAACGAACTTTAAAATGACCAAGGATTAGAAAAAATGTCTACAAAGGACCTGTCTAGGAGTAAAAAAAGGACCTACAAAGGACCTGTCTAGGATTAAAAACAAGACCTACAAAGGACTTGTCCAAGATTTAAAAAAAGACTTGCAAAGGACTTGGCTAGGACTAAAACACAAACTTGCAAAGGACCTATCTAGGACTAGAAAACAGACTTGCAAAGGACCTATCCAAGACTAAAAAAAGGACTTGCAAAGGACCTATCCAAGACTAGAAAAAAAACTTGCAAATTACTTGTCCAAGATTGGAGAAAGGACCTACAAATTTTTTATCTAGGATTGGAAAAAGGACCTACAAAGGCCTTTCAATGCAGAGCACATACACCTTTTCATGAATGGAAAAAGGAGATGTAAAATACCTGTACATGATTAGAAAAAAGACTTGCAAAGGATCTAAAACATGTATAAAAAAACTTATATAGGACCAGAAAAGTAGTGATTTAGGATTTTCAAAGCCTTTGTGAAGGTTAAACGCAATCCCAACAAAAGGGTTTATTGAATACACTAAACTTGTATGTTAGGTGATCTATATAAAACAACTTGCACATATGAAACACTTGCAAAGGACCTTCAAAAATCTTGAAAGGAATAATTAAGCATGGCATTTATATTGTATCTTGCCATTTTGTTATGAAATTATGGGTCACAACGTCTTTCAACCTAGGGCATAGGTAATCCAAAAACTTTAAGGTTCCAATATCCATTTATTGGAGTTGAGTGACTTTACGAGCATCCCCATTGTCCTTTTGTCTAACAACTACCTTTGCATATCTTCATCATTGCATTGTCCAAGTACTTTGAAGTTGTTCTATAGGACAAATCTTCAAGGTTTTGATTCCACACAAATTGCATTCACCCATTAGACAATTGCACTTATGCCAATCATCCCCCTTTGGTTTGACACATAGAATTGAGTTTCGCAATGCAGTCAATATTGAAAAAGACAATTGATAGGCACAACATTCTCCTACTTCTACACCCTTTGGGCAACAAACAACCTCACACCGACAATTACAATTTTCATGTGTGCCTCCATTTTTGGAGCGCATGTTGTTGAGGCCAATTTTGATCTCCACAAGCTTGTGGAGATCAAAATAATAAATCCTTCACTTGGGAAACTTGTAAGAGATGAGTGGGGTGTTCTATGATTTGCTTGGTCCCAACCCTCTTCTTGCAAATCTTTTTATAGTTAAGAGAAACGATTGTCTCATGGGTCCACCAATCCACAATAAGTTGTCTTACTTCAAGGGAAAATGCATTTAACCCCTCCCACCTTTTTGACCTAGACCAGAAATCCAGCAAACCATCATTACTAAAGAGGCATCGCTATAATGTTTGATAAATACATTGCCAATCCAAGCAAAGATTTTTGGCAACCTTCCTATCACTTGCATATTTTATTGTCACCAAAATCCTTAATAATTCTTTGGTAGCACAATGTTTGCTTAAACGTCCATTGGTTAAATGAATAGATACACCAAATTTTATACTTTGAACAATCAAGTGATTAGTCTTTGTCTCCCCAATGTTGGATAGATAGGTGGGTAGCATTGGCTTCACCAACTTATGTTGAAGCATCCTTTCAAGGACCTTTTGTTGGAAGATCGTGACTAAATAATGTATGAAGTTGTAAAGAACAACCTTTGGACACCATTGAAACTAACTACATCTCCCCCCTAGTAATAACATTGACATTGCATTCTAGAATATTTGTTGACCCAGTAGATAAAGACCTTGAGTCGTGCTTCTTACTTGGACCTATTTCCTTTGCTACAACATAAATAATATTATAATCAATCATAGATTAAAACTATATGCACAATGGACCCCAACAACACAAGTGTAATAGATATAAGCATAGGACCAATTTATAATATCTAATGTACAAAAAACATATAAAGGACTTAAAAAGGACCAATAATATCCCGACAGAATGATCATCATGAAGGATATGAAAATGACCTATAACAATTAATGCAAAAAAATGGAGGTTTAGTCTTTTCATATTATATTTAAAAAGTGTGTGAGGATTATCAACAACATCTAATTGGAGAGGACCATCAAAAGACCCTTTGCAGTAATTATTAAAAAATTAAACAATTGGTTTTAAAAGTTCTACAATATGTATGAAAAGGACCTACAACAATTGTTCACCTATAAAGCACATATATAGGCTCACATGTAGGGCCTATAGAAAACTTTGCAAAGCAATTAGAAGGCATGTTCAAAGGACCACCAAAGTAGTAAGAAAGGACCAACAAAACATTTACAAAGTACTTTGGAAGATCCAATTCAGTTCTCTATTATGAAGGACTAATAAGGTCTATTCAAAACAACTTGTAATATAGATGAAAAGGATTTACAACAATGTATGATCTCAAAAACCCACACAAAGGACCTTAAAAACCACTTCTTGCTCATACCTAGTTCATTTGTTATAGCCAATCGTGCTTGTGATGCCCTTTTATAATTCCGCATTTTTTCCCTCTTCAATTGTTTTGCTTGAGCTCCATCATCTATTGGACCTAAATGTAGTCCATCCATATGTGGAGTGATTAGACTTCCTTCCAAATTTGGAGCTTTAGGCCCATTGTTCAAATCCATGAATGGAACATTCATAGCTTCACTATTAGTGTTGTACCAAGTCCTTTTGCAAATATCCGTTTTCTATCTCTGTTACAGATATGACCAGCACTTAAGCACGCACCACAACTTGTCTAGTATCAAGACATGTCTAATTTAGAAATGATAGGTTAAAGAACCACATCTATGGAACATTCTTTTGCACGGAATCAAAATATGCTACAATAAGCTTTGTGAAAATTTTAAGGATCAGAGGTGTTGGTTGAACTTGTAGGAGGCACACTGAATATTGAAAAAAGAGTTCAAACTACTAATGATATGACATGGTAAAGAAGCCCAATGCTAAGAAAAGGACCTTGAGTGTTGGGTAGATTTTAGGAAGCACAACTTGTACTAGAAAATAAAAAGACTACCAATACAATGACACTAGGTGATGGAAAAGGAGCCACAATGCTACTTGCAAAGGACCTTGGATGTTGGATACATTTCTTGAAGCATAATCAATACTGGAAAAGTAGTGAAGATTATTGATGGAATGACACTAGGTGGTGGAAAAGAAGCCACAATGTTAAGCAAAGGACCTTGGGTGTTGGATAAAGTTGTAGAAAGCATAATTAATACTGAAAAAATAGTGAAGATTAATAATGGAATGACACTAGGTGGTGGGGAAAAAACCACAATGCTAATCAAAGGACCTTGGGTGTTGGGTCTATTATAAGAAGTGCAATCAATATTGGAAAAAAGAATGATGATTACTCATGGAATGACATTCGGTGGTGAAATAGAAACCACAATGCTAAGAAAAGGACCTCTAGGTGCTAGATCTACTATAAGAAGCACAAATATAATTGGAAAAAGGATTTATTATTAATGGAATGACATTGGGTGGTGAAAAAGAACCCACAATGTTAATAAAAAGGAGATGGGTGCTGGGTCTATTTTATGAAGCATAATCAATATTGGAAAAAGGAATGAATACTACTAGTGGAACGACATTAGGTAGTCCAAAAGAAACCACTATGCTAACAAAAGGACCTAGGTGCTTGGTCTATTCTAAGAAGCTTCTAAGAAAATGACATTAGGTGCTGGGTAGACTTCTAAGAAGTAAAATGACTTCTAACTAAATGAAAAAAGGTGCTAATGGGGTGACATTAATTCTCTTGATAAGAAGCCAAGGTGTTGCTAGTTGAGGATTATGTGTCCAAGATGTGGTCAATATTAAGCCTAGTCATAACACTTGAAATAAAGAAACATGTGGTGGAGTATTGATTGAACATACCAAACCATAGCTGATTGAAATTTGTGGCATGTGGATCATGAAGTTGACATGCCATGAAAATAATGAATTTCATCCATCTCCAAAATGTTCATCAACACCACTTGCATTTGCAAAAACAACAAACCACTATGAACAAAATCAGAATAACCTTAAGTAGGATTCCAAATCTCAACTTCTCTTCGCAAACTAAGTATATACAAAATCAAAGAAAATCAAACACTTAAATTGTTGGGTTATTGCATTAGAAGAGAACCACCTCATGAAAATTGAAGTTAGAATTGCATATGGCATTGACAAATCTAAGGGCTTTTAACTATAAACTTGCATCAATGTTTGTAATGCAACATATTCAATGTTGAAACATTTCGTGAAATGGCATCAAAATTCATGAATTGACTAGTTCAAGATTTCTAAAAAGAAATTACAACCAACTGCAAACAAAAGTGGTTATATTTCCACAATCCCAGCTTTTGATAAAAAAATGAAAAACTTCAATCCATAAGTTTGCTTGACATAATGGCATCCACCATGTGCTGAACCTCTTGCTTGGAGTTCTAAATTTGTTCACCTAGCTACACATTTAAAATCTATGGATAAACCATTTGAGACAAGTTCAAAGACTTTCAAGGATAATACATACAAATTAACTTGCAATAAATTCCCTGCTAGGGTTGGCTTTTTAAATTGAACCTTAAGTGTACAAAAGATAGAAGGTGATAATAAGCATGTAAATGATACCAAGGTTTCTAGGATCATCCATAGAAGAACTTCAATGTTTATATACTATAGATGATGGATGCAAGAGTTAGAGTGTGTATTATCCGTCAACTCGAATGTTTTGTTTTTGACAACCAATGTGTTGATAGTATGTTACTAGAGAAATGTTGACCCTTGAAGACATGGTTGCCAAAGGTTGGAGTTTTTAGTCGTTAATGAACTGAACCATTGTGTCAACTATTATAACAATCACATGTGAGTACAAAGGAATCCATAAATGGCAATTTGAAACAAGGATCGGTTTGGAATTTGGAGTCAGACATAATTTGATCGAATTGGACTAAACTTAGGCCATCGAATACGATAGACATTACATCATGTAAATGTCCTAGAAGAAAAAAGGTCAAATACTTTTCAACAAATCTCTTATAGAATATTATCATAGATCTGGTTTATTATGATGATTTGATGCCCAAAAGTTTTTATTTTTTGAGCTCTTCCCATCTCCTAGTCTTGGCAAAACATCATGGTGTTCATGGCTTCTAGGTTTTTGTTGGTCTTGGTAAACAAGAAATAATCCAAGGTTGCGCATCAATCTTGAACTAATCATGCAACAAATAGTAAAGGCATTCATTTGTTCGTGTGGGCCATGTACTAAATCTCGACATCAGAGCACACAATTGCTCTTAGCAATGTTTATTTTGAGGCAAAAACATGTTGCAATCCACACACACCCACTCCTACATGCACATTTGTTTTAGAACATTATGCACGCATGTTTTAGAGCATGTGCAACATAGGCCAACAACTTGCACAAGGAGAAGTTAGGACACGTGTTCACTCTTGACACTACAATGCACATGTTGCAATCATCACGAGGGAAGATGCGAGTTTTCAAAATGTGCCTCTTAAACCATTGGATTGGATTGAACGATGATGATGCATTTTTAAGGTTCTACCAATGAATGAAAAGAAATGGGCCATTAGTAACAACATCCACAAGGTTGATAAATGAACTCTATTAACTCCTTTGTTGGTCATGCATGTTAGAACCTAGTTACACTTAATCAATTGGTGCATCATGCTTATATAAAATTTTGGACTAGGGTTTTTTGCAAATTGATCATACCTAGTCAAAGAATTAAAAAAAAACACTTAATTAATCATCTGATAATCATTTTTGGACAAAGGAATTTTTTTTTAATTATGAGATTTGAAAGATTTATCTAATTATCAGTTAAATAATGTAAAAACACAAATTAAATGTCGTGTTTGATTTTCTTACATGAAAATTAGAAACTTTGCTTTAAACACCATGTATATTACACCACATTTACATGTGACAAAGGACTAATGAACTTCAAGCAAACTTTAAATTTTGAAAAAATCAAGTTGTACATTTATTGGCTTTTGAATTTTTTTATAGTCCCCAATTAATTTTTAAAAATTGGTGATTAAATAATTTGTAATTTGAAAATTAAAGAACCCTTTGTGAATATATAATTATTTGACGTTGCACTTATTCAATTTTGCAAATCCTAACTTCAATCCAAAACTCAATATTAGAACATGTATTAATTCAATTTAGAATTCCCATCATCCATATTTTTCATTAAGCACAACATTCCCATGATTTACTTGTCATTAAAATGGCATTATACATCCATATGTAATATTCATTACAAAAATCTGACATGATTTAACATGGTTTTTGGCTCATTTCTTGGCAATTTGACCCTTGTGCTTTTGGTGTTGGCTTATTTTGTTTGATGTTTAGTTTGAAGTATGCACAAAAGTTCCTTGAAGACAGGATTTAAGGTTGAACAAATGACGATCGACACAACAATTTGAATAAGTAAATTATATTTTGTGTTTTTGTGCATTACTACTATTTAGGTTGTTCAAAATAGAATTTTGTTGCACATTACCTTTGTAAACTAACAAGATGCTTAATAAAGGAGTTCATGCTTTGGGAATTGATGATGATTGTGAGGAAGGATAAGGTTTCTATGAGGTTGGTGGATTTTTTTGGTGTGTGCTAAAATCAATTGGCATGATTGTGAATGTGTAGGTGTTTTTTGAGGAAATATGGTATGAAAGTGGGCATGGCATTGAAGTACAAAAAACCATATGTGCCAGTACCTAACGTCAAGTTGCCATTATAATGTAATATATGTCACAATAAACATCACATATTATACATTGTAATGGATCATACCACAAAGTTTAATTCGCACATGTCATGATTTGCTACTTTTTGTGTGATAAAAACCACATTCTCTTGTAGTGAAAAGTCTTTCTAAGGTTTATGACTTTGCAAGTGTTATGAGCTTGAAAGTTTGCAAGATTCATAACTTAGGTAAATGCATGGTGTGGCAAACTAACTTTTAGCTTCACAATGAGGAATTCAATAATGTGCAATGTGTTTAAATGCATATATGGAATATATTTAGATTGTCATCAATTGGTTATTGGTTCTAGATTACTAATTTGATTATGAGAATATTTATAATTTATTTTTTGAATATAATACAAAATTTACCTTGGACCTTACTCTTAAGTTAGACATTTGGTAAAATAATATGGTTATTACTATGCAAATGTTTAAAGTAATTAACAACTTTTAGTGTGCCATCAACTTAAAGTTGTAAAAAAATTAATTAAAATCCTACTTTCATTTACTTGAAACCATTTTGGGACACCTACTTGCATTTTCAAAAGTCTATTAGTTAAATGCATATTAAAAACATAAAATAAAATATTATTATATCAAATTCAAAGAAGATCCCCATATTGATCATTAAACCAAAAAATATTTCAAAGGTTTTTCTATATTAATATCTACTTCATGGCTACTAAATTCATTAAAAAAAAGGATCACAGATTGGCCCACTTTAACATGCTTGCACTTTATATAGAATCTTTTTTTAAAAATCCTTAGCCAAATAAGACTTATGAACTTTTGAAGGGTCAAAAGTTATTTTGAAATGAAGTATTTTTCTCAAAATTTTAATTTTTAAAACACATTTTTTCAAATATTTAGTTGGACTTTTGTTCATGTGAACCTTATGAGATTTTCTTTTAGGATTTTCAAATGTTTTCACCATAACAACTAACATCAACAACTTTTCATACAAGTTTTGACCTAGGTTTGGGAGGGTTCAAAGGTGGGTGAACATTTAATAATGAAATATTGCACTATTGAGATTTTAGAAAATAACCATGTATTAACACATTTTTTTATGGACTCATAAGGAGTGATGTATTTGCTTAAAATGAACCACCATATCTTGCATACACCCATTTGGAAAAATTGAAATTTTTTGGGACTCCTGCAAAAAGTATGTTATTTTAGGATTTTTATCCCTATTGTCAATTAAAATGTATACCATTGGGAGACATGTGGAGCTCATCACAAATGTAGGCCATGGTGTGTTTTGTGAATTGGGTTGCATGTGGTTCATCCATGTACCATTTTGGTTCCAATTTATGGTAACTAGTGTTTTTTCATGATTTATAAAATTAATTTCATTTTGAATTCTTGCTTATGGATTCATCCTAGTCCAATCTTGAAGATTCCCGTGCCCTCTTTCTTTGTCAAAGTTAAGGAATTCACCTTGAGTTTACATTAAATTACAAAACCAAAAATTAATTGATTTTTTACCCTAGTACCATTTGACAAACCCCAAGGTGCATCATTATTATTGTAGTATCTATATTGCCCAATGGGTATTCATTTTATTTGTGTAGCATGTTTGGTTATTATTGTTTGCACACAATGTCATTGATAAGTGGATATCCCACCTTCTTAGAAGGTCAAAAGGGAAGGTGTTATATCCTATTCTGCACTTTGATCTTTGGATGTTGAACGATAATCTCCATAAAATAGGAAAATCCACGAATTGTGGACTCATTAATAAAGTCATCCAATAACAAGAACAAAATTTATCAAGATAACACCTGATAATTACATGATTATGAGTTTTAACATAAATTTGTTAGCTGAATTATAATAGAATAAATTGTTGTTTGAATTTCAAGTCCAGGAATAAACTGGTTGTTGGACCCCATCAATGATCCAAATTAAACCTTCAAGCTGAGTAACTTTTCATTGGGCCACAAATCTAAAAGTTCTTGAAGTGGCTTAGAGCATGCCAAGTGGAAACAATAAAATGGCATGTAATATGTTTGGGATGATGTGTTGCAATCGAATAATGTGAAACTGTTTTGGGTCTGTAAATATGCCAAGATTAATATCGACTTCCAAGAGTGAATGAAATGGAATGATTATTTTTCATAGGCCAATCATAATTTGATTGGCCTAAATGGTGAGATTTGAAAAATCTCTCATTTTTACATATTTATGGGTGGTTTGAGATGGGGGAGTAATTAATCAATGTCGGGAGGCCAAGTGTAAATCCACATATACCTATTGTGTAAAACAATCATGAAGAAACACTATATGTTTTTTATTTTTCGCTCCATCGGATAAGGTATTATTTAAGGGGTAGTATGTGAAGGAGTTAAAATTCATCCCATCTTATTATTGTCCAAATGATCAATATTCATACATTTAAACCACCTAGAAACTTTAATTTAAACTTTATGTTTGTAATGAATTTTGACATCATATATTTGTTTGAATTTTTAATTGAAAGTGTGAGGAGGGATGAAAGAAGGAAGGTGATTTTGCATGACTAAACAAACATCATGCATATTCAAATTTAGTTATAAACATATATGAACAAAAATTTCAATACTATATCAAATTTCAAATAATGGAAACAATGTTTGACATGCACAAAGTCATTACAAACTACAAACACTTGGTTCATTTTCATAAGAGATAAAATACAAAGATTTTCACAATGACTAAAAATATTCATGTCATATTATTATATAAATGTGTGAATAATTATTGTACATGATTATGTCATTTTGAAGACATTTTACATCCTTCCAAAAATATATATGAAGGCATTGATTACACTTGTTGTGAATCCTATTGGTGTGAGTACACTTACACATTCAAGGTTAAGCACATCCACTTACATGAATGTGGATGAAAGGTTTTACACTTACACTGTAAATAAGTTTACTACTTCGTACACTTAAATGATGAGTATGTTTAAAACCTTATACACACTCAACACTTCACCGTGGATGCGGTAAACCAAACAGGGGGTGTCATTTGCCATGCTCTAGTCAGTTCCAAAATCCTGTAGATGAAGTCATAGAAGTTCATTAGGTATTGCTGAGGTGTACCTTCTGTGCCTGTTTCCCTGCTGAAATCCACTACCCAAATGAACCTCAGTGTAGAGGCCATAGTGGTGAATTGAACCCCCACTTATGTTCTTGATCTCCAACAAGTTTTCCAAGGGCAAAGTGCTGAGTGCCCTGAGTGCCGACTAACTTTGGATCTTGGGTTGGAGGGATCTGACCCATTATTTACACACAACTCAAAGACCTGAGTCAATGCTTAAATTCATGAACTCATCCTGGTCAGCAGACACAAGATAAATTCCTTTCATAGTTGTTGCTCCACTTGTCTCTCTGTCTTCAGACCTTGACCGATGTGCTTTGTCAAAACTTGGGGAACATTGATCTTTTTGAGGAAAGAGTGGGTCAGATGCTGAAAACAAGAGCCCAAAGCCAGGATAGAGAGAAAAAAGCAAACCTAGACATAAAACTGCTACATAGCTTTCCTTAGTGGGCTCCAAGGTAGTAGGTTGTAAAACAAAAACTAGTGGGATACCAAACGCACTGCACGTGCCAGTGCAAGTTGGGGATAGTTGTAGGACCAGAATTCTCAACCGACATATTGTAAAGCCAACCATATCAATGTCAACTCTGGTCCCAGCTAAAATGAAAATCAAATAGTTTTCAGCTCCCGGCAAGTCTGGATCATGAGGAAAGAGCAACCATGTTGATTCTTGCTACAACATAGAGTATGTGTCTGCACTCAAAAGTGGCACAACTTTTGGCTATCCTCAATGGACCATGTAGACCCCTCTCTTAAGGACAAAGCATCAAAGTTCTCTGCACACTTGAATTAAAATCTAAATAGCTCCTAAATTTTAACTCCCTTAATTTTGGTGGATTTGTTTTAGAAATGCAAAAAAGTGTTATGTGGTGTTTCTGATGCTCAAAATTTGAGGAAATATTAAAAATTTGCAGATTCTCCATCTAGGTACAGTCCAACAATACGGAAACATGGTTTTAAATATTTTACTTTCTTACTTTTCATCAGGAAGTTTGACTAAATCATCTTATGGATGATCACCACTCATGCTACATCACAAAACTTTAAAACGACACTGCTTAAATGTGCTGAGTAAAGCCTAAAGGTAGCACATAGAAATCTGAAGCAGGGTAAAAATGGATGGGCATTGACACACCAAATGGGGCTTTTACCAGTCACTTGAAGAGTTTTTCAATATTCTTTGGTCCATGCTCACTTGGATGCAGTGCTTTTTTTTTCACTTTTGTGGCATCATCCATAAGTATATTTAACCAAATTTGGCAGTATTCAAAATATGAAAGGAGAAATTCTTAATAACCTTTTCATATTGTAGACAATTGTGGAGATTTTTTTAATCAATTTTTTTCTTTTTTTGGCAAACCTTTTTTTTACACAACAGAGAATTTGTGACAGAATATTCCTTTTTCAAATTTTTTTTGCAAAATGGTCAAAATTTTCCACTAAAAAATTCAATGGGGGGGGGGACAAAGAGGGATTACATTTGTCACTTTTAACCCTGCCCTGAACCCAGGGTTCAAAATTATGTCCTCCTTTGTGTGAATCTAACCCAACACTTGTTTCCACTTAAGTGATATTATAACATCTAGTTAGGTTTAAGTGACACGTTGCTATATGCATGTTTAGACCACGGGTTAGGAGCCATCCAAGATTTTTCAGGAATGATGGACGATATAGATCATCTATATGTCTTGACTTAGGCAGGCCATCTTTCTTTTCTTGCAATCCAACTCGTTTCCTTCCTTTGATTCTCCTCCTCCTTTGATCAACTGGTTCCTTTAGTGCCCCTCCTCCCCAAATCCAAGCTTGGAAAAGCTAGGTTTTGCTTTTGATGATATCAAAGCAAGGTACCATTTTTCCAACTTGAAGACAATGGTTGATAATTTGGTTCATCTCTTGTTGGGTTACATCTCAAGGCGTGCCTTGCATTGTTACTTCTATATGAGAAATGAAGCTTCATAAATAAATAGCTTTCTATAGAGTGTAAGCTTTGAATGTGAAAATATTACTTACATGTACTGATATTTACCTATTTGTCATTTCTTAGGCTGGAACCATACAAAAGCAACAAGGGGTGTGTCACACTGTGGCCTTGCCATTTACTTTTTAAAGTATCTTAAGGCAAAAGAAGAATTATGAAAATTCAAATATTTCACCATTTGAAAATATAATCTTCAAAAAAATCCTCTAAAAGAAACCCAAAACCTTCAAGATATCATAACTCTAACTAATCTCAAGTTTGAACACAAGCCAAAATATCATCTTTCAAAAATCCTCATATAAACACAGACCTACTACCTAGGGGCTAAAATCCCTTAAGCCACTATACTCTATAATGAATCTGAACACAATATCCTTGCCTTGGTAGGCAAGGCCAACAAACTTTCAACCTTTGTTCATTGGGAGAATTTTTGCTGCTGTTGCAATTGGAGTTTCTTTTGGCCTTGTGCCCTCTGACATTCCAAAGCTGAACATTCATAAGCAAGTTGCACAGTTTGTGCATTCTATGCTTTGTGAAAACGTTTTTGTGATTTGACAACAATATAAATTATTGTAATGCATATGAGTACAAAATATCTTGGGTTCCTCTTCTTTCATTCAAACAATTTGAGATTGGAAATTAAGACGTCATGAATTGACAAGAGTTTGGTTCAATATGAAAACCATTCAGTTTTGATTATTTGGACTGCCAGAACATGTTTGCGAAATTGGTGTATAAAATGGTTTATAGGAAGAGCATTTTATTCTAATTTTCTGGGCTATGAAGACTTGTTTATGAAAAAGGTAGATAAAGCAATTTATGAAAACATTCAGTTCTGATTTTTGGATTACTACCATAATCTGAAATCTGTGCAAATAGTTGTTTATGAAGCGCATTTGGTTTTTGAGTTTTGGGTCTACCAAGATTTTTTTGTGAAGTTGGAGGACAGTCAAGTCAATGCAATGCTCTTTCAAGAATGGTGTGCTATGTTTATTTGTTCATATCAAAGACATTAAGAAACAATGTATAAATTTGGAATGTCCATGAAGTGTGTGGAAGACACTTGGACCTGGATGGATCAAATAATCCATAAGATCTCATAGAATCATAAGCTCACAAAGTATTACAAAGTAAGTTTATCTTCTGCCAGAGTTTTTCTTGTAGTCAATTTTTAAGGAGCTAAGTTTGTTCAGTAGACTGCATCATATACCTACTTTTACATATTTTACAATGGTCATATATGTTTCTCAGAGAAACCTTTTGTACAAAATAATCTTTGTCTTGGATTGCATGCAATACTATCATGGAGATTGTCAAAGGAATTAATTAAGTGAGTCAATTCTTGTTAATGCCAAACGAGGTTGAGAAGCTTTTTCCCCAAATACATGGATCATGATCCTGATTTCCATCAACCCATGGACACAATGTTGTGAAGTGAAACTGGTGATACCATTGTTCTATGCCATCACAAATTCAAGGTGATATGCTTGATGCCCTTCACCGTGAACTTGGTGATTGGCTGCATCCCATGAATATGGCATGATTTTTTTAATGTCTCATGATAGAATTCAATTACCGTACCTACAATTGATGTTTGGAACAAAATAATTTGCAAAAGGTCTTTTTTAATTATTGATATTTGTCATAAGTGTTGAAAATCAAATTCTATTGGGTTACTATTACAAATACATGATACAAGGCTACTTGAGGTCGAATTGTGATAAAAGGAGTCAATGTTAATATAACCAATGCTTGTCTAACATGTGTGTTATTTTGAGGAAAAGAATAGAATCAAAGAACCTCAAATTCCAAATAATTCCAAACCCTCAAAGCTCACAGGCAAAGGCATTACCAAAATCAGGCTTCTATTAAGCTCCCTCACACATCCTTATTTTAGTAATGCCCTCACCCCTAGGCTCTAACCTACATATAAAAATCTCTTAGAATTTGTGTAGTGTAACTCGAGGGAATGAAACAGTGTGGAATTAGTCCTCCACACCATGAGCAGGCATTCTATTTTCAAGGCAAGTGTATTTTATTTTCAAGCAAGATTTACAAAAAAAACATAAATTGGGGTTGTGCTTGACTCTCACCTCACACACCCTTATTTTGGTAATGTCCTGGCCCTTGGCCTTCACCTTACATGTAAAGAATCACCTTGAGAACCAGAGAGGGTTTGGTGCCATTCCTACTATTCACCCAACACTAACCTTTCCACAATCAAGGATGGCCTCTTTAACAGGGATTTGATACCCTCCTGAGAGGGGGTATTCATAATACCTTGCTATGATTATGGCTACTCACTCTTACTGTAGTTAATCATCCCATGAAGTTGTGGAAGCAAATTAACATTTAACATTTATTTAAGGCATAAGTACAGAGGGGTGGACTCATTAGGAACATCACATTAGGAACATAATTTAATTACACCCATTGAATTTTTTTAAATATAAGAATTTTTTTAATGTTATTAATTTTTTAAATAAATACATTTACTAGGTCATATAGATTTTGAAACTTATTATAAATATTAAATATATATTTTTTGATGTTCACAATCATTACGTTTAAAAAAGTTTGGAACATGTAACAATATTTGCTTTCCTTGAACTTTTTTTTAATTGATAACTTTAGTGACACAACATCAACCCTAACCCTTGGGGTATTTAAATGTCTTCATAGAGCATGAAAAAAAGAGTGTCCAATTTTGAACTCCCAACCTATTAGATTAGTAGCTCATTAAACCATACCCCTTAGCCATTGGAGTAGCTCCCTCATTTGATTCCTTGCACATTTTCATCAAGAACACAAGTTTGAAAAAATAATAATAATTTCAATGAATAGTTAAAATCATATACTTTGACATGCAATGAATAAACATGAAATAAAATTATAATTATAAAATTATTTATATAAAAAATTTGATCAATTTTATTATTTTTATCATTCCTCGAGGTTATTCCTAATGTGTCCACCTCATGCCTTTCCATAAAGGGCAACACAATGGCCATGTTATGGTAGATAAAGTTGTTCAAACCAATGTCGTAAGACAATTTCTTGTCTACCATCACATCTATGTTACGTCAAATGCATTATTCTATGAATTAGTGCAAATGTGAGACCAATGTTTGTGGCGCAATGGTCACATAGTGAAACAATTCACTTTTCTTGTTTGGGGACACATGTAGTATATTTTTGGTCACAAGTTTTACTCAAATGAAATTTATTTTTAGTCACATGTAATTTAATGTCTTTTTGGTTGCATGCATTATATTTTCAATCCATATGTACAAAGTTATTGGTCACAATGCACATGTATTAAAATTATGGCTACATGTAAAATATTTCGATAGCATATCATATTCTTGGTCACATACATTTTTTTCTATTTCATCACAATTTACAACTAAGTTAATTTCCTTCAAATGTTATAATAATTAACACGTTGCATGTTTCATAATTCCACTGCTTAGTTTTACCAACTTTTGGACAAAATTATTAAAACAACATGTTAAAATGTAATATTATTTATGGTTATGTCATTTGTGCATTGTTGAGAAAATGTGTAATTATTCACAAACCTTTAATTTAAAGTGTGTCTTATATTTCATTATGGAATATTAATCATGCATCTCCTAAGTTCAACAACCAATATCAATCTTGAATAGTCATTAATGTGAACATGCATGGAAACTTTATCGACCTTGGGTGCATTCCTAAGCTCCTTGCCACTAGGTCCAAATAACAAAAGCTTTGAGATGCTCAAAAGGCATGTATCACTTTCAAAGAACCCATGACCCCAAGCTTGCACAAAGTAAACCTATAAAGGAAAAGGATTAGATGCAACTTAAGCCCAATTTAGAATAAAGACCGATCATGTACTCAACACAAACCAAATTGTTGTAGGACGCAATATTCTCCTTCTAGTTGTATCTATAGGTCATAGGCCATCTTTTGATTTCAAAAAGGTCCAACAAGCCCTTCATTGCAAAAATGACAACAAATTAAATCACAACTCACAAAATCCCACTCCCAATATTAGGACATTTTGGTGTCATGGGATTAAGGTGCCCCATATAGAATGAACTAACCAATTGATATATCTTTTGTCAAGACCTTTCCAACAACATATAAGTTCTAAAGTAGTTTTAACACATTTTTTTTCTTCAAATAACATTATGAGTCCCTGAATTCTACTTAGCAACTTGTGTTATACATAATCTTCCAAACATCCATAGCTGTTGAAAAACATTCTTTAAAGCAAATGAACCCCTTATGTGTAGCTTTCCCTAACAATTGGAGTTTTGGAAATTGTTGTTTTTCATTTTCACATATCCTTTTATTTGCATTAGTTAATATCTAACTCTTCTTGACCCAACCCCCAATGTGTTTGGTTTTTTTTTGGTTGCTTGCCAAGCTTGTGCTAACTTGATGTGAACCCAAAATCAAAATTCTTAACATTCATGATAATCCAAACTTCAAACATGAATTCATGTTGAAAGTTTTGGGAATAGCTTCTTTTGATTCTTACACACCTCCATTTTGTCTAAATAAAAACTTCACTTTCTTTGACTCTTGCCAAACTTTAGGCTTTGCTTTCAACCCAAGAAAGGCAATTTCCTTGCTTGTCTTATGCATTAGTCCCAAAACCCAAGGTTATGACCACAACTAATGTCCATGTGCTAATTACAATTTTCTTATAATCTTAAACAATATATGATCTACTTAGGAATCATGACATATATGAAATAATAAACAAAATTCAGTTCTTTGAACAATTTTATTGCATCAACTAATCATTAGTGCACCCTTGTGGGTTATAATGTATTTGAAGTCATATGGTTATTTAATTCTATGAAAAGGGACTCATTTTCATATAACACACTTGACACAATCGTGGACCTACTTCAAAACCATTACATTTTTTTTTAATGTACATGATGTAAGTGATTTTGGGGGAATATTTTCAATTCATGTTAGGATTTTTCAAAGTGTTTGTAATTGATATCCAAACCCTTTCATTCCACCTAATTCCCATCATATAAATTTTAAACATTAATATATTAAGGTTTCACATTTTTGTTTGTAATGAGTGTTTTTGATGATTACACACAAATCATTGATTTTCTAATATATTGTCTTGTATAACCAATTGCAATCTACCTGCACATCCTCCTTGCAAGCAAATTCATTGCTTTCATAACATTCACCCAAGCAAGCAATTGTGGCTCTTATTAGAATGTTTGGACTCCTAGGTGAATGTTGCATTTTCCTTGGTCTTTGTGAGTCACTGTGTTTCATACAGTTGTTTAACCCAATTACTCGTCAAATTGTTAGATTACCTTTGACTAGGGAAAAACATTGAGATTATTATCAATATATTTTCAAAAGCCGAAGTTAGGGGTGCAATATTAACAAAGTGTAAAATTATTAGGTTATTTGATTAACAATTTTGTATGCATATAAGCATTGTTCATTAATCCCATGGTTGGCATATTTAGATTGAATAATTTTATAGGAATGGGAAACTTTAACACATTATTGTACCCAAATGTTTTGTTACTATCACTTAATGAACCATGCAAATTTTCATGAATTTTTTTCACATATTTGTGTTTGTCCAAAAAAGGCATAACTTATTATTTTGGAACCATTGGCCAACCATTATATATAGTACTCCTTTTGGCCCATTGAGATCAAACACATGCAAACAAGATTTTGCTAAAATTTAGCATGAAACTTTCAAATGTTTACAATACTTTGGCTTGTAATAGAAATTTTGTATTTGCAAATTGGATAAATAATTTTAAAATTACAAGATGTCATGCATATTATGATTAATAATTTCTTAAGTTATGGAAAGTGTGTAAGAAAATAGGGCCATTAGTTTATAGTTAAAACATCCTTATAAAATGTGTTTTTGTCAAATATTTAATTCAAATTTTAAATGATGTTAAATGGTTTAGATTCTATTTTATGTTACAATGTCAATTATTATCATGTAAAGGTGATAATCACTCTCATTGGTAAACATGAAATAAATGTTATAAGCTTTTAAATGAATTAAATGTCGATTGCAAATGGCACACAAACTACACCATGCCCATTAAATGTGATGCCCAAGTCCAAATTCTTTAAGGTGTACCAAAATTATATCACAACATCATCTTTTTTTGTATTCCTTTACTTAGTCCAATTTTAATATACTCAAGACACAAAGTGAATGATATTGATGGAATTTAAAACTATGGTGGTCTAAGATATTGTATTATAAAATATGTGATTTTTTTTATTCATTCATATTGATGTTAATCCCATAAAATATTTTTACAAAGTTTTAATTTTTCTTAGAAATGGATGAACCTAAAGGAAGGTAAACAATTTCAAGTAGTTGGACAATCGATGAATTTGAAATTTTCAAAAAATTCAAGGAAATTTAAAAAGGGATGGATTCAAGGAAATGAGATAATCTCATTACTACAAATCATGACCTTTTGGAAGGTCCAACTTGACCAAAATGTTTGTTTTCACCAGAAGTGATGTCCATCTTGACTAATGGTTGGGGCATGAAAGACATGTGTTACTTTTTACTACTTCATTTGACTAAAGTAACATTTTTAACTAGGTGTCAATTGGTCATTTAGTCAAAAGGGACAAACAAAAGAAAAGGTCAATCAAAATGACCATGCTATAGTCAAATTAAACATATTGATTTGACATTCATTAAGTAGGGCTAGGTCAAGGCTACTTACATACTTTAACATACATAATAAACGAACCTATTATAATTAGCCTACTAGCTTATTAATTAAGTCTAGGTTACATACCTAACATAATTTATAATTTATTAATAAAACTCAAGTATTTAATATTTACCTAACTTAATAGTTTAAGCTAGGTAGCCAAACTAAGCTTAACAAGGTATGTAATTGCTTGAAGGCCTAGTTCTAGGTTAATTAAATAGGTCAAATATACCTACCCTATCAACCTACATACCTACCCATTTATACCTACCTTAAACAATTAGTTAACCAACCTACCTACTTACCTACCTACTTAGTCACTTTAACAATCTCCCTACATCCTTACCTCCTTACATACCCTAACAACCTACTTACATACCTACCCACCTAAACCTATTTACTTACCTTAGGTCTACTTACGTACCAACTTATACCTACCTACCTATACCTACCTCCTTAATTACTTTCTAATTTATTAGGTAGTTAAAATATATTTAGATTTACTAGCTAGCTACTAGTTATTACCTAGGTAACTAGGTAGGTCTATTAATTAGGTAGCATATATTACCTAGCTACTATCTAGTTCTAAGAGCTACTACATACTAATTGTACTACCTAATATTTATTAGTTTTTATTCAATAATACTTACTAAGTTTACATGTACACACAACTATAAATCTTGAAAGAAAAATATAAGTTGAATTTGTGAACACAATTCAATTTCAAGAATTTTTTTTCCATAAATCATTAAAAAAATTATACATTATTGTGCACATCAATGAATAGATCTTTGAAAGATCTTGAAAAAAATATTCATTTGTTTTATTTGAATAAAACATGAAGAAGAAAATGCATTTCAAAGTTTGAATGTCGGAAAAGATTTGAAATGGAACATGTTAATAACAAAGTTTCACAAATTTTATCACAAAATAAAAATGTGGTGAATTGGTTAAGGAGTTGGTAAAAACATGTGGCCAAAGAGGTCAAGGGTTCAACTCCCATTCCTTACATGCCTAAAGGAATATGTGAAGATGGTGTACAGCGTGTAGGCTATATGGAATGTATGACTACCCACCATGACCTAGGTAGGTAGCTAGCATCTACCTATGAACCTATTTCATGACCCACCTACCTACATTTAATTAAAAAATTAGGATATAAATTTTTTTAATTAAAAATTGACCCAAAAACATTATTGCCCAAATTTTTTGTTGGTTGATTTGACCAATCAAATAGTCCACCACTCGACTAATCAAAAAGACCACCAGTCAAATCAATCATGTCAAAAACGATTTGATCAAAATGACTAAGTGGTTTTTTTTACTAGTGTCTGATAGGGGTACTTTTTGGTCAAATTTTCCAATAGAAAAAGTCATGATTTGTAATAGTGTCTAAAGAAGTTGAACATTAATGGATAAACCTTGAGAAGTTAAACAATGGATGAACCTTCAAAATTCAGTGGAAAGGGGCAATGGATTCATTAAAAGAGAGTTGGAGAACTAATGAAATTGTGCAACTTCAATTATTTAGGAAGTGGGACAATTCATTAATTTGGGAAAATGAGGACAATGAAAAAAGTTGAGGACCTTCAACAATTCCAAAAATGGGACAATGGATAAACACATTTGAGTTGGACAATGGATGGACTCACACAAATTTAAACAATCCAAGGAAGTGGTACAATACATGAATTTCAAAATGTTGCACAACATGTATGAACTTAATCAAGGAAATTGGATAATATGAAAAAGTGTAAAAATGAATGAAATAATGAATGAAAATGAAGATAATGAAGAAAAAATCCCATTAATTTCATTTTTCATCCATCTTTCAACCTTGCAAAATCTAACAAAAAAAAACTTTACACAAGTTGTCATTTGAGGATTTGGATTGTTAATGAATAAGTGGTAAAATGTTATGTATTAGATTCATATTTCACAAATCCCTCTGCTCAAAAAATCATTCCTAAACCAATACGCCACATGTCCTTCAATTAATAACGTTCAATTTTAGGTGTATCATAAATTATCATAAATTTAAATACATTTGGTAGAAGTGAATTTAATTCCTACCAAATTATTCCACTTTACTATAACAATAGATTTGCATTTCATATACATACATTCACCATTTCTACCTTGATTCTTAACACACTTAAACTGCCATTCATTGAAACATCAAATTCATGGATATTTTATATAACTAGAATCTACACTTTAAAATACATTAGAAACGAAATTACAATTCATTTCATCATGTTCTAATATTATAGAAAATTCACACAATAATGTGAATATAATAATCATTACAGAAGTTTGTACTTCTTTATTTTACTGAAAACTCCATCAGATTTACAACACATTCTATGTTTTATTGAAATAAAATTCAAAATAGAAAAACAAATATGTGGTATTTCAAAAATGAAGTTTGCGGTTTTCTATTACAAAGTACCTATAACTCCTCCTACTTTTTCCCAAAATTGTGTCTAAGAATTTTCCTTCTTCCCAGAACTCTCCCCTTTGGGCAATCCCAAAGCACATCACCATGATCCAAAAACAACAAGAATTCAAAATTCAAACTAACAATGTTCCATAATCAGTCCCTTTCCAAATTCCTTGTTCATCCAAACCATGTACTCATCCTACCCCCTTAACATTACCCCCTCTATACTTTGGATTCCGTCCCTAATATCCTTGTAAAATGACAAAAAATGAAATGAAAATATTTTCTATTCTTGTGAACATTTGTCTCCTCTGCTACAATCTTTGTAGTCTCAACTTGTACAACAACCAGTGGTTTTATACCCACTTCTAGCTCTACAATTCTAACATGTATCTTTGTTTCTACATTTTTAACCTCCTCCTCCACTAACTTAGTATGTGGTTCTATTTTTAAATGATGTATCTTAAATACCTTTTCTTTTGTTGTTAAAATAGTTTCGACCTATCCTTGGTCCTAAGTTTTCTATGGTTCTTTATCTTCTTGACTGGCTCCTCTAAGGTCTTGTGGTTTCTTTGTCTATATCTCCTCCTGAGCTATTCCACTTTTGAACTCCTGTGGTTCCCCAATTTGCATTTCCTCCTCTTGAGCTATTCCACTAGACCTTACTTGTGTCCTCATTGTGGCCCAATATTTTTGTACTTGTTAGACTACCACATATAAAATCTAGAAAATTCTTTTGATAAACTTCCAACTTGTACCTCAAAAAAATTTCATCACTTTTATGCTAAGCTAGATTCTTCTCCAACTCTTTTATAAAATATTCTTCTGCAACCTCCCACCATTCCTCATATTCTGCCTCAGAAATCCTTCATCTTGTTCTTCATCTTCATTAAGGTATATTACTACACCATTTGTTCATAATCCTCTAGTCTTTTCTTGACACCAGCTAGGTCCAAACTCTTCTTTTGTTCCTGTGCAATCTCCAATTGTACTTGCAAGTGTTGCAAATTCCTCTAATACTTGTTCTTTTCCTCCAACAACTTCTCTTTCTCTTCTTTTGTTGTCTTTCTTCTAAGCTCTTTAAATTGCAGCAAAAATACATTTTTTAAATTAACCAATTCCAAATATGTAAGAACATTATCCTTCTCCTTCTTTTCCTTAATTAATGCTTTCACCTGACTACCCAAAGCCTTTTCTTGTTACTTATGAAGATACAATGCTTCTATCCACTTCTTCTCTATGGTTTCCCAGATTTTAGCCTTCTACCTTAAATCTTGTAATTCTTCATCTTGTGATTTTAGATGTGATGTGCTACCCTTGAACTCTTCATTCTCATCCTACAATTTCATAATGAGCCTTTTAATCTTCTACTTAGCCTTTGCCCTATTTTTCCTCTAGATTTGTACATTATGCTTATACCCCTTATGGAATTCCCTCTCTTTATCCAATTCCTCTTGTAATATTACCTTTTCCTTCTCCCTTATGGCTATTATTCTTCAAACTATTCACCTCCATATTCAAATTCCCCATATTCAGACTTACAATTGCCATGGTCTGAAATAATTCATCTACATTTTGTGCTTACATTACTTTTGCACCTACCTCCTCCACAGACTTTGGTGAATTTGTCATTGTTGTAGGATTTTTGGATCCTTAAGCAAATGATCCCATCTCTTGCACCAATTTGTTCCCCAACTCAAATTCATATGGAAATCCCTTTGAAGATCCTAATCTATTACTTAGTACCTATATTTCTAATGGTCTGAACACTACAAAAGAAGGTTGTGTCTCCACTCTCTATGTCTATAGTCCAGTAGCCAGTAAACCTTTTTATGTCTGCTATTGTTGTTATTGTTGTTGTAAATGATGTTGTAAATGTTGGAAATGTTGTGGACTTATAGTGGTCTCCATCTAATCTTCATACACGTTGTCAAAGTGCAAATGTTCTTCACCCTTTGGAAACCTTATGTCATGTCCCCTTTTAACTTCCTGGCTCTACTCCCTCAACTATCTTTCTTATGGAGATGTTATCTATGGTACCTCTTGCCTTAGCTCCTTCAACTGTCCCTTTTGTGGAAATCTCATATGTGGTACCTCTATAGTCTATATGGCTACTTGTACCACCATTGGCACTACCTATACCACTGTTAACATTGCAAATGGTTCCACTTTGCCCCTTATCATTTTTGTGCCTTTACTGATGTGGTCTTCAATTCCTTTTTCATTCCTAAGCCTAAGGTTCCTCTTTGTTCAACTTTGTTCTTTCTTTTAAGAGCATTTCTTGGAGAATCTGCTATAGCCTTCTTCCTAATTTCTAGTGTTGTTTGCATGGCCTCCTTAATTCTTTTAACCTTGGCTAATGGTTTTTATGGATTTTCCTTTTGATGCACAAACAGATACTAAAAACTTTTTGCCAATACCAAAGTAGATTAACAAGTATCTTTCTTATCCCCATTATTTTCCTTAACATACTTATGCCATTGATTCAGCTCACTACATAGACTATTGAATATAATATGTGCCCAATCTACCTTTTGCCCCTTTTTTTGTCTCACTAATGTAATAACTTTTTTTTTGTTAAAATATTGTACTTTATCTCTTTAATAAATGACAAAGATAATGGCAAGATATTTGATAGAATATGGTAGACTTAGATTTTTTACATTCCATTGATTTGCAAAAGAATTTGTAAATGCAAGTTTACAACTCTGTAATGCCTAAATTGCTAGTGATTTACTGACTTGCCCTTTTAGTTCTTTTACATTCCCTTCTGCACACACTCCAAAGACATCTATAATTAGTTGTTTGTTAATTACATACACCTTATCCTTATGCCCAAAGAAAATATTTTCACCTGTGATCAAGAATGTGTTCATAAATTCTAGCATTACATTAGGCATCAGTGTTTGCCAATCCATCAAAAACAAAGGAACAAGCCTTGCATTAGAAGCCTAGTCTTTTTCCTCAACAATATTGTTCTAGTGTCCATCTACTCAACACGCCTTTCATAATTTTGTCTATGTCCACATGAATTGCTCAAGATTTGAAATTTTAATACCTTTCTCCAAAAATGTAGTTTTATACATGATTGTGTGTCTTTTCTTCGCTATAGTTTTCGATTCACACCTTTCCATTTCCATCACCCTTCGTTGTGCTTCTACTATCGCTTGCACTTCTATTGTCACGACCCTAACCTTGGGTTTATGACTAAGGCAAGGGCATGGAAAGGTACGGGCCAAGAGTGCAATTCAAGAGTCACATTTGCACTCCCGGGAATGTGAGGGAATGAACCCACACACTCCCAAGTGAACTCCCACTTTGGGAGTTAGAATCCCTATGGAGTTTTAAATCTTCAAAAAGATATTTCAAGGGCCAAAACTCATTGGATTAAAGAGTTCTTTAAACCATTGGAAATCTATTGAAACGTAGATATTTAAAATAGGCTCACATTACCCATTTGAATATTTAAAACACAAATTATGGTCAAAAGAAGGGTCGGGAGTTAAAGTGCCAATTTGACTCCTGACCATTAAAAGTAAGAAATAGTCTTAAAATACGTGTGTGCAAGTAACATGCTATATATCATTGAAAAGATCTCGACGAAGAATACAAATTTGTTATAAACCTCATTCCAATTGGAGGTCTACACAAAAAATTATGACCCTCCAAAGTACCAATTTGGATGTAACCTCCATGGTTAATCACAGAGAATACTACAAATGGAAAGGTGGTGGCTTCCCCCAAGTTTGGGTTGTGGTGAATCTTGTGAGCTCGTGTATGCCCATGGCTTGTCCGTGCACCAAAAGTGCTCTAACTATGCATTAACCAACTTGTTGTTTGGTTTGTGCAAATCCGTGTGAATAATTGACTCACTTGTCACTCTTTTTAATCCCTATCCCGAAGCTTCAACACGCCCTTTTTACCCCCGAAGTGTTTCGAATTAGGGAGCATACCCTGACTCCTTATTCCATTGTTTTCATTTTCAAACTTGCATTTGAGTCTTTCAAGGAGTTTGGGGGTGCGTCATCTACGGTTTGCTATATTTCCACCTGCACTTCTATGGATGGATGTACTTTTGTTTCAACAACATTCTTTTCCCTTGCATCTATCTACATTATCTAAACTTCCACAAAATGTCGTAACCCTAACCTTGGGTTTGCGACCAAAGTAAGGGTTTGCAAGGGTGCGGGCCAAGAGTGAGCTGAAGAGTCACATTTCATGCTCCTGAGAATACAAAAGAGTGAACTCCCATTTTGGGAGTTGGAGTCCCAATGGACTCCTGAATCTTTAAAGGGCGATTGCAGGGGTCAAAACTCATTAAATTGAAATGTTCTTTATATCATTGAAAAGCTCTTGGAACGTAGATGTTTGAAGTGGGCTTGCATGACCCATTTGGACACCTGAAACATAAGTTATGACCAAAAAAAGGGCTAAGAGTTAAATTGGCAATTTGACTCTCGACCACTAAAAGTCAAGAATCGCCCCAATTTCCTCGCGTGCAGGTGATGTGCAACATACCGTTGGAAAGCTCTCAACAAGGACTACAACTTTGCTTTGGACCTCATCTCGATCGAAGGTCTGCACACAAAATTATGGGCCCCCAAAGTTGCGGGAGTCCCAAGTTTGAAAATTTCGAAACTCCCACTTAAAAGTCCCAAGACAAAATGCCATTTGGATGTGGGCCTCGTGTAAAGGCACAAAGTATACTATAAGGGGGAAGATGGTGACTTCCCCCAAGTCCGGGCTGTGGTGAGTCTTATGAGTCCAAATTTGCCCGTGGTTCGTCCTAGCACCAAAAGCGCTCCAACTATGCACTAACCAACTTGTTGTTTGGTTTGTACAAGTCCGCGTGAGTGATTAAAGTGCTTGTCAATCTTCCTACTCCCATCCCGAAACTCCAACATGCCCCTCTACCCTTGAAGTGCTGAGAGCCAAGGAACATGCCCCAACTTCCTATTATTTCGTTGTTTTCATCTTAGATTCACATTTGAGTCTATTGAGGAGGTTGGGAGTGCGTCACAAAGTGCTATTCCACAGTTTCATTTTCCTCTGATTCTTTAATGAACATCGGATTCACTAATGTAACTCCTAGTCCTATCTACTCTCTTGCACACCAACATTTTCTCCTTCTACGCAAAAAGACCAACTACAAATGTGTCAATCATATCTATATCATGAATTATCCTCTACACAAATTGTATCTTCTCATTATACACCTTCCCTTCTACATATTCCAAAGATGATGATGAATGCGGCAATGACCTTACAACCAACGACTAAATATTCAACACACCTTCACACTTTGCTCTTCTCAACTCCTCTTTTGCTTTTGTTTTTCTCAATCATTTCACTTCCTCCTCTTACTTTTGTTTATGTTCACTCTTCTATGTTTCCTTTTCCTTTGATATTTTCTATAATTTCTCAATCACACTCTTTACACTCATGCTACTGTGAACTCCAAAACTTCGAAAACATGCACAACTTCCAACAACAAATGTAAATCGTTTTCAATGGTTACCTCTTTTTTCCATCCTTGGACTTCCCTCCCATTACATTCATTTTTTAACTTTCCTGTCATCTTTTAATTAACGCATGATCCTCAAAATTCATATGGCCCATCACTACAAGTTTGTGTCCTTTATACAACCACGCGTGAGCACTTCGCAACATCATTAAAAATGAATGCCTCAGATTCCATCTTCCAATCAGTCCACATCCTTAATCTCCCTACATTATATGTACAAACTCCATTTCATTCACCCTGTATGACTTCTGTTGATTGTGCCCATTAATCTACTTACTGTGCTAACCCATTTGTTGATTATGGCATTACATTTGTTGATTATACCAATTTTTCAGTTGACTATCCCAACAAATCTGATGTTTGTGTGAATACCTTGGATGATTGGGCAAATATTTTTGTTGATTTAATCAATACTCCTGACAAATTATTTTCAGATTTTTGCATCCCAAATCCTTCATTACTATAGTTATCACTCACAGATTTGTTGGTCATATATAGATAAGAAATCAACGTTATATTAACCTCAAGATCTTTCATTTGTTCTTCATCTTTAGTATGTCACATTTATGGTTTCTAGATTTCACAGCCTTCATTTTCCTCTTCCATCTCAAAATTCTCCACATGAATTCCACCTGCATTTTGTTCTCACTATATTGGCATCTATTGTTCTTGTTTTTGAACCCCAAATTCCATATACTTATAAGGTTTGAGCTTATTCACATTGACTACCAGAAGGTTAGTTTCAAATTTCTCAATGGTCACCAATAACATAATTTTATTTAGCAACACATATTATACTTTGTATGTTCCAAACCATTTCCTAGTAAACTCCCCTAGGTGTGACTCATTACCCTTTGGAAACCACAAAACATAATCACCAAAATTGAATTATTTTTCTGGATTCTTTTGTTAATTCCATAATGTTCTATTCCACTACCGAATTCTTGTAGTTTCTGTAGCTTACATTCTAGTTTCCAACAACTTTTTCAACTCTATAATTCTACTAATTAAAACTTTCATTGAAGTACTATCTCTCTCATTTCCACCAGCAATTGGCACTATGTATTTTATGGGCATCAATGGATGTAATCCATACACTAATTGATATGGTGTATACCTTGTTGCTACTTTGTATGCAGTTCTGTATGAAAATAACATTATAGATAGATGTTCATCCCAATCTATTCTATTCTCACTAACTAACTTGGTCAATAGTGTCCCAAGTACCTTGTTAATAGACTTAGCTTGCACATTTCCCTAAGGATAATAGGTTGTAGAACTCACATGTTTCAACAGAAAATGATTTGCATATACTTGATGGCATCATTAATGAAATGAACTCCCTGATCTATGATTATAGTCAAAGGACATCCAAACCTGGTTAATATGCACTCATACAAAAAATTTGTTATGACTACTACAGTATTAGTTCTCAATGCTCTTACTTCCACCCACTTGGTAGCATAATTTATAGCTATGATAATATATTTGTTTCCTATATATCTTCCTACTGGTTTAATTGGCCCCACAAAATCAAGTCCCCATTTCATAAATGGTTCTTTTGGAAAACTTGTGACTAGATTTACAAGACTTTGAATTGCCAATCCTCCTATTCTTTGACATGCATCATAAGATCTATAGTAATCATGCACATTTCTATACATAATTGGCCACCAATATCCAACATCCAATATCTTTTTGTGTTATTTTGGTTGCAAAATGTCCTCCTTATGGTCCTTCATGCAGTTCTCTCATCACCATCTGTGTTTCTATAATTATCAAACATTTTTGTAATCTATTATCTTGGCCCATTCTATACTTCACCATTCTTGAATGTGAAAGGCTTTATTTTCTTGACCAATCTCTGCCTCTGTTGCATTGATAACATGCCATCAATCTATCTTGTTCTCAAGAATTCTTTTACATCATTCAACCATTCAAGCCTTATATAAAACAAACTTGCATCTACGATTTGATCAAGCACACCTGTGGGTTTTGTAATATCCGATAATCTTAATAATGCATCTACAACTACATGAGTTATGCCTGGTTTATACACAATTGTGAAGTCATATTCTAGGAACAATAACAATTAGCTATCTATTCTCCTTGAAACCTATGGTTTGTTGACCAAATAGACCAATGCCATATGATCCACATAAAAGACAAACTTACTGCCCAACAAGTAATGTTTGAACTTGTGTAAACAAAACCATTGCTAAAGCTTTTCTTTCTATTATGCTACAATTTTGTTCTACTTTGTTCAAAGCCTATAAGCATAAACTATTGGTTAATCACTCTTCCCTGTTACATTATGAGACAACATAGCCCCCATAATTAATAAGGATGCATATGTATGAACATGAAACTCCACCTACTAGTTTGGTGATATCAGTATCAATGCTTCAATATACTTATCTTTGATCAATTCCCAAGCCTTTTAACATTCCTCTATCCAAAGAAAAGTTTCTATCTTTTTGGTCAATTTAGTGATAGGTGCCATAATAACAGCAAAGTTTTTTATAAAACATCTATAAATTTGTGCCATCCCATTAAATACTTGAATTTGTTGTGGATTCTTGGGTGGTGGCATGTTTACTATTGCTTTTATTTTCTTTGGATTTGGTAGTTTCCCTTCTTTGGAAACAATAAAACCCAAAATCTATCCTGAAATACCATAAATGCACATTTGTTTATATCAAACTAATGCCATATATTTTACACTTTTGAAAACATAATCTGAGCTTTTGTAAATGATTATCCATGTCATTATACACTATAAAGTCATCCAAAATTATCTTAATAAAATTGTCTAAATATTTTTTTGAAAGCTTTGGTAACAACTTTCTATACAAATTTTTAGCTTGCCATTTTTCTTGGGCATTACTATTATGGGTGATAACCATGTAACCTCTTCTATAGATTAAAAGAATCCAACTATTAACAACTAATCTATATCATGTTTGATTGATGTAGCATAGTTTGGATTTAAAATGTACTTAATTTGATGTGTTGGTGGTATAGTAATGTCCAATTCAATTATGTGTTGTGCCAACTCTGGTGGAATCCCTTTCAAATCTTTATATGTCCATGCAAAAACATCTTTGAATTCCTTCAACAATTGTTCCACTTTTAACACCTTGCATTAATCTTCACCATATGTGGTTTTGCATTAGTTCCCAGATTGAGTTTCATTAATTGTTGATCTTAAATTAGTGTCCATCCAACTATCTACAATTCTTGTGCTTTGATTTTTGTTGGAGTTTCATCCACTATAACACTCCCTGGATGATGACTATAACACATCTTTGAATACACCTTATCTTCCAGAGCTATTTCTAGTTCATATTTGTTGTTAGCTATTTTCTTCTCTATGCTTTGTACTCCAAATTCCTACTTTGAAATATTAGTTTTCAAATTTGTATCCATGATCTCTACATCTGTGGTTTCCACATATTGAATTGTCTCATGTAAACTGATTATTCCTATTGAAAACAATTTTGGCTCTATAACAAAGATGATATCTTCTTCTTCATCTGTGACATTATTTTGATAATCATGGCACAATAACACTTCTAGTTTTCTTCCTTCACCTTCGAAATGTTTAGTGACTATAATTGATTTAACTGTCCCATTCTTTTGTATGGTAATAATGTTAATCCCCCAATCATGTGCCACTTTAGCATCCCTCAACCATGGTCTTCCCAACAACATGGAATAATTAGAATCTACCACACTATTTTGAAGTATAATAAATGTAGTTATGTAAGGAATGCCATGAACATATATATCTTTAGATCTTTAGTCAAACCCATTGGTTTTGTGGTTGTTTGATCTGCCATCCTCAGATTATATGGTGCAGGTTTAGGCTTTGGAAGCCCCAACCTTAATCTCAATTGTTTTGTAATAATATTAACTCCAAAACCTCCATACGGTAACACATCTTCTATTGTATTCTTCCCAATCTATACTTGGATAACTACCACATGATTATCTATTGCTACAATAGTTGTTCCTACCTCTAGTATTGAAGAATCAACTTTTTTATATGTGGTTGCTATATTGACATTTTGAGTTTTCTTTAGTTTTAACTTTTGCCACAAATATTTTTTTAACTTACGAGCTATTTTAAGCAATTGTCCCAAGTTCAAAGTATAACTTGTTTCCAGCATTTGCTTATCAATGTCTAGAAATATCCCTTCTATTGTGATCAATTTTTCTTGTGAATTCACAACCTCCTAAGATTTTTATGTTTCCATAGGAATAATATTTGGCATATTGTGTTCCATCCCTCTATGGATGTGGATGGCCCTTCTAACTTGGTTTGTGTCTTCTAAATCTATTGAATTGGCTCCACTATTGACCTTTTCAACCACTCTTCTTTCTCCCAATCAACGACACCCTTTATTTTCCTTGGCTCTTTATCCTTGAACACATGTTCTTTAGTTGCTTTACTTTTTGTTGTAACATTGACATCCACAACATTCACATTAGCAATGACTATTTGTGTCTTAATAACAAGTTGAACCTCTACTACTATCACAAATTTCCCATGAAACATCTTTTGCATCTCAACAAACTTTGGACAATCCGTCATCTTATGTCCATTCAAACCACAAATGTCATAGGCATACAAATATGTCTTTTAAGGCTTTTGACTAGGTTGGGTTGCTTTTGTAGCTACCACTATAGTCTGCTCCTTCTTCTTTCTGCATGTCTCCACATTGTTATTAATCATGCCACAATTTGTGCAAAACTTATTTGTCTTCCTTGTATTACTCTTTGTTTTCAGTGGTGCTACTTGTTTTGTACTCTATGGTACTGATAGTGCATTCCTTGCTTCGAATAATCATCCTTTTTTCACACAACATCATTGCCTCCTTATGTTGTTGAAGTGTTGACTGTTATATCCCTGCAATTATAATTCTGAAGTACGATTGTAGACATGTTCTAAACATAGTAGTCAAGAAATTGTCTATGGTTGGTACTTGTAAACCATGAGCCAACTTCTAAATCTACTCATAGTAAACCTCTAGCCTCTCAGTCTCCTCTAGCTTCATGTTCTTCAACTCCATGTATATTTGTTTGTCATTCTAAGTCTTTCAATGATGTTGGCAAAATGCATCGGTAATCTCTGAAAAATAAAGTCAATAAATTTTGACATGTAATTATGGCACCAAGTCTAATCCTATATCTCTTAGCATATAGTTAAATGCATTGATAATATACTCTTCAAAAGTTTTTGCATTTGTTTTCACTATAAAATTGAACATTCTAACATGAACATCTAGGTCAACATCTTTTTTAAAATCAGGATACTTAAAAGCTATCTTATTTGGCCTCACAAAATGGCCACTTTTATGGTCGAAATTCCCTAAGTTATGACAAATGCTTCTTGATGCCCTCCTTTTGTACTTTTGTACCCTCTAATAGCTATTGAACTCATCAGTGGTCGATATGTGGTTTTGTGTACATGAGTAATCATTATTGGATTAGTAAATACCATTTGTGATGTCCCAGCAACTCTAATATTCACCGTTGGTAATCCAAAACTTCTACTCAAACTCCTTCTTGTTGAAAATCCGCCTTATCCACAACCCAAATTAATTGCAGGTTCAATAACCACTCCCTTTCTAGCAACATTTGTGTTGGGCACAACAACCATGCCCACTCCTATGGTTGTTATTACTGTATTAAGTGACTAAGTAACTTTTATCCTAGTAAATTATTTTCGGGTTTCAACAACTGCCGCTTTAACACTCTTAGTGAAGTTGTGTTGACTCTAGTTCAACAATGTTCCAATCTGTGGCTACTGGTGCAAAATGTGGATGTGAATACACCTCTAGTTCTTTGCTCTTAATATGAATAGATGGACAAATTTGTCAACTCTATAGTCCCAACTCTATGCCTCTCAATTTATTCTGGACTATAAGTTCCTATGCTCGTGATTTATCCATTAATGTTCCTGCCACATTTTGTAACTCCACATGTCTAGTAATACATGTTATGATGTGAAAAGGCACAAAAGGACAATCCATGATTGCATGTCCTTCTTCACAAAATGCACAGATTCTTGAAAATAATCTGATTACTTCATAATCCATAGATTCATGATCCACTGTCTTAATTATGTACTTTGTTTGATCTAACTTTAGATTCCTTTGATTTGAATACAACTACAGTATTTCATCCAACACATTCACCTATGCTTTGCATATTTAGATGATCATAGGTAATATTCTTTAGTCTCTTCAAGTACATTGATATTGGTGTTTTTTTCCACCTCCTAGTTTTCCACTAGTTCATAATAATCTAGAGGCTAACTGATACACAAACTTGGGTTGTGTACCCCCTATAACATCCTTTCCTTGGCTAGACACTAACTTTGAACTTGAAATTCCTTGCGGTTAATCAAGTATTGCAAAAGTCTTTGCTCCGTCTTGATCTCTATGACTTTGAACCACAAATTACGAATGAAAAGTATTTTGCATCCATTCATGTGGATGAATAGTTGATTGCATTTCTCTCCATGGAGATTGTCGTTTGTAACTATACTTTATATGAAGACCCCTAGTCCATACTTCACGTCATACCACTTCTTGTGGTAGAAACAACTTGTGCCCTGTAGGTCTTTCTTCAATTCTCAGAACTCATTTGTCCAACATTAGATTCCAATATGGGGTTTTTGTAAGCTTTACATACTTATTTCCATTTTCAAGAATATCTCTTGTTCGTTTTTCAGTGACTTAACAATCTAACTCTAAGTCCAATTATCATTGTAAACTCCAGGTTACCATTCGATTCATCTTGTTTCACAATCTTTCATCTTTAGAATTTGTAGATCGCTTTATAATCCTTACAACATTAATCACTTAGAACTATGATATTTTCTAACATACCCCTTTAAATTCTGAATTTAAAAACAAAATCATTCATTTGAACCCTTTCATCTACATTACACAAAATTGTAGAAAAACGTGTTCGTTACGGTAATAAATTTTTTTATAAAAATTCCCCACAAGATGGTCGCCAAATGGTAGAAGTGAATTTAATTCTTGCCAAATTATTCCACTCTACTATAACAATAGATTTGTACTTCATATGCAAACATCCACCATTTTTGCCTTGATTCTTAACACACTTAATTTTGCCATTCATTGAAACATCGAATTCATGGATATTTCATATAACAAAATCTATACTTTAAAATACATCAGAAACAAAATTACAATTCATTTCATCACATTCTGATACTTTAAAAAAATCACACAACAATTTGAACATAAAATTCACTACAAAAGTCTGTATTTCTCTACTTTACTGAAAACTCCATCAGATTTACAACAAAATTTTATGTTTTATAAGGGTTCACATTAATGGGAAATGTCGATTCACTAATTACAAATATTCAAATGATTCATTATAACAAAAAGAACAAGGGTAAATTGCCCAATTTCATTAACATAAGTAATGATAATGATGCACCCCCAAACTCTTTGATAGATTCAATTGCAAGGCTAAATGTGAAAACATCGAAAAGACAAGGAGTTGGGGCACGCTGTCTGGCTCGCAGCACTTTGGGGGTAGAAGGGCGTGCTGGAGTTCTGGGATGGGGATTAGGAAGAGCGACAAGCAATTCAATTACTCACATGGACTTGCACAAACCAAACAACAAGTTGATCAGTGCATAATTGGAGCACTTTTGGTGCATGGATGAATCACGGGCAAACACGGACTCATAAAATTCACCACGGCCCGGACTTGGGGGAAGCCACCACCATCCCCTTTATAGTATTCTCTATGCCTGGCCACGAAACCAACACCCAAATGTCATTTTGTTTCGGGACTCCCAAGTGAGAATCCCGAAATTTTCGAAATTAGGACTCCCACGACTTTAGAAGCTCATAACTTTGTGTGCAAACCTCTGATTGAGGTGAGGTCTAAAGCAAAGTTATAGCCCTCTTGAGAGCTTTTCAATGATATGTGCCACGCCACTTACACGCAAGGAAATCGGGGCGATTCTCGACTTTTAATGGTTGGGAATCAAATTGGCAATTTGACCTCCAGCCCTTCTCTTGGCCATAACTTGTATTTCAAGTACTCAAATGGGTCATGCAAGCCCATTTTAGACATCTATGTTCCAAGATCTTTCCAATGATATAAGGAACTTTTCAATCCAATAAGTTTTGACCCTTGAAATTGCCTTTTGAAAATTCGGGAGTCCATTGGGACTCCAATTCCCAAAGTGGGAGCTCACTTGGGAATGTGAGGGTTCATTCCCTCGCACTCTCTTGCACTCCCGAAAGCATGAAATGTGATTCCCGGGCTCCCTTTTGGCTTGCACCTTTGCAAGCCCTTGCCTTGGTCACGAGCCCAAGGCTAGGGTTGCGACAGATAAACACATAACAAAGCATATGCAATAATAGATTTTTTCACATTAAATAACCTTATTACTTTATTCAAACAACAATCCAAAACCTATTTTCTAAGGCAAAAATGGGATCAAAACATTATGAGCTTACTTTCATGAGCTATGTTAATCCTTAGAATGATTCCATCACAACAAACCACTTTGATATTAATCCCAAAAACATAAACCATCACCATAACCCACAACATCCCAAATATTCCTAGTTCCACAAAATTGAAAAAAAATCTAAATTGTAAATCCCCTCAATTGTGACTAATCGAAGTTTCCTTAATAACCCTTTATTCACCTAATCTCAAAACTTTCCCAAGAAGTTTGTACAAAAGAAGGCAACTTGCATCAAACATTTGTGCAACAAAAAAATTCAAATTACATCTTCATGCAAATGTTGGATTCCCCATTCATGGACCAATCTTTCCTTGGAGTTCCCATGTACATAAGTTTCATTCCTTTCAACACCCAATAACCAAAACCAACATAGCAAATCTCAAGTATCAAACATAAGAAAATGAAATCATTATGGACTAGCTTTCAAACCCCTTAAAGACTTTCATCACATCCCTATGCCTCTAGATTTAGAAATTTTGTTATAACTTCAACAAACTATATATTATAATCTTCTACATGCAACAAAACTCCAAGAGAAGCAAAACCCTACAACTTGTTGTGAGCATTTTTCTCATCAATAAAAACGCACAAAAAAACCAAAAACATAAGAGGAGAATCTATTTAGCTTCATTGACTTGAATCCTTAAAACTCGTTTTCATTTTCCATAAGCCTTCAAAAACAATACTTGCATATGACAGGCCACACTTCCCAAATCTAGACACATCACAAAAAACCCATGAACAAGTCTCCCACTCCACAAAAAGTTAGCAAGCAAACAAAACAACAACGAAATGCAACCCAAAATTCTCACAACATCATAAGTGAGTAGAGCACTTAAAAGCTTCTCCATGTAACAATAGCCATCACACAAAAGCTCTATTGAATGATGAAAGACAAAAAATAGTGAAATTGTTCAAAGAGAAAGTGAGAATGGTAGAAAGAAACACTCTAGCACTATCCAACTCATGAACACCTACTAGGCCAAAACACCTAAAGCCCCAATTCCATGTCACATCCCGGCCATCAACTACACCAAACACTGGAATTTCTCCAGGGTACACATGCCACAATAGGGCTAGCTTCAAACTAGGTAGTCAGGAATATAGAAGGAAGCCTGAAATTTTCTACTTCACATGTTTATATTTATAATATTGAAAAGTGGGTCCATCTTGTTATTGATAATAGCCATTTACTTGACTCAATCACAAATTTGGAAAAGAAACCCCGAGAGGTTAGTGCTGTAGCCTACAATCAGCCATGACCCAAGAAAATGCCTTGAAAAGGTCACTTGGTTTAACCACATAAATAAAGGAGTGCAAAGTTGCCTTATTGGGGATTAGGTGTCTCCAACACTGTAACAACTAACATAAGTTTCACACTTTCTTATGCACTCACCAATGTTAAATTGAATCTTTGTTCACATCAACGTTTTTTTTTGGTCAATTTTTTGATGTAGCCCAAGTGGTGATCATCCTTAGCAAGATTTAGCCAACTTTGGCTACAATGTACATATGAAAATAAAAATATTTAAACATCCTTCTATATTTTTGGCTACCTACTTGAATCATGTATAGAAATCTGGATTTTCTTGAAATGGTCTAATTCTGGCTATTGAGAAGATAGAAAAGCACTTGATTTTAGCACTTTGAATCTTCAATTTCACTTCTTGGCTATACATAGCCAGCAAAAGAAACATGGGTTACCATTTCTTGTTAGTTGATTGCAGGTTCACTCTAGTAATAGTAACAATGTTTTGTAGCAGAGCCTGATCATGTAGCACAATATTCCTTGTGAAATAAATCCATTCCTCAAAACTGGGATAACTGATATTGCTTGATCCTCGAAGGTAGTAGTCCAGAGAGTTTTATTTCAAGTCCATAATTTCTGTACACCATTTTTTGAGCACATTTTCAGAAATGAAATAATCTCCAGTTTCAAGTTCATTGAAAAATTTCACATTTGTGCTCCAAACTCTGAAGGCAACATGTCGTACAGAAACTATGGACTTCAAATTTACATTTTTGGCACCTAAGGTATTGAGAACATATTCGCCAAAATGCACATCACAGATATTGCATGACTGAAAGATTTGCTTAAATTTCCATTCGGTAGATGGCAAGAATTAGTAGCACGGAATTATTGATTGAATTTGGCAGCAGCTGGTTGCACCTACAGAAGGATGGAGCATGTAACTCCTCCACCATCAAACTTCACAGATGTCAATTTGGCAACATGCACAGTTGTTTAGCAAAGAACACACAGCAGAACAAAACAACAATATTTATGTTCTGCTGTAAGGAGCAGAATTGGAACCTGGTATCATGGTGCTGCCACAGCAACAAATTACCCGTAACCTACTTCTAAGCACCATTCTACAGCTGCTTTTTTTTTAACCTAGCAAAAATCTCCATGGACATTTGACCAACCCTGCAACAGAAGCAGCCAAGCACTGCACAAGGATCTGATTTCACCCCCCATGAAGTTTTGATGTTGGTGTTGAATATCTTGCCAGAGGGACCTGGTACACAGGTCAAATTTGCCAATATAGTTGGCTGCAAGGGGTGAAGACAGAGATGCAAGTATGCTGGAGAGTTCATGTGGTGACATATGGCTCACAGTAGTAGAACCCATCATGTGATGTCTGTCCATTCACAATTTCCAGACATGATGTCAATATGAACCTAAACCTTAAAGTGGATCTCTTGCATAGACTGCTATGCTCACAAGAACCCTCAGAATCGCCTACATGAAAGTAAATGTTTCAATCTGGAAGAATTGAGCCCAGGTAAAAGTTTCATGACCACTTTCAATATCCTGCATCTATCTGCTACAAAGCTTCATGCCAGAGCTCTGACTTCACAACAGACATACATAGTTGAAAATAAACACATAACAAGGTCATAAAGACATGTAGAGGAGATGATTCTACAGCTCACTGTCAGCAATATTGCACAATACTACATGTATCAGGAAATGCTATCACTGTCTGGAAACAAGCTCCAAGATCCACAATGTTAGCACCTAATTATAACAGTATAGTATCCCCAACAGCCAAAATTTGTGTCCTAGGAAAAGTTGATGCCACTGAGAATGAGCAGCTGGAATGCAGCAAAATCCCAGGGTCTCACTTTGAGCAGTTATTCCCCAAAACTACTTGCAAAACCCCCATAAGCTCTTGAATCAGGCCATTGGCCAAGTGGTCTCCCCTTTATTTTGATTAGGGATAAGCCCAGTGGCACAAACATTGTGCAAATGTATGCCATAGATATTATATCTGAATGCTGCATGAAGTTCACAGAATGGAAGTTCCCCAAATAAGTGGAGTTTGAAGGTGACATCCCACAGACCTGCAAGACATTGAAGAAGACACTAGAGACATCTAGTAATAGATTGAAAGGGCATCTCCCAACAATGAAATGCTTGACTCATCAGGCTGGTCACACCCTCAAATGCTGCAATACTAAGCCCCCACAGCTCTTAAGTTGTGTCACTACTCAATCCAGAACGAGAACTTATACCTACCACATAGCTAGATTTTTTTTTTCCTGTACAGTAACTGGCTGCAATGACCACTCTACTGTACCATACAACCCTCAAATGAATTGCTGGAGTCCTGAATTTGCTGCAAGTTGAAACCATATCATGGTATGATGACCCTGATGCTAACACTAATATAAGTCAACTTAGTAATCATCTTCTCATCCTAAGAAATTCTGAAAGCAATTTACTTTCACATCCCTCACAAGAACACTATAAACAGAGGAGGTGATTACCTTGAGAAAGCAAATGTATGAAGTTAGTCAAACTCACAGAGTCCTAAGAGAACAGTCAACTCTTCCACAATGAAGTCCTCATCACCAATAGCATGAGCTCATGTGATTTCATGACCCTCACCATGCACTGAAACTAGCCACAATGCTTGATCTATTGGTTTCTTACACACAATTTTCTCCTCTTTACAGTCTTAAAATGGACAGATTGTTATAACTAATGCGTTACGGTTTCAGAAAAGGCATATTACCAGCTTCCTTTAAAGTCATGGACTTGAACTCTCCACACAAAATATACATACATCTCTCTTTCTCTTACAACCGGAGGACATATATCAATGGTCAACACAAAAGATAAAATCCTTCTGGCAATTTCAAACATGCAAAGGATCCAGAAACATGTCTTCACACATGACCACAGACAATGCTTCCCAGATCAACCAATGTCTGTGGGACTGTGTGGAATGCAATAAAATCATCACACCCATACTAAATCAACCAGTTCCATAATCCACAAACAATCCACTATTAGAGTATTTCCCGCACAACTTATTAGGTCATTCCCATGTCATACATACATTTGGCAGATCGAGCTACACGAATGTCGGCAACAGATCAATTGTCTCACAAGTATACTGTCATACTCCAAGAGCAGATCTAACCAAATTAAGGACTTCTAAACCCTCTCGTAAACAGACCCATAGGACATGCATGCACTCCGGTGGTTTCCTTGGACGCTTCAACAAAGACAACAACTTTGCGTTCTCTATATGATGCTTACGCCATGCCACCACTGGTGGCCGTTCTGAAGATCTGAAGAACAGCAGAGCCGATCACAACGAAAATGAAGAAGCCCAGCACTATAGGGCCTACCGGATAGGAATTCCCCTTCTTGACGGTGCTCTCCGGCACCGATCCCCTCTTGAGCACATTCTTCTGGAATTTGGCACTCTTCCTGTCAGCCAGCCGCCTCGAGGTCGTCATTTTGGTAACAAGCTATCCTTGCTTACAAACCCCAAGTTCTTCCCCTCCCCCTTCTTCAAGCGCAACCTGCAAAAAATAATTCCTCGCTTTCCCATTCACCTCTCAACAGATAGAAATCCTCTTCTCCCACCAAGGGTACGAAAGGCCGTCGCCCTCCTCGTCTCTTCCGTCGACCGTTCTTCTCAGTACTACGAGAAAACTAGCGATGGCAATCGTGCAAGACGGTGGAGAAACTCTAGGGTTACCAAGCCCTCGTACATCTAGGACCTTTAGATGCTCCCAGGTGTTGCTGACAACCTGGGGATGGACGCTAGGAGAAGTATGTCCGTTCTAGAGTCTTCTGTTTGAAACCCCCAAAAAGTCAGTGCGAGACATACTTTTTGTGTGAACTCACTTCACTTAAAGGAAAAGAAACAAGAACAAGGCATCATCACAAACACGCTGGCCCTACCAAAAGATAATATGTGTCCACATACTCTGAACACCAAAACAATCCATTCCAATCTAAAAAGTCTAAACACTTTCACCAAAGAAACCGGTTCGCCTAATGTGAAACTGATTCTATTAAGGCAAAACTTCCAAAAGTTGGATCCAATGTGATAGTCCCTGTCCCTGTGTGGGCAGGGCCAATAAAGATGGTGGAAAGAAAGAAGACAAAGGGATTCAAGAAGGTAGAGAAGGCAAACCTAGAGAATTATGCCAAGGATAAAGTATACTGGTGGGGGCACTTCCAAAATAAGGGGCCTAGAACAAGGTGGTAGCTACGGTATATATGAAGTCTGTAACCAGCTCGAGCAGCCGGGTTATGCATATAATCTCATCACTCACATGATGAGATGAGATTATATGTGATAACCCAGCTGCTCAAGCTGATTACCCAACATAACCTGTCATTCTCCACACCAAGCACAAGCTTGGTTACAAATTGGCACCAATTGATTGTGTTCACAGGGTTTGTTGGTTAGTGCGGGTTACTAGAACAGAGTAATCATCCACATTGGAGGACCGTGGAGATTAGGTTATGAGGTGCGCCAATCAGGTGCTAGTGCACTCACGGTTTATGGCTGGTAACTCAAGTCCTCCACAGCCAGTGGCAGTGCAAGGCACCCATCATTAACCGGTTATGTAAAGGGCAAGGCACCCTCCCAAGGGTCTTCCAAGATTGAGGTACTGTAATGCGAGGGTCAAGCTTGACAATGCCAAAGTCTTGAAAAACCCCGGGGAGGGTGCCTCACCCAACATAGAGACGTGAGAAAAAAGCTTGATTGTAAAGATGGAAAGATGATAAAAAGTTTAAGTCTCCCAAACAATTTCCGCATTGCAGGGCCATTACAAGATAATGATCCCTGTCCTGGGGTACTCACTGACAAAACCCTAAAGTTCAGAATTCTGTCATATAAGTCGCCCCTTAAATTCCAGTGATGATCGGAACTGGTATATGAGGGGTTTTTTTGGAATCCTTCATATGGTTGTCCATGGCCCATTCCAAAGACAATAATTATCTCATTTTCAAGCTTAACTATTTCATTTTTTTTTTAATAACTACTTCCTTTTCCTATTAATTGTCTTAATAACTATTTCTCACCTTTCTTAATAACTATCTACATTTTATAACTACCTCACTTTTTTTCTTTACCACCAACATGGATATAGAAAAACAAATTAATACACATATTTTCATGTCCATGAAATGTATATTAATTTAAATTAAACTTGACATTGACATTAATAATGATGAATTATTGAAAACCATTAATATATATATATATAGTTGATCATCACTTGTAATGCACAGCAACACGGATCTCAAATAAATTAATATGAATTTATTTTTTTAATTTGTATGTTAAACTCCCCACAATGGGGGTGTACAACACGAACGGGTTTAGGATCGAAATTATGTATGATTACTACATAACTATGAAATCTATGTTTTTGATTGTAAAATTATCTTTTCACCTTTCTATTGGCTATGCAAGTTTCACCATTCTCCTACCATGAACTACACACAAACAACACCAAAACTATTCAAAACCAAAAGCTTTTCAAAATCAAAACTTCAATTCTCACAAACTTTGTATTCATACCATAACTTTGTACAAATGAAGGTGTTTCTCAAGCTCACAAACACCTCCTTAAATACTAACCAAAAGAAAACTAGTCAAGAAACTTCCTAAAACTTATCCACCACATGGTTCCCCATGTGATTCCACAATTAATCACAAAGAAACAACATCATATGGTGCACATGACATAAGTCAATGCACCATGACCAAATTATGGAATCTTACCTCCAATTTACCCCATTAAACAATTACCTAAGTAATTGTGTAATCAAGTTACACATCAAGTTATAGGGGCATTTCCAAAATAAGGGCCTATGATGAGGCAAAGGCAGAATTTAGTCTTGCATTTTGGAATTATTCATCACCCTTCAGCTTTACCCATCATAAGGCACAAATTATATCGTGAACCACAAAGACTTGCATAGCTTTTTGCAATTTAAGATAAATAGGCCAATGAATGAACACTTAAGAAATCAAAGGAAGTCAAATCCTCACACATTGTTCTTCTACTTCTAAAGCTCAACTAACATTTGTATATTTTCACCTAGCACTTTTAACATCATAAAAATTGTTCAATTTGGCAAATGGGGTGTTTGGTGAGTTCAGTGTTTAGTGATGCATGAATTCAAACATATTAAGATTTAAAGCTTAAATTTTTTTATTGTTTTTTTTAACAAAGAACTCTTTCTTTTCTCTTTGCCTTTGGAATACAAAGAAGTTTTTTGAAGCCCCTAGTTGACACATAGATCTGGTTTTAAATCACTCAAACAAGCCTCAAAATAAAATATGGGGCTAGAACTAGAGAAGGGTCTTAAGCATAAAAAAATGAAGCAAACTATCATTCATTCTTCTCCTATGTTTTTGCATTGCTATTTTATTATGACATTCAAATAACATTTGTAACCCTCTAGTTTTTGCATCGAATGACACAAAAATTGTTCAACTTGGTTAAGGAATGAAAAAAACATTGGAAAGTGTTAAATGATAAATATGTGTTTCGTGATGGGTGATTATACCCTAATTGGAGGCCACCTTACCCAACATATTTTTCTTCCACTATTTGCAAAGCATAAAAAATGAGATCTTCATGGTAGGGGATTTTTTTTTAATTGCCCTACCACCCAAAAGATAAAGATGTATAAATATTTCTTCCTTAATATTATTTTGAAGCATATTTTCATGTCTTTATTCAATACACAAAAAAAAATATGAACCTAACCAACCTTTCTAGTATGACACGACCAATCTTATTGTATAAGTTTAAAGAACATTTTGGATCAACACATTTCGACTTTACTCTCATAAACTATTATGGCTTATGTTTCATGGCAAAACAAATCCCTCCACATTCTTTTTTTATTTCTTATAGTAAGGTTCCCTTATTACATTCCACCAAAAGCAAAACACCCTACTTCTCCCATTTGCATCAATTGTTCCCATCTAACACAAGAAACTTGTAAAGTCCCAATCTCCACCTTTTTTCTGAAAGTTTAAACAAGAGAAAAAAAAATTGTTATACAAAGTTCTACAATAATATGAACAAAAAAATTCTCTCATGTTAATTCCCCAATTTCCCTCATTCATGTTATGCTACTTTCGAAGTTCCCACATAAGTAAATCTCACTTCCCATTCATTATGGTTACTAGGATGGGATGCACACCCAAAAATAAAAACCTACTTCATGAAGTGTACTTGAACAAATCCATAAAATAAGACCAACATTTTATCATCACAAATTCTTTATTGAAAAACAACATACAAAAAAAATAGCTCACAACAAATAATGAACAAAGTTTAATATAAAGAAAACAACAACATGGATAAACTCAATCAAACCCCTTTACTTCACATGATCATTAGCCATCAAAAATTTTGGCACTTTCTACATGTCATCATCCTATGCAACCCTTCATCCATTAAGTTAAATCTTCACCTCCCATCCATTTAATGGATTCCATATGCAATTTGATGCCACAACTCCATTTTTTTCTTTTGCTTTCTCATGATATGATAAGTATCATGAAAAAATAACAATTTTTTTTTTGACATTGGTCTTACATTCAATAAAGATTGTGGCCTTGGGTTTTACCTTACATGTAAAACACTTCATGATTTGTGACAATGTTATTGGAGGATGTTTTATCTACTAGAATCCACAAGCAAGCTGGTCGTATAGTCAAATGTTTCACTTTTTGAAATGCCCACATAGCATTTTTTTAACCATGAGAACCAGAAAGTACCCATCGGGCATCGTGGTAAGTTTTTTCATAAAAAAATTTAATTTTTCCATTGAGTAACACATTTAGGTTGAGGCATTCCCAAAATAATGAACCTTTGTCCTTTGGCCTTAGGGGCGCATTATTTAGGGAATGCCCCAATCCTAGGACATTTCCTTACACTAAACATACATACAACATAAGATGTAGGAGGGGAAACATTCTTACACTTACTCCTTAAGAGTGAATAGGATTTTACACCTATCAATAAAAATAGGATATTTATTTTTCTTGTGGGGATATTCAATTGTATAAGTTGCCCTCCAAATATAATTAGCAAATTTCTCCAAGTTCTTTACATGACTTAGGAATAAACATTATTGTTGTGTATGTAAATGGTTTAGGACTTACACTTCATGTAAAGTGTAAATCCCATAATGAAATTAATTTACATTCCATGTAAGTGTATAAGTGTTTAATATCCATCTACATTCATGTAAATGTAAGTATAAATGTAGAACACAATATGTATAAGTGTAAGATTGTGTAAATATATTTTATGTTGTGTTCAATAGTGTAAAAATAATTACATTTATATGGTTTTTATGCAATTGTGTAAAATAGTGTAAGTGTAAAACAAATACACTTATATGGTTTTATGTGGCTATGTAAAACAATGTAAAAAATGTGATTTCTATTTGGGGAGGGGGGGGATTTCATAATTTTTTGGTGATAGGGCCAACCATCAAAACATTTATGATTTGGGATGCATCACAACTAATTAAATTAATTAATATGAATCATAATAAGTACCTAAGCTCTTGTAAAATTTTAAGCCAAAAATGGTGATGAATAAATTTAGGAATAAAAGTTATACTCAAGCAATGAAGTGGGGCAAAATGAACATTCAAAATATTCCTTGGAATAGCACCACCATAGTCACATATTGGTCGAAAATGCTAATGTTTGGGAAGTATCAAAATATCATGATTTTTTGTGAAAGGCCAATAAAAATGGCCCATTGCAAAAACAAATATAAAATTGAGCTTTGGGATGCACCCACAACTAATTAATATGGATTTGTGGAAATGTATGGTCATTAAAGGTATATAATATATAAATTTACGCTTGCATGCCCCAAAACATTTACACATGGCCATGTAAAATGTATTTAACAAATATTTACACTAGTCTCATGTAAATACATGTAAAAATAATAATTATACATGGCAACAATATAAGTATAAAAAGTTTAAACGTGTAGATGTAAATGATTTACAATTACATGTCCATTTTTTTAAAACATACACTTACACAACTGGTATAATTAATCTTGGTTGTGTAAAATTCATATAAATACATACATGTATGTAGCTTTGTATGGTCATGTATTGCCCATTGTGTATTGGCTGTGTAAATGATTTAGTTTAGGCTTAGGGTTACAATGACCTCCTCTTCCTCGACAAGTTTATTTGTTGAGCAAATAAAGAAACTCAATGAAGTTTGTCCATTGAATAAAAAATGAAACTCAAGGTGAGATCCAATTGTCTTTGGCATGTAGGTGAGCTCCAAATGTTTTTGGCACGTTCCAAGTTATGAATGAAGAGTTCCAGTAGTCGTCTTTGGCATGTAGGTGAGCTCCAAATGTTTTTGGCATGTTCCAAGTGATGAATGAAAAGTTCCAACAATCATCTTTGGCATGTGGGTGAATTTGAGGCATCTTTTGCATGTAAATGAACTCTAATCATTTTTAATGTGTTCCAAGTGAAAAGCTCCAGTTATCTTTGACATGTAGGTGAGTTCCAAGAATCTTTGGCATGTTCCAAATGAAACGTGAAAAGCTCCAACAATTGTCTTTGGCATGTAGGTGAGCTCCATGCATCTTTGGCATGTCCCAAATGAAACGTGAAAAACTCCAACAATTGTCTTTGGCATGTAGGTGAGCTCCATGCATCTTTGGCATGTTCTAGGTGAAGAGTGAAAAACTTTAATAGCTGTTTTTGGCATGTAGGCAAGCTTTAGGCATCTTTGGCGTGTTCTAGGTGAAAAAATGTAAGCACAAAGCACTTTGGGGGGTATGTCTCCACTTTGGTTTGTTGGTAGGTAGGCGATGTTTGATCTTATTGGTGGTTGATCTTGGTCATGTGCAACAAAGGTCATCTGTTTTCTTCTAGTACATCTCATTTGTGTGGGTAGGTAAGCAATGGTCGACCTTAGTCATATGCATGCACAAAATAATAAACGTTGTCAGTCTTAGTGGTGTGCATGAAACATTGTGTGTGTTTTCTTCTAGTTATCTTCTTCTTCTAATATGTCTTGTTTATGTGGGCAAGTAGGCATTGAAAAACCATTTGGGAGGCATATGTGTAGGCTCAAAGTAACAAATGTTTTTTTGGTCAATTTTGGTCATGTACATGCATAAAGCAATTAAGGTCAATCTTGGTCATGCTTGCCAACCACAAAAAGACCATTTGGGAGTTCATCTTTGCCACAAAATAACAAATATTTTTTGGTTGGTCTTGGTCATGTGCAAGCATGGAGCAAACAAGGATTAGTTTTGGTCATGTGTGGTCATAGAATAACAAAACTTAATTGGGTTATAGCAAAGGTGAATCTTGGTTGTGTTTACCAAGCATAGAAAAACCATTGGGGAGATCTTTGGCACAAAGTGACAAGTGTTTTTTGGCTGGTCTTGGTCATGTGCATGCATATGGAACAACAAAGGTCCACCTTGGTTGTGTGTGGGCATGGAATAACAAAGTTAATCAAGTTATAAAAAAGGTTGATATTGGTTATGTGCAACCATGAAACAACAAAGGTTGATTTAGGTCATGTGTAGGCAGGAAGTAGCAAAGTGCATTCAGGCTATAACAACTTGGTCAATCTTGGTTATGTATAGACATGAAGCAACAAAAGTTAGTTTTGGTCATGTTTGCTAGACATAAAGAAACCATTTAGGAGGCATTTTTGGCACAAAACAACAAATATTTTTTGGTTAATCTTGGTTGTGTGTAAGCATAGAGCAACAAGGGTTGGTGATGGTCATGTGTGGGCATGAAACAAGAAAGCCTGGTTGGGCTATAACAAAGGTCTATCTTGGTCATGTGTAGGCACAAAGTAGCAAAGGCTAGTTGAATCTAGTTGAATCTAGTTGAATCTTTCCCTTATTAAAAAAAGTCACCACCATTTTTTCTTTTTTATCCCTCATTTTCATTTTCTCTACCATTTCCTTGTTGATGTTTCCTTTCATCTTTACAAAAAATTTAATGTAAATTTCAACAACATAACAATAATGAAAAGAAAAAAGGAGAGTTGAATAAATAGTGCTTCCTTTTATACTAAAGTTTGGGTGCCTAAACCTAATGTTAGTTACAAAAATCATTTCATGGGTATGGATGAACCCTTTTTGTCCTTCCAATGTCATTTTGTTAGTTTGGATGAAAAAACACCCTATCATGATTACCTTGACACCCTTTACAAAATCTATCACTAACAATTCTATGATGGAATCTTCCTTTGTGGATTCCATACCGAAACTATTCTATACTTATTCCAAGCTGAAATGTTCAAGATCTACCTTAGTTGATTTTGGGGTGGAATCTTCTTTCAAATATTCTAGACCAAAATTATTATTGGTTGATTCCAATTTGAAAATTTTTTCTAAACCAAAATCTCCAACTACTTCGCTAGAAAAGTATTGTTCAATGGAATTTGTTCTTTCCGATTAATCTCTATTGGAATCCGATATTTGTCCAAAAATCATTGTTAGTTTGCAAGTTCGATATTCTGATTGGTTGATACCGAAAGTATTCTTTTGATTGATTGTGACTTTCGATAGAATTATCCGAAAAGTCTTTTTGTAATTTTCCTTGTGTTCTCTTCCCCCTTTGATGGTGGTTTTTTGTCCTTTGGAAGCTTTATCCAAATATAAGTAGGGTTTTAACTTGTTGATGTTCACCAAAATGGGATTCGGTTCAAATTTGTCAATGTTAACGGGTAGTATAATATTATTAGGGAGACAATACTATATTTTATATGGGCCAAACCACTACTTTTTGAACTTTCTAGTGTGTTCCTTCTTGCCTTTTGGAAACCAAAGAATTATGTCCCCCATAAAAAAAAGTTTTAATTTTGTGGTTTTGGTGAACCCATGACACCGTGTTCCATTACTTTGTACATGTTCAATCTATTGCCTCCTGTCAGGTTTCACCTAAGTGTTCCAATTCAACCATGTGACTAGTGAAAATATGGGTAGGGGAAAAATTTCAATCAACATGTGGATTGTTTGTGGGCAATAAATATTCTGTTGGCATTAAAGGTTAAAAGCCATCAACTAGCTAAAATGGCATGTGTCCAATGGTTACCTTGAATGTTGTGCAACAAGCATACAGAACCGTGTGTAGGTGCTCATCCTAGTCGATTTGGTTTTCATTCACTAGTTTAGTAAAAATGAAATTAATGACTTTGTTGGTAGACTCTGCTTAGCCATTGCCTTGCGGGTAATTAATGGTTGAGGTCATATGTCATAATAGAAAATGGATTGTAAATATCTCAATGGTGTCATGGATAAAGTGAGTGCTTTGATCACTTACTAAAATAAGTGAACAACAAAACCTTATGAGAATGAATTCATTAATGAATTTTTTTATCACGGCCATTATATTGGTGTGCAATGCCTTTGTTTCCACCCACTTGGTGGTGTAGTGAGTTGATACCAAAATGTACTTGTTTTTTGTATATTTGCTTATGGGTTTGATTGGGCCAACAAAATTCAATCCCCATTTCATGATGAAGGGTTTTGCTAGCAATGAAATGACCCATTTCACTATGTTATTTTATATTAAATTCTTTGACGCACCCCCAAACTCCTCGAAAAACTCAAATATGAATTTGAAAATGAAAACAATGAAAAAAAAAGGAGTTGGGGTACGCTCCTTAGTTCGTAACATTTTAGGGGTAAGAAAGGTGCACTGGAGCTCCAAGATGGAGACTAAGGTGAATGACAAGTGGGTCAATTATTCATATGGATCTACACAAATTAAACAACAAGTTGGTTAGTGCATAATTAGAGCACTTTTGGTGCACGGATGAGCCACGAGCATACACGGACTCACAAGACTCACCATGGCCCAGACTTGAAGGAAGCCACCACCTTCCCCCTTATAGTATTCTTTGTATTAGCTATGGGGGTTGCACCCAAATGTCATTTTTCCTAGGATTCCCAAATTGGAAATCCCAAAATTCCTGAAATTGCGACTTCTACCACTTTTGACGCCTATAACTTCTTGTGCAAACCTTTGATTGAAATGAAGTTTAAAGAATAGTTGTAACCCTTGTCAAAAAATTTCCAACTATATGTGGCACGCTCCTTTCACGCACGTAAACCATGGTGATTCTTGACTTTTAGTGGTTGGGAGTCAAATTGACACTTTGATTCCTGACCTTTTTTTGGGCCGTAACTTGTGTTGTAAGTACTTAAATGATCACACAAGCCCATTCTAGACATCTACGTTCCAATAACTTTCTAATGGTATAAATAACTTTTCAATCCAATGAGTTTTGATCACTCAAATTGCACTTTAAAAATTTGAAATTCCAACTCCCAAAGTGGGAGCCCACTTGTAGGTTCATTCCTCACACTCTCCCGCATTCTTGAGAGTGTGAATGTGACTCCCAAGTTGCATTTTTGGCCCACACCTTTCCATGCCCTTGCCTTGGTCATGAGCACAAGGTTAAGGTTGTGACATTCCCCATTGGTTGACATTTATCATAAACTTGGTAAGATTGGGAACATCCTTGTGCATCATGGGCCACCAATACTTTGCATACAAGATTTTGCAAATTGTGATTTGGGATGAGAAATGACCACCATTGATTGCTTTAAGAATTTCCCATAACATTGTGGGTATTTCTAAATCTTCAAAGCAACACCTCAGAACTTAGTCTTGAATTTGACGATATAATTTTCCCTATACCAAAGAAAAAACATAAAGCTTTCAAGGCTAGCTTTTTTTTTTGTTCCTAGCTATAATGAACTAAAAAATTTCAAGTAATGAGGTACCCAAAAATTTCCAGTAGCTACATTGGTTGTAAGAGGAAGATAATATCGTCCATTGTTTGGTCAAGTATTCCACTTTGTTTTGTGAGGTTGAATGTTTGGAATAATGTATCCACCATAGAATGAAATTTTGTTGGTTAATAAATTATTAAAAAATCATACTCCAAGAAGAGAAGTAGCCACTTTATTATTTTTCTTGAAACTTGAAGTTTTTAGACCAAATATAATAACACCAAATGGTCCACATAGAAAATGAATTTGTTACTCAACAAATAATGACGAAATTTGTGGAAAGCATACACCATTGTGAGTGTTTCCTTTTCAGTCATCATATAATTCTGTTCAATGTTGTTGAGTAACTGTGATGCATAGGCAATTGATTGGTCACATTTTTTGATAAGGTTTTGTGCCAACATAGCCCCAACTACTAGATTAAAAGTGTCTATGTGAACATGAAACTTAAGGTCCTAATGAGGTGAAATCAAAATTGGTGCATCCATGTAGCATTGTTTGATTTTTTCCCAAGCTTGTTGGCACTTTGTTCTCCACTCAAAAGCTTATGTCTTTTGTAGTAGCTTGGTAATGGGAGCCATAATGAAAGCAAAATCCTTGATGAAACGTTTAAAATATTGTGCCATGCCATTGAAAACTTGAATGTCCTTAGGTGTTTTTGGTGTAACATGTGAACAATAGCCAATTTTTTTTCAAATCTGGTAGCTTATCTTCCTTGGATACCACTTATTCAAAGATAATGCCTAAATGCATGAGGAACATGCAATTTTTAGGGTTCAAGCTTATACCAAATTCTCTACATTTATCAAAGCATAATCATAGTTTAGATTGTTGAACACATTGAAGCCATCCAAAAATAATTTCATAAACACACCAATAGTCCTTAAAAGTTATACTCACCATTCATTGATAAGTTGGTGGAACATTTTTGAGTCCAAGTGGCATGACCACCTAAATGAATGTTCCCCAATATGTGATGAATATAATCTTGTATTTATATTCAAGGGCGATCATAATCTAACGATAACCAAAAAATCCATCCAAAAATGAATAGACCTCATGACTTGCCATTTCATCGAAAACCTCTTTAGTAAAAGGTAAAGGATATGGATTTTTCTTGATTGTAGCATTGAATTGCCAAAATCCACCTTAATCTTGAGCTTACTGTTCTTTTTTGGTACAACAACAATTAGCGATAGCTAATTAGCTTCCTCCACCAAGGCCATGAAACTTTGTACAAATCCTACTTGATTATTGCAACATAATTTGGGTTCATTCGGTACCTAACTTGATGAGTAGGTGGAATAGTGGTATTGAACTTGATGTAATGTTGAACAATGCATGGTGGAATTCCCTTCAAGTCAATATCATTCCATGTGAAAATGTTTTTATACTCTCAGAAGAATGTTTTGGTATTGGTGGCAATTGGTTCATTCAATGTTACGTTTAATTTAACTATATGAGGATTTTTCGTAATCCCCAAACTGAGAAATCTTACTTGGTGATCCTTGGCTAATGCCCAATGTGTAATGTCCAATTCTTAGACTCGAATTTGTGTTGTTGCAGTATCTACCGTAATTTGTTGTTAAAAGTGTGGAAAGTTGAACATAAGGTCCTTTGTGTCGACTTCTACAATGAAAATTTCTAGTTCCAATAATGTGATGGTTTCAAATGTAAACAAATTCAATTTTGTTGTAAAAAATATTTCTTTTTCTTCCTCTATGACTCCTTCCATTAGATCATAACATAACACCTTAGGATGTTTAATATTACTATCCAAAGTTTGGTTACAGCAATGGTTCGCACCATGCCATTGCCTTCAATGGTGATTAAGTTGTTTTCCCAATCATGAATAACATGTGCATTACACAACCATGGTTGGCTTAACAACATTGACATTATGAAAAAAAAAATGTTTTACAACTGGCCTTATAACTCAATTTTTGAATTATAGAGGACAATTGCAACTCATCATATTTATATGTTGTGAGTGTTAACAAACAAGTTGCATGAGCTATAGAGTTGCAACTCATTTTCAACTACTATGCAACTCCATTATCATTGTTAATGATGGTTCAAAATTGTGACATGTGGCATAATTGAAAATTGCCACATGGCATATTTAATTATATTTTGAAATAAATAAATAAATAAAATTATCTATTTTAGTAACTAAGTAGGTCGTACATAACCATAAGTAGGTAGGTTGGTAGGTCTTAAGACCTACATATTTACGTATTTACCTAGGACCTACCTACTAACCTACTTACATGGGTAGGTAGAAAAATAGGACCTATTTAATTAACTAGGTAGGTAAGTTAGTAGGAAAACACAAGATTAAATGAATTAAATAATTGCCATGATTTTATTTTTTAAAAATATGTTTTATCTTTAAGTTAAGCTTTTTTTAGTTCATCCCAAAATGGCATTTATATTTTAATGTGAAAATATAAGAAGAAAAAGCCTTTTTATATAATTTGTAACATGGGATTTGAAGACAAAACATACATGTTAAATATTTTAGTTGTTCTTTAATTGCAAATTGAGTTACAATTGAATTACAACATAACATTTAAATGTTTAAAGTAGGTCAAATCTAAGGGGAAAACTCTTTTATTTCTGGTGTCTACAAAAAACTTGAACCTTTCCTATTGGTGCATTTGGTGCATTAAAAATTGTCAAAAACGAAATAGAATTGAAAAAGTTACAACCCCCCCAAAATAGAAGGGGTCAAGAACTCAAAAAACAAACCACTGAACACTACAAAGGCCAATTCCTAAACAATTGTATCAAAAATTTACATTTTAAAAATGAGAAGTTGAATCATTAATTCAAATGAATAAAAGACTTTATACAAAAATCTATATTTCATTATATATCTCAATTTATGGTTTTCACAATCTTTCAAAGGTGTCTTCTTTGGTATCAATGGCATCGCACTATGTCAAAAAAATTCATTCAACTAAACATTTTAGTAATGAGTCCATAATCATACGATATGGATTGTGATGCAAGGTTTTTAACACTTCAAAAGTCCAATATGCTATGATAACTCAAAATCTATTCATGAAATTCATACAATGAGATCATATCACATGTAATATTATTATTTTGAGTCATTTTCACATATTATTCATTTATATTTTGTTCCATGGTCCATGATTAATAATCCAACAAGCTATTACAGGATTATGTACTCCACCTTTGTGTGTTTTTACGCAATCGCACAGTAGTTCTATATGTGTTTTTTAAAAAATTTAATTGGAGGATAGTGTGGTTTTGATGGATGCGATTTTTCATAATGTGAATAATTGGAATCCAAAACATTGTTTTTCATTACTATGAATGTTGCAATGTAAGGAATCCCATGAATAAGGATTTTTATATCCTTGATGAATCCAATTGGTTTAGTGATGGTTTGATTTGCCATCCAAAGTGTATACAATGTTGGTTTAGGACTAAAGAATCCTAATCATTTCTGTAGTTCCTTCGTCATTATGTTCACGCTAGATCTTCCATCCAATATGACGTCCTCAACAATGTTATTGTCCACTTGAACGTGTATCATAGCCATGTGAGGATCAATCGCCACCAAAGTGATAACCCGATTAGGTCTTGCCGCAATGATATTTTTTTTCTAGGGTCAAGTTTGGCAACAACATATTATTTCAAGTCTAGAGCGATCTTAAAAAATTATCCCAAAGTAAGGGTATGTTTACTCTTCAATTGTTAGGTAATATTTTCCAAAATCGAAATGTTTTTGGTATTTTTGGTAACATCGATATTTTTGGTAGATTCGGTCACAACACATTTTGGGTTTTGTGATTAGCCTTTACATCTACATACTAGTTAGGAAGGACATATGTGATTAATGACCAATGAGTTGCTAAACCCATGTCATTTCACCATTTAATCACATGGGATGTTCAATTGCAAAGCCTAATCATTTTAACGATTAGGATTCAAAATTTTGTTTATAATAGTGACATTCCATGTCATCATTAACCTTGGTATGACATGTAAAGTTCATGTCATCTTCATTTAATCATTTTATTCAACTAAGCGTTACAAAAACATTTTGATGGATAGATGACATGTGTCAAAAATTTATAAACACATTATGAATCATTGCACATGACCAAAAGTCAACTTATTTTAGCCCATGTAGCTAGCATAACCAAAAGTCAACCTAACTTAACCTAGATAGGTTAGGTAACCTAGCCTAACTTGCCTAACCAAAAATCAACCTAGCTTAATTAAGCTAGGTTAGCTACCTATGTTAAACAACCTAAGATATCTAACGTAGGCTAGGTGGCTTAAATTAAAAGCAAACATTGAACTCCTAGCCCAAGAAGCCTACACAAGGCTACCTAACTTAAGCCAAATGGCCTAGGCATCATAAGTTGCAAGAATGAAGACTTGAACCTCTCACCTTCCCTTTGGGGTTCAAGTCTTCATCTATTGCACTACCACATTGTTTTATATTAATTATATTTAACATAAATTTATAAATTTTAACATTTTAAACCTTGAATTAACCTTGGCCACCCTAGGTCAACCTACCTACTACCTACCAACCTAGCTTAGACCTAAACCTCCCTAGGATAATTTTAAATGAATTTGTTTGTCAACCTATACTACTTACTAACCTAACCTAGGATAACATAAGTGTTCTTAAGCTAAAAAATAAATTAACCTAGGATAATTATGTCACATCTAGTAGCATCATAGTCACATTTAGTCACATAAACTTGAGGTGGTTATGAACTTGATAAAATATCTTGTAATGAGGTTACTTAGGTTGACTTGGGAAAAAACCTAAAACTAAGAACCTAAACAAACTTACCTAGGTTAACCTATTAGTAGGGTAACATGTTTTAGGTATATTTAAATATACTAGATGTAGTATATTTCTTATGTCTAATTAAGTAACTTACAAGGTAACCTATATCATGAAGTAAGTTTTTACTAAGTAGCTTACATACATAGGTTAATTTAATAGGTATGTTAACTTAAGTTAGTGTGTTAAGTAGTTAAAAAGTCAAGGAATTATGTCACCTTTTTCAAAATGACTATTAATATTGTAATCATAATTACAAGTTAACAACAGATTGTTTAGTACACATGTATACACATGCATGTGAATTCATGACTTCAAAAACTTCATGACACACAAAAAATTATTGCATGCCATGACAAATATTGGTGCCAAAAATTCAAGACACACAAAAACTTATGGTGTCACAAAAAATCATGGATTGCCATGAAAATTTGTGACACCTTGTTGCCAAATGGTATGCCATGTCATCATGACATGGAAGATTGAATCATTATTAATAAAAAAGGACAACAATATTTTCAATTAGTTAATAAATGAGATTAATTCATCAAATCAATGATATGAATCATGCTTTTGACAAAATATAGAACCACATCATCTTATTGACATATAGCATGCCATGTCATCATCATGGGAGATTGAATCGTTATTAATCACAAAGGTGGATGGTTCTTGTAATTAATTAACCAATGAACAAAATTTGAAAAATAATATGACAATTTACCAAAAACTAATAAGTTGTCATATTGAATTATAATTGCAAAACCATGATGCCATGTGGCATGTTTATGTCTTTTGCCACTATTTAGTGATTGTTATGACTAAATAATTATAAATGTAATAGAAAAAACAATAGTCATTTTTGTGTATGGTTCAAAGGACAAGATTTATTGTAGTGAGGGTAAAGTTTTTGGACTTACATCTTGATGCAAAGAGTTACATTGACGGATTGAACATCATCTTTAACATAGTGATTGACTGATAAATGGTTCATTTTATCCAAAATAATGTATGATTCATCATGTTGACTAATAGTCAAGTATTTTATTACATACAATGCCAAAACATGTTGTAACGTGAAAACGGGTGGCTCACAGTGTGAACACAGTAGGGACTAGGGCTTTGCCAAGAGTATAATTAGTTGTCCTGATTTTTGGCGGCGGATAACTCTCCATGACGGCTGCATGGGGATGCATGGAAGGTCTGTGTTTGGGGTGTGAAGGAGGGT
>Ga0116227_10000298_pt1 | contig 92179 bp, 68 predicted proteins | sample S1TSphgellanicum_FD_89693 | JGI IMG/M metagenome (GOLD analysis project Ga0116227, IMG submission 89693) | Host-associated microbial communities from peat moss isolated from Minnesota, USA - S1T2_Fb - Sphagnum magellanicum MG | ecosystem: Host-associated > Plants > Peat moss > Unclassified... | reverse complement strand
CGGGTGCTGTATCCATGCATTTTCCTTAAGGGAAAAACAATATGAAGGTTTTGAGTTGGTGTGCCATTAGTATTATATCAGGTTTGCACAGCTACAGGAGATTGATGTGGCGGATGTAGCACCAGCCATCCATGTTGGTATGGCATCTTCCCTAGCTTCTGCTGTGCTTTTGCTTCTCTTCAACTAGCTACTTCATTCTGCTGTGAGTGTCTTGATCATCATTGAAGAGGGTAAATTAGAAAAAACCTCTAAAAACAAGTGACACATAACTTCGCATAATTGCAGGATGTAAGTTTGCATTGTCAGGTTAGTTTAGCCATGAATACAGATGTGTGAAGTTTGAGGCCTGTGGGGGCTTGTGAGGAGTTTGACTATAAATTTCCTTCTAAACAAATTTTGTATGTGATTTTGTGAGACACCAGGTGATGTTAATGGAATCAACACATTGAGATCAGACAAGCCAAGTGTATTCCCAAATAGGTGTGTTTCACTTGTATACCAAGATGCAAAAAACTGCTATGATTGATTGATAATGGGCTTGCTGGTCTTTTTAAGCTTTAGGGTTAGGGTATCAAGACTCTGTACAAGTGTGGCGGAAGACTCTTTATGGCAATACTGTTTGTAAATGCAGGAAGGCAATGATGGGAGCTGTGCCAGAGCTTGAGGGGTCATTCATCAAAGTGCCCAAGATTCTTAAGGAAAACCAGGAGTGATAACACAGAAGTACAAGAAAGTTGTTGTCTTGTCCCATGCAGACTGTTGCAGCAAACGAACAGGTTAGGTGAAATCTGCATCACAATTTTCTGGGTGGATAGAAATTCATCAAATGCTATATTCTATACAAGAAGCAGGGGTTCTGCAAACCAATAAAACTAAGGTTCACTTGGGGTTGTTTTCTATGTCTAAGATTTAAGAACAAACACATTTCATCACCACAATAGATTGACATGATTTTGGGTACATACTTGAAACCAGAGCTGATGTTGCAGATATGGCATGACACAGAACTCAACACAAAAGAATTTTTGGCAATTTCAAATGTGCACTCATTGCCAACTCCACGCTTTCTCTCAAATTCACAAATTCAAGGAATTGTCGCTCATCCCATTTTGCAGCGCCTATTGATTACATAAAATGGTGAATTCCATCTGATGATAAACAAGGTACAAATATAAATTATGACAATCTGAATCCTTCCAATTCATATCAACAACAAATAACTTGGGGTCTATCATAACAGGGATTTTCTATGGTTAACAATGAATGATTGGTTCGGCCAATGCACAGGAGCTTTCATGGGCCCAAGGATAAAATACATGGAATTTACTTTTGTGATATACCTTCTGTATGAAATGCCTTCTGGTGTATGAAGAAATGGTTTAGGATTTAGGGGTTGACCTATTGCATGTACTGCCATTTGGAACCAAATTGCCCAGGCATTCTTCCAATGGGGATGGATTAATTGGATACAGGATCCAGTTCCCAAATCACTACACACCAATATAGTCCATGACTTCTGTTTCTGGAAGCTGAAACACGTTGAGATGGATAAGAATTTCTCCATCCAATGGAAGATGGCACTAAGTTTGAATTAAGTAAGAGCATCTCCGGTGATGCTCAGAATGTGACTCTGCAAAAATATTTCTCACATCCAAGTTTAGGTATTTACTTTTTTCCAACCCTACCCACAAAACCAAAATTGAGACTCCAAACAGGTATAGGTAGGTAGGAGACTACTAATAGCAACTCACCTGGACCAATCAAATTATCTAACCAATCAACAGCAGGTGTGAGGCTTTGCTATGCCATTCACCAGCCTCAGCAAACTATGTAAAAATGCTGGGCCAGAACCATTTTGCTGAGCCAAACTAGCATGTTTTGATTTCTGCTGAGCCAAACCAGCATGTTTTGATTTTTCTTCATCCAATTTTAATATGCAAGGTCAAATACTGGAGTTGTATTTTTGAAAACATGTCGAGATGCATTTCTGATGTATAATGGAGTGCTTTGGAGATTTTTTTCCAGAAAAAATGAGAATATTGTGACAAAATATTCCCTTCTTATTTTGCACATTTTGACAAAATTTCACACCAAAAAGAAACGCGGCTCTTACTAGGTAGAAGTAAGAACCAATGGATGAAGGTTGCTGCTGCTGCTCATTGGTTCAAGTACGAGATGGTATTGCATTATTTTTTTCCTTTCTTGCTCCGTTGGCTTGATCCGCAAGTAAGGAACTTTATTTTAATTCCACATAGAAGACCTTGACATATGATTTTTTTAACATAGCCAAAATTATGAATAATTTCCAAAAAACCTAAAATTTTGTCTCACATTTTTTATACATGGTTCAAGTAGGCAGCTAAATATACATTAAGATTTTTGGAAATTTTCTTTCATTTTTTAATAGCCAAACTTGGCTAAACCAGCTTATGGATGATCTCCACCTCAGCTACATCATTTTATTTTTTTTAAATTTAAGATATGAACCCATTTTTTTATGCCAATTTTTTGGCATTTTTTTCCAAAACATTAGAAAATTGAGTGAAATTTACAGTTGAAAAACAAAAATTTCCCTTTCTTTTTTTGGTCGAAAAAGTGACAAATTTAGTCAAAAAAAGACATTGCACAAGACCCACGGCATTTGCTTGGGCCACAAGTTTGGGGAACAGTATCCGGCCCTTTGACATGTGGGGGCCTTTACAGGGTAATAAAGCCCACACCCAAAGGGGAATTATTCGTACCTTAAGAAGCGTAGGTGAAGCCCCGGGTTGGGCACATTCCCAAAAATAAGGGGTCTAGGAGAGTGCTTTACAAGTCCTAGAATGTCATCTCTATAAGACCAGTCCCAAAATGTCATCTGAATAGGACCTTAACGAGTCCTAGAATGTCATCTCTAGAGGCTAGATGGCAAATTGAAGGATATGGTCGTCTCTAGTGAGCAATGTTTTCTTTTTGTCAATTTTGTGATGTGGCCAAAGTGGTGATCACCCAAAGGAAAGATTTAGACAAATTTGGCTACAAGCTAAATAAGAGATTTTTTTTTAAATAAATCTTTTTTATATTTTTGGCTACATGTAGAGAAATCTAGCAATTTTCCTTAAATTTTGATCGAATTCTGGCTATTTGAAAATATTTTTTAAATCCTTTGATTTTTAGCAATTTTAATGTTTAATTTCTCTTTTTGGCTATATATAGCCAGCCAAAAAAAAGCTGAGATGTATAGGAGTATGATACCTACCTACTCGCTACCTATTCTGCGGGAATTTACAAGTCTTTTTCTACTGCAGAATTGAACAGTGCTGATTCTGGTAGCCATTTTCCAGGCAGTAACGCCATGCGCAGCTAGAGAAGCGCAAAAGCGCGTGCGACGCTGCGCTCGCCTTCTTCGTCGAGGAATCAAAAAGCGCCGTTTGCTTTTGGAGCACAGAAACGAGAGAGAGAGAGAGAGAGAAAAGGGCGATGGCCAGAGGAGATCGAGCACGCCGACGATCTCATCATCTCCGTCGTCGTAGATCGTGTTCGGCTTCGGCGATGGCGTTCCGTGTATTGGTAACGGGGGTGCTCACGGCCGGGGCCGTGGCTTTGTATCGACAATTCCAGTCCATCATATCAGCTTTGATGCTACCGGATCAGTATATCTTGGACACGGAACGGGAGAGCGAGCATGCTGTAAGAATCGCGGAGCTCAAAATCTCATCTCTGTAAGTCCATTCTTCTTCTTCTTCTTCTTCTTCTTCTTCTTCTTCTTCGGTTTTGTTTCTTGTTGTCTTTACCGATTTCATATGTTTGCTGTTTAGCTTGGAATCTCTCTCGAGGATTTTCTTTTTTTTAACTTTTTTTTTCCTTTTCCTGTTGAGTTGTAATTCGAAATGGCCACAGAGAGAGGAATGTCGTTGTGGAGAGTTTCAAATTCTTCTGTTTTAGTAGGTATGGGTTTCTTGATTCGGGTTTCGGGATTCTTGAGAAATTTATGTGATCGAATGAGGTACATGGAGACATAAGTGTTTCTTTGTTTACGGGACGGCGAAACTTAGTAGGTTTTACTCCGTTGCTTAGTATGCACACAGAGAGAGACAGAGAGACAGAGAGAACAGGAAAATGTCAGAATTAATGTCGAGGCTGCAGGTGGTCTTATGAGAAACTCTTGTGACTCAGGAAGTGGATAATAACAAGGTCTGGTTCTTTGGAGTTTGTTGCTAGTAGGACTATTAAAGACAACCTGCCTGCTACTTCCCCTTTGCAAAGCTCAAAGTTAGCTCATTAGGTTTTGCAAGGACTGGTCTTGAGCTTTTGATTGTGGTGCCCTGCATTCTGTGCATACCTTCAGTTGTTTTAGTAGCCTGATTGCTGTTAAGCACAGTTGAGATGGCCAATTTGTTCCACTCACAAGTTAGACATGTATAAGTGGCCATAGGCTCAAGTTTTTCTGTCTATGGGTACCTATGGAATTGAAACCCATGACTTGCAAAATGTATTCCATATTTGGCCTGTGATTGTGGGACTGATGTGGTGCTGTCTTGCTCTCTTACCAGGTTTGAAGGAATTCAGGGACTGAAAATTTTCCAGTCCTTGCGGATCCCAGATCCAGGAGAGCGACAACGCCGTAACATTGATATGATTCTGCTTACTAAAAGGTCTGTTTCCCTGTGTTTCCCTGTGTTTCCCAGTGATGTATCTACTATGGTGGGGAGATGAAGATACAAGAGCTGTTGAGTTCAGAGGGGGGGAGAGTGAGGCAGAGACAGGAATGGCCCATAATTGTTAGTTCCGTTTTCTTTCTAAGCAGTTGCATCAGCTCCTGTTGTCACATTAATTGATGCTTTCTGTGCAACAGGAACTTATATGTTGTGGAGGTTGTAAATTGGTCCGGCACTATTGAGCTCAGTCCTGATGGTAGCTGGGCACAGCATTATAGGCATGGTGCAACCATTCATCACCCAAATATTGTAAGTTGCTATTGCAGATGCCAAAAAAAAAAATTGTTAGACTAACAGAACACTTCTATGACATGAGAAAGTTTTTGTAAAATGTATTGCTATGTTTATACAACTAAGGTTGTGGCATTGGGAAATTATGTGTTAGCTCTGAGCCTCTTACGTGAACAAATCTAAGGAGTTGTACTCACTTGCAATGTTGAGCATAACTAAGCTGAAACCATTTGTGAGTATTGAGTGAAAGCAAAGGAGCAAGTTCACATTTTAAAAGACAGGCATCACAATTGCTTCTGTGTCTCAATCTTGATTGGGGAGGTTTGGCAGTTGGAGGAAATAAAAGGTCATGCTGTCTTGTTGGAGTCATACATTGAGAGAAGAGGTGTCATCCTACCTCCAGGGTTTGTTCAGCCTAAAGTCCTTCTTGTCAACCGAGACTGCAGGTAATATGGTTAGCCTGCACTATTTTCTTGAGTGTCAGGTCCCTAGGCCTCTGTTGTTACTGGTTGTTTGTGTTCTACCATATTTATGTGCAGAGGCTAATGTTCTTGCAAGTTTAGGTTGTATGTGTATATCTGGAGCCAAAGTGGTGCTGAAGCTTGAGTTATTGTTCAACAGGCCAGAGCAGGCAATTACTATCCAGCCAGAGGTATTGTCAGTCGATAAGTGGGAGCATTTTTTGGATCACGATCTCGGCAGAATGGAGTCAAAGCGGATGAAAAGTACTCTTAAAGGCCCAGAACCAAAGGGCATGCTCTCAGAGCTGGAAATGAAACAGCTCCAATACATTCTCCGGACAGCTCCAATGTGGGACAGGTATTCTAAGCTAGCTGGATCTGTGTTTCTGTTTCTGTCTGTCCAAATGGGGTTTCAGCTCTGTTTTGAGATGGGCAGGGATCAGTGAAGTCTATGATTACAGCCTGTCTGTGCAGGAAAAAATGACAAATATGTTTGACTAAGTACAGAACATATTGTATGGAACTTGTGTTTGGCCTCAAGGATAGCATCGATAACATACTGTATGGACAGCCTCCAGGCAATTAGGTCTCATAGTACTTCTCAGATTAGCAGAGAGATTTTTTTTCCTCCTGACGTTTGGAACTTCTGCTGGTAGGCTGGAGCTTGAAGGAGGAAGAGTTGTCATTGGGGAGTTTAAGGGATTTCGGGGTCACCGTAAGGACATGAGTCGTCTAGAGTTTGCAAATCGGTCAGCTGTAAGCCATTTGGCAATCAGTCATCAACAGAGCTGGATCCGTAATTTTTTTGGTAAGTATATTCATCTCAAACTCTCTCCAGTTTTGTGTGTGTATGTGGGTGGGGGGGTATAAGAAGAAAGGTATAGGGGTGAACCCAATAGAGGGAATGTGCATGGCAACTTATCAACTTACATAGCTTTTTACAACGCATGGTAGTGCCCATTTCAATTCTAACAGTTCCAGTCTTTGGTTTGTTGGCAGTGACACAAAAGGTTCAAGTTGTGGCAAAAGCTCGAGATTATCGAGATGCCAATGCCAACTGGCCCTTAAAAAAGCAATATGAGGAACCTCTAAGCCAAGCCAGCGTGGACGCAGACACAGATGTTGTATTTCAAACTGCAGGAACATCAAAAGTGCAGCACTTCAGCCTTCTTGATGTGCTTACATTGTCTCTCAGTTCATGATACAGTCCATGTCAGTTAATTGATCCTTTGTCATAATTCTATAATCGTAGTCAGATTAATGACTGTTTTTTCTGTAAATATGTTTCTGACAGCGGAATCTTACAGAATCCCAAGGGTGTGTGGAAGGTGTCAGGTGTGATTTGTAATCTAGTTTCTCAATATGTTTTGGGCAGATCACTAACTAAATTTTCTGCTCATTTGAAGAGTAGGAGGTTAGCATTGTAACATGCACCTTGAACATCACTAATGCTAAGCTGGTTGCTGCCATGCACCGGATGTTGTATAGTTTGGCTTTGTCTGAATCAGGCAGATGAGAAGAATGCCTTTGTTGGTAAGTGATTCGGTTATAAGTCAGACCTAGAGAATGGCTCCTCTGGTTCAATGTTAGTGAAGACAGATAGTGTACTACTGATCATAGTGTTTGCAAAGTATTATGATGAAGAGTGGCTCCATGGTTTTTGACCCTTTCTGTAGAGACAAGGGTAAATACTGTTGGTATAGAAACCACATACAAATGTAGAGGGCCCTCGTTGGAATAGGCTTTTGTGCCCAGCGTCTGAAGAATAAGACCTTTGTGCCCCTTATTGGCACAGCTTAATTGTTTGGAGGAGTTTCTCTTGAGTGAACTAATATTTTAATTAGCTTTCAGAGGTTTATGAGAATCCAAGAGGACCAATGTATGAACGACAACTGCGAAGTGGTGTTACTAATTGGAAGGTCAATCAATGGAAGTATTCATTCTGTGTAATAAATAATAATCATACACACAAATGAGTGCTGAATTCTTTTTATGATGATCATCAGTCTCTTGCTGTGAACACTGCCCAGATTGGACCAATATTGATTGCGAAATTTTGTCAAGAATAAGTGTTCTAATTCAGTGAAGGAATTCTAAGCACAAATGATCTTCATGTGACAGAAATTCTCTTCCTGCAAACATTGTCAAGATTAAGTTAGAGCATCCCCAGCAGTGCTCGGTATGTGAGCCTGCAAAAATATTTCTCATATCCAAGTTTACATTTGTTTACTTTTTTGCAACCTCACCCTGGGGACTGTAAAAAGAGGGAGAATTCTATTAGCAAATTACCTGGACTGATCATTATGATTGGCCAATCAGAAACAAGGAGCACCAGTCAGATCATATTTATTACATTCTTCTCCAGCAGCTTCAGGCAACAGTAAACTGGCCTGTATACCAAAAAATTATGAAGTCGAACTCTCTTGCTGCAAACATTGCCCAGATTAGATGTAGGCCAAATTACGCTTTGGTTTTTGGGGCCATGATTTTAGGGTTTGTAGGATCAGTGGTTTTTAGGGTTTGGGGGATCAGTTTGGTTGGGTTCCAAGAGCGCGAGAGAGAGTGTGTGTTTGTTTTCGTGAGAGCTCCTGGGAGAACTTCACTTACTGCGAGAACTTTGCTTCGGTGTTGCGCAACAGAGTGTTTTGTTGTTGTTTTTTTTGTAGTCGTGAGATCTTCCTTTCTTCATCGCCATGAGCAGCAGCACATCGGAGATTGGAGATATCGGGAAGAGACGGCAGCCAACATTTTGGCAGAGGTTGAAGGGACAGCGACATGGCTTGGGGAATATGGCGTTGGCTGCATCGGTGTGCATCCTGGCGGTGCGTCTGATCGACCAGGACAAGCAGATACAGCGTCTCAAGGATTCGGAATCAGCCTTAATCACGTCGCTGAAGCGCGACAACAAGCGGTTGATGCAACGCTTTGACGACCTCCGAGATGCGGTGCGAGAGGAGATCAGCCGTGCAGGTCACAGGTAAAACAGCGACAACAAAAAAGCACTCGCACCTTAACAACTGCCACAAGGTTCCATGCTGTCTTAATGTTTCCCTAATGTCTCCAGCAAGTGCAAAATGCTGCTGGAGAACACAAAAGTTTTGTCAGTGGACATGGAAGTCTTACAGACACATTGCTGAATGCAAAACAGGTTACCACCATTGGCAACCAGGCTTCAAACATTGCTTGATGAAAAATTCAACAAGGACACACAACAACAACAAACTCTGCCACTGGAACATCCTCCTGCTGAGGAAGAACGAGGTATCAAAGGACCTCCTCTTTTTTCTTTTTTTTAATCCACCCATTGTTGCTTTTGGAAATGGGTTTGTGTGTGCTAAGGTAAGAAGCAGCTGAGATACTGAGAGATGAGTAATTGACCATGAAAATTCAGCAACAAATCTTCACTGATTCTTTTTAGTAATAGTCCATGGCACATGCATCAAGCTCTCTATCCTCTCTCTCTCCCGAGTAACACATTGATATGCAAGAGAATCATGACAATGGCATATGCATCAAGCTCTCTATCTTCTCTCTCTTGAATAACACTTTGATATGTGAGAGAATCATGACAAGCAAATTCATGATGGAGTGTGTACTGGAACTGGGGTTTTACAGGTGTGGCAGGATTAGGGATGGACACTTTGCAACATCCGAAAAAGGAGAAACCAAATTTCATGGTTTAGAGTTTAGTGACTGTCTTTTGTGCATGTTCTTGGTTCTTCCAAGGGAAGACCCTTTGTCAGCTGTTCAAAAAGGAGTTTTAATGTAAGTCTATTGTCTGTAGATTAGGTGGTCTATTCCCTTCGTCTTAGATTTGGGCATGGGAGTTAGTGATTTGTAGTTTTCTGGCTGCAATCATGTGTCAATCTTTAGGTCAATTGCAAATGTTTTTCTGAAGACAAGTCAAATCTTGGCAATATTGAGTTAAATTGCAGATCTTTTCCAGGGGAACATCAAATGGTGGAGAGTCTATGGGTTTTGCATCAGGGCTTCAAGAACCCTTCTGTCGCTGCTTACACACAGTGAAATCAAAACTGCTCAAGAAAAACCATGTTCAGCTCTGGTGTAGAGACTTCAAATAGTTGTTATTCTGATCCATAGTGAAATATGTTAATACTCCTGTCTCAAAGTATGTCTTTAGCACTTGCATTACATGGGTTGAAAAAGTGACATGCTCGGTAGATTGTAGAGGAAGGTAGGTCAGAAAGGGAGACACCCTAAAAGTTTTGCGTTTTTATTTTTGTTGGGTGTCTGTCAGTTTTGGGAATATGTAAAGACTTGGAACTCAACATTGTTAGCAGGACCACTTTTAAGGTGGTGTTTGGACTTTGCCTTTGATCTTCACAGAGTAGTAGTAAATGTAGCTGCAAAAGAAAATTATTCTGCATTTTTCTCTGCTCCAATCCCATCTTTGAATTTCTCTTGGCTGTTTACACATTCTTCACCTTCTTGGGGCTCCTTCTCTGGCACTCAATTTTATGGTTATCTGCCACTAGCAGTTGGCAAAATGGACACAGTTGCATTAGGTCTCTTTTAGGTTTGACTCCATGTAGATGCCTCTGAAACAAAAAAAGGTGAGGTTTATAGCTCTTTTTATCATCAGATGGGATTCAAGAAGATAGCATTCACTGAAGCAATTCAGAGCAAACCCAAGCCCTTGTATATGCACCAAGACTTTCATTAGCTCAAAGCATGGGATCAATATAGGTATATGCTGGAGCTTTTTCGATTTGTGCTGAATCTACTGGAGTTAAATATTTAGTGTCACAAGGATGTCAGATTCTGAGTGAAGAACACATCTCCAAACTTCAAACCAAAAGGATAAAAACTTGAGGAGCATATTAGATTGCAGGCTTAGATTTCCCATGTTGTCATCACAATGCCTTTTATCAATGAACTTCATGCTAGATCTTCAGTTTCTCTATTATGTATTGTGTGCTACAAATGTCTTCAACAAAGTCAATGGACAAGAATTCTTGATGCGCACTAAGCTCACTGTTTATGGATTGGAAGGTGTACATGGCAGTATTCTCAGGTATGGTATTTGTCTTGTTGTCCTCTTAGGTTTATGTCAATCACTTTAAGGCCCATATGCCTTCATGTTGTCTAGACAGCATGAAGGCTCAAGTTTGGTGGAAAATTAGGATGCGTGAATGTTCTGCTTTTCTTTGACACAGGCTGACATTTTATTTTATTTTTTTACTTTGTTCATGAAACCAACTTTGAAGGCTTGTTTTAGGCCCGATATCATTTCAACGGCATAGAAAGTATCACAGTTGGCAAGGTGATATGATGGTAAGTGGATGCAGCTATGCCAACACGGCTTCTTGGCTGAAACAATATTCAGCGAATATGCACTAACTGTTCTCAGGTTTGAGAAATAACTTGTGGTAGGTGGGGTGACGAGTCTAGTTTCTTTTTTCCTGGAAGAATGGGAAGTTTTCACCATGAGCATGGATGCACATTGTCTTGTTGGAGGTTTTTGAGGACAATGGTCTTTTTCGCTCTGGAAGAGTGGCAAAATTGTCAATGCTAAGACAATGTGCTAAGAATGATCAGTTAGGACCGAGTCCACAAATTGAACTCCTGTTGACATTTCAGCTTCTCTTCTATAGATAATAGTGAAACCCCAGACTGAGATGAATCCTTCAAAACCCAGTCAATTCTGTTGCGAATGCTTGAAATTCTTCTCACACTGACAAAATTGGACTTCTTCAAACCTGATTTTGCAGGAGACACAGATTCAGGGCTTGGAATGCATCTGATAGAGCACTAGACCTAAACACAAAGGTTAGATTCTCCTGAACTGATTTTGGAAATGGCGGTTCCTAGTTCTGTACTAGATAGAGAAGGATCAGCCACAAAAACCTGGCCTTTACTAGTGTGCAGAATGCACACTAGGGGCCACCTTCCCTGGTATGGATAGGCTTTTTAGGGCAGATTCTGCTATAGATAGCACTTTAGTTCTTTCAAAAACTGGCACATCCCTCAAAAGAGCTCTTCCAATGAATTTTGGAATTGAGATGCCTGAAAAGTGGCAGAATCTGCCCTCAAAATCCTGACCATTCCAGCCATGTATATCCATCCAGACATGGTGATGCATGTCAAGTCAGAGTTGGAGTTGTGGTGATGTTTTCTGTGTTTATACTGCATTATTTTGCTGGGTTGTGCTAATGTAAACCACTTGTTAGCTAAACCTTCTCTAGGCACTCAAGGACAAAGATGTGGAATGCAGCAGTTCACTTTGTACAACTGTTTGAATACCATTCGATTCAAGGTGAGTCCCTCCACTGGAAGATACTTGGAGTAGAGAGCTCACTTTTGTCAAAGCTTGGTGTAATTTTTGTATGTAGAAGCATGGAGAGTTGATCATGTGCATTCTCAATTACCACCAACCTGGACACCTTCTCCTGGCCCAGGGTACATTCCATGTGCTTGATGCCAGAATGCAAGTATACTAAGAGCATCTCCAGCAGTGCTCAGTATGTGAGCTTGCAAAAATATTTCTCACATCCAAGTTCAGTTATTTACTTTTTTTTCAACCTCACCCCTAAAATTCAAATTGGGACTGCAAATAGGTGGGAGACAACTAATAGCAAACTGCATTGACCAATCATTGTGATTGGCCATTCAAAAACAGGGACCAATAGTCAGATCATATTTATTACACTCTTCTCTGGCAGGTGTTAGGCTTTGCTGTGACTTTTACCAGCCTTAGCAAACTGTCTAAAAATGCTGGGCCAAAACCATTTTGCTGAGCCAAACCAGCATGTTTTGACTTTTCTTCATCCAATTTGAATTTGCAGGGTCCCATAGTGAGCACCACGGGAGATGGTAATCAATTTTTAAAATTGTCAAGTCCGAGCTTGAGAGCGTTTGACAGACTACTCTTTTGAGGAATGTAAAGTGACCTCAAGAAGTCTGTGGTAGTGTATGAAATTGACTCCTTTGATGTAGTACAGCAGGATCTGCATATTTTCTCCAAGAATATCTTGAGTTTCTTTCCATGGAATTATGAACATGGTTATGCCAATCTAATCTAAAGTAATGAGAGCTTGAAGAAAAAGGAATGCCTTTCATTTAGATCATTCAGGAACGTGGTAGTTGGGCACCTAGAGTTGCCCTGTTGGAATGTGTAGAATCAAGTTGGAGTATATCATTATCCATATCAAAAAGGATGACTATCTTCCTTATGAGGACATGGGTGGTCAAAAGGAAGAAGTGAGAATTCAGTTCGAACACACTTCCATAATTGCACATGGGGTCACATGATTTAGGTTGGGTTTTGTCATCTTCTTTCTTCATGTGTGAGGTTTTTTGGGGGAAAGGGGGCGATACTTGCTTGGGAGCCCCTTGTGCTCTTTTGTAGGCTCTTACAGCATCTCCATCCGTAACGTGAAACTTTGGACAATATAAATTGAGAGCTTATTTTGATCCCACCATTTGGGCCAATCATTACGGCCGGCAAATAAAAAGGAGCCATTTTCTTTTATTGACCCTTTTGAAAACCCTTTGTACCTTGCATACATTTACACGTCAAACCGGTGTTGGCATGATATATGGAAACTTTTGGATATGTGTTCAATTAGTAGCCAGATATGCATGTAACCATATCCGGAGTCTTTTTTTTTTCAATATCTGAGATTAAAGTATGTGATACTAATAGCCTTGTGTGACTATTAGTATTCACATGCACATATTAAAATTATTAGAGGCCCATATATGGATAGTAGGGTTATGCACATCGATTTTTTTGGGTGAAATTTTGTCAAAAATTTTGATCTAAAAAATCTGGCAACAACCTCCCCAAAGGGAAAAAAAAAAAATTAAGAGGTTTTCATCATATTGAAATTTGTTAAATACTGACATTGCTAGTGTGATCATTTAAACATTGACAAGTGCTACTAAAAGAAAGAAATCCAAATTGTCAAATCATCAAATGGCAATGAACATGAAGGGTATGTCACGAAAAGCACAATGTTGTTGGTCATTTAGTCGCTTCTTTTTGGAACGATCATAACCATTTGAATTGCTAAATGTTTTCCACCTTACAATTCGAAATTTCCAAAGTTCCAGACCTATCAAGGGAGATGTAAACCTATAACCAAAAATGGTTAGTAGTTGGAGGCTAGGACCCAAGGGTGGTGATGGTTTGCAAATCACAATGGTTTTTTGTAGAATCCAAACACATGAGTTGTGCGAGTGAGCAGCAACTTGGAAGTGTTCAACAATGAACATTGGAGTTCATACCTTTGCAATGAAAAACCAGGGGACACATAATCACCCAAAGGGTCAATTCAAACTAAAACCAATAGATGCATACATTGATAATAAAGATGTTATCCAAACAAATTGATTGCATGATGCTTAAATCCCCCATAAACTCTTATTGTCACCACAAATGTAAAAGAACTACGGGTTTCTAGGGGTTAGATCCCTCCAATCTCAATCTTGAGCTCCACTAGTCTTCCTAGGCATTTCTCAATTGCAACAAACCATTGAACTCCATTGGTGGATCCCACACCCCAGACCCATACCAACAAAAAACAAACACATAATTCCAAGTTCCCATGTAATAAATCTTCCTATAGTCCACCAGCCACACATACCCAATTATTCTAACATCATCTGCAAGTAACATAACTTTGACATAGTTTTATCAAGACCTTCAATGCTCACAAAAATGCTTCATGGGTTGACAAAAAAAATTACAACATCTTCACATATCTACAACCACAATTCCCATGATCAAATAGACATCAAAATCTTTTCAGAGATCCTTTCGTCAAGGTGCTGTTGCATGAAGCAAAACCACAACACACAAACCACAATGAAACAACACATGCCCAACTTGAGAATGCTAACTAACCATTCTAAATATCCCTTTAGTATCTTATCATCCCCTGATCATCAACCCCTAAATTGAACTCCATAGCTTGACTCTTGTTTAAGGAAGCACATGGTGCAACAAATATTTCATCACCTCTAGCAATAAAAAGTCCAACAACTCCTACTCCCCACCACAATACTCCTTTTATCCTCCCCTATCCAGCTTCTTGCTTGTAGTTCATTAAGGTGATTGCGCAAAACAAGCCACACCATGAAACATGTGTTGAACACAAAAGCAACAACTTGCAACAACCATCGAAAATAAAAGCAAAAGTTGGCCATAACCTGCAAACAACAAACAATGTGGGAAAAAATAACACAAGACACAAACATAAGCTTCACATCATCTTCAATCACCTAGAAACTTTGTTGTTTTCTACTTCTTGTGGTTGATGTCATTATACCATCTTTCATTAGGGTTTCATCCCATATATTTTTCATCACACCTTGTAGTTTGTAGATTGTGTGCACATTGTTGTTTGTTCGAGTGTGTTCTACTACTTGCAATGCATTTGTAACCTTCAAAAATTTTAAATTGAAACTAAAAACCTTCATCTAACAGTGACTATTTTGTTTCGGGTGATTTTGTAAATGTCAATTTGATTAGGAATCAAAACCTATTGATTAAAATAGGCATTGTGCTTGAACGTATGTTCAAGGTTCTAACTTCCAAATGAATCATGGACATGCATTTTGCAAGTTGTTACATTTTAAATTGTGCCATGCATGAAATGTTCAAGATTCATAACATAGACCCATGAGTTTTTTTTACCAAGACAATATGTAGTATTGACTTTAGTAATCGCTAATATTTAAATTTTTTGTATTGTAAGAAATATTCATCTATGTTCATGTAAGTATAAGTGTAAATGTAGAACACAAGACATGTAAATATAAAATTGTGTAAATGTAAATGTAAAAATAAAACACTTATATGGTTTTATATAGTCATGTAAAATAGTGGAAGTGTAAAACAAATGCATTTATATTGTTTTACGTGGTCATGTAAAATAATGTAAATGTAAAGCAATGTCCAAAATGTGATTTCTACTTGGGGGAGGGGGGGGGATTTCATAATGTTTTTGGTTATAGGCTAACCAAATGGCCCATCACAAAAAGAAACCCATGAAAACATCTATGTTTTGGGATACACCACAAATGATTTGATTAATTAATATGAATCACAAAAAGTACAAAAAGTATCTAAACTCTTGTAAATTTTACAATAAATATAGTACTCATAAAAATAGTAGTAATGACAAAAGTTGTACTCAAGCAATGGGGTGGGACAAAATGTACATTCAAGATATTTCTTGGAATAACACCACCATAATCCCATATTGATTAAAAAAAATGTTAATGTGTGGAGAGTATCAAAGTATCATGATTTATTATGAAGGACCAATCAAAATGACCCCATTGCAAAAAACTAAAATTCAGCTTTGGGATGCACCCACAACCAATTAATATGGATTTGTATGAAGGTATGATCATTAAGTGTATATAGTATATACATTTACATGGCCCAAAACATTTACACAAGGCCATGTAAGTGTATTTGATAAATATTTACCCTGACCTCATGTAAATGTAAGTGTGAAAACAAAATTATACATGGCAACAAAATAAGTGTAGATGTAAAAAGTTTAGACATGCAACTATAAATGATTTACATTTAAATGGGATTTACATGCCATATACAGTAAACCCCCTTTATAATCACACCCTCGTTGACCATTTTTTTGTGGCATTAACAAATTGTGATTCAAAATGTGTATAGTCACATTCCATACAAGCCTTTACAAAATTGTGACTATAGGCCAAAAAACATTTGCAAAATAACCCTTGTATGTTAGAATAAAGGTGCCAACAATTGTTTAAATTTCTTACATGACTTGTTTTAAGCTCTAATAAGGATTATTAGACTTTAAGAAGGTTGTGATTTCTACATGTTTTAATGTGACAATCTATATTGAGTTTGAGCTCCTTGTATATCTTGTCACCTAGATTTTTTTAATTAATTTTTTTTACTTTAGTGGCAAGCTCACATATCGTTTGCTTATCTCCAATAGAAAGTTGTCTATTTCTTTTTTCTTCAATTGGATTCACAACTTAACACATAGCAACACTAACATTGCCAAAAAAACTACAAATTACAAAACCTTAATATTTGCCTTAGATTATTTCTTAATATAATTACATTTATTAAGAAAACTTTGCAAACGTTTTGTGCTACTAATGAATGTGATAATGACTAAAAAAAATAGTTTTTTTTACTAAAATGGATGGTTACCAAAATATGTGTGACACAAACAAGAATGTGACTAAAATGGTTGTGATTATAAAGGAGGTTTACTATATATGGCTATTGACACTTACACATACAACAATTGTTTTGACATTAGGTTTGAGCTTTACTTAATGATGCAACATTCAAAGACTAATACCATGGTGGTTTCCAACTTGGTAGTTTGCTTCAAGCCACAAGGATATATATTCGAAGATTGTTTGCTTGGGATTATTTTAGTGTTATCCCACATTTGTAGTAGTTTCTATAGCACTCATGGTCTTGACAATGGTAGTCAACAAAGTGATCTCAAAAGTTGAATAATTACAATGATTGAATTTATTTTTTTCCAAAGTTCAAAATGACCTCCTATAAACAGCCTAAAGTTGTTTCCATAATTCTCAACAAATGAGGACTTGTAAACAAGTTCCTCAAAAAGTACTACCCAAAACATTCTCAAGATTGTTTCCACTCTCTTCCCAAATGATCCATCCATCCATCAAGGGTCCAAAGGTTGTCTCCACAAATGTTTCCCAAGTTCCCAAATTTAGTTCCCAATGACATCCATCCAATGTTGATCTAAATTTTTTTCAACATTTCCAATGACATCCAAACTTTGGCCACATCCATGACAAAAGGATGTCCAATAGAATGACATTGTGTGTGACCAGGTTAGGATTTCCCCTCTTGCACCAATCAATCAATTTATTACAGAAAAAACTTGCACAAAAAGGTTGTTTTACATAGTACCACAAGCCTTGGATTTTGTTTAGAAGAGAGTTCTAACCACCTTGGCCCTTGACCCAAATTATTTCATGTCAAAATATGCTTCACAAGTTTCCATCCATAATATGGGTGATGATGAGAATGTAATGGTGGGAATGTGTTATTTTATGTGTTGATTCAAGACCTTCATCCATTTTTGTCATGTGTTAATGAGTCAAAACACAAATATTAATGTTCTTTTGGTTACATTTTTAAAATGGAAACTTGTATTACTAGTAAAGGATTTGGAAGAATTTGGTACATGGCATGGACATTGGGTATTTAGAACTATTAATGTTCAATTGTCACAACAAATTATGAAGGTGCATAGTTTGTTTTCAACTTAAGAGATGATTAGCGGGCATTTTTACTAGAATACCTTAGCTTACCTTTCCTGTACATTTCTTTCACATTTCCAAAGCTTGATAATGTGTTAAAATTTACTAGAGTTTTATAACTAATCCGACTCTTGTAAGTATAACCAATGAAAATTTGTGTTTCGAATGTTTCATATCACATTCAAATGAAGGAAAAAATATCAATGGTGTTTTTGGCAAACTTGATTATAGGAACAACATTCTCTATGAGACATTCTATTAATGGTATATGGAGATTAGTGGGTATGTGCAATATTTGATGATATGTTATTTGAGGGCATTTTTTTTTTATATTGATATTAAATTCAATGGTATCAATTATGACAATTTTTAGACGTATGGAAATCAGATATCAATGTATTGTGTTTGGTATTTCACCTGCATGATGAAATTTTTACTCAAGCCAATAATTTTTTAAATTTTAATTCTTAAAACAAAGAAAACAACTTCCATTGTGACAAAAAACCTAAATGGCACATATATGTCTTGAAGAAGTATCCAACTTTGACATTTATGAGATACAAAAACCCTAGTAGTTTAAAAACTTTGCATAACACCCATGAAAAAAAAATGAAAGTTTTCATCTAAACATGTCTATTTTCCAAGTGAAGAAAAGGAAATTAGTAATCCCCATAAGTGACTACTCACCCAAAAAACAAAAAAATAAAAACACACCTATGGAAACTATAGATGATATTACAAGATTGAAGATGAAAATTTCGACAACACAAGTGGAACATCACAATCCACAATTAGTGTTTTGGATGATTTACCTCTTATACCATGACCATCTCTTGTGAGAATCTCAACATTCGGATTGGTTGTCAGGTCGTGAGTTACAACCCATGACCTTCAAATTTCATTTCATTAGCAACCTACTAGGTAGCACAAGGTACCACCATGGGCTCTCAATTGCCCAATGATTTGGTAACCCTCGGATCATAAAATGAAAGATAAGGTTTCCAAAAATGGAGTAAGGTTTCCAAAAACCTTTGAAATTGTGGTTAAGAATGCTACCTAATGGAATTGCTTCATCCCTAATGGGGTAGGTACAAAACTATGAACAATATGGATGAAAACCTTACTTGAAATTGAGACATGCCCAACATGAAGGAGCTCCTGTTCCTTCTTTTAAAATTTCCTTCTCTCAAGAAGTATTCACATATATTATTTCCTAATCATGTAGAATTGAATACATACATAAAAGGGAAAAAGAAAAGAAAAAAAGAATATAAACCCAAAATTGCTAAACATAAGCAGCATTAAATTAAACAATAAATTAAGAGAAAGAAAAAATGAAGAAAATGCATTACCAAAATCTGAAAATTAATTAACCAAACAAGCATTAGTTGAAAATTTAACTGCAAACATATACCTATAAAGAGAGAGAGAGAGAGAGAGAGATGAGAGATCTGTTATAAACATAGTTTGACATATATACACAACACAAATAGGTTTACAATATAAATCCAGAAATTTTCCAAATATAACTTTCCACTGTGATTTTATAATAACATATTTTGCACAACAAAAGATTGCAATTTATAAGCAAAACTTATACAACACATTTTTAGTACAATGACTTTCTCACATACCAGAACACACTATATTCACAACTAATCATTTCCCTTTCATCTTGCATGTAGATGTCATCAGTGCTTGAATTATTTTTACTGGAGAAATTTCACCGAAAAGCAAAATTAGAAACTAAAAAATTGAAAAAGAAGTGATTTTGGAGGTTCTCAGTCTCTAGATGTGCAAGAAAAAAAAGGGAAAATCAACATATTCATATATTTAATTTTTATTGTGTAGCCAAGAATATAGAAGGATGACTAAAGATTTGTACTTTATTTTTAGTTTATAGCCAGATTTGGCTAAATCTTCCTAGGGATGATTGCCATTTTTTCTACCATCTTCCTATGGATGATTGCCACTTTGACAACAAACAAAAATTCCTAAAGAAAACACTGGTCATCACATGAACTCTGAGAAAATCACACAATATTTCATGACCCAATCTTTTCACTTTCATCTTACCTCCATATGTCATCACATGTAACTCTCAGAAAATCAGTCCACAGTGATGGCTCCATATAGAAGGTTGAAGTTGCTTGCAGCCTATATTTCACAGGGGAGAACAAAAACATCAGTAAGAAAACACAATGTTGAATATTGTTGGCAGGGAGGACTTTCGTTTTTCAAAGGACTCTTGGCACCTAAGAGAGAGCAGACAAAAAACATTAGACTGAGAGTATCACAGATAGGTGAAAAAGATTGGAAGCATCACAAGTTTTGAAGTTTTTTTGAAAGTGGTTACAATTGGACCATTACCAAAAACAAACCAGTCCTACCACGTATGTCTTGGTGGGCATAGACAAATTACTCTAAATGGGTTAAGGCCAAATCCATCAGATCACAGAACTATAATTTCAGCCATGTTTACAGAAAATGAAATCAATGGCTCTGAATAGAAACTGGAGAGTTTGAAGAAGCATCTGAGTTGTGTATTGAACATCTAACTATGGCACCTGTCTACCCACAATAGAATGGTGAAGCATTTGATAAAGACTCCAATTCTATTGAATGCTTTGTTTGGGTAAAGGTCTAGGTGTATGAAAGTACCAAGCTAGGCATACATGGTGTTGATAAGAGTTCAATGAAATTGTGGAGAAGTTTCAATTGGTAGAATGTTTGGGAAGTTAAACATAGATAACAGAAGGTTCATGCTGCAAGGAAAGGGGGATAAATCTTTTTGGATATGGGACCTGAAAACTGTTGGATGAAGACGAGAAGACCTAGAAAGAAGCATGTTGCTAGGGCCTACATGGGAAAGTTTGTACAAGTTTGGTACCTATAAAGGTTGGAAAGGGATTTAGGAGAAAATACGGACGAACTAGGATATTTGTGTTTGCTTAGATTAGATAAGATGGGAAAGGCCATGACAAAACTTGCGAATTTTCATGTTGTAGGTTGAGCTATGATCAGTGAGGATGCAAGATGAGATATACATGGCTACACAATGAAGGCAGCTCCAGAAGAGTTTTGACCCTCTGGCCATGAAGCACCCAGCCTGAACTTGCAAACAGGACATGTGGCCTGCTGCCTTAGCCATTGGTCAATGCACATACAATGGAACTGCAAGAATCACAAAACCCACAACAAGTATTCAGTGTAATCCATATCTATGAGATTGCAAAGAAATCACCACAACAAACACTCTGAAGGTCGCACAACAATGAGTGTAGTTATAACCTTGTGAGAGTTTGTCACAAAGTTTCAGACCATCACAAATAGAAAGCTGCGATCACTACTGACTGACTTTGTCAGCTCCCAGTGATGGGTGCAGATAAGCATCTAATAATCTGCCCAAATTCAGCAGATACAAAATTATACAAAATATCATCCTGAGTTTTGTCACATTTCTGGAAGTGAAGAGGAAAACTCAAGTCATGATGTTGGCTAGTACTCAAGGGACATAGCAAATGACTCATAGACCACTGTATGGCTGAGCAAACTGTCCTTAAGGATATACAAGTACTGCACATTTGGGTTGGTCAAGGATTAGTGGAGGCCATTTCCCAGTATTGTGATTCCATTTGATAGTCTGATTCTGCAATTACTCTTGACCTTTCCTAGTCCTGGTCTTGCTCTTCCTCAACATGGTGAAATTGTCAGATATGCTATTCTAAATCAAAATGGATCGAGAGAGGAAAACAATATAAATTCTTACCTGGTGAAGGCAAGGGAGGCTGCGAACAAGTTCACCATCCTTAACTTGCTCCAGGCAAACACTGCATGTGAGCTCCTGATCCAGTCTTGGCTTATCACCCTCGTCACTTTTCTTCTGAACAACCAAAGCTCAACAAAAACTCAGACCACAGCACTATTATCGCTTAAGTGTGATGTGGTTTCAGGTGTCAGTGGATCTGACAGGTTACAAATCTCCACAAAATGCTCACTGTTCCCTAATCTTACCATCAGGGAAAAACCCATTCCAAGGTTAGATCTATGCTTTAAATTCCATGTCAATGAGAAAACTATTAAGTGAAACAGATTGGCCAGCATCAGGTAGTAACTGCAGGGAGGAACTGGGAAGCAACTGACCAAACATGAATCAGTAGCTGCCATGTTCACAGTCACAGAAGGCAAGGGTGCTCCTTCACTGCAATAGGAAAGAAAACACAGAAGAATGAGAACATAGAACAGAAAACTTCAAACCACCCACTGTGTCTAGTATCAAAATATTGAGGTAAAAGACAAAAGGACAGTCAAAAGCAGAGACATTGCACATAAATATGATATGATGTAAACTTGCCTCTGCTGAGAATGGGATGTTGGTAATACAGGTGCTGCTTTGTAGGTGTGAAATGGTAATCTGTTGATCTCCGTGTCACTCATTGCTGTAACCCCTGGTGGATTATCAGCATCCAGAGCCCTAAGCGCATCATAGTCTGCATCAGTACCAACCAACCATGAGATCTAGAATCAAATAGGGACTAAACAAACCTTTGCCCTGTGCAGACAAAGACTTGTAGTGATACAGAGCAACTGACCAAAAGATAAAGAACACACACCTAGGTCATCAAATTCACGGTCTAGAAGAGCAAGCTGCAGACGAAGGCCTTGAAGCTGGGCTCTAGTTGCAAACGACAGTAAAGGGCCCATACGTAGCCGAAGATCAGAGCGACCCATTAATCCTCCCGCAGAGGCTGCAGCAGCAGCAGCATGTGCCTGAGCGTGTAGTCGATGACACATTGCATATACACGGAGGCTTGACGCCATGAGGAACACTCCCATTCCTGCCCACAGCTGCCCCCAGTTCCAATCAACTTGACATCATCATCCAAACTCTCAACGCAGGCACAGAGACACAAAAGACATGGAAGTGTTTACACTCTTTAACTCTTATAATATATTCAGTCAGCTCTTTCCCAACTTTCCTAGTTCCAGAATAAACTTCACACACCAACAGTAGCAAAAATTGAGATACAACAGTCACCTTGAAATTCTGCCACTCTAGCTAGCTACAGAGATGACAACAAGCTGAAAGAAAAACTATATTTGTATCAAAAGGGCAATCATCACAGGACTGGATTGAGAACCGCACCAAAAAATTCGGTGACATCTGATGCGAGTTCACAATCATAAACAGAAGTAGCACTGCACATACAAAGACACAATAGAGTTACATAGAAGATGACCACACCTCCTCCCCCTCCATCACAAAAGAGTTAGCAAGATAACTTTTTGAAGTTCCCATGCTTGGAAGATACTGCTTTTGATGGCCAGAAATATGGTGTTTGGCTCCAATAAAAATGGCAAGCAAACAGTCTTGGAAAAATATAGTGTAGAGAGCATGCCAGCCAAGAACTTGCGGGTGTCACCAAGAGTAAAGAAAGAAAGAAAGAAGGAAAGAGTGTACCTGTCATTAGAAGTGCCATTGGATTTGCATTCAAAGCTCGACCGGCACCATGGAATCTCTATCAGAAAAACCAGATCGCAAGCAGGAAAATTTCACTTTAGTCAATATGGAGTTGGTCAGTCAGTCACACACACACTGCAGGGAGAGTGGCAGGCCAACATAAGAAGAATTCCTACTCTCTTTATGTGCAAATGGCATATCAATCTTTCTGTTTTCTCACTGCAAGCTAGTGTGCATGATGAGAAAACCGCCTATGATAGATAGATAACCTTTACAAGCTCAGAAGACAAACTCTTGCAAAAAGAACAAGAGTGCTGCAGGAACACTACTAAATACTAGGTTAAGTGTGCAAGTCACTTCTTTTCCAGAGAATGAAGCTTCTTCTTTGAAGCGGGAGCTTCTTCTTCAAAGCTCTTGAAAAGCTTTGTAACAAGTTGAGGATTTCTTCACAGTTCCTCTGGAACAAGCCGCAAGAAAACCTCAAAGAGAAAATCGTCGATCATCGTCAACACTTGCTGTCAATTGCCCGAATTGGCAGATTCTGGTAAAAGACTTGAGAAGAGTCCGAGAGAGAGAGATACACAGACACAGACACAGACAGACTTCAGGCTTCAAAAGAAGCATCGGAGATTCTGCAACAAGTACAAGAGAAAGAGACAAGAGAAAAGCTTGATAGAAAATGGAACAACAAGAGAAGGAGAGAACAAAGCTCCTCACCACGCTGCGGCGTGCAGTCATGAAATTCTGAAGCCCGCTCTCCAAGTCACCGCGCGATCCTCGGAACACGAAACTCATTTTTTCTTTCTTCTTCTTCTTCTTCTGTTCCTCCACTCGGCTGCTGCAAAACTTCTTCTGGTCTTCGTCAGAAAAGAAGTTTTGCAGCAAAAGAACTCCTCCAGACGTCCAAAAAAGATCGGCTGCTGTCCCCTTTCTCGTCGACGAGGAGAGGTGGAGAAACTCTTCCGGTTCTTTCTTGAGCTTCTTTGCAATAGCTCACAAATCGCTTGGGGACATACGCGTCGTCGTCGGCCCTAAAGATTTGCTGCAAAGAATGAAGTCCTCGTAAGCGCTCAAATGAGGTGAAGCTCCTGCTGGTGCCACGAAAGAAGAGAGAGAGAGAGAGAGAGAGAGAGAAAGAAAGTGACCTTAGGGTTTGATCGTGCTTGCGCAGGGACGAGATATGCAAATCCCTTTAGATCCGCATTCAGGAATGTTGCTTTGTGATCTGCAGCTAATGAATGCTTGAGTCGTGTTTCTCGTATTGTCTTTTTGTTGCGGATTCGCCACGCGAGTTTTTATTTTCCTTTTTCTGGGCGATGGCGATCCGATGAGGAGACGGTCTGACATGTCTTCTTCTTCTTCTTCTGGCACGAAAAAGGTGTGTAGTTTTCCCGTCACCTTTTCTGCTCAGAATTATCTGTTTGTTCAGGCAAGGAAATGGAATGAGGAGAGAGAGAGGGATCACACTCCTTTCCCCCTTGATTCACAGATTTGGAAGAAGAAATGGGAAATTCATTTTGCAATGCAACAGGAGAAGACATACAAACAAGGACATGATATCACCAACTCTCAAGCACCACAAGCCACCAAGAAACAAAGAAAAACTCCAGACCCACTTACAAGATCTTGCAAGAGAAACAGTTGAGAGATTTGGGTTGTTGTTGCCAAGCACCATCCAAACTTGTCTTCAATGGGAAGGGCAGATCAATGAGCAGATAGACCAAAGCAAGTGTTGATGCAGAAAATGACATGAAGAAGAATCGCAGTCGAGACCCACCCACCATTTGATGATACCATTGTGTGTACCACTGCCATGTGCAGCAGAGTAGACCTGACTGTACCTCCAACAATGTGCTGGCTTCTGATGAGGTCAGTAACTCTCTCTCTCTCTCTCTCTCCCTCTCCCTCTCTCTCTCGCTGTACTCACCATTTTAGTTCCATTTGAACTTCTTGCAAGACTGTAAGTAGCTATGTGTTTTGCTTGAGCTGAGGCAGAAAGCACTGTAGTAGCTTTCTGGTTCTTCTTCAAGAAGCAATTTACAAAGTCACAGGGGTGAAGATAGGATATACATATGCCCTAGGTACCAGGCCTCACAGTGGGTGGATTTCCCAATTCAAGAAATCCCCATGGCCTGCATTGCCATGAACCCATCATGAACATATGACTGTTTGTGGGTATTTTGCAAACTCAAGTAGACAGCTTTCCAGTTACTTATCTGAAGGTCTGTTTAGATATGAGCTAGGCAGCTTAGGCTACCTTGAAAGCTCACCTTGAAAATTTGTTCATGACTTAAAAATGCAATTTTGCAAATATCTTAACAGTCAGTTGTGAGGAGTGTTTGGAATATGTTGGCTGAATGCTGCAAGGTTTGTCACCAGTGTTAGGTACCTTGATGGGCTGCAAGGTTGATAAGGAGAGATTTTTGTGTGGATGAGTGCAGAGAGGGTAAATTTGCCACAGATCCCCATGCTTCTTCTATACATGCAAGGCCCTAGTTGGTGGTTTTGAAGTTCTTATGGTGGCCCAATGGACAACGGTATTACACTCTGCGCCAACAAAACTGAATACAGTCCACCCATGATCTTCTCTCAAAGCTTGCACAGGTAGGTGCCAAGCCATTGTCACAAAATCAGGCTGGAAAGAGATAGTGTAGATTTGAGTGGATTTGATGGAATATTCACTTTAATTACTCATTTTCTCATCTGCATGTCTCAACCTAACCTACCCAAGGATTTTTTAATGAGCACTGATATTCAATTTTCAGGGTTCAAATCTCAAGGTGCAGTTTATGCCATTTGGCATGTGCTTTTGTGAGCAGGATGTATGAAGTACTGAGGCTTTTGTAATTTTGACATGGCATTGTTTGCTTCAAACATTTGTATATGAGTTGTGATCTATTGTCAAGGGATGATGTGGAAAGTAGCTGAGACATAGCATGTATGTCCTAGATACTGGATAGCTCTGTTGTTTTTGATATGCAGCTTATCACTTGTGGCTGCTGGACTCTGGGTTTGGGGTCAAGGCACATAGGTATACAGATGGTCCAGGAGGTCGAGAATGAGCTGACATCAAATGTCGGGCATACACTTGATGCAATTTGAGAACCAGTCAATGAGGCAAATGCCATTTTCATGAGATTTTGGCCAAGCACAGAGATACTTGTTGTATGGTGCCGATGTCCTATTGTAACATAAAAAGAGGTGGGTGGGTTCCTCCTACTTAAAAGCCTACTATTGTCATTTTGTCTTCTGTCCAAGTTCCTACGCACTTTGGATTAGGTATAGCTAGTTACTAACTAGACACCTAAATCTACTTATAACAAAGGTCAACAAATGATAGAATTGTAGAAGTTCCTAGAAGAGAAAGTCCTTTAGGAACATCTTTTTAAAAGTAGAAATTGAAGTTATAACATGTTTTTAAAATCTCAAACTATCCAACAAGTTTGTCGACCTAGCTTGAGTGAAATGTATTTAAATCACTTGTAAGTTAGCAAGTAGCTCAATTGTTAACGTATGTTCACTCATGTATTTTATGATGAATTAAGGCTATTTCAATTTCAACAAAAATAACAACCAAAGGCCTTTGAGATTAATAACACATGAAGAACTATCATCTCCTTCACTTGTGTTAATATGAGCAAGGAAGGAACATGCAACAAATTTATATAGATATCCGAAAAAAAACATGTGTGGGCTTTTGATAAATGTCTTTTCAAGTTTGTAATTGAACCAACTTTATTTGTAAAATGATTCAAACGTTTATTCAAGTGATTTGTCATATTACATCATCATTTTGTGATGGATAATAAATTTTACAAAGGATAAATATAATGAATTTGTCATAATTTTGAAGTTGGGCTTATGACCATAGTCAAGGCAAAATGAGGTGAGGCAAGTGAGGAGTAACAACAAAGCAAAACATGGGTCAAATGAAGTGAAACACACTCTTACACAAACTAAACTTGAGGTTTTTAAGAATTAAACCTTGGAAAAACTTCCAAGATTTCAAATTAAATCTATAGTTATGTAAAAGAATCTTAATTCTTCGGAATGAGTTTTTAAAAATTAAAACATTTTTTAATCAATTTATTTTTGAGTTAATGCAAATGCTTTTAAGTGAAATGCTACATTGTGTGGGCTCATAGTGTCAAAATAATAGAGAGTTTCAAAAATTATCAAGGTTTGAAAGGTTGAAATTTCTTTTGTCCAAAATGATTCCAAAATACAAGTTGGAAAATTTTAAGCATTGATTCAACAATTCATTTAACAATTGAAAGATTTATTCAAAGGCCTTAAATCATGTACAATGTCTATAATAAATGTGTTTTTTTTAAAAATTATGTGCCTTTAAAATCAAATGATGACAAAATGTTTCAATTTTGAAAAAATAACTTTGAGAATTTGTGAAAATGGCATTGAGATGTAAATTTCATGACAAGTTGTGTTGTATATTATAAGTAGAATAATATTCTTGTAATTTTTTTCTCTGTCATTATTTTGTGTGAGCTCAATATACATTCATTGTTTAATTTTGGTTCAAAAATATTGTTGACAAGTCTTTTTATGTGTGTACATCATTGAAATGACTATGAAATATATATGAAGAATGTTGTTTCAACCTAATCATCTTGAGACTCTCACATTTTAATCCTAATCACCAAGTTTGTAAATCATTATTATTGCAAAAATGATATTTACCATCTACATTATTTGACATGCTTAGGTGCATTATAAACTTTGACAATATTAATAGTAAATAATGATAACCATATGCTAGTGTACAATATTAATAATTTAACATGTCAAATTAAATAATCACATTTTAACCTTAAAACATGGATGAAACAAATTACAACAAATAATGCAAACAAAATGGTGAAAAAATTTATAAAATGTGTATTGTGTGTAATAACATGACCATCACATTTTAACAACTTAACATGCATAATGTTTACCCTTTGATTACTTGAAAATTATTTTTTATATTCAAAATATATTTGAAATATACATTTTCAAAATTTTAATTATGTTTTTGTTATTATATAAAGGTTTGTATTTAAAAGTTGTCCAAAATATATCATTTAAAATTAATTTATGGGTTTTTTATTGTCTAAAAACATTGGTTATGTTAAAAAATGATCATTTTATTGTGAATTTGCTCATGGCTATTGAATTTGTTTTTAATAAAAGACAATAACACAAGCAAAACAATTGAAACACTTGAAGTTGATAATGTTCCTTTAAACCTTTATCAATATTTAGCACATTCAATGTTTGACCTTAATTTTACCTTCATCCCACTCATAAATTTTATAAAAAAATTGTACAAAATGATTGATTATTTAATGTTTACCACCAAGGTCAATTGTTATCATTAACCAATTTTTTTTCAAAATCTAATTATTGATGTTATTATAGGGCATTGTTGATATGTACATATTTATTGACCAAAAAATTATTTTTTGATTATAAATTTTCATCTTAATAATTAATGCAAATCATTTTACTATTATTATTGATCATAATTTAGTAATCAATATGTGAATATCATTTTTTAAACTAGTATTAATGATATAGTGGGTACCCGTGACCTTCAAGCACTGTGAAGTCCCCCGGTTTCTTTAAACTTAGTTCATGTTTTAGTTTTTTCTAGAAACTTTTATCTTTTTTATTTTTTATTTTTATGTGTTTTCTGTTTTTATTATTATTATGTATAATAAAAATAAAAGTGTTTCTTTTTCACTTTTATATTTTTGTTTATTTGGATGCAAGTTTGAAATTTGGAGAAAGAAGACACACCTCATTCTTTTTCAAGTAGGGTTTTTCTTCATTATTATAAGTTTTATTTTTTCTTATTTTTTATTCTTTATTTGGTTTCAACATGTGTGTAAATTTTTTTTCTTTTAAAATTATTTTACTGTATTTTCCTTTACTTGTTTCATTTGTTTTCATCCTTTTTTGTAGTTTTTGCGTTTTTACTTTTTTTTTGTTTATGTTTGTTTCATGTTTTGTTTTCTATTATTATTTTGTGTATTTTCATTTATTTATTTTGTTTCTATTTTCTTTTTCAAAAAGATTCTAGTTTTTTTAATATGTTTTATAATGAAAAAATAATTTTTAAAAACTTTTGTATTTTTATTTAATTAGATGCAGGTCCCCTGGTTTTCCCCAAGGATTTCTTTAATAGAAATGGCACAAAGTCACCATATTTCAAGGAGAAAAAAGTTAAATTTGCTAGATTTAGACCATAGCTTTTAGGTTGTTGCCAAAATATTATGGCAAAGTTCCAAAATATTTTATATTGAGTTGTATCCCCTCCACTTGGCGAAGTCTGCTTAACACTCCAAGGAAAAGGCTAGCACCGGTGATTGTCATCAGGACGGATGAAGGGACGGATGACGACGAGACAAATGGATAGAAAGGACAACCGAACACCACCACAAGCAGATAAAACCAAGAATATTATATAAGTAGATAAGATTTTTTTTAATTTTTGTAAAAATTGTGTTCATGCATAATTTTTCTTTTAAGAATCATATTGTATTTGTTTAGCACCTTAGCATTATTGAATTTACTTTAGTTTTAGATTACTTATATGCGCTTATCAAAATATTTAACATCAACATTTGCAATCACCTAACATGCCTACAATAACCATAATGTCACAAATTTTCTTACAAATTAAATGTATTCAAAGATTATGGTAATTGTTTTTGTACTTGAGGCATTTCCATGTTGGTGATTTTTAGGACATTTTCTTTACAATAGTCATGCACATGTAAGCATAAAAAAATCATGAAATATTAATGAAAAATCAAAATGAAAAAAATAAATTTAAATCCAAACTTAAGTTTAAATTTAAGCATGAACTTAAACTTGAGCTCAAATAAGTATAATGTTCATAATGAGTTATTCTCAACATTAAAAATAACTTGATTTCAAATACTCAACTATATGCAAATCACATGAAAAGTGAAATTATACTTTTCGCCACCAATGAAATCTAGTAATTTGAAATCTGAGAAATTATCATATTGTTTTTTTGATTTATAAAGTTAACTATATAAAATAAAAAATTAGTGATTTGAAAGCTTAATTTTTTTATGTTGAATAAAAACATAATGTTTCATTCATTATCTCCATTTATTAACATGTTGGGATGATTTTGTTCATAATTTAGTTTCAATTTTAAATACAATAAAACAAACATTAAAAAAGATAGAAGTTGTATTTTTTATGGTAATTTTCATTTTTCTAAGCTTTCTAATTGTTATAAATCTTTTTTTAATTTTACTTTTCATATAAAAAACCATTTGAATGAATTGTCTGATGCAGATGTTAACTTTGGTGTTATCCAAACTCATAAAATTTGACTAAGTTATGTCACAGATTAAAACCAACTAAGTTTATGAAATTTTTAAAATCAAAACAAAACCAAGCAACGTTTTTTTTCAAATGTAAATCGTGAAACAAAATAAACAAAAAAATAACATATTATGTATGAAACCAAAATTCAATAAGGTTGTAAGGAAAAAAAATATCAATAAATAATGTTAAATAAATTACAAATAATTAGATTTCTTATTAATATTTATACCTATCATGCATCTAATTGAATGTTTTTTTTAAAAACCTCCAATTTACATGTGACCCATATTTACCCATGTGTGGATGTCTACCCACATGTGAACTTTAAATAAATAAATAAAATTCAATTTAAAATGAACTAAATTTTAATTTAAAATGAATTAAAAGTTAACTACAACTAAAAAATAATTAAGAAAGAATTAAAAATTAACTATGAATTAATTTAAATAAATTAAAAACGAACTAAAAATTCATTTTAAATGAAATAAAATAGTTAGTTATTAATTAAGTACAAATTCATTACAAATTATGGATGAACATTTATATGAATAAATTTCGTGGAGTTAACATTTGTGACATCAAAATTAACCTTAAATGCATTAAAAGTCAACTAAAAATAAAAATATATTATGAATTAATCAAAAATATATTTTAAATGAATTAAACATGAAACAAAAAATAAAATGAACTAAAATTAATGGAAAAATATATTAAAAGTGAATTAAAATATAATTAAAAGTTAATTCAAAATAAACTGAAATTAAACTAGGTGTTAAGTATAAATTGATTACAAAGCATGAATGAACATTCATGTGAATAAACTTCATGGCATTGAAATCTATAATAAATTATGACCTCATACATAACTAGCTTCTAATAAACATGTCATTATATTACATCATTTTTTCATATTTTATGACCTGGAGGATTTTATCATTGTCAAGCTCTGACAATGAAAGTCCATTACTTTTGACCATACTTTTTTTAACATTTTTCCTCAATTCTTTTAACATCACTTTAAGTTTTAAAACATGAAAAAAAAATTCAAATTTTTTATTAAAATATTTTTTCAAAATAAACATGGTCATGGTTTTAACTTTTAATTACGATTTTCAAAGTTATTCAATTTTCATATGATTAAAAAATTTGTTAACTTGCAAATAAAAACATGTCAATTTATGAGGGTATCAAAAGTTGACACTACATGCTAAGGCAAAATATGCTGGGGCTGCAGAATTTGTGCAGACAAATCTACATCCGTAGCTTGCGTCGTGGCTGAAAGAGTTGGATAGTTTTTTCCCCGAAAAGTTGCCATTTGGCACCTGTCGAATGGGAAGAAGTTGTTTCACAGCCATGGCGGTCACAGAGAACTAATAGTCCACACCGCATACTGACAAGAACTTGTCCAATTCTGTGATCTCGTAATTTTTGGAAGGTGAATGTTCTTTGTCACTTTTGTTTGTTTTAGACACTATAAGCTTCGTGGAAGGGAAAAAAAACGATTGCATACCTTCGTACTCACATTTCTTTATTCTGAATCTGGTTAGAGTTGGATAAAAGAAGTAACATCCGAAGGGCAATTCGTGTTTCCAACGCACAAAATGTTATTTCAGCCCATACTAGGAACTATCATACTCTTCTGATCTGTGTGGCTTCAACACTACACCATGCCCATCCAAAGGGAAGGACAACAATTGGGTTGTGCATTGTACCTTTAGAATCAGACGTTATTCCAATACACAGCTCGACAAGCAAATCTATATCGCATCAATCGAACTCTCAATGAATTTTTGCGAATAAGAAATTTCACTCGAAGACGAGAGAAAGGAAAAATGGGTGCGCTTGAAGGTGCTTTGCGCATCACCTATTGTGGCAATGACATCCAGGTCTGGGACGAAGATTAATCTGCGACTGGAAGGTCAAAAGACAGCTGCAATTAAAAGATGTCTGCAGTTTTATTGGGAGGTACCAGACTAAGTAATTATACCAAGAGGAAACCTCGAAAACATCTATGCATTTTATAAAGGATAAATATTGATCATTATACATTAAATGTTGTATCTTTAAGCATAGTTTATTAACTTTATTACCTTGGCTTAACATGTAGTGCCAACTTTCTTGACTTTTAATACTCTCACAGGATGATGATGAAATAACTTTGATAGTTTAATTCTTAAAATTTTAACCTAATCAAATGACAGATATTGAGCATCATACATTAGATTTCATATCTTAAAGCATAGCTTTTGACTAGGTTAAAAATTTTAAAACTTGAACTGTCAAAATTATTTCATTTTTTTTTTAATTTCTAAAGTTTAAACAATGCTAAATTATTGAATAATGCATTTATAATTCATAATTAATGGACTGATTTAATCAAAATGTAACAACCTGATATTTTGGGTGCTCAAATATAATTGCATTAATTCATAATATAATTTTATTAATAATTTACAAATAAACAAATCAGTCATTTCTTATTTAATTTGAATAATCATAATGATGTTAAGAGGTGATTATTGAACATGTTTGTAAGAAAAATATATAAGTCAATGTTGTTGAAAAAAATAATTTAAAAAATAGACAATAAGTATTATATTTAACTACCTTCTAAATTTTGATTTAAGGCAAAAAAAACATGATGAAAAATCTTGATTAATAATCATATCTAATGTTTAATTTTAAATTTTAATAATTAATTTATACACAGAACTTGTTGCAAAATGATCATGTGAACCCCACCTAAATATTTTATTTTAATTGTGAAAATATTTAATTTTAAACCAATACGACGTAGTGTTATTCATCAAAAAGGTTTATGACATTACTTGATGAAACACAAGATTAAAAATAAACTATGTGTTCAACTTGCAAAAAAACAAACTTTCATAAATTATTAAATCATCACTACAATAATTTCAAAGTGTTACAAACACAAAACCATCAAAATAGACGACAGGTAGTTGATATATACTTGAATCACATAGCCCTTGTTCCCTCTGTGCTCAACTCTCAAGCTCGTATGTTTGGAAAGGTGCATAATTAGTTTTTTGTTATCGTCAAGCCTTTTGATGGTAGTGCGTTGATCATCGATTGTTGATGTTTTTTTATCAACGTTTATGATCTTGCAAGAGGCGTCAATTTTCTTTCCATTTGTTTCAAAATATTTTCAGTCTCATAATCGTATTTTTTAAAGATGGGAGAACTCGAAGCTACTAACCTGATGGACATGCCCTCGGAAGTTCGAACTAACATTCTTAAGTTTTTATGGGTCGGGGAATACGATGCATGGGAATATAAGGAGGATGGTCACGTTCTAATCGTTGACCTACATAAGTTGCTTGCACCTGTCACTGATGAGTGGGAAAAGCAAATGCCAGACATACTAACCCATGTTCACCTCGGGGTGGTTGACCATCTCGTCATCCATGCATACTTAGAAACCACAGAAAGAGATCGATATACCGAACGTTGCATGACATTGTATCACCCCATATACATGGAATGGTTCCCAGAACTTGATAATCTAGTCCACAATCCACCTCCAAACATGCTCGTGACTATTAAAACGCATGGTGATGACATTTTTTATGATGAGAACGAATAGATTTGTCCTCATAATGGTAATTGTTCATTTTTGTCGGCATTGTGAAAAAAATGTTTGTGATAGTTATATGGCTAATCTTTTTGCGAAGGATTAAGTACGATGAAAATACTCGATGCAAAAGTAATGAAAGTTTTAAAAATGTTAACTATTGTTCATTGTTACAAGCATTATGAAAGAAATATTTTTAATGGCTTCCGAGTTAGTTTTTTTTTATTTTACATGCATTAAATGTAATTATTTAGTGGAGATACTTGATGCAAGAGTAATCAAAGCTCAAAATACATCCGTTCTTTGTTAAAAAACATGGCAGTACACAACAATTTTTTACTTCTTCTTAATTTATTTTTCTTTTAAACTTAAAAGAATTTGATTTTGACATTATTGTGGAGTTATTATTTTAGGAGTTAACCAATTTCGTGAAGGGGCCTAATGAGGTTATTCCGCAATAAACATGTTGTTGTCAAAGGTCCTAGAACATAAATTTAATCCTTATTACTCTTTAAATTATTCACCATTTTTATTTCTCCTTTAAAGTTAAGTTTCCTTTTTTGTGTGCTAGTTTTTAAACTATATGTATGTATATTAATGAACTAAACCCTAGATGCCATTTGTCGAGTCCATTTTTAGGTTGATTATCAAGTGTCAGATAATAGATTTATCATCGAAGAACACATATCTACTAAGAACACATACCATTCACAACTTATTATTCCATCATGTTGGTCTCCGAGACCCATTCAAATCAAATTGTTTTAAAACATTGTTCTCCGAACAAAAAAACATCATAAAAAATAAAGTTCTTACCATAAAATGTCAAAAATTCAAAACTTGTCTAACAACCCTAAATTCTACTCCTACTCCATTTTCCAAAGCTGGACAATTCCCTTCTTTTTTCCGGCAACCATTACAACCAACTAGTAAACGCAATAAAATAACTATGAGATTAAGAACAAACCAAGAATCAGACATTCACAGACATTCACATGGCATTTACAGGTCCAATAAAATTCGAAGAATCCATTTCACTTGAGCATCGATTTAGTGTGATTAAATTATATGCATCGAGGTCAGGAGAAGAGAGCTCGCCAACAAGTTCGGTGATCAATCAGTCGACCGAATTACCAACGAACACCGAGTAAAACCTGGCCCCCACAAACATTGCCTAACCAAACAGCTTAAAAACAATGTTCATGGGGCCTAACCTAATAACCTCACAAATTATGCATGTAACTGAACTCCTGTTGAAATGAATTTTTAGATTTATTCCTTATAAAAAAAAAATTCCGACAACCATGACAACTAACCAGTAAATGCAATAAGATAACTATGAAATTAAGAACAAACCAAGAATCAGACATTCACATGGCATGTACAGGTTTAATAAAATTCGAGGAATCCATTTCACTTGAGCATCGATTTAGTGTGATTAAATTACATGCATCGAGGTCAGGAGAAGAGAGCTCGCCAACAAGTTCGGTGACCAATCAGTCGACCGAATTACCAACGAGCACCGGGTAAAACCCAGCCCCCACAAACATTGCCTAACCAAACAACTCAAAAACAATGTTCATGGGGCCTCCCTTAATAAATTAAAAATAATTATGATTAAAAATATGACTACACAATTAACGTATTCATATTGAAGTATTATATAAGTTTGAAATAATATAATCAAATTAAATTTATTTTGAAATGGACCAAAAAAATGTTTAAATAGTCTAATTTAATTTATCGTTACCTAAATTGACCTACTTTACCACAATTTAATTCATTTTGGTTTAATTTAACCAAAATAACATAGTTTAATTTAATTTGTCATAATGTAGTTTAATGTAACATAATTTATATTATATTATATTAATTTATCTTAGTTTAATTATTTTAATTTTAACCTAGCAAAATATATGTAATTTAATTTAACTTGGTTTAACCAAGTTTAATTGATTTTTTAAAATCAAATTTAACCAAATTAATTAAACTGAAATAAATTTAACTAAAATCAACCCAGGTTTAGCCATGTTGTCTATTCATGTTTAACTTAAGTAACTATGTTTAAATATGTTTAACCAAATTTAACAATAATATCCTATTTTAATTTAAGTTATCCAAATTTTTCAAAGTCTAACCAATTTTAATTTTAAGATAGTCATATTTAACCAAATATAACCTCAATATCATAATTTAGCCTTTTTTTTTTAATTGCCAAATCCAGCCATTTTAAAATTAAATAACTATATTTAACCAATTTTAACCAATTTAACCTCAATATCTTAATTTAATTGAACTTATCCATGTTTAACCATGATACCCTAGTTTTGTTTAATTTATCTAAGTTTTGCCAAATCTAACTAAGTTCTACCTAAATAGCAATATTTAACCAAATTTTGTCTTAATACCCTAATTTAATTTGATTTATCCAAGTTTTGCCAAATGTAACCAAGTTTAACCTAGGTAATCAAGTTTTACATTAAAACCCTAGTTTAATTTGATTTATCCAAAATTTACCAATTCTAACCAAATTTAACATAAGTATGTCAAGTTTAATCATAATACCCTAATTTAGCCTAATGTAACAAAATTTTGTCAACTCTAGCCAAATTTAACCTAAGTAGTCATGTTTAACAAATTTTTACCAAGTTTAACCAAGTTTTGACTCAATACCCTAGTTTATACTTATTTATCCAAGTTTTTGCCAAGTTTAAATAAGTTTAACGTAAATAGCCAAATTTTGTTTCAATACCCTAATATAGCCAAATTTATCCAAATTTTTACCAAGTTTAACCCAAATAGCCATGTTTAACCAAATTATGTTTCAATATCTTAATTTTGCGTAATTTATCTAAATTTTTCCATATTTTACCAAATTTGTATTTAATACCCTAGTTTAGCTTAATTTATCTAATTTTTTTCAAATTTTACCAAGTTTGTCTTGAATACCTTAATTTAGCAAAATTTACAAAGTTTTGCCAAATGTAACCAAGTATAACCTAAATAACCAAGTATAACTAAATTTAACTTAAGTAGTCATGTTTAACCAAGTTTTGCCAAGTTTATCTTCAATACCTTAGTTTAGTAAAATTTATCTAAATTTTGTTACGTTTAACCTAAGTAACCAAAATTTGCCTAGGAGTTTTAGTGTAGTTTAATTTTGCCAAGTCTAATTAAATATATCTTAAATTATTTTGTTTAGCATAATTAATATTAGTTTTGTCAAATTTTGCCAAGTTGGGGCAAATTTAACCTACACAATTGTGTTTAGTTTAATTTATATTAATATAGTTACGTTTAGCCTATTTTAGCCTACTTTTAAATTTACATTTGTTTATGATAAATAACCCTACATTTAAGTTAAGCATGTTTAAGTTAAACAAGGTTATACTACTAGGTAGCCTAAATTAATTTAGGTCAACTTAAAATGAATTATGTTAACTTGAACTAAAAACATTATTGTTTATAAATTCACTATTACAAAATTTAAGTGCAATTCACTAATCCTTGTTCACCAAACTATTGAATTCATTGCATCCCCACAAGGTCTCATTCACTACAACTAATGAATTCACTCAAAATCCAATGAACTCATTTAGCGTACATGGACACCTTTTGTTGTAATGATTAGTGATAAATAATAATTATCATAAATAAATAATGCGGTGCAACATTGGTTAAGTACTTGTTCCCCAAAGTTGAAGTGGGGAATTAAAGTCCTCCCACTTGCATACTTGAACACTTAGATACCTAAATAGCATGGTGGCTTGCTTAACCTATGAAGTTTTTTTAATGCCTAAGCTAGGTGGCCTAAGCTAAATTTCCTAAGCTAGGTTCCCTATGTTAAGAGGTTAGCACATGGCAATATTTGATTAGAAGAAAAAATTGGTTTAAATTTTTTTTATGGCACATGGCACTTGTGAAATTGCCATGTGTTTCGCTAAATCCAAGACTATGTCATTTGCAACTATAATCATGGCAAACCATAATCACTAATGTGGTTGTGATTAATGCAACTAATGACATTTACAACGTGGCGTTTTGGATTAGTCATATTATCATTTTTAATCATAGATGGCACATATAACTGCATTTTGTAGTTGTAAATGTCACATTTTGGCATTGTGAATAGGATGTAATTTTTGGTAATGTGTGGATGCAATGTTGGACCCCAAAACACATGGAAAAGTTGTTTGATGCATATTGCCATTGACCATGTCAAAATAACACTGCAATCTATGGGAGGTTGGTTGAGTTCTTGTGATGACTTTCTATCCACCGTTGGATGTTCCTGTTCTTGAATATGGTCGAATTTACAAAAATTTATGTGGTGAAGTTATAAACAAGATGAAATATGACATGACATGACAATTGGGAACTTTTTAACATGCACTTGGATGGATTTTATTACTATGATTTCAAGCTCATTGGGTAAATAGGGGAAATGAGTGTCATGTAAACACGTGTACTATGTACTTCAACATGTCATGTTTTGTGGCAATTTGAAATTTTCATTCATTTCCCAACTTGGAGTTGTGATGACGTTCGTCACTTGTTGAGTCAGTCTATAACTTGTATGTAAGTATTTATGAGTAATATTTAGAAATGACACCAAAATTTGTAAAAAAATGGTGTCCATTGTATCACATAACTATTATGGGTTTCCTTTCATGGTCAAGAATTGCAACAATTATTATTGTTATGATTTAATAGGTTTTGATTTGCTAAAGGCTTGAATTAATGTTGATTCATAAATTTGGTAGGTATGAATCATGTTTCATTATGTGAAAAATCACACATTAGATTGAGCATGCTAGATAAATATTTACTAATTATGTTCAACCTCATATTGGGTGGTTTAATTATCTCCACTTGTTTTTACCCCTAAACAAAAAAATTATTTTCGTAATTTGAATGTTCCATTGGTTTAGCTGGAAAAATATTGCCACAGAAAAAATTTATTTTTGTATACATGGCAAAAATTATCTATGTGACAAAAAAAATTTATTTACATTGCAAAAATATTCAAATTAGATTCCTTCCTGCTCATTAAAGTCAAGTTCACAAGTTTGTTGTTCACGCTCAAAGCTCACAATTCATGTTCACATGTTCACTTGTTAGCTATGTTGAATTTAAATAAATATTTTTGAGAAGGAAATGTTAAAATAATTTTAATTTTGTTCTATTAACATGGCTCATTGTGTCAAAGGAAAAGTCCAATGGAATGTTGAGGCAAAACCAACTATGCCTACAATTTGGCTTGTTAAGGAAGGAATGAGGTTAACATAAACTAAAGTGGACACTTTTATAAGGTCTATATTTCGTCTTGTTCCACTCCTTGTAACATCATCATCAAAACATGTTGGAGGTGCCCTTTTCCTTAATCATTTAAACCACTACACAACTAGAGCCCATCTAATTAAGTGAAATGGAATTCTAGTTCATCACTATAAGCTTAAAAAGGATGCCCAAGCTAGGTGGGTATTGGGTTTGGAAATGGCAAATACAATCATTAGGTTTGAAGATGTGCCAACATTTGGTTATAATCAAATGTACAAACTTTCCACAAAAAAAATTGTGTTACAAGGCACAATGTATAGCATGTTGATTGGACAATATTTGTGATGCATGATGAACTTGGAAACTCAACAAGGGTGACATGGTGGATTCCATTTGAACACCTTTACTGGGTGTATCACTATCAACTTCACGTTGATGGTTTTGAAATTCATCAACTGACCTTTAGTGAAAATGAATTCATGGACACATCAAGGAATGACCCTAGCCCTTGACATGTTATATGATGACATCACAAAAAATGTTGTTTTGTGTTCAATGATATGGTAAATAAGTCAAATTACGATGATTTCCAAATTAGAAAAAAACTTAGCAATTTTTCATAGGTGTCATCATTGAACATCAAACATACAATGTTAATAATCTCAAGGGCAACACATCATGAAGACAATAACTTTTTCCATTACATCCATATTTAAAAAACCATCAAACTTGTCAAATGTTGTTCTTGAAATCATGGTGGTGTAGGAAAATCATAATGTTGGTAGATCTTCAATTTCGAATACACTTTCATAGCCTCTTCATGGTGGTGTAGGAAAACCATTGTGTTGGTTGATTCCTCATTTTCAAATTTTGTCACTTGTGCCTACACCCATTGGCAATACAAAACACACATTAAATAATGTTGCTTAATCACGTTGAATGTAATTGATGGTCTAATAACATAGTTATGAAAATCTATAACTAAAGAAAAAATTCAATTCCAAAAACATTATATTGTATTCAAAATGTTAACTATGTGGCCATAATTGTTTGTTTCTTAAATTTAGGGGCACCCACCCCCTATACCTACCTTTCTCATATAACCTTCTAGTGGAAATGTGTTGGGCTTGTGCAAGAGCATTTGCCAAGAAATGAAGTTCAATTTCATTTAATTCAAGTTTGGTTGAAAACCAATTTTTTGGCACATGCGTTTTAAAACTTGCTTAAGTAAAAATGGTTCAACAAGCATTTTTCAAATAATAACATTTTTCAAATAGAATCTGAAACTTGATATTTGAATTTCAAAATTGTTGTTTCAATTGTTTAAAACATTATTTGAATTTCAAAATTTTGATTTGATTATGATAATTTCAATTTCAATTCAAAAATACTCATTTCATCTAAAATTTGATTTTGAATTCTAAATTAATATTTTTGAATCCAAAAATTAGTATTTCAATTCAGAAAATTATTAATTGATCATAAAAATGGAAATTTTTGAATATTTTTATGTGAATATGAAATTTTATATTTCAGCTCTGAAATTTTAATTTTAATTTTAAATAATTATTTGATTTGAACCTAAATTTAAATTCCAAATTACTATTTTGGATTCTCAAAATTAATACTTCAAGTCTGAAAATTAGTAATTGAGTCTAAACATGGACATTCCAATTTTGAATATTGTTATTTGAATATGAAAATTAACATTTCAATTCTGAAAATTGTTATTTAAATCAAAAAAACTTATTTGATCTAAAAACTGATATTTGAATTCTAAATTATTATTTTTGAATCTAAAAATTATTATTTCAATTTAAAAAACTTTATTGAGTTTAAAAATTGGCAACTTCATTTTAAATATTTTAATTTGAACTTGAAATTTGATATTTGAATTCTGAATTCTGAATTACTATTTTGGAATCTTAAGTTTATATTTTAATTCAAAAAATTATTGATTGACTTTCAAAGGTTTTTTCTATTAGTGTTATCCATAATAAATCATTTCTATAAATAGTTATATATGATTATGTTTATTAAATCTAAGTGACACTAAATGATTATTGTTATAACATAGATTTGTATGTTATATAATTTGTATTTTTATATTAGAAAAAATTAATTAATTAAATTAATGTAACATTACTTTAAAATCATTGCAATTAATTCATATAAGAATTAATTAGTATGTGCATAATTATTTTTTAATTGAACATAATTATTCACACTCTTTAATTTATAACTTCAAACGTGAATTAAAAATTTGGAAAAATTATAGTGTAGTTAAAATAATTATTTTACTGATTTTAATTTCACGAATTATTATATAATAATAGTATCTTAAAAAAATCTATGATTAATCATCTATGATAAATATTTTACAGTAATTTTATAGTAATTATGAAAATTAATGTTATTTTAAACAAATTATTATATTTATAGTGAATAATTACCAAGAGAAAAAAATTACCTGACCTATAATTTTTTTACAAAAATAAATTTTATTATACAATAAGTAATGTAATTAGTTGAATAATAATTTTTAAAAAATTCGTGTAAGAATTTACTTTTTAATAAAAAAATTAATTCATTATTTATAATTTTGAAATAAATATTTAAAATATTTCATTTTAAATTATATTCATTAAATTTGTTTCACATTGATTATATTATATATAATTCGATTAGATTCTAAGAAATAATAAAATATTTTTAAATATTTTATTATTTATGAGTTATGTATTAATAACTTGTGAGTAACTAGATAGCTAGTTTGTTAGATATTAAGAATCTATTACTTATTTAAGTAATTGATAATGAATACTAAATATTTGTAGTGTATAGTTTATAATTTTGAATATATGTAAATTTCATTAGTATTAATTAAATGATTATATAATTATCTAGTACTTGAATTGTTTAAAAACATAAAAACTAAGAAAGTAAGGCAGGAAGAAAGTTTTGGAATTACAACTTAGTTTGTAAAGAAGTTACAACTTCAAAACTTATCCCATATTGTTTGTTTTTCATTTCTATTTTAAACATTATATAAATAAGAGGGGCGTGCCCATCCAACTTCACATTATGAAATTTGTGCACATGGGATTAGCAAATCAAAAGGCTCAACCCGAAACAAAAAAACAAATAATGCACAATTCTAAAGTACTTACTTCCCCAACCTACTTATTATCTAGCTAGGTAGGTACCTAGTTTGACCTACCCATCGGCCTATGTACCTACCTACTTAAGTACCTACTTAGGTTTTTAAAAAAGTAGGTAGGTTCTACCTTCCTAGGCTAAATACCTACTCATATAAGTAATAACTATTTATGTACCTACCTAGGTACCTATCAACCTAATATTTATATTTATATATATATTTAATTAATGCCACATGGCATATTTACATTGGGCCACGTGTCATAGTATAAGATCATCCAAGTTTTTGAATTGAACGTCTTAGATTATTTCAAAATAATAATAATAATATTATTATTTTAAATAATCATATATTAAGACATGTGGTAGCATATGATTTGCCTTCACTTGTGACCAAAATAGTTGCATCTTAATTGCATGTGACAATATGTACACAATGAAGTCAAAGGATGAAATGTATTTGTTGATTTTTTCTTTCATACAATACCCATTATCATTTACGATTAATTTATCATGTGTGACTTGTTTTAAGCAACTAAAAGGATTTTAGTTACAAAATGTTTCTTGTGACTAAAATTTAGTCGCAAATAATAGTCAAAAATACATGTTTTTCTTCTAGTAAAACATGATAAAAGGAGCTAGGGTGCAAAAGTAAAATTTCTTTTCCAAAGACTACACATGACATGTGTCATTATTGTGGTAATTTATACCTTAAATTTTTATATTATAGATACCCAATTTAACATTGCATGTTAAATATAAATATGTTTTAACTACAAATTAATTTTCTATCATATATATTATGCATTCAAGCCCTCTATCACATAAATATGAACAAATTTTGTTAAGGCCACATTTTCAAAATCCATACTTTTCAAGGTCAAAAGCACGTTTGAACCAAATGTGTTCAACTTGGTAAAAAAAATTAAAAATCATTAATTTAAATTAATTTGCCGTTCCAATCATCAATCTTTAGTTTAATGAATTCCTCTTTAGTTTTTAGTAGGAATGGTGCACATTTGGTAGAAGGAAAAGACATTTGAAAAAAATAAAGATTGTCCACTTTCAAGGTTTGAATGATTTGATCAACATGCAAAAAAAAATTAATTTGTGTCAAACTTTGAACATATAAAATTTGCAATTAATGAAAAATATTCCAAATTTTTTTATGACAATCCAAACTATTATGTTTCCTTTTTTATCTTTCAAACATACAAAAATGTAGTTTTAAGGAGTGTCCACTCACTTGGGTGGCTCCTTTGACTGTGTTATTACCCAAATGCCTTTACATTGTAAAACATTTAATTGAATTCTGAAAATTTGACCTTAACCAAGTGTGTAAGTAAGAACTTCATGCCCTTGGTAATACATCAAAATGTGTTAAGGTTCCAAAAAAATCTTTCCTTTCTCAACATTGAATTGTAAATTTGAACGCCATCAAGTTTTTTTGTCATCTTTCACCAATTGACAAATAATGTTTCCAAATGAAGTTATCTCCTTTTTTATTATAGATTTCAAAAAACACCATTGTCATTTCCCTAAACTTGGATTTCATAGCCTAAATTTAAATTTATAACTTTTTCATGTTAACAAAATGCATTACTTTAAAGGAAAGGTCTATTTGGCAACATGAACCTATAATAGTTTTAACCATCAATAATCACATTAGAGAGCCCAAAAACTGAAGAAAAGTTCAAAGCCCATACACATTGCCTAACACAAAGACTCCAGGAATGAGATGTATTGTGCAAGGTGAAACTAAATTGGGCCACAAAGTAAAGCTAGATGAAACTTTGGTGGAGGCTCATAATATATTACATGGCAAAACCATTAAAAAATCCAATGGAAGCTCACAATGATTCAAAGTTAATCATAGAACATATTATAAAAAAAATGGTGACTAGTCTTAAGTTCAGGCCATGTGAAGACTAGGCACTACAAGAATTCACTATTTTTTTGACTTGAAAACTAGTAAAAAACAATCCAAAAGTGACAAATGTTCAACTTGACTAGTAGTTATTTTGGACAAGTCATATTGAACACGTCCATTTTGACTGGGTCATTTTGATTGACCGTTCAAAATTTGGGCAACATTTTTTTTGGTAATTAATTTTTAATTATTTACCTACCTCCCCACCTACCCACTTAACTACCTTTGAACTAATTAATTACCCTACCTACTAACCTACCTACCTACCTTAATAAATAATGAATAGTTTTAATTTTAAATTATTTCATACTATTAAGAAACCTACTTAGTTACAACCTAACTACCTAGGCTAGGTAGCTAGGCCACCCACTTGAATAATTAGCTAGGTCACCTAACTAAGGTAGTGGCCTAAATTGGAAGTGTGGGGATTTGAACTCCTCACCTCCACTTTGAGGAGTCAAGTCCTTACCATTGCACCACCACCTTCATAAGCTGAAAATGTTTGTGAACATATTGTAATAAACACATTCAATTTCTTTTACACTACTTACAAAGGTAGATAGGAGGATAGATGGGGACATAGGAAGGTAAAAATGTCAAACATACTAACTAGGATACCGAGGCTAAGCTACCTATCCTATGTACTTTATACTAATTAGCCTAGACTATAACCTATATCAACACGAACTACATAATATATTAGCCTATGCATAAGTATTAACCTAGGCTATGCTATGTTGTTAAGCTATTTTACTAAATTATGTACCAACTAGATGTAGATTTGGGTAGGGCCTAGGTAAAAGGTATGTATGGCATCCTAGGCCTACTTCTAGGGGCTACGTAAGGCTATGTAGGGGTTATGTTGGCTATGTAAGGGTTATGTCTAGGCATAAGTAAGGGTTATATTGGTGGGTTATGTAAGGATTATATAGGTTATGCAAGCCTAAGTAGGGTCCAAATAAGGGCTATCTTAAGCTATATAGGCCTAGGTAGGGTTAAATAAGGGCTATGTCAAACTAGGTAGGAAGTATGTATGGGCTTCCTAGGCCTATTTAGTGGCTATGTAAGGCCATGTAAGGCTATGTAGGGTCTAAATAGGGGTTATATTAGGCTATATATGTTGGTGTATGGTTATGTAAGGATTATGTAGGCTATGTAGGCCTAGGTAAGGTCCAAGTAAGGGTTATGTTAGGCTATGTAGACCTAGGTAGGAGGCATGTATGGGTTTCCTATGCCTATTTAGGGGCTATATAAGACTATGTAGGCCTAGGTAAGGTCTAAGTATGGGTTATGTTAGGCTATATATGTTGACTTAAGTAGGAAGTATTTATGTTTTTGGGCTACTTAGGGCTACTTAGGGGTTATGTAGGGATATGTAGGGGTGATGTTTAAGCATAATTAATAAGAGCTATGTAGAATTATTTAGGGGTTATGTAGGCTACATAAGCCTAGGTAGAGTCTAAGTAAGGGCTATGTTAGGCTATGTAAGACTAGGTAAGAAGTACATGTAGGGGCAATGTAAGGATATGTAGGGTTGTGTTTAGGCATAGGTAAAAGTTATGTAGGGCTATATAGGGATTATGCAAACTATGTAGGCCTAGGTAAAGTCTATGTAATAGCTACCTAACTAGGCTTACATAGGGGCCTTTATAGTGGTTAAGTAGGGCATGGCTATTTAGGCTATGCAAGGTTATGTAGGCCTATGTAAGAGCTATATAGGGGTTATATTGTAGGCTTATGGAAAGGTTATGTAGGCTTAAATATGAGCTATGTAGGCCTTGTAAATGTTATGTAGGCCTAGATAAGCCCTAATTATATAGCCTTACATACATTGGCCTTACATAACCTACACCATAACCTTTACATCACCTAACTACCAAATCTATGCAAACCAAGGCCTACTTAAGCTAACATAGGCTCACCTAAAATATAACCTAGGTTCATGTAGGCTCACATAGATGTACCTATGCTAATCTAAGCCTATCATTTATTTACCTACCCTTTTACCTACCTTCCCTACTTTCATTTCCTATCTCCTAATTACCTATCTATCTGTGACTTACCTACAACTTGTAAACACTTATATGTGATATTCTATTTTCCAAAATTTATGGTTATACATGTCCCATTTGGCTCCATATCTCATTTGATTACACCTTTGTTTTTTTATACTAAAGGTGCACACATATTGTCTTGTTTGACTATAAGTATTAATTGACAATATGTCTCATTTGATTACACCCATGTCCATTTTGACTGAAAAGGTTCACTTTTGGTCATATTTGACTAAATGTCACATTGACCAAATAGTCAAAAAGGTAATTTTAATGAAATAAACCAATCAAAAGAAACATGTCACTTTAGCCATTAGGGGCCTTTAGTCAAAATGGACCTAGCAATCAAGTTGGACTGCTTGAAAAGCCATGCATTCTTGTAATGAGATGAATTTGTGACTCAATTTGATTCCAAATATTACACAAACTATTTACTTTTTTTGGGCTTATGCATTTCACATGTTTGTGAACTCAATTTGAGTAGCTTGTCCTACTTCCATCCTATAACTTTTGCACGCCCCTTTAACCCCAAGTGTGAAGACCTAAGGAACATGCCTAAGGTTCTTAAACCTTTCACAACACATTGTATTTAAAGATTTATTTTGATACCTCAAGTGGCAAACCTTTGGGGGCACATTAGTTTGTTGTGTAAATTGGAGCATGGTTGAAATCCTTTTTACCTTCTTGGTGCACTATCTCACAATATGACTTTACATAATAATCCATATTTGTATTAAACAATGATGACCTACATGAAAATTTTGACAAGACTTTTATGATGATTTTTTGATATTTTCAATCCCTAACCTTTCAAAAGTAGATTCAATTGTGATGAAAACATGAATTCATTCACTCAATGTAATATTTTTAGTCCCATTTAGCATGAAACCATTCATTTAATTTTTAAAAAGTGCAAGCACCTTTCAACAACAACAACAACAACAATGGATTTGGGTTTAAACATCATCAATATTGAAATAATATTAATACAAAACTTAATTGAAAAATTTACAAATCCATGGGGAACAAAATCAATTTATTTTTAAAAAAAATTTGAAAACCATTCATTCAATATTTTCAATCCCTAACCTCTCAACAACACATTGAGTATTAAGGTTTAAACATCAAACCAAACTTAGTTGAAGATTATAAAATTCCAACAATGATAGTTTTTGTGTAAAAAGAAACTTGACAATCATTCATTCAACATTTACCCAGTACACATGAAACCATTCATTCAATATTTTCAATCCCTAATAACATGAAGCCAAATGAAAACAAAAAAAGTTGTTGAAAAAAAACAGTAAATAAATGGTCTAGTTGTTGACACAAGTAGAAGCAAATAGATTGAAAATAATTTAGAATAACATAATAAAATCATGGCGCCTTTCTTTGAGTTTATAGTGAGGTGATTACAAAATTTGAAAAACTTTGGCAAAATAAAAGTAGATAATAAATATGTTTCAAAATTATTGGTCAACTTGAGTTTAAATATACTTTTCCAATAGAAGTTTGATGTATTCTACTATAATATTTAAATGTTAAGAATTTACAAATACATTTTAAAGCTACATTATGTTGAAAATGGAGAATATTTAATAATTCATCTACTTTCACCTACAAGTTTGGACAACCTAAAAAGTAGGGGAAAATTATGGTTATTAAAAAAAAATCTATTTGAATGTTTATTAAATATGTGATTAATAACATCATTGTAATAAAATTAAAAGATAGATCCTCATTTTGATTATTACATTAAAAAACATTTTAAATTTCAATACATTAAAACTTATTTATGGTTATTTGTTTTTTTTATGACAAGGTGCATAAATTGTTAACTTTATTTTGCTAGCACCCAACCATTGATTCAATCATTTTAGTCATACCCTTTTACTAATAACAACAAGTATTGAGGTAATTTTTAATTAATGTGGTTTATGTAAAGAAAATTTAAGGTTTTCAAAGTTTCATAATTTGGAAGTCTAAATATGATTTGGTGCATTGTCAATGGTGAGGAATAAAATACATTATGCAATCAAAATCTAATGAAAACTTATATATTATTAAGATTTTGGCAAGGGTTTATTTTGATATGTTTTGTGGGGGGCTCACAAGGAAGTGGTAACAATGTTTTTCTTTCAAAAACCCAAGCAAAGGAATGAAAATTGGTTTGAAAAGTTATTTGTGGGTTATTTTGAAGGAGGAAAGAAAGTGCAAATCATGTGTGACACCAATTGTGGCACATATAGATAGGGCATGTAACCTAAATATCCATGTTTTTGTATAACATGGCATGAACACATTCTTCCACTAATTGCTTACAATTTGGAAACCTCGCATTATTGGGCTTGTGCATAATAAGATGTTACACCCATGGAGAAGGGTTCATAACCCTTTGTAATTAAAAAAACCAAATCTTCTATAAACCAAAGTTGTGCATGGGCCTTTTTTCATAACTAACCTTCATTCCAAATTAATGCGTTATTATTAATGGTACAACAACTTTTTTCTTCTTCTTTTTTTTACGATTTTGTCAACCTTATGAATCCCCATCTTTAATCAAATTGTCACATTCCTTGTTGTTCATTAAAAAAACTAAAATGTTTGTGTAACATGAATTTTTTCATATTGGTGTATCATGGGAGGGATTATATACAAACAATTCCCTTCCTATTTTGTGTGTTATTAGTAAAGCTTGTTACAAACCCCTTGGTAATATTTGAATTTGGGTGGGAAATACACCTCATCATTTAGATTACAATCACATCAAATATTTTATTTTGTTCGTGCATAAATAGAAAGCCCAAATTACATTTGTTTTATGACACTATTATAATTCTTGGTTTTTCAAATGGTTTGTTGAGTAACTAGTCCTTTTTGTATTAATGGACATGTTCAATTTGATTAGAGGCTTGAAACATTTTTTATTATTAATCAAGTTAATTAAATTGATTTATTTGACCAATACATCTAGTCATTTTAAATAACCCTAGTCAAAATGGCCAATGGGTTTTAGTCAAATGGGAAGTACATGCATTTATTAATGGGTACCTCCTATTTATTAGGCTACCTTACCTACAACCTACCTATTTATGTAAATAATGTTAAAACAATTCAAGTTCATTTAATACAATATGCATGTTGAAAAACATTTCATGAAAATTGATTACAATATGTTGGTCCAAAATCATGTTCATTACAAATATGTTGTTTAAGAAAATCACCTTATGGGGTGGTGGGTTTAGGCTTATAATATAACCTGAAATAACAAAAAATAGCCACCGATACAATATCCATTAATGGCCATTAATAAAATAACCACTAATATGCACCAATAAAATAACCATCAATAACCATCAATAGCCACCAATAGCTTATGGTAATTTAACCATCAATATATTAATTATTAATAGTCATAAATAGAATAGTCACTAATAACCATTAATAGGCACTAATAGAATAACTACCAATAACCATTAATAAAATATCCATTAATAACCACCAAATAGCCACTAATAAAATAACCAACAATAGCCACCAATAGAATAGCCATAAATAACACATGGTAATATAACCTAAAATAGTCAAAATAACATATAATAACAAAAAATAACTTACAATGGTAAAAAATAACTTAAGGTGAAATAACCTAAAATAACCAAAAGTAATGTAGGTTGAAATAACTTAGAAGAATGAAAAATAACCTTAGAATAATTGAAAGTAACCTAACATAGGTAATATTATTATATTAGCAAAAAAATATCCATTTATTAATTTATTTTTGATATTTGAATCTAACCCTATATATGCACAACACCTAACAAAACAATCAAAATTTGTTCATTTTCATAACCAATCATATGTTTTTTAAATAATGTTTTAGAAATCTTATTTTGTTATGTAGTTGGGGTCAAAAAGGCAATAAGCAACATCATATATTTATAATATGAAGGACCTCCTAATATGGTGTGTACCCCAACCTTGAGTGGAAGGTAAATAATAAGATTTGTGGAACTAAATTAAAACCTAAATTATGTATGACTTTCAAATTTATGATTTAAATTCCAATAGGTTAGTTGCCATAAGATTCAAATATACATTGAAAATTTTTGGGTTGAAAATTGGAAGTTTATTTTAAGAAACAATGAAATATCTTGGAGAGTTAAGACAAATGGAAAATCCTCAAAATTTTGAGAAACGACACAAATGAGGAGCTAGATTTTGAATACCATAGTTTGAGTAAGAAGTTTTAAACACCCTTAGCAAGTTCTATTTGATGCAAAAAAATGGTCAATAATGCTCAACCCTACACAAAGCTACTTGATTTTGTTGCAAGGTTTGACCATGTTTTTATGTTAAAAAAAGAATAATGTTGCAATTGTTCAAAGCTGAAATCTATGTTGTTGGGTGGTATACATTTTTACTGTCTTTTGAAAGGTGATGGGTTTGAAATTGGTGTGCGACAACTAACATGCATAACACAAAAATAAAAATCATTTTTCAAAACATGAAAACATGCAGAACACACAAATAAAAATCATTTTCCAAAACATGCAAAACAAGTAAAAAACAAAAATAAGAATCATTTTCAAAATCATTTTCGAAAACATGCAAGACAAGTAAAACACAAAAATAAGAATCATTTTCAAAAACATGCAAAACAAGTAGAACATAAAAATTAAAAAAAAAATCCAAAACATGCAAAAATAAAAACACACCAAAAAAAATTAAAATCCAAAACATGCAAAACAAATAGAACACAAAAAACAAAAAAATCATTTCCAAAACATGCAAAACAAATAGAACACACAAATAAAAATCATTTTTCAAAACATGAAAGAACAAGTAGAACCGCAGGTGCAAAAAAGAGAAGCCTGAAAGAAAGTGTGCAGATAGGGCCTTGTTAGGTGCATTTAGCATCTCCCATTGGAGTAAGTATTGCATTGATTATTTTCTTGAGACATTGGGGCAGGGTGGGCCAGACTGAACCAACACCCACCAATGCACAATCCACTAGATGCATGCAATCACTTAATTATGGGTGACCACCACTGATGAGTTAGTATCTGGGTTCACCTTGGTAACCCAGTCTCTATTAAAAAGAAGTCCTAAACATAGGCAAATAGGTAGGTAGGTAGGCAAGTAACTGTTTATTAACTAAATAGATGGTTTATAGATAAGTCAAGACTGTTTTTACTCTACTAAGGTAGAGACGAGCAGCCTTGTGGGTTGTTAGCAGGTAGTAAAATTTAATCCCTCACCAATGCTCAGTTTGTGACCCTGCACATTAAAATTGGATGAAAAAAAAATCAACATATGTGGATTTGTCTCAGGCAAATAGTTTTTCTCCTACATATTTGCTCAGTTTGCTGAGGCTGGTAAAACCCGCAGCAAAGAGCTGTACACTTAGCAGATCTGAAAAATATATTTGCAGGGTCCCATACTGAGCACCGCTGGGGATACGGTAGCCACCATGGTTAGCTAGGGAACTGAAACCCAACAGGAAACTGTAAACTGACCAGTTGTCATCCACCTCTTTCACGGTGCGCTGGTGGACGTCGGTTCACGCTCTCCGGGTGGGGATGGCGGCCTGCTTGTTTTCGGCATCTCGATTGGGACTTGGGGTTGATAAAGCTTAGCGAAAAAGCTTCCGCAATAGTACTTAACGCGGAAGAGTGTTTTTTTGTCGCCTCTCCTGTTCGTTGCATCTCGTGTTGCGCACAGCGCTTTGCTTGTTCGTCGTCTTCCGTTTCTCGACGATAATCACTGTTATCTACACACTAGCGGCAGAATGCAAGAACTGGTTGGCTCTGATGTTCGCCGCATCCATCATTTTGGGGCGCATTCTGTCTGACCTGATTTCAAGCAGCTTCTCATTTTCTTCGGTGTCCGCTCTGGACCTGATGGCCGTGAGATAGACGCAGGTGATTTTGCTTTCTCTCTGTCTTTTGATGCGATTGATGGTCAAGCAGCAGAGCTCTGCAGACGGTTTTCGTGTCATACATTTTTACAGTCTTGATCCGAATGGTTGTCTCTGATAGCAAACTGCTGAAATCGGTTTTTTCTTTTGTGCCTTTTGGAGTTAGGTACTTGTCAGTCTCCTTGTGTATTCTCAGAGCATTTGTGCGTCAACGAGGATCTGCGGAGGGTTTCCTGTTTTTATCTCGAAATGGTGCTGTTCAGGGCCGCAACCCTTGACTTGAGAGAGACACCATAGAATATATCCTTGCACGAGGAGCGTCGAATGATTCAGGCAGGGGTGGCAATGAGGACCCCGGCGATGGACATGCAGCTGTTCGGCTTTGCGACCGTTGAGAGGAAATGGCGGATTCCGCTTGTTGCAAGTTCATTAGTATCAGTGATCCTGTTTTTGGTAGCTACGTTGACCGTAAGGCCTTCTTCGTCATCAGGCTCCTCCTCCTTCCTCGCGTTTCGTCAGACTCTCGAACAACGCCCTTTGTTCGCTGAAGACATGCCTGTAGAGCAGCAGCAGAGAAGTGTGCAGGACGAGAAGAGTCCGGTGCAACAACCGGCACCTCTTCCAAGGCTGGCTTACATGATCTCTGGCAGCAAAGGCGATTATGAGCAGATGCGGAGAACGTTGCAAGCATTGTACCATCCCAGAAACGTGTACATTCTGCACCTTGATCTTGATGCTCAACCACGCGAGAGATTGGAGCTGGCTAGATACGTGCGTTCTGAGCCCGTCTTCATTGAGGTAGGAAATGTCCTGGTGATAGCAAAATCCAACCTTGTCACTTACAGAGGGCCTACTATGGTGTCAACTACACTCCATGGAGCTGCAATTCTCCTCAAGTCAAGGAAGGACTGGGACTGGTTCATCAATCTCAGCGCTGCCGATTATCCCCTTATCACTCAAGATGGTTCGCCTCCTCTAGACCTCTCTCTGTCATTCAATTCCTCCCTTGCTTCTTTCTATTAGTTTTGATTTGCAGATTTTCTTTGCATTTTCCCAAAAAGTTGCTCATTCCACAACATAACATTATGGTGATTTCAGTCTGAAACTGCAAATCTTTGAAGTGGACTTCAACTCTAGACCAACAGATCCATTCAGCTCATGGACACTCAAGAGACAAAGACTCTGTTAGTGCACCCAGCCCTCTTAAGAGTGGACTGTTTATAGCTAAGTTTATGTAGACTTTAGAGTAATCCAGATCTTCCTTTGCATTGATGGACAAACTGTGGACAGCATCTCAAGAAACATATATGAGGGTTGAATTCACCCATTTATCAATTGCTGGCCAAGAATTGATTTTGTTGCCAACAAAACACAACTTGAGGGATATTGGGGCTGATGTGCACTGCAGATCTTCTGCATGTCCTCTCATATTTGCCTCGAGAACTGAACTTCATGGAGCATACAAGTGCTATTGGCTGGAAAGAGTGAGTTTTTTCTTAAGCCCAAAGGTTTCTTGACTACAGTCTGATAAATTTCAGTTCATTCTTCTCGTAACTGTTGCTTTGTTGATGAGCAAGAGAGATCTCTCTATGTTTTCTTTGCAGGTAGCTTTGGGCTCACAGCATTAGAAGGCTATTATCGCCTACATTGACCATGAGGTTGGGATTTTGCAGGTATTATAGGGCCAAGCCCATCATCATTGACCCAGGTTTGTATGTGGGCAAGAAGAGTGACATCTTTTACATCAGTCAGAGACGATCCCTTCCTACATCCTTTCGTCTTTTCCAAGGTAGGTCTGGGTGGTGTTCTTTTCTGTCCCTTCCATCTTTATCATTGGGAGTGCAACTCTGAATCACATGTGTCCATGTCAGGAATGAAATTAGTAGAATCTTAAATGTTATGATCCAGAATGTGATGTTAGGCCTCAATTGGATGTGAACATGATCTCCTTTCCCTGGATGGTGGTAGAAGTGGCTCTAATGAGTGTTTTGAATGGACTGGAAAGTAATATCCTTGATAAATCTCCTTCAGTAGGCTGCAGAGCTGAGAACCAGAAATGAGTGAAATAAGAAAGATTGTGAAAAGTTAGAGATAATGAACCAGAAAATCGATTGAGCTCCAAATAATGGCCTTCAAAGTGCATGGTCTCTTGAGTTGAACCATTTCTTGTGATTTTCCTCTAAACACCCATTAAAAGCATAACTTTGAATTGATTTGCTGAGTTGCAGGGTCAGCATGGACAGTAATGTCACGGTCATTCATACAGTATTGCATCATGGGTTGGGACAACTTGCCTCGCACACTTCTCATGTATTATACCAACTTTGTATCTTCACCAGAAGGATATTTCCATACAGTGATATGCAATAGTGAGCAGTACCACAACACTACAGTGAATCATGACCTGCATTACATTGCATGGCACACCCCTCCGAGGCAACATCCCCTGTCTCTGACCCTCACACATTTCCGCAACATGACCCAAAGTGGGGCAGCCTTTGCACGCAAATTTAGGAAAGATGATCCAGTGCTTGATGTTATAGACAAGCAGCTGCTTGGGAGACAACCTGGGAGATTTACTCCAGGTGGTTGGTGTATTGGAACCAGTCCTGATGAAGACCGTTGTTCAGTGATTGGAGATACAGCCATCCTTCGTCCTGGGCCTGGGGCTAAAAGGTTTGAAGGATTGATTGTTAGTCAATTGGTACCTGCAACTTTTCGTGCCAATCAGTGTGTGTTACCTTCAGACCGCCCTGTTCTATTGCGCCAACAATCTCACCATTCTCCAGAAGTGGGATCAAAAAAGACAAGCAGACTTTTCTCTTGACACCTCACATTCTACTGGCAATTGGATCTCTCTTGAACTGTGGTTGCCATTGGCCTGATCACACGGTTCTGGTGGCATCAGTTTCCCATATTGATTCTGAGAACACTTTTCAGGAGCAATGCTGATCAATCAAGGCTCATCACATAAGGGAACTCTGGAATAGTTGCCATCAGAGTTATGAAGTTCACTTGATCAATGTCAGAAATGTCCACGTAAGTGGCCTTACATGTTTCTAAGGTTAGGTCATTGGACTGCTTATGGTACTAACCAACTCCGGAGTCCCTTTACAGTCATCTAGACCCAACTGCATTCAAGGTTTTGTAGAGACATTGTAAGGAAGCCTGGGCTACTGCTGGTGCTTTCAGGGTGCACAGAGCCTACGTTGTATGCAATGAGTAAGTCTTGTCAACAATTCTTTTGCAGCACAGATCATATCATATGGCTGCTTGCTTACCCCAATCAAGGATATTGATGGAGCTTGTCATTTATGGATCCCAGCAGACTTTTTGAATTTCTGGTTTCACATAGCAAGGAGAGTGCATACTGAAAGCTGTGATTCATTGGTTTTGAGGGATCTGTGTGGAAGAGATAATTCTCTTGGCATTGGAGGAAAGGCAAGTGCATACTGCTTCCTACTGCTCCCTCTTGACCCATAACGAAAGTCTTACAAAATTTCCAAACAAAGCTCAACAAAGCAGAGATGGCAAAACCAAATCAATTTTTTGTTTGCTTTAAAATCATAAGATGTCATGCCACTAATGATGCTGTTTTAAAACTTTTTAAGGCTTTTAAAAATGAAATTTACTTGATCCTATTGAAAGTTTTAACAAATGAAGGCTAAATTTTTACTTCTAAAGTTCACAATTACAAAGTATTTGTAGCAAGAAGATCCAGGTATATTTGCAATGATAGTGTCAATCCAATAAACCCCAAGTGGCCAGGACTTTGAGATCCGATGGCTACTTTACAAATGGTTCTTTGTTCAATTCACCGTTTTAAGGAGGTTTAAATTAGAATCACATTCAAAGTATACCCACTTGAATTCCAGCACAATTAAATGTGCATCTCATCTTTGAGTGAACGTCTCACCTACTGCCCATATTTGACGGTAGGCATTTAACAAGTACAACGAATTAAACGGCTGCTTGTTCTCTGATGCCTCTAGCATGACTAGGTTTAGGTTTTGAATAAGTGCAATGAATTAAATGTGGCTTGGTCTCTCATGCCTATGACTACTAGGTTTCCTTGTTGCAACATCCCACCTCAACCGAGTCACAATTTGGCCTCGTTAACCAACCCCTCTAGTGAATCAAACTCCATTTTCCCTAGCATCCTTGGCATTATTTGATGCACCTAACCCCCAAGATTGTCCCCTTTAGTGTGAACTCGAGGATTCAACAATATGGCTTTGTATTGCTCCACACAACCATTTCCACATTTTATTTTAGAATATTCAATGGCGTCGAGTGAACCAACACTTACATTGGTATCATGGTAAAATCAATGTTGGTAGGTTGTAAGATTTGGGTAGGTTGAGGTCTAGGTTGTAGGTTTAGGATATAGGGTAAGTTCTAGGTGTTCAACATTAGATGTTTGAATTTTTATGGGAACCATAATTGGAACCTCATCAAATTATAATTTGAGTTGTGTTGTTGCCTCATTTTAAACAAGTTCAGATTCTCTCGGTTGATAAATACAACTTTTTAAAAAAATAATTCAAAGCTTGACTTTACATTTTAAGCAAGTTATTACATTTGATTGATTGTACATAAATAATCTTACCCTTTATTTTATTTTAATTTGTGTACATTAGTTGAACAAACTAATTACCACATTTTTTCTAAAAGTTGTTTAAACTGATTTTCAATTCTTTGTGAAAATAATTCAAGGTTTTAAAATTTCAAAGTACTGGTCTCAAGACCAGACTGAAGGTTCCATTATATATATATATATATACAGATTTAATTTTTTAATTTTTTAAAAAAATTATTTATTTAAAGTTCAAACTGGGGTTGAAGGTTCCTTTTGAAATAAACAAAACAGAAAACACTAGTAAAAACCATCAGAAAAGAATATACTGGTAACTTAGGTTCTCATTGATGTTGCCACAGCTTTGCATGCATTCATATATGGCTCAACAAATAGATAAGATGCAAGAGCTAAGGTGATATCATCCAACTGGGACTCTTATCTGTCCATTCATCATCAGCATCTACATCATCACAGGATGAGCTTGCCATGAAAAAATTCATATTTAGCCATGTCCACAGCTTCATCCTCACTTTCTGTCTCCGCCACATTACCAAAGCCATTGATCCAACTTAGATGCAAGTAGCAAAATATTTAATATTCTGCACTAAAAGAAGAAAAAATCAAAGCACGATTTGTACATTCAAAGCAGCTTTACCATTTCATGATCATCCTCTTGACAAGCAGCACCAAAAGTTTACGTCAAACATGGAAACATAATGCAAGTACCCAACGGGGCTAAAGGAAAGTGGAGCTTGAGGAGTCAGGGAAACTGACACAGAACAAGAGCTTTTTTACCTTTTGTGTGCATCTCTCTACTCCAAATTGCAGCTTTGGATTGGACAGACAGAGTTGGAGGACATGGTAAAGTCTTTCATTGCCAACTTCAAAAGAAGTTTTGAATTTGATGAAAACAGATCTAGAATTTTCATCTCCCTCCAATATTCAACAAAAGATAATTACACATGAGGGATGCATTTGATGTCAGTGCGGAAAATAAAATACCCCATCTCTTGGAAAGCTTGCTCTGTCATCTTGTCATCATTTATGGCCGTAGCCATTGCAAACTGTTCTAACTGCTCTTCAATTGATCATCAGTGTTTTCCACTATCTCCACATTGCTAGTGCTATTGCATTCTAACCTACAACAACCTGTGAGATACCAGATCAGATGTTGGTATAGCCCACCCTTAATCAATGACTAAATGTAGACTCATGAAAAAATAACTTCTTTCTGGTTGAAAGTGAGGTCACATATATGACTGAAGAAAGCAGCCACTGCCAATCCAAAACAGGTCTATCTTCATGATTCACATTACCCATTGAGTTGCTTCGATTGCCTGCACATTGTAGACATGCAGCCCCTATAGTCCATGTGCACTGGTTCCTCTCTCTGCTGGGACTTACTGAAATAGTGGACTACAATCCTGGAAAATGTGATCCTCTACTGGTTAAGCAATTCAAGTGTGCTGGCCCTTTCTTGGCAGGGTAATGATGTAATGTGCAATAGTACACAACAAAGAACATGCAAAAAAACTGCCTTTCATAGTCAGGGCATTGAACATCATGGTAGTTTTGAATCAATTGGGTCTCCAAGAACATGGCACCTATGCCACTGAAACTTGAAGCCTTTTTGGCAATGCTTTAAAGAAGCTTGTTGAGGTTTGCTGCCATCCCCAGTGCGTAAATTTGCTCAATCCATGTCCGTTTACATCTTCATGGGCAACCCTACTGAATTGCAAAAGGCTTGAAGGCAAGCTCCTTGTGCAACATTTGTGGTGCCCATAGTAGACAAAAAGGGTTGTTGGCATGAGTTCCTTGACACATGAGACCCTGATGTTTCATGACACCTCTGTAGAGCAATATATTGGCCAAATTGCGACCACCACCTACATTGATTATTAACCACTTTTGTTTGTGCATCCAACTGTTCTCTAACCATTGCACACCCAACTACCTCTCAGCACAACAACCATGCATTTTGTTCATTGAATTGGTCTGTCCACAATTCCAGAAGGCAGCAAAATTGCTGAACCTTTATGATTACTTCTCTGTTCCTTTGCTCATGTTTTGAATTTTTTTCATGCAGTTGGTTACCATGTGGCTCCAAATCAAATCACACAACATCTCTCTTCTTTCCCTTCAATACACATCAAGATGAGAGGATGAACAAATGTATGTCCTTGCAAGACACAAAATAATTCCTATTCCATAGATCCTAACATTCAGTTGACAAATCTGGTAGCTCATCTAGCAACAAAAAGTTCAACTATAAATTAAAGCAATTGCATTCCTGATGACTCCAACACCAATGTGTTGAAAAATTGCTTGCTATAAAAAGTCAAAAAGAAAAGAAAGAAAGAATCAGGATGCACAAATTCAATAATGAATCTGGAATGCCATGTCAACATCATCATGTTGAAGCACAAGAACAAAAAAAGATTGGGCATTCTTACCTTCCTTTTAATTGAACTTAAGAATGCTTGTGAAAATCAGATGTAATATTGGACAAGTTACATCGCCACTGTCGGCACTTTGTGAACTTTTGGACAGAAGACATAAAGATTCAGGCTCTCTGCCAATCATAACTGGAGGAGGTAGCTCCATGACAGTGATGGCTTCTTCTCAACCACTGCACAACACATCCTTCAACACATGCCCAACACTTGAGAGCTACTTCTACTACTCAAATCGTTGCTTGCGGTGCAGTCAGTTGGATGTGCTCCTCCTCCTGAGTCATGAGGCTACAATTGTTTCAATATTGATGATCTTCTGCATGCATTAACTCTAGTGTCTGCATTTAGCTTGGCTAGCTTCTAAACATCGATTTTGACATTTTCCAAATTCTTCTTTTGTCAACACGTAGCCCCTACATCAAGGTCAAACTCATATACCCTCGTGCTGGGCTTATGAGGTCCTGAACCAAATAGATGTTGGCAAAGTTTGCAAAAAAAACTGCAATAAGATTCAACTCAAGTCAGATGCAAGATTATTCCATGGTTTAAGCATTTATTGTATTAGAACATATTTCCAAATGCTTCCCTGCTTTTAATAAGAGCAAACTCCAATGCAAACATCTAATGAACTTGGCTAGTTGCAAACTTAGTGTGACAAATTGGTGAAACCATAATCTCTCTCTATAAATATTGAAGGTAATGGAATGATAATTGATCATTGGTATGTATTCTAATGCCCTAATATTTCATAACATGAATAACTTGATAGTTGATCAATAATTTAAACCTCTTTTTGTTGTAATGTGTAATAAAATTGCAAATGTGACACTTTTTGGTACACCTTAGCTTGAAAAGAGGCTTGTATTTGTGTTTTTCAACATTTTCAAGTTTTTTTTTTAGGTGTCATCATTTTAAAAGAGTGTAATGAAATGATTGGGACTTAGAAAATGAAAGAAAGTAAGTAGGAAGAAAACAATGAGAGGAGCAACAATGGAGGGGGATGTAAGGGGAGAAAGAGGGAGGAAAGTGAGGTAGTTGTTGTAGGAGGGGGATTGTCTTCTATTTGAGCCAAGATAAACTTTGGAATAATTTTTTTTGTTGAAATCCTTGCATCCTGAAATTGTTCATCTTTATCATTTTTTGCTAAAGTAACACATAAAAAGAGGGAAATTGTGGGAATGTTGTGTTAGTAGGAGTTAAGTGGAGATGGTTGGAAATATTATGCACATGTGCACTTTTTTTGGTTAATTGCATGTTGAAATATGTAAAAACCATTTGTTCAAATAAATTAAGGGATGCTTACAACGTTGCCATTACGAATAAAGAACATTAAGATGTAAGTACAAAGGTAAGATGAAAGAAAATGTCATAGGCCCATTGAAATCATGTTTTGAGGTTGTCAAATCCCAACAAGAACCCTTGAATGGTAGCCATAATTAATATGTAGGTCACTCATTTTCTTTAATTTGTTTTGAGCTTGAAGTAGCTTTAGCAATGACTTAGATATTCAAGATTGTTGATTACAATGAATCAAAAATAAATATTATTTTCAATGATGCACAATATTTATAACCCTAATAATGAATGCTTGTTTTAGATGTAACAAACCATGATTTTCATATGTGTAAAGTCCATGTGAATCCACATGCTAATTATATATTGTGCCAAACTTCAATAAACTATGGCGGGCATGCATGAAAAGAACACCAAATCAATAGTTGGATTGGAGTGTCACCAAAAAAGGAAAGCACACACTAGTTTTTGTCCATTTTCACATCAAACGAACATTCAAAAGTATGTATTGAGTGTATCAACATAGCTACCTCTAAACACATGTCCAAATTATCAAAACTAGAAATATCTATAACATAGTAACACAAATGATTATATGGACCTTGATGAATCAACTCACTTTGGATTGCCTCTCACAATGGGCTATTGTGACCTATAAATGTGGGCATCCCAACAACAAATAAAACCCATATAATGTCAATACCCAAACCCAATGGAGACCTAATGGAGATCCGGTACTAGAGATGGAGGAGATATTGACAAGCAACTTCTACAATTGATCTTTTCAATTTTCCCATGAACTTCCCAGTACTCCCAAATACTTAGGTACTCAATCTTCCCCATATCCCAAAAAAAATCCCAAGCATGTTACATTTGAATGTTCCACAAAAGACTAACCCATTGATGCCCTAAAGCTTATCATCACTTCCATCATAAAGTCCCTTCTAATTCACTAACACCTAATGTTCTGTTCATTAACTTCAGAACAACGAAGTTCATGAAGCTAAACAAACATAACTTTCACACCTTGAATTTTAAGCATTTCCCCCAAAAATCGTAATAGCAATTCCTAATCAAGATGAACAAAAGTTAAAAAACAAAAGTGTTTATCTTCTTCCATTGTTTGGTATTTATTCATTTCCACCACCAAACGCATCATCCTCCATCCAACAATTCAATATCATCTTCATCACACAACCAAAGAAAATCACAAAAACAACGTTCCATTGCTAATTTCTAATCTAAGCATTAACACTCCATGAAGAACAATAAAGCAAACTTCATAACCTAAAAACAACAAAAACACAAGAAAATAAAAAAGATTTTCAAGAAGAAAAATGTAGCTCTTCTAGTGTTCATGATCACCAACCATCTTTTCTTTTGGTGCGTTTTGCCAATCACATCCAACGTAATAAATCATCCATTAGGGCAAGCTTGCTTTACTTCATCTCATTAGGGTTTAATCATAGAATTGAACTTGCTAACGCAAGTCCATGTCACATGTGTCACCACTCCTTTCTTAGAAATTTATGTCCCCATAGATTGCTTCATCAAAATGTTGAATGATAAATTTGCATTTCCCTTCTTGCCCATTCCCAAAATATTAGTGCCATAAATTCAAAACACACAAAACCTTACGGTGTCACAAAAATTCATGGATTGCCATGAAAATTTGTGACACCTTGTTGCCAAATGGCATGCCATGTCATCATCACATGGAAGAAAGAATCATTATTAATTACAAAAAACAACAATATTTTGTATTAACTAATAAATGAGATTAATTCATTCAATCAATGACATGAATCATGATGTGAAGTTAGTGTCACAAGTTATGAGGTGTTGTGACTACTAGTTAATTTCGTTGCCATGTGGCATGCCACGTCAACATCACATGACCATAAGTTGTTATATTCATCAAAATTACAATAATCAATCAAATTTTGTTATTACTTAATTTTAGATGATTAAAAATACATTAAAAATATTTTTGATATTTGTGTAAAAACCATCAAGTCATGATATCAACTATAGTTGCAAAACCATAATGCCACATGGCACCATAATGTCCTTTACAACTATGCATCATTAACATGAACTTGTACTTATAATTATAATATAAATAAATAAAAATAGTCATTTTATTAACCGGTTGTAAAATCCAAGATGTGTTGTTGTGTGAGGTTAAAGGAAAACATTGTAACTATAAACTTGTAACACGTACATGGAATTCTGAAATTATGGCACATTTCAAAGTCCATATACTAAGGAGTTTAAAAATTATGGGCATGTTTCAAAGTCCCTATAACAAAGGGGTTTGAAATTATGGGCATGTTTCAAAGTTCTTGTAACAAGAAGGTTTGAAATTGTGATTATGTTTCAAAGACCTTGTAACAAAGAGTTGTGAGATTATGGGCATGTTACTCAGGCCCCTTAACATGAAAAAAGGTAGTAGTTAGTAGCATGAAATAATATAAGATTAACATGTTACAAAACAACTTAAACCAAGTGTAACATGAATGCACACAGGGTCCCAAAATAAGGACAATAAAAAAGAGGATACAAACAAAACCATAATGGATAGCTGGAAATGGGGATGTTACAAAAAACTAAAAAGTTAGATTCTATGCTTGGAACAACCTATTCCAATAGTGATGACTTGAACTAGACTAACATGATGTTAAAACCTTTACAAAAAAAATAACATCATGAACATCAAACATAACCTAATCCAATGGCATAAATAAAATAAAAACGATGGCATGAACTAAAATATAACATGATGTAAAACATTTATTACCAACAAATAAGCTATAAACATACATTGGTATTAAAGAACTTAAATACAATTTGTGATGCTTACTTGATCTTTCATAGTCCATTGGCCAATTGACATTGAAAAGTTATTATCAACCCATTTTGCCCAACCTCCATTAGGGAAAGCTCGATATATTGTAAGTTGTTTTTTGAAATCATCAATGGAGATATTCAACCAATCATACTTCCTCAACATACACTATTATAATTCATGGTTTTTCAAATCAAGAATTATAGCCAAAAAAATTAGATTAGGGGGGGGCGGGGGCAAAAAAACCCTTTGTCATTTCGGTCAAGTCAATTTTAATGTCTAGTGTGATTGGGGTGGTATTTTAAACTTACATAATAAGGACCATTTGATTTGTCATTTTGATTGATGAATATTAGACGATTTGACTAGTTAAATGTATTTAAATAATTTATTTAAACATTATTATAAGAAAAAATTTATAGGCAAGTAAGTAGGTAAGAAGGTCGTAAAAATGTAAGTAGGTAGTAACCTTCCCTAACCTACCTACTTTAACTTAACCTAGTATAACCTACTTAACTTACTTAACCTACCTACCTACCTTAACCCCTTAAACAAATACATAGATTACAAGTATTAGGAATTGAAACTTTGACCTCCCCAATGATAAACCAAATCTTTAACCAATGGACCACACTATCAAAAGGTGTTCAACTTTTGTCAAAATTTTCATTTCACATGTTTATTTCAACACATCATTACAAGACTATGAGGTACATAGGTAGGTATGTTGTAGGAAATAAGTGCATGGGTGGGTGGGTAAGTCAATAGGTAGGTGGTAAATAAGTAGGCACCTAGAGGTAAGTGGGTGGGTAGTTAGATAATAGGTCGGTAACAATTAATAGGTGTGTGAGTGTGCATGTTTATAAACTGATAAGTAGGTGGGTTGGTGGGTAGGTGAGAAGGTTGTAGTAGGTAGGTCAGTAGGTCAATAGGTTGTAGTAAGTAGGTAAATATGAAGGTCAAGAGGTTGTAATAGGTAGGTAAATATGAAGGCAAATAAATAGGTAAGTTGTAGTTAGTAGGTTAGTAGGTAGGTAGGTAGGTAAATAAGTAAGCCGGTAAATAGGTAGGTAAGTAAATTGTAGTAGGTAGGTCAGTAGGTTGATAGGTAGGTAGGTAGGTAGGTAAGTAAATAAGTAAGCCGGTAAATTGGTAGGTAAGTAAATTGTAGTAGGTAGGTCAGTAGGTTGATAGGTAGGTAGGTAGGAAGGTTGTAGTATATGGTATCTATAGGTAGGTAGGATGCCCCATTTGATTATAATAACATTGGCCATTTTGACTAAATGTTTTATTTGATTAAAACCCCATTAACCATTTTGACCAGAAGTGTCATTTGTTTATGTTTAACTTGATTAAATGTTCCAATTGACTTTAAACATCATTGGCCATTTTGACAAAGCTAGTCAAATTTTTGTCCAATTTGACTACATGTCCAAGTTAACAAATAATCAAATAGGTTATTCAACCAAACTGAATGGTCAAAATATACATATGTCATTCAAACCCCTAGCCTTTAATCAAAATGTACATGTTCATTAATAAAAAAAAGACTAATCAGTCAACTTCAACTATTTGAAAAACCAATAATTTTAGTAGTGATATATGGGATTAAACAAAACAACTTGGGTGGATGCTTGAAGGGAAAAGGTAATGGTGGCTCCCATGAAAATGTAACTTGTTCATGGGCCTTTACTTCCACACATTTCAAATATTGACTACATGCATTTTGAAATTTTTCAACATTTTTAAACCCCCCTAGTTGAATTTCATGCTAGTCAAGAATTGGAATATAAAACAAGGATTCATGAAGATTTTTACCTTTTGAAACACATCCCATCATCTAAATCAAGGACTTTGGAGTAGTCCTGGGCCTCTTATCGGGAGGAGAAAGTGCAATAGGTTCAATTATAGAATTTGTTGGTGGACCCTTATCATGGACATTTTGTTCACCTTGCAAGGCTAGGTGAACAAAACATTATCATTTTTGTGTATGCCATTATCATTTCACTAGACATATGTGTCAAATTTACTAACATTTTGTTCATGCATAGTCCTGCAATTGTCCCCATGATGGTATAATCATCTTCATTTTCTAATGGTGGCACATTCATTACGATAAACATTGTTTGTGGGCTGAAAGCATGAATAGGGGGGACTATTTGGACTATCACACTTGTAATTTTTCTAGATTACATATAAATGTAAAATTTAAAACCATATTCAAAATTAACATTGTTAATTTTTTAATTATTCATGTTGTTATAAACTTTAATAGGAATCATCAAAAAAAACTTTGGATGAATTCTAAAAAGATTATGGATTAGTAATGGACTTTTGATAAGATAACACTATGATTGTCACACAAAAAATGAAAAATGTGGACTCAAAAAAAAGTCAAAATAGTCTCAAAATTTAAAAAAATAAAATAAAACATCATCAAATGAATAATTTATTAATGAAGTGCATTCAAAATTTCCATATATATATAAGTTTTAAATGAGATGATTATTGTAAATTTTTATCCTCGAGAATCCATTTCACATTTAAAATTTTAATCTTTTGCATGGATTTTTTTATTAGTCACATGTTTAAGGATATTCGTAGGTTGGCTTATTAATATTTATGATTAAAAACATAGGGAATAATTATAGGATTTATGGTTTCATAAGTGTTAAAACTATAATTGTTTTTTGCTAATGTTATATTGTGAATTTTTTCAATTGCCACTTTTGAGACACCTAACCAAGCTTTTGCCTTGTGCATCTCTGTGTCACCCAATTGCCTTTAATTGTTTCAATTTGAGCTTTGTTTTCGGTAGGACACCTTTGGATACTTGTAGGTGATTTGTCACAACCTGTGTGGATTCTAACTACAACCCAATGTTTGATGCAACCACCTTTGGATCAAATGTCAATGCTTGTTGTTTACAATTGTCTTTGCTATAGACAAGTTCTAGAAATAGCCCCTTAAGACTTTTGAATTTGCACATTCAAACATCCACACGACCTCCATTCTAGGCGCATTCTTATTTAGGTCTTGTTCTGGATCAATTTTTAATTACATCCTTAGCTTGAAAGGCAACACCATTGTTACTTTCCATTGTGTGTTTCATAAGCTTAAACATTTGGGCACTACATAGGTTAGGAAAAGTTGGAAGAAGGATCCAATTCTTCGTGCTTGGGTGAAATGGACCAAATTCACACCCTTTAATCCTATGGTCAGAGTACCTTAGCTTACTAAACCATTCTCCCCCACACATATGCACTGGAAGTCACGATAATTTTTCTCTTCCCATAGTGAAAGAACTCAAGTAGTTTGGGTCTATTCAAGTAATTTGTGATAAAACTTAAGGGTCACCCATTGTTCTACGAATTGCCCCACATTCATTTTGACATGATATTTTAACAAGTTTTCAAAATGCTGCTTTGACACTATCACATTGATATTTTTGGTGGTTGTAATTGATAAAATATCTGCCACAAAAAACTCTAAGTGTGAAAGATTATTTTAGTATGTCTTGCAATATTGACCTAACATAACACCATTAGGAATTGATTGAAGCTTCCAAAAGACAAAGTCTATACCCATTGTTATTATAAGAAACAATACAAACAACATCAAAATATAAGCCAACAAAATGCAAAGTTCTATGTACATTTTCTTTACAAAGTTGTGGAAATATTAAATTCACCAAAGGTTTTGTTGTAGTATAGGGTTTAGGGAAACTAATTGATAGATTTAGGGTTCCATAATATCCCAATGATTAGTGTTTTCCCACTAAAATAATTGTAAACATGTTACAATGCAATGGGTTAAAGTAAATATGCATATCTAAACCAAGTTGTCAATTAAAATGTTGCATAATAAGAACTATTTTAAAAAGAAAACTTAGCTACGACTTCATGTGAAGGAGTTACATCATAAATGCATCACATTAATATAACACAAACAAACAACAAAAGCATATGTAAGAGGAATATACTAAATGAGTGGAACTTGTCTTTCAACTTTTATACATGAAAGGTCCAGAATAAAATTATTTTCTAGCAATTACTCGTGACATATATAAAACATGGAAAAGTGAAATGCATAGTAATAACTAAACATGGACTGAAAATATAAAATATACATTGAGATAATAACATGATATCAATAGGTTACAACCCATACTTAAACATTATAATAAGACAATTGGAATGTTACAACAAATACATGTACATGTTATAAGATATCACTAAGTATGCATATAGAAAAAAAAATTATGGAATCAAAAACTACATACCATTGTAACCAAGGCAAGGATACACTATATATGTACATGACAAACTAACATAATAATATAAAACTAACATGTTACAAGAAGCCTTCACAAGTTAGGAAACATTATAAGATGTTATAACAAATTGGGATTACCATATTATCAAGGTAAATGGGACTAGTTACAACAACATCAAACAACTTTCCTTAGACATCAAGTAATCCATGTTACACCTAGGATTCTATACATAGATTGTGGGCATGTTATAGAGGATAAATTGAATAATTTGTTGAAATGAGTTGCAAGTTACAAACTATGGCTCAATGAACCTGCAAGGACAACACTGTAAGGTTGTTAGATGTCACATGAAAAAGTTGGGGTGACCACATCAAGGCAAATGGGAGTGGTTATAGGAGAAGGCAAAACAAGTTACATACCCTAACTAACAAGGTATAGGAACAATTCAAGAAAAATGACATGTTCCAACACATGTTGTGAAATGTTACATGAAATTGGGATCATTATATTATCATGGCAAGTGGACCTAGTTACAACACCATCAAACAAGTTCCATCAAATGATTCACAAGATGGGAGGAATCACATGGAATTAAAAGTTACATACCGATGTTATAGGAAATTGGGATTACCATATTATCAAGGTAAATGGGACTAGTTACAACATCATTGAACAAGTTTCCCCATACATATAGTAATCCATGTTACACCTAGGATTCTATACATAGATTGAATACCTTGTTATGATGAGTTGTAGGTTAAAAATTGCGGTTCAATGGATCTACAGGGATAACATTGTAAGGTTGTTAGATGTCACATGAAAAAATTGGGGTGACCACATCAAGGCAAGTGGGAGTGGTTACATGAGAGAACAAAACAAGTTACATCAATTAACTAAGGTATAAGAACAATTCACGAGTAAGGACATGTTTTAAGACATGTTGTGAGATGTTACATGAATTGGGATAATTGTATTATCACAACAAGTGGACCTAGTTACAACACCATCAAACAAGTTCCATCAAATGACTCACAAGGTAGAATATTGTAAGAGGGGGCTTGTTACAAGGCATGGACATGAACTACTTGGAATTAAAATCATTTATTAAATCATTTTTCAACTAAGATTGAGTTGATATAATAGGGCAATTTAGGCAAGATAAAAAATTAAACACAATTTGTGGGCTCGTTTAAAGAGGATAGGGTTGAGGTTGCTTATAATGAATACCTTGTTGAGATGAATTGTAGGTTACATAATGTTTTTTAATTGATTTGTAGAAGTACCACAAAGACGTTGTTAGCATAAAATGGGAACAATTCGTGGGCATGCATGTTACAAGGGAAAACCTATGATCGTAATTCAATTGAATCTTTCGTTTCAAATGAGTTCTAGGTTACAAAAGACAAGAAAGCAAAAAAAAACATGAAAACAAAAAAAAATAATAGTATGTACATGTTATAAGGGTTACTATTAAACAATGCATACCTTTTCAATTATAAGGACCACAAAGAAGAGTTAAATCTTTTGTAGAATGTCACTAAACATAGTTAAAATCATATGAAGGAATAATGTTTGTAAGAAAGGTAGAAAAGACATGTGAGCAAGGAGTTATTATCTATTAGATAAGAAGGGGGAACTATGATTGTTTGGGAGATGCAAGATGTTGAAAATTTTGAACAACCTAATGAATGTAATAATGAAAAGGGAAAAAGACATTTCCATTTAGGCACCAACATTCAAACAAAAATGTGCACTTGGCAACTTCAGAAAAGGACTAAAAAGTGATCTTCCCAAGTTTGCCAAGTAAAGATAATTTCTTTTACATGTAACTTCTACAACCAAACTAATAACATGTAATTTCTACAAGATAATTACAAGCAATGCAAGACCTTCGAATTGGGCAATGCATGCACCTAGATCAAGTGTTATAGAAACACTTGTAGAAATTGTATTTAACTCATGCAATCGATCAACAACAAAGGCATTGGAGAAAAATGAAAGCTATTGTGAGAGCATTCACTCAAAGCATTCAAGACCCATGGCTTGTTTAACATCTTTCATGTTGCTAATGGTTATAATTTTTCCTTTGGTTTGAAAAACCCGAAAACACATAAGTACATTGGAAGACATTTTCAGGCCCCCTCCCCACCCCCCCCCTAAAGAAATTTCATTACGAGCCCAACAAACTTTGTGATTTTTTCTTGACAAAACAATAGGGAAAATTTCGATTTTTCTTTTTTTTCCTTTTAGTGTAAATTTTGATTACTCTTGAGGGAAAAAATCACCAAATTTTGATATCACAAGATTGATTGAAACAAGCCCCAGGTTAAGACTTTAGAAAACATACTATCTCTTCTTTTACCCAACTATATACTACCTAGTAATTTTCAATTTGAATTTTCAGTAATTTTTACTCTATAATTTGACATAGCAATATTGATACTTGATACTCTACAGTATTAATATAGCAGAATTCAAATAATCCAAAACACCCAAATGGATACCACAACTAGGCCTAAATTGGCCAAATTCCCACAACTAAAAAAAAAAAAAAAGAACCAACCTAAATCCAAGTACTCTTAACGGTAATGACTGTAATAATAGGGGCACCGCCGGCATAACTGGGGGTTAAATTTAGAGCTGTTGCGCCCCCGCCAGCCAAGTTCCAACCTTTTAAGGCAAACTTCCTAATTAATAAAAGGATTTAGGCTAATTAAGCTTTCCAAGCTTAGGCAAAGTTCCTAATTAATTAATTAATTAAAGGATTTAGGCTATTTAAGCTTCTTTTCATTGACGTTTTTCAATTTTGTACGTTAATCAGGTAATTAGTAGTTAATTAACTCCAAATGACGCGTAAAATGTAAGTTGAGTTAAGTAAAGAAACTAAACAAGTAGATTAATTACGCACGCTTTAACTGCGGATCTCTCTGCCATAGAATCGTCTGTTCGTGGTACCCCAGTGTACGTCCAAATTCGAGATGACGTCACCTGGAATTGGATCGAAAGGTTTTTAAAAAAATATCAACCACTGGGAAGGGATGAGCTGGTCCAGATTGCTTACGTGTCGATTTTTTATTGGTGAAAAAAGAATTTGGAGGTGAACATTTCGAGGTGACGTCCTCTCAGTTTTTACTCGGATTTTTTTGGCCTCTCGAGCTTGGGTGAATGTGCCGCCGCTTCGGGAGTTAATTCGTTTAAAAATGTAACCACGGTCAGTTCTAATAACCACGGTCACCAGTGGTTAGTCTGTGCTCCTAACCATGATTAGTAATAACCCTGATGGTTGGAGCTTTAACCATGGTTAGAGCTTGGTGCAATTTCCTTTGTTTTTTCTGTGTTCCTCTGTGTCGCAGTATGATTTGAAGTTTTGCAGTTTGGCGCTTTTGCCGCGATTGTTGTGTTTTTTTATTGTCGCTTCGCGTCGACAAGGCAACCTGTGAGCGTAACAGTGTTCGCGGTAGACTCTCTCCGAGAGTGACTGTGGACTGGAGCGCGCAAGTTTCATGCCAGAACAGCAGTACCTGTGGAGGAGCTCGAAGAGCAAACTTGTGCGTAAGGAGTTGCTGCTGTGATGCTGCATCTAAAGGTAAGCTTTGTATATCAATAATGTCATCCCGATGCATTCATTTTGACTGGAAATTAGCGCTGTTCAATGCCCCTGTGTTGTTGAAGTTCGGTTTGGAGTTTGCTTGTTGGAGGCTGAAGCATGTCTCCGATAGTTTTTTGAAGTTTTTTTTTCTCCGTTTTACTCGTCGGTATTCGATCGATTTTTCTAGTTATGGTTTGGAGCTTCCGATTTCGCGGCCCGTAGCATCCATGTTCCTCGTGTGTGTTGTCGTTATGATCAGTGGCGACCATGTCCACTCCGGGAAAATGTTACGGCCCTTCGTTAGCTTTTTGTCTGCTCAGTTCCTGCGCAATCATTACCAAGGATAGTAGTGTATCGTGTTTCTTTCGCAGTTGTGTGGGAAGTGCTTGGAACTAAGCAGTAATATGTGTCCTACGATGCAGTGTTGGAATTTGCTTTGCAATAGTTGTATCTAGCTTTGAAAATAGAATGCCGACAATATTTCTTGATTCAAGCGCGGCCTGTTTCGTTTGCTGGATGGACCTAGAGTGTGCATGACTGCCGGGAAGCTCTTTTCTATGAGTATCCGGAAGTCTCCTTCGAATTTGTTGAAATGTTACGAAAACTGGATATCATCGACACAGCCATTGAGAAGTGCTTTCGGATTGAAAGCCAGCAACTCCAGTGTATAGCCGTCTCCCTGTCCATAGAGAATATCCCTTACCATTTGCTTGAGACTAGGCGAAATCGATCAGAAGCCAATAGATGGACCTTATCGCGTGCAGGAAAATTACGGCTTGATGTTCAATCAGCTTATTTGATGCTCATTACTCCATAATTCGCTACCAGGAGATGAAAACCTGTTGGTTCCATGGGGAAGATGATGACTTTTCAATGCTTGCAGCAACATGATAACTAAATTATGCATTTTCTCTGTATTTGAAGCTCGTTAGTATTCTTCAATTCCTTATTTCTCTCGCTGATGCCACAGCAACTAACCGGTTCGGGTTTTGATTTCAGGTTCCCAAGTCAAGGGAGCTCAGGAGCAAGAACATTGAATTCTGTTTCTGACATCCACGAGACCAGAACGTGGAGAATGGAGCTGAATCTATAGAGTGCAGAGGCAGACTGGAGAGTTTTCTTCATTCACACAGAAAGTTGCAGTCCTTGAGGCTGTTCTATAAAATCACCTGGTTTTTGGCAGTTCCCAAGACATGGGGTGCAACAATTCTAAGATTGATAGTGACGAGGCAGTGGCTAGATGCAAGGCACGGAAGCGTTTCATGAAGCAGGCAGTGGATTCCAGACATGCTTTTGCTGCTTCACATGCTCATTATGTCATTGCTCTCAAAGCCATGGGCGCTGCATTCAGGCAATTTGCAGAGGGGGAGGTGAAGGACCCAGCAGCAGCTAAAGACTCTACAGATTCTCCATCTACAGCTCTCCTTGCTCTTCCTCCATCTCCTCTTCCTAAGCCTCCCCCTCCTCCCCCTATGTCTCCTAATCTCCTCTCTCCCTCCCTGCCTCCTTCCCCCCCACCACCACCACCACCTCCTTCACCACCACGTCTTGAGTTTCCTCAGCTGAATAACAGAACTTTGTGGTCAGATGGGTCATCAGAAGAAGTCAGGGTAGTTGATAATTCATCCCCGCCTCCTCCTCTCATCACTCCAATTGGGTATGATGATGATTGGAAGTACTCATTTGAAGCTCCTCCATCCCATCAAGGTCAGGCTCCACCTCCACCCATTGCCTACAGCAGTTGGCATGACCTTTTCTTTGACCCCTTCCGTCCAGCCCCTGGTTCCTATCAATACACTGTGCTATCCAAACAGAATTCACAGGATGAGGACTCTCAGCACATGAGGACATGTGACAACAGGCTTGCTCAGGTTCAAGAAGATGATGACATACCAGACCTTGAAGATGTAGATACTGATGGACCTGCTCCTAAGGTATTTTAGCTCAATCAGCTATTTCCCCAATTCTGAAATCCCAAATGTCTTGGCAGGTTAGTGTTCCTGCAGCAGACTCTGGATAAGAAGTATTAGATACTGCTGAGTGGAGAGGTCTTGCCTTGTTTGCTGTTGTGAGTGATGTAAGCATGAGATATGAGAATTCTCTGGTTCCGTTGATATCTTGAATCCAGTTTTGTTGATGTTGAAATAACTGGAATCAAGATATCAATCAAAATAGTACCCATTGGTTTGCGAGCTTAATATTGTAATAATGCTCTCTTACATTGGATAGAGTGGCTTGCAAAGTTTTCCTTTTAAGCAAGATTTTTGCTGGCCTCTTATCTTGACTTGAGGGAGTCTATTTGTAGCTTAAGCCTTGTTTATTTACAACAGGATTCTGATTCTGAGGACATAAAGGACAATGTGGGAGCCATCACAAAGTTTGAGCCAGAGCCAAGTGCACCAAAGGGGACTGTTGACAGGAATCTGTTCAAAGGTGCAGTAAAATTGAACAGGGAGCTGGCAATAGTAGTTCCGGAGACTGGAGGTCGAGATGTGCTTGATGTGTTTAAGGAGGTTGATGACTTGTTCTTGAAGCTTGCTGATAGTGCTGAGAAGGTTTCCCACATACTGGAGACCAAGAAAGTTCACTACCACTCCAGCTTCTCGGAGAGCTTACGAGGTGAGGAGAGGAGCCTTGTGGAGTTGTTGAGTGGTGATTAACAGTTTGCAACCCTAATATTTCTCTTGTGGGTGTTCTCACCTTTTTTGTTCTACTAGAAATGTTTTCTATTTTTCCTCTCTAAGTTTTGTTGATCACTCCTGGAATGAGCAGGAGTTGGAGAGTCAGCAAGGATATCATTCCTGAAGCTGTCAGGAAAATCTGGATCACCTGGGCATCAGAGGAATCCTAGCAATGCAAGCAATTTGAGTGATGAGACCGCCAGCATAGGTAGTAGCATGCGAAGCTTCGGTAGTTTCCGCAGTACTGCCTGGGCTGAGGGGTGTGGGATGTCCGGCAGTCATGCATCCACACTAGAGAGATTGTATGCTTGGGAGAAGAAATTGTACCTGGAAGTCAAGGTTTGTCTTCAGAAGCTCTCCAGGGATGTGTATGCAGATGGTTATGGCAGTTGTACATGTGTGTGTGTGTGTGTGTGTATATTTCACATTTCTTTCATTATTTCCACAGAGTTATTGTGATGTTTTTGGGTCATAAAGATGTTGCAGTATTTGATTCACTGCTGAAGGTGCAGATTTTATACTGGAGAGTCAACTAACTTTTGTAGTTTCTGAATTCTTTGTTTGAGAAACAGGGAGCAGAACATCTGAGAGCTGAGTTGGAGAAAAAGTATTTATTATACAGAAACCAGGATGCCAAGGGGGAAGATCAAGTAGCCATTGACAAAACACAGGCACACATTAAGACGCTACAGACACGGATGGTGGTATCTATCCAAGCTGTAGATGGTGCTGCAACTGAAATTCAGCAGCTGAGAGATGATGAGCTCTATCCACATCTCTTGGATTTACTTGAAGGGTCAGGGAGCTCTTACCTGTAATGTACCCACTTTTGCTGAAATGTGTTTGTCCTCTGCTAGTATGATCGGATAAAGCATGGTTGACTTTGGTTCTGACTCGGGACTTGCTTTGTAATTTCTGGTTATACAGGATGATGGCTATGTGGAAGGATATGGCCTTAACTCACCAAGCTCAGATGAAAGCTGTGGAAGACCTGAAGAGGCTTGGTAACTCAGCTGCCTCTGAGCCAACAACCAGCTTTCACCGCCACTCCACTATTCAATTGGAAGCTGCTCTGAACAAGTAGGAAGAATCTTTCATTTTCCTAGTGTTCATCCCTTTGTAATATGTAAATACAAGTCTCACATGTTCACCACGTCAGATTGTCTTCAATGTTTTTTCCAGAATGTTGTTTGGGCAACAAACAACTTTCCCTCATGACTTGTACTAATCATCAAGGGGTCCTCTAGGTGGACAATGACACTGGAGAAAGTGGTGAGTACTCAAAGAGACTACATGAAGAATTTGACAGGATGGTTGCGGATAAGCCTCATGCAGTTTCCAGACAACATGGACAGGACAGGATTGCGATCACCATCCTGTTCTCCTGGCTCCCCATTACAGAGTGTTGGTGCTAGCCCAATTTATGATCTATGTCAACAATGGCAGGCATCATTGGATCAGTTACCAGATTGTGTTGCTTTGGAAGCAATAGCTGGGTTTTCTGCAGTTGTTCGTGAGATGTTGCGGTTGCAGTGGGAGGAGCTCAAGATCAAGAAACGGGTGGAGACTTTTGCAAGGGAGTTAGAAAAGCGAGAAACTGCTCTTTTCAGTGCCTCTACGAGAGAACCACCATCTTTACCATTACCTCCTCATCCTCCTCGGTCTCCTGCAACCTCTTCAAGTGATAGTGACAGTAATGAAGACAATCTTAGTCTGATTGTCAGAGAGGGGATGACTGAGCGAGCAGATGTTATAGAGCGTCGAATGCGCATGGAAGCATCTAAGAGGAAACTTGAATTGGAGCAGGAGGCAGAGAGGAAGGCACATATTGACACTCGTGCATATACTCTGAACAGCTTACGAACAGGTCTACCATACGTGTTTCAAGCTCTAGTCACTTTTAGTAATGCAGAAGCTGACATCTATGACATGCTCTACACTCTTGGAGCAAACAGCAAGCTTCCTCGCCTCACTGATAAGTGATTATGCTTTGCACAACCATTTTGCTCTTTTTGTTCACTTTTCTCTGTGTAGATAAGAGAAAAGCCGCACTGAGGAGAAAATTCAGTGACTGACTTCATCCATGTGGAACTGGACATAGCAATTGTAATGAGATAAAAACCACCAAATGCAGTCATTGTAGTACAGTTTTCCGCGGTAGATCAAACAATAGTTTCATCGAAGTTTGGGCTAATTTTCTTTCTTGCGGAGAAGAAAATCTGAGAGGCATCCTGATGTCACTCACTCTGGTGTCAAAGGTGAGATTTTCATAAGCTTCAGATTTTTGAGGACTGATGTCACCACCTTAAGTGAAATTGTATATTATTGTCAAGCACACTAAATCCACAAACGGCTTTATACTTTGCACTCACTTTCACATACTTTCACTGTGAAGGCTGGGTTTTTGTGAAGTCTTGTTTTTGGTGTTTTGCTAGGTTTTTGGTTGCTATGCTATACCTGTTTGGAAGCTGGTTGTTTTCATGATCTTTTTGGTAGCATACAAAATAGCTATGAGTGGAGAGCTACCCTAACTCAATATGCTTTCTTTCCATTAAATGTGGCAGCCACACAGTTTTGAGTTTTCTAGTTGATTGTTTAGATTCTCAATCAAACTTGAGAAGAACAATTGTTCACAATAGGGTGAGAATGCGAAAGAGGGAAGAAGACAGATTTTATGGTGCAATCAGAACATGGTACAAAATTTCTGGCAGGTCTTCAGGTGGGTTTGAAGACCGTTTGTAAGTTTCCCATTTTCGCACATGAAAAGCTACATATTATGTCCTTTTCTACTTACGTAGATCGTTTAGAGATCGAAGTACAGCCCTTGGAGGGTGCTATCAGAATAAGGCGTCTGCCTCAGGTGGGTCTAGGCAGTGCCGAATTCTGGTAATGCGGCTGTCTGAGGGCCTTTTCCGTCAAGATCCTCAGACAGGACCCTCAGACAGTAGTGAAGTACCATGGAATTCAAAGAAGGGCCGTATCGTGTGGGCCCAAATGTGCAACAGCCTTGGATTGGCACACACTTGGAATAGAGGTGGGCCCTTATTTTGTGAATGCCTGGATCCTTGGACATTATTATTACCCTACACAAAATTCACAAATTCCATTATCATTTTGAGGCTACATGAGAGGCCTCAAAATTAGAGGCAAACGTTCCTATCATGGGCACCCACAGCTCCCAAAAAGTTCCAAATCATTTGTAAACCATCAATCCAGCTGAGTCCTCCCTCCCTCAGAGGTGCCAAAAAGTTCCCATCATTGGCACCAAGGAATCTCGAGAATTCTCATCATTCCCGACACCTGACTCCTACCTACTGTGATGCGGGAGTAAATCCATTTACGTCTTTCTCCTTAAAGAAATCTTTCTCCTATCATCCCATGTTGTGAAAAGTCTGAAGTGCTCACCAAACGAATAGTGACGAACGAACGTTGATGTCGACGAAAGTTGCATTTTCCAAACCTAGAAATATTTCCAAACCTAAAACAGGCTCGGCAGTCGTCCCTCTCGATTGGCGTCATGGCCATATTGTTGTCTGTAGCCATACCTTGACCTTTGTCGCTGAATCAAAATCTTGTTGTCTTTCTTCTTCAGTTCCATTTGAGTGGACTAGGTTTTCGGGAAGTCCTTTAGTGCAAAATAGGTCTATTAGGGGCAGTGTTATTTCCTTTTTGAGAGAGAGAGAGAGAGAGAGAGAGAGAGAGAGAGAGAGAGAGAGCGAGTGTGTGTGTGTGTATTGTGGCCGATATGGCGACGATGGGGAGCACAGTGCTACATTTGCCTTCGGGGCCAACGGGGGTAGTGGGGAAGCTACACCCGACTGTGCTGTTCAACATCTGCGATTCTTTTATTCGACGCAATGATCAACAAGAGCGCGTCATCGGCACACTATTGGGCTCGTTTTCTGTTGATGGCACGGTTGAGATACGAAACTCGTACGCTGTACCTCACAACGAATCCCTGGATCAGGTATATTTGTAGTCTTATGCTTTGTTCGCTCTTTCTCTATCCACCTGAGTTCTAAATAGCAGCTGATGCTGCTCCTCACGTAAGGTTTTTCGCACGAGGGCTAAATTTTGTTAGGTTTCCTCGGTTTCTCCTCTGGCTTGAGTTTTCTTGGAAATGCAGTTTTCAGTGTTTTGCTTCTGGCATGTATGAAATTACCTACCTTCTCTGCAATCCCTTTAGGTTTGATGTCTTTGCACAGAATCTACAAACTTTTTTCTTTCTATATGTATTTCTCTGGGAAGGTTTGCAGAGAAGGTAGGTTTGCATTCAGGAACTACATTGTGGTGTATATATGAACTTAGAAGATTAAATGTGATGCATAGTACCATCTCCTGCAGCCCCAAGTTCCAATGTGCATAGTTGACACCGAGTCATGCCTGAAGGTCAGTAGCCTATGATACAGACCAATTGTTCCTGAGATCATGTTTGAAGTTTGTTTACTATAATGGAAAATGTGCAGGTGGCAGTGGACATTGACTACCATCGCACCATGTTTGAACTGCATCAGCGCGTCAATGCAAAAGAAGTCATCATTGGCTGGTACCCCTTCCCTTTTGGCTCTTCAGAGATCCTGTGAGCAGCTGATGAATGGTAGGATTAGAAGTTTTGGTTTTGCTTGACTTGTGATTGCATTCATGATTTCCTTTTCAAATAAGGCTGATGACCTGCTGTTGTTAACTCATGTGGGATCTCTGTTTTCCTAAGGGTTCAGACCTTTCCCGAATTATTGGTTTGTGCTAGGGTCTGTTACTCCTCTGAACCCACTGAAATTTGCAACAAGATTTGACAATTTCAGGGGGTATTATGAGTCTGCAGGTACTCAACAGGGTCTGGTGTGAGTGCAAGTGATGCACTGATCCAAGACTTCTATGGCAGAGAAGTCGCAAATCCAATTCATTTGACCGTAGACACAGCCTTCACAGATGACCAAGCCAATATCAAGGCTTATGTCTCCACCCCTCTTACTCTTGGGGATCGACCCCTTGCAGCTCAGTTTCATGAGATTCAGCTTGACTTGCGCTTGGTTGAGGCGGAACGATTAGGATGTATGTTTTCTTTCTCCTGTTCACAATTTCACTCACAGACATGCATCAGACTATTTGAGTCTCATAAACTGTAATTGCTAGCAACCTCATTTCAAAGGGTTTTACTGAGCAGGCGGTTATTTGAAATTGCTTGACTAGGCCAAGAATTGTTGAGGTGTGGCTACTTCCTAGGGGAGGGATAGTTGTTAGAATGAAACCTGTGTGACTGGAAGATGTGCAAATACAGAGCAATGATAGTCACTAGTCTAGTGCAGATTGTTAAGAGGTCAGTCAAACATCTGGTTCTTTTGGTTCTTGTTTAGTTCATTGTTGGTGGACACATTACTGAAGCATGGGAGCTTGGCAATGTCAGTTGATGTGCTGAAGAAAACAGTTGTGGACAAGCTGCCAAGTGATTTGGAAGGACTGGAGGGAACAATAGAGAGGCTGCAAGACATGATTGACACCATTTCCAGATATGTTGACAATGTGATTGTAAGTCCTGAAGAGAAGATGATCTCACCTCACATTCTTTCTGCCTTGTCCAACCTGAAGTCATAGCACTCTGCTGACTCAATTCTTTGTCCAGTTTCTGAAGGGATGGGCTGTTAAGTGGTGCATTAACCCTGAAGTTGTACACCATCCTATAGGGAGATGTCTTCAGTAAAGGTGGCAGATTTTCACTCCCTTGATCAACTGTTGGAATTAGGTTCTTCTGTCACCCAACCTCCAAAGCAAGCATTTTTGTTGAACCCTAGAGTCTATGTGGCTCATATTTCAAAATGGCTCAAAATGACCAAATACACGGACAATGAGCTTCACCTCCTAATTTGTACTAGATCAAATCAGGATTTTTGAATTTGCATCAATCTCAGGTCAGTAATGAAGCTATGCCTGGAAGTTTCCCAACAAGTGAACTCCTTGTGTTGAGACTGGTCTAATGGATTGTTTATTGTGTGTGCAGGAGGGCCAGTTGCCACCAGACAATGCAATTGGAAGGTATTTGGCTGACACAATTGCATCAGTGCCCAGGGTGAATTCTGATGCATTTGACAAACTCTTCAATGACAGTGTACAGGTACACTTCTTACCTGCGTTGTAAATCATAGAGTTTGAACAATATTTCTCCTCTGCCTCTGTCATTTTACAGTTCTCTGCTAACTGATTTCATTGGTTTTCAATTCCAATTATCCAATTGTATCATCTGATCACGTTGAAAGCTTTAGGTTTATTCCAAATAACTCAGGTCCACTTGGTTGAAAGAAGCTGTATGCATGCTTTGTTTCAGCCAATCTGGTCTGTGGAACACATATCCAGAAACTGCAAGAAGAATGTCATTCTCTAGCAGAGATTGCAAGCAATGCTTGAGTACTGGTTGAAAAAGGGCGGCTAGGGGTAATATGGTACGGGGCAGTGACAAGATGGGATGTCTGATTGGGATTTCACTTTCATGTGGTGTCATGTGAAACAATGCAGGATGTGTTGTTGGTGCTGTATCTGGCAAATTTGACACGCACACAACTCACATTGGCAGAGAAGCTCAACACTGCAGCTCAAATAGTGTAGCTCTTTGATAATTTCTTTATTCCAAACCAGATCCTAGAGTAGCTGAATGCATCTGAGACTTGGACAATGGTGCCAGATTAGAGGGCTAAGATGGTTGTCCCCCAATCCTCTGTGGGAGCAATTGCAATATCAAAGACTGTAGTGGGTAGGCTTGTTCTGATGAGGATAATGCCAGATAACAACTACCTGAGAATATATTGCTCCCAGGTGAAACTCTCTGATTAGGCATAATTGCTGGTCAAAGCACCTGCCTGGAATTTTAACCCTGTAGCAGGCAGGCTTGTTTGTGGAGATATATTGCTCCAAGTGAACTCTTTTTAGGATGCTAGTTGCTTGTTTCTCATCCTTCTGGAAGATAAGAGTTTGGATCATTCATTGAGATGTCCTGTTGGGCAAGAACAATTGAGAACCTCATTTGGTTCTCATCTGGTCCCATCAAAACATGGAGAAGTTCAAGCTACCTGTCTTAAGAGCATCTTCACCCACACCCCATATTTGGGCATCATAGAGCATCTCCAGCAGTGCTCAGTATGCGACTTTGCAAAAATAATTTTCACATCCAAGTTTAGTTGTTTACTTTTTTTGTTCCCTTTTTTTGTAACTTGACTCAAAAGATTTGAAACAGGAACAGCAAATAGGTGGTGTATCACTAATAGCAAAACACGTGGACCAATCATTATGATGGACCAATCAGAAGCACTGAACCACAGTCAGACTATTTTTATTTCACTTTGCCACCGCAACCTGTGCAATTATACTGAGCTGAGCCAAGACCAATTTCATGAGCCAAACTGGCATATTTTCACCATTTTTCGCACTGTGCTGGATCACATACTGAGCACCGCTGGAGAATCTCACCTCATGTACTCATCCCACATACCATGTATTGGCTATTTTACTGCTTCTCTAGGTGTATGTGCTGTTACAACTTCCTGACTTGTATTGAGGTTTTGTGTAGTTCACAGACCAAAGCAAGGTACTTCTGATGACCAGTCAAGAACAGGTCATGATGACAAAACATTCATGAACAAGTTCAAATTACAGCACTATAAATTTGTTTTCATAGTTCCCAAAAAATCAAAAGCAACTGTGTGAGCTAGCTATATCAGTAGCCATAACATTATCAAAGAGAACAAACCTTTAGACAGTGTGGTAACAGCAAAGACTAAAAGAATCCACAAAAGGTTTGCCAAATTACACCAACATCACTGTTCCAGCACTGTTGCATCAAGTTGTTTTGGCTGTTGCGGGTAGACCAAGGAAAACACTACTAAGTAAGACTACTCCTCTCTTTCTGTGAATGTCTTCAAGCAAAAGCCGCCGGGATAAGACTCATGCTAATTTGAACTAAAAGTGGCACTTCATCAAGCTTCAATCTGAGTCTGGTTCTGGATCACCTTCAATGATAGGAGGGAGGGGCCCGTCTGAATCAGAATCTGACCCCATATCTGCTGCTGCTGCATGTGAGAAACTGAATGCATCACCAGTTGCTGGTAAATAAGTAGAAATGCTTACATCAAAACCTGAACTTGTCAAGGCTTTTTCTTCCATATCAAGACACATTTCTGTGTCCCTCTCGCTCTGCATGAGATCCTTCTGTACTCCAAGTATTGCTGATGGGTCGTCGAGTGGGGCTATCACAGGCCTAGCCTCTCTCTCATTTCTTACAATTGAAGGCATAATAAAATCCTGCAACATGTCCCTCTTTGGAGACGAGTCAACAGGAGAAGGAACAACACAAGTGTATGGCGGAGATGACCCGAGACCTGCATTTTGGTCGCTGTAGTCCTTCTCTAATGTCAGTGATCCAACATGACCTCCATCCTCTACAAGGATACTATCATTCTCTGAGTAGAATAAACCATCATCCTCACCAAAATCTTCACCATATCCAAGCCATGTGTCAACCTCAGCCCACGGGTCCATTGGCAGCTGCCCAACCTTCACTGGTGGTGCGGAAGGGATTCCGACCTTCACACCTGTAACAGCTGTTCGAGGAGCAAGGGGATTAGCTCCACTAGTGGGTTTATTGGGTCTCTGCAAATGAGAAAGGAGAGTGCTGCTTGTTGTTGCTCTGCCAGTGGCCATCGCTGCTGCCATGGCTGCAGGAGTACCTGCTGGTGGTAAGCAACGGGGATGGATGAGAGGTTCAAGAGCCAGGAGAGCATGTGCACACACTGCTGCTACCTGTGTTCCTGCTTCTTGTCGACCTGCCAAGAACCACCAAGATTTTGATTAAGGGGGGTGAAGGTTGCGAACACACTTTCAGTGATATAACTCACTCTGCTGAAGCTTACTCGACCACCACCAAATATATTATGATCCCAGAACTAAGCAAAATCACCACACTTCTGAACATGTGTAACTAGCACAGTTGATTTTGGTGAAGTGAGCTCTCAGCATAAAGAAGCAACACAGGAGGAGGAAAGGCAAATAACATGAATTTAGGGCTTCCAAGCAGGCACTTACCATTACGGAAGATGGAAAGGCCCTGGGCCAAGAAGGGGGGTCGGTGACAACATGGGGAGAGGAGAGATGCTAGCAATGCCTGATAAGCTGCCACCTGAAATTCTCCAGACAGAGCTTCTGGGTAACCACAGTCTTCTTCAAAAGAAGTACTGGCAGAGATGGTGCCAGTTGCAGCTGCCATAGCCACACTGGCTAAAACTGCATCCACCTCTGTTCTCCAGCGGTCTGGAAGTAAAGCTCCACCCTTCAGCAATGAACAACATTACTCTCTTAGTCTCTTGCATGATTCTTTGACTACTGTAGTGTTTCCCTTGCCAGTGTACCTCAGATGTAAGCTCAAACCCAGGTGGATTAGTTTCAGGGCCATTACCGCCAAAATTCAGCACCATGGATAGTACTGAAGCAACAATCACCGTACTCACTCCATTCTCCAGATCTAGATAGATGCCTCCAGTATGGTCAAAGCTGCTAGATTTGATGCCATTACTTACAGAGGTTAGAAGTGCTTCTAGAGCTTGAAGAGCTGCAATTTGGACTGCAGCAGATGCTGACCCTTCACAACTCGATGCAGCTTCTGCCATTCCATTTCCTGGATGTTCACTAGCTGGCATGCCACCAGCTTCCTTACGCTTCCGGTGGTTACTTGATTGGGAACCAGCCCAAGAACCCGGCACCCAAACAGGAGTGCTTATGTGAGGACCACGAGAAAACTTTGGTGACAATATATTGGCCCCTGATGTAGTTCCTTTCAAATCTGAAAGAGCATTCCCAACAACAGCTGGTGCCAGTGCTGATGCCATTCCTGTTTTTGCACACTGAAAACCTTGGTTAGAATACACAATACCATTGCAGAGGCTTTGACTGCCAAATATAATGTATCATCAAAAAATTGAGTCAAACTAAATCTAATGCAGACAAGACACTGGAAAGAGATGTGGACAGAGATTGCAAGGATCCTGCCAACAAACCTGCACCCATTGCAACAAAAAGATGACGAGTGATGGAATATAGCTTGATACGGAGAATTGGAGCAAGCCCTCCACAGCGACGAAAGTAGTCAGTTACAAAGCGCACCAGGTCTGCAGCTCGTGGTAGCAACTGGCTATATTCAGTCACCCCCCCCACAATTATCTTGAGCTCAGAACAATGTTCTTAACAAGAAATTGATAAACAGCATGCAAGTTCTACTTGCTCAGATGCCAGGAGCAATTTCCTAACAAATTCTTCGAGCATCCCATGTATTCAACAGATTAAAGCTACAGTCCTCTTCCAAAAATTCAACAGAGGAGATAAGAGTACCTGCGCACACCACGCAAGGTTGCAGCTAGAAGGTTAAGAGCACTGAGATGCAACACTGGAAGCTCAGAGCAAAGAGAGGCTTGATGTGCAGTCATCACATTAGGTCCCAGTGGTGATGCTGCAGACACTTGAGAATCCCCCACTCGAAGTATCCGCATGCAAAGAGCCAGCAATGGCCCAACTGGAGCTGGTACCTACATGACCACAAACAACCACCTTGACTGTAGGAGGCAACACTTTGTTTACTACATCTTCTAACCATTACAAAATCCAAATGTTGTCATAAGCACATGGAATTTTAAGAAAATAGTGGAGTTCAGGGAATAGCTTACGGGTACAGGGAATGGGCTAGTCAGCAAGTTGTAGCAGCATTGCAGAAGAGAGGACACAAACAGGATAAACTGCTGCCACAAAATCTTGCTGGATTGGATGGACGCATGAGCTGGCACAGTTCGACCCCCCAGTGGCCAAGGTGGATCCTGCCCCTTTGGCAACAAGGCTGCCACTGCATCCTCCGCTGTCCCAGCTGCAACACAAAATGCCTATGTAATTGTCATCAGGAAGCTTCTCTGTCTCACAAGGCTGGAATACTGTGATACTTTTTGTTGAGTGAGCTGTACATGAGGTCTTCCTGAACAAATAGAAAACACACACTACTTCAAATTATGGTTTCCAAAAAGATGCTTGAATGGAGGATAGTGCTGCCAAGACAGGGGACAACAGAAGATGCACTCTGCAGGCATCCATAAAGGAAGTTGAACACACCATCTTCCATGCCCAAAAATGCAAAATCAAGCTCGGCATTTATTGCAATGAGAATACGGCGCAACAAGGCACTCCAAGTGCCAGCATCTCCATGTGCCTTGGGAAGAAGTGAGAGAGCCTTTGCACATTTCTGCATCAAGACCAATAACCTTACAAAATTTGGAGACCCTCTATTAACTCAGAAAACATATTCTAAAGCTATTCATTTGAGAAGGTACACCCAAGGCACTTAATACCATATCATCTCCAGGTGTTTCATCCTGTAAATAAGGCATATTCCCCCTAGGTAACCTTTATGGAAAAAATACCTTTATTATCATGTCTTCCAGCTATGGATGCCCAAGACAATGGCAAAAAGTTGCCAGCACTGTACAAACCTAGAAAATTGCTACTGTCGGTACACAATAAGCAACAGGAGTGACCAATGAAATACCTGTGAAAGAGATGCATGGCACTCTGCATCCATCATCCGTGCTACAAGCAATGTCTCCACCTGCGATGCATTTTCCACTACTAGTTGCTTAACAACACGGTCAATGCTCCCTGGGTGCAAGATAGACATTCTCGCTGCTTTCTCTTAGCTGCCTACAGATGTACCCAATAACAACAGAGTTGAAAGAGTGGAAAGAAAAGGATTTCATTCCCAAGCATACAACTGGCTATGGCAGGGTAAACACTGAGGTAAGTTTTAGAAAGGAGGTAACTCACATTGCCAGATTGCTGGCGAAGACAGGCTGGGAAGTAGCGTAGCAAAACACAAAGCAGGTCCATAGCTTCATTCTGCACATCAACAAAATTTCACCAAAAACCAATCAGATCACCCTTTCATGTGAACACTGCCCTGTCATCAGACTGTTTAAAACCAAAAATTCTGCTAGGTGCGAACCCATATGCCACTTGAGTCTTTGTCCCCAAGGATTTGTAGAAGGGGCTGCACAAGCTTGCTTATCAGATTCGCACCATCACGCCGCACCCCAACATACTCTATTAGACCCCCAAGTCTGCAAGCCAAACATTGTAGGTTAACCCACCAAAGGAAAAGCTTTGAAAAGGTGTTACTTTCATCATTGTTCATGATTACAACCACAATACTGACAAGACCAAAAATTAGGCTTCAGTTCTCGCATGTGAATAAAATAGAATCATGGGTGTCTTCAACACATGCAGAATAACTGCTACGTTTGATCACCCCTTGAAAATACTGTCAGGATTGGATAAATGAGAATTGCTTACCTGACAAGGAGATCAGTAAGGGAAGCACAAGCAGTTGCCCTCACAAATATGGGATCTGTTGGTTGCTGCAGACACCAAGCACCCAACCCACCAGCATTGTTCAATTTGAGCATTTGCAAACACACAATTCACATCCCCACCAAATCCATTGCATGTTAAAGTATAGATAAAAGAATGATTATGGCATTATCCAGGAGATTAGCAAAGAGAGTACGGTAGATCAAATGCTTTTACCTTGAGTGGCAGAAGGAGCTTGGAAAACCACAAACTGTAAGACTCCAAGAATCGCTGGCGTGTGCATTCTTGGCATGTTACACCCAGCAAACACACTCCCGCCCACCGATTCTCTGCCTGAAACAGAAATTGTAAAAAACTGAAATTTATGATAAAGTTCTAAAAGAAGTGCAATGCAAAGCTAGCCACCTTCATCAAACAAATGAAACAGAACATGTATTCTTCGGCAGCGGATTTTGAATGTGTACGATCCAACCCAATGAAATCACACACCAAATGCTAGAAACAGACTCTGCAGGATTAAGCAGTGATGACGATGATGAAGATCATGAAGAAGAAGAAGATGATGATGATGATGATGCATAGGGTTATGTACCACAGTGCTGGAGAGAAGGTTAAGAAGGCGCTCCATCCAAGCATCGATTGCCGCTTTACTGGCATCCGAGGCTTTCTTATTCCCCCCTTGCAGGAAATGTCCCCCTGCTGACCCCGCTGCTCCCGCTCCGCCTGCAACAGGCAAGCTCTCACAAAGCAAATGGTGTTGTCGTATGGATGCAACAGCCAGCGACAACTGCGCAGGCGCTCTGGGAAGCTGCTTGTCATCTGGCAAGTGCGTGTTCATGATCATTTGCAGCAACCGCTGCCGCAATGCTTGATCATGCATACTACTTACTAAAGCGTCTTCAAAAGCCATGATTTCCCTTCCCCCCTGTCCTCCTCCTTTCTTCACAACCTCAGGACCCAAAAAAAAAACTTCCCCGAACTTTGCGAAAATCTCTCTCCACAGCAAATTACTATTACTCTCCTTCTCTCAAATCAACTCAGCATTTTCCTTCCAGTTCTCGATTGTGCATCATTTCTTCTTCTTCTTCTTCTTCTTCTTCTTCCCTTCTCATGCTCGAACCAAACCCGATGATGAAGCCATCACTTCTGCAACAACCAGAAACTACACTTCTTCCTTTTTGTTACCGTCTCTCCTGAACACCGCCGCCGCCGCCGCCATCACCAGCACGACCACGACCACGACTAGAATTCTCCAGAGAAAAATTCAAAAGGCGTCCTCCTGCTCTGCGACTCATTTCTCCGGCTTTCTTTTGGTCCCTCAAATCCTCTAAACTTTCTAGCAAAACTACCGATCAAGAAACCGCAAAATTTGAATGCGTAGCTTCTAGAGTTCTAGACCTAATGATGTGCGTGAAATGCAGGCTGCCTTGGGCGGCAAATCGTCGTCTCGGCGACCCCAAAAACGGCCCGGAAAGCGTTGCGCAATGGCTCTGCTGCTGCTGCTGCTGCTGCAAGCGACTGAAGTTCTAACGGACGACAGCAGCAATTCGGCCCCCGCGGGCAGAATTAGGGTTTCGTGAACACCGCTCTTGTTTGAAACTCCCCCAAGTGTGAACGTGATTTCTTTATTTGGAATAAAAATAATTAAATTAACTAGACCTAAGCATTCCTACATCGCCACTTGTAGCAACACTTTTGTAAAACTACTATAGCCTAAATAGGACAATAGCCATTTAATCTATCTATGAAGGAAGGTAGTTTGTTTTGTTTTGTAGTTATGAGATCCACCAAACTGGGATGTTTTAGATTGTGTTCTTGGTGTCTTTGGAAAGCCAAAGACACCCTCCACTAGGTGGAGTGCATGGGCTTGGTTTCATGGCGTTTGGACTTGCGGTGCAAAAGTTCTTGAATATTGAATGATTTTTTCACTGAAAATTAAATTAAATAATGCCTAAAAGTTTGGAGGAATTGGAATGTATGTGCCTTTGGTGTTGTTGGAAAGATCTTGATGAGCAGGATTTAGTGGAATTTATTTGGTAATATTTGGATTCAGAATGTGGGAAATACTGATTTTTAAATGATTTTTGCGGTTGAAAATTCAAAATAAATTCCAAAAAACCAGGTTTGGGAAAAGGAAAAATCGGTTGAGGACATGGTAACACTTGGGGCCAATAGCACAGGCCACACTAGTGTTAATTAAGTACAGGAAAAAGGCCTATGAATAGACCCCTTTTGGATTTTTGAGTTGTACCTTCAACCTCATGCTTGACCCTCAAGTCGAGATCTCAAATCTAGAAGAGTCTATTCATAGATCCATCCTTCCCCTATATAAAGTTTTGTGATTTTTTCCCCTTATTGTTTTTTTTACAACTTTTTTTCAAAACAAATCCTAGGAGGTTTGCACAACATTCCACACTTTTGTGCCAACATATTTCAACATTGGTCATCATTATGGGTGTTGTGTTTATCACACTTCTTGGTTTTGAATATGACACGTTCATTCGTTTGTTGCTTTTTCACTTTGCACATTGTTGTTGTTGTGTTTCCTTTTTTACACCTTATTGTTGGCACCCCCATTCGCTTGCTTCTCTTTTGTTTTGTGCATTATTGCTCCGTTTTCTTATGTTGCATTTTCTTTAAGTACATTTCAATGTTACATCTCTTTCTACATTAGTGCCTACACATCTTCCTACATCTTGGTGATCTGCATGTTGTTGTGTTTCAATGTTAAACTTGTTATTGCATCTCAGTGTTACATCTATTTTTATGTTCTAATATTATGCCTATTGTTGTGTTTTAGTGTTATGCATGTTAATCCATTGCTATGTCATAGTCTTGCAACTCTTATTGAATCTCAATGTTGAACTAACATTTTATTTTACTTTTGGGTCATCTAGTGTGTCGTCTACTTCTTTTTTTTCCTTTTGCTTTTCATTTGTGTTTTTCTTTTGAGTTTAATGTTCATTTGTTTGCTTCATTTGTTACATTAATGTTGCATGTTACTATATTTTTAGTTCAAATTGTAATATTTCGATGGTTGCTCTTGCATTGCAATTGTTTTTACATTATAGTTATTCCTACATCACCACTATTCATGCCTCATAATTGTTTCTTTTTTTGACCTTTTATTAATCTTTTATTTATCACCTATGTGTTTGCATTTTTCTAAATTGTTTCTTTGTGTGATGTTTATGAGTTTTTTTGTTTTGTGATTACAACCACACAAACATTAGCAATGTCCTTTTGTTTCACATCTTCAACTTCCAACATAGTTTTTCCTATGTGCACAAAGGACGAATGCTTCACCTTCTTCTTTGTGTGGTTACAACTATAAAACTCTTGTTCTTAATTTTTTGAAAAAAATTTCCCTTCTTTTATTTATTTGTTTTGTTTTCTTGTTTCAATTGTGTTTTTTGCAATGTCTACTGCTAGTGATGTAGGAGCTATGAAACAAAATTGTATTCTTGGTTCTACAAATGTTGTTTTTGAAAATTTGAAAGAGGTTATGCTTATATCAAATAGTATGCCCTATCAATTTACTAATATTGATTTTTTTGGTTCTTCTTTTAAGGATATTGATTTTTTGTGGTCCATTGATGCGTTTGAAATTGATGTACATTATGTTGGTAGGACTCATGAATTCAAAATATTAATTTCTTAAACTTATAAGTGTCCTTTTAATTCTACTGATATGCATCCTTGTAAAACATATCTCAATTTGTTTGAGCATTTTTTTAGCCTTTATATTTCTCCGAGCCTTATTAATTTTGATTTTTATGATGTCCATGTTCATTTGATTGATTATGTTGTGATCCCAACCATGAAATTATTTATTTTATACCAATATTTGATTGTTTTATTCTTTTACCTATGTTGTTTCTTTTCCATCTAATTGTCATTTTCCTCCTTGTTTTTTGATTTGAAGTTGGTGAGGGGACAAACTCTAAGTCTCTTGTTAAAAAAAAATTCTATTAATGTTTTTATTTTTAAAATTAATGATAAGGAGATGGAAAATGTAAATAAAAGAGGTCAAAAAGTTGGCAAACATGTTGAGCTTTGGGTGAAGAATTATTTCATTGAATGGAAAGTCTTCTAGATGGTTTTGATAGGAAGAAATACATTGCTGATTTTTTTAAAGATGAATATTCTATTAAAGATTTGATGGATATATTGTCCGCTTTTGTTTTGCAAGTTGCAAAAAAAATTGCAACTTATATCCTCCAACAAAGTATGTTCTATCCCATTTTTTTAAATCCATATTGCTATTTTTTTTGCAAATATGTTAGGTTTTTTTACATCATCCCAAAATTTAAACCCTAGATGTATCTAGAAACTTCACTTGGGCTCTTGTATTCTTTTTTATCGTTTCTTTGCCTTTGCAACAATGTTTTGTCTAAAAAAAATCTAAAAAGGTCTTATTATTTTTTCTCTCTACTTTTTTCTTTTCACAAATTTTAAAAATTTAAAGTAGATTGTACAAAATCAATGTGTTTTTGCTTTGTACTTATGATTTTTTGTGCCCAAACTTGAAACCCTACATTTTTTTCATTTTTTTTTCTTATTTTTTTGTGCCTTTGTAGTGTTTGTTTTTATTTTTTATTGATTTTTTTTGTTTTGTAACAATTTTTTTTGTTTTGTGCTAATACAAACAACATGAAAATTTAAAAATTTCTTATTATAAAATTTTTCTTTACAAACAACATGAAAATAAAATTTTTTCTTATGTTGTTTGTATTATTATTATTATTTTGCAACATTCAATTGTTAATACAAGGTATTGGAAAGATTATAAAGCAAAAGTAACAACATATTGTGGAATTAGGTAAAACACTTATAATTCCTTGTAATATATTCATGGATGCGAGGTATCATCATGTGAATATTACCAATGATAAAATAACTATTCCATCCTCAAAAATTAGTCTTAACAAGTCCATCAAGAAATTGAATGCATTATCTATTGAAGAGGAATGCAAAATGCTAACATAAGCAATGTGTTAACCAACCTTTCCATCTAGATTGAATTTGAAAATTGGATATTAGTTTATGCAAATTTTTTTCATAAGAAGGTGCTTTGAACTTCATGTTACGAATTTTTATGATTTCAATTTGATATATTTACCTAAATTGGTGTTTTTATGAGGTTAAGGGATTTCCAAGAACTAGACGATAAACATTGTTTGTTGTTTTACATATTGACATCGACATGCCATTGATTACCATTTTTATAATGTAATTGAAACATGCAAAGAACTTGCTCATCGTCACCTTACTAGATGGCCTATTGACAAACATGGGCCACATCTATTATTTTTCCATTTTAAGACTAAATGGAAAGCTTTTAACAAAATATGGCTTACCATTATTCTTATTGGTTAGAATTAACTCCATCTTATTATGGACAAACTCATTGTTGATTTCCCGAATTTAAGAAAATTCTTATCCAACAGAATGGGCTAGGGCATTGCAAATGCCCAAATGGGGGAAACACTTGTTCTTCAAGAATATAACATGGAAATAATGGGCCACAAGGACCTTATTTTTTATGGCAAATAAAATTTTAAACTTTTTTTTTTTTTTTTTTTTTTTTTTTTTTTTTTTTTTTTTTTTTTTTTTTTTTTTTTTTTTTATTATTTTTTTTTTT